>Ga0210389_10000598_pt1 | contig 31846 bp, 28 predicted proteins | sample IncBWH28OmetaG_FD_160127 | JGI IMG/M metagenome (GOLD analysis project Ga0210389, IMG submission 160127) | Forest soil microbial communities from Barre Woods Harvard Forest LTER site, Petersham, Massachusetts, United States - Inc-BW-H-28-O ... | reverse complement strand
GATGAGGTCTTCGGCGTCTTCCAGGCCGATGGAGAAGCGGACGGCGCCGGCGTCGATGCCGGCCGTGGCGAGGGCGCGGTCGTCGAGCTGGCGGTGCGTCGTCGAGGCGGCGTGGGAGACCTTGGTGTGCGTGCCGCCCAGGGACGTGGCGGCGGTCGCGAGGCGCAGTTTGCTGGCGAACTCCAGGCCGGCTTCCCGCCCGCCGAACGGCGTGACCGTCACGATGGCACCGAAGCGCACTCCTTCCGGGCCCGCGTCGAACATGCGCCGGGCCAGGGCGTTGCTCTTGTGCGTGGGCAGCCCGGGGTAGTCGACGTAGGCCACGGCCGGGTGCCGCGCCACCGTCGCCGCGAAGCGCGAGGCGGTGTCGCACTGCCTGCGCACCCGGACTGGCAGTGTCTCCAGGCCGCGCCGCAGCAAGTACGCGTCGTCGGGCGACAGGGCGCCGCCGGTGTCGACCCGCGTGCCCCGGATCTGGGTGATCAGCTCGATCTCGCCGGTGACCACGCCGCCGGTCACGTCTGAGTGGCCGCCGATGTACTTGGTCGCCGAGTGGATGACGAGGTCGGCGCCATGCTCGAGCGGCCGGCAGATCACCGGCGGCGCCAGCGTCGAGTCGATGACGAGCAGTGCGCCATTACCGCGGGCGATCTCCGAGAGCTCATGCAGCGGCGCGACGGTCGTTGTCGGGTTGGCGATGGTCTCCGCGTAGATGATCCGGGTGGCGGGACGCATCGCCGCGCGAACCGCGTCCATGTCGGTGATGTCGACGAAGTCCGTCTCGACGCCGAAGCGCGACAGGACGTTGCGCAGCAGACTGTAGGTGCCGCCGTACAGCGCGTTGGACGCGATGACGTGAGCGCCGGTCCGCAGGTATGTCCAGAACACCCCGCTGATCGCGGCCATGCCGGACGCGAATGCCTGCGCGGCGGGCCACCGGGACAGGTTGGCGCCCTCCAGCGCGGCGATGGACCGCGCGAACGCGTCCACGGTGGGGTTGTCGATGCGGCTGTAGCTGTAGCCGGGGACCTGGTCGTTCAGCACCGCCGCGTACTCGTCGGCGCTGCCGAACGCGAACGCCGCCGTCCGGTAGATCGGAGTCGCGAGCGGTCGCTGCGCGGTCTCCGGGGGCGGCGGGAGGTGAACGGCCCTTGTGTTCTCGCCCAGTTGCCTGCGGGCTATCTCCACGAGTGATGCTCCATCAGCGTCGGGTCAGGCACCATACCATTCGGGTTTCGCCGAACGAGACATTAGCGCGACCACCGCGTCCCTGACCGACAGGTTCCCCGCGATCACGGCCGCGACGACCTCCGTGATCGGCATCTCGACCCCGTGCTTGCGGGCGAGTTCGAGGACCGAGGCGCAGGAGGTCACGCCTTCGGCGGTCTGACCGGTGGCGGCCTTCGCCTGCTCGACGGTCATGCCTTGGGCGAGATGCAGCCCGAACGTGCGGTTCCGCGACAGCGGTGAGTTGCACGTGGCTACCAGGTCGCCCATGCCGGCGAGGCCGGCGAACGTGCGGAAGCTCGCGCCGAGCGCCTCGCCCAGGCGGGCGATCTCGGCGAGTCCGCGGGTGATCAGCGTGGCCTTGGAGTTGTCGCCGACGCCAAGCGCGACCGCCATGCCGGCGGCGAGCGCGATCACGTTCTTGCCCGTGCCCGCGAGTTCGCAGCCGACGACGTCGGTGCTCCAGTACGCCCGCAGGTACGGCGTGTGGCACGCCGCCTGGAGCGCCTGGGCGCTGTCCTCGTCCGGGCACGCCACGACCGACGCGGTGAACTGGCGCTCGGCGATCTCGCGGGCGAGGGCCGGGCCGGACACCACCGCGACACGCCGCGCGGGGACCTCGAGGACCTCGGTCACCACCTCGCTCATCCGCCTGGCGGTGCCGACCTCGATGCCCTTCATCAGGCTGACCAGCAGCGCTCCGCGCGGGATGTGCGGCGCCCATTCCGCCAGACACGAGCGCAGCGTCTGCGCGGGCACCCCGAACACCACGATCTCCGCGCCGTCCAGCGCCGCTGCCAGGTCCGCCGTCGCCGACAATGAGGCCGGAAGCGTGATCCCCGGAAGGTACCCGGGGTTCACGTGGGCCGAGTTGATCGCGTCGGCCGTCTTGGCGCTCCGCGCCCACAACGTCGTCTCCGTGCCGGCGTCGCAGAGCACCTGCGCGAACGTCGTGCCCCAGGACCCGGCGCCGAGCACCGTGGTTTTCACGGGGCGGGCTCCGCCTCCGGCCGCTCCGCGCTTCCCGCGCTCGCCTCCGGGACAGGCTTGGCAGCCGGGTCGTAGGGGAGGGCCGGGGGAGTTTCGTCGCGCAGTCCGCCGAGGAGGCCGGCGACCGCGGCCATGATCTTGTCGGTGGCCTCGCGCTGGGCCTTGGCGGAGGTGTGCTTGCCGGCCCACTGCGACAGGTCGACCGGCTTGCCGGCTACCGTACGCACGGTCTTGCGCGGGAACAGCTTCAGCTTCTTGTCACCGTACGGGAGGATGTCATACGTACCCCAGTGCGCGACCGGGATCACGGGCGCCCCGGTGGCCAGGGCGAGCCTGGCGACGCCGGTCTTGGCGACCATCGGCCACAGGTCGGGGTCGCGGGTAGCGGTGCCCTCGGGATAGACGATCACGGCGGCGCCTTCGGCGAGGCGCTTCTCGGCTTCCTTGAGGACCAGCGCGGCGTCGGCCCGGCCGCGGTGCACCGGAAGCTGGCCGGCTTTGTAGAGGAAGGGGCCGATGAACTTGACGTTGAAGGCACTCGCCTTGATCATGAACGTCGGGTACCGCCCGGACGCCTGGAAGAACAGGGCGTCAGTGCCCCAGTCCACGTAGGACATGTGGTTCGGCGCGAAGATCACGGGCCCTTTCTTGGGAATGTTCTCCTGGCCCGCCCACTTGTTCCTGATCAGCGCCTGCAGCAGGGGGCGCAGCACGATGACCGAGATAAGGCGCCACGTGGGCGAATAGGACCTGCTCATCGGGGAGGCCTTTCCGTGTACTGGTTTCGCACGTCATGCTCCATCATCCGCCAGTGGACACTTACATGATGGCCTTCACCTGGACAGTGGTGATGCCAGTCAAGGTACTAGCCGAGGCCAAGTCGCGGCTCGCCATCTTCGCGGGGGAGCGGCGGCCGTCCCTGGCACTCGCCTTCGCGTCCGACACAGTATCGGCGGTATTGCGGTGTCCTGAGGTCGCACGGGTCCTTGTCGTGACTTCTGACACGCTGGCCGCGGGTTCGCTGGCGGACCTCGGGGCGTGCGTGGTCCCGGACTCGCCGGATTCCGGGCTGAACGCCGCCTTGTCCTTCGGCGCGGCCGAGGCCTCCGGGCGCTGGCCGGGCGGCGGTGTCGCGGCGCTGACGGCCGACCTGCCCGCGCTGCGGCCGGAGGAACTGAGCCGTGCGCTGCGGGCGGCGTCCGGGTTCGCCGACGACGGCAAGGCTGTCACTACGTTCGTACCGGACGCGGCGGGCGTGGGCACGACGATGTACGCGGTGGCGCCGCCGGGAGAGTTCACGCCGAGATTCGGTGGCCCGTCACGGCAGCGGCACGCCGCTTCGGGCGCCCACGAACTGTCGCTGGACAAGATCGAGGGGCTGCGACGTGATGTGGACACGGCGGAGGACCTGCGCGCGGCGGTCGCGCTCGGCACTGGGTTCCGCACCGCCGCGCTCGCCGCGGAATTGCTGTCCCGGGTGGACGACCGTGCGTCCTAGGCGGGCTGCCCTAGCCGATATGGACGACCGGGCAGGTCAGCGTCCTGGTGATCCCCTCGACCGCCTGGATGTGGGCGGCGACCAGCTTGCCGAGTTCGTCGACGTTCTCGGCCTGGGCGCGGACGATAACGTCGTACGGGCCGGTGACATCCTCCGCTTGCGTGACCCCGGCGATCTGCGCGATCTTCCCGGCCACATCGGCGGCTTTGCCGACCTCAGTCTGGACAAGGATGTAAGCCTGCACCATGTGACGTCCTCCTGGAGGCAGAGTGGGACGGCTGCCCCTGAAGTGCCAACGGTACCGTAGAGGTCCAGACCTGTAGCGCTTTGGCCTGGTTGTTTTTCTCGGTGTTTTTCCGGCGCGTTTGCGGGGAGTTGGAGGCGGACATCGCTGGGACCGGTGACACGGACGGCTCGGTCGGCGCGGTGGGCGAATTCGGGCTGATTGCGGCATTTGCGGCGCGAATGCCGGCCGGGCCGCACACGACGCTCGGCATCGGCGACGATTCCGCGGTCGTGGCGACGCCGTCGGGGAGTGTCGTCGCGGCGGTCGACCTGGTGCTCGAGGGACGGCACTTCCTGCGCACGTGGTCGTCCGGGTACGACGTCGGGGTGAAATCGGCCGCGCGCAGCCTCGCGGACATCGCGGCGATGGGCGCGATCCCGACCGCGCTGCTCGCCGCCGTGGCCCTGCCGGTGACGCTGCCCGCGTCGTGGGCACTGGACCTCGCGTCGGGCCTGGCCGCCGAGGCCGAGCGGGCGGGGGCGGGTATCGTCGGCGGTGATACCGCCTCCGGCGAATCCGTGCTGGTGTCGATCACGGCCCTCGGTGACCTGGACGGGCTGGCACCGGTGCGGCGTTCCGGGGCCGCGGCCGGGGACGTGGTGGCCGTGTCGGGGACGCTGGGCCATTCGGCCGCCGGACTGGCGCTGCTGGCGTCCGGCGTGGCCGACGGTGGCGCGCCGGACCCGAAAGAGCCACATTCAGCCATCACGTCGCTGGTGACTGCGCATCTCCGGCCCGCGCCCGTCTACGAAGCAGGGCCGTCGGCCGCCCGGGCCGGGGCGACGGCGATGATCGACGTGAGCGACGGGCTGGTCGCGGACCTCGGGCACGTCGCGGACGCGAGCGGCGTCCGGATCGACTTGTCGTCGCGGGCGCTGGGACCGTTCGCCGAACCGCTGGCCGATGCCGCGGCCGCGGTCGCGCTGGTCTCGGGGACCAGTGGCCCGGAACGGCCGACGGCGCTCGACTGGGTGCTGACCGGCGGCGAAGATCACTCGCTGGTCGCGACGTTCCCGGCGGCGGCGGCGCTGCCGGCGGGATGGCGGGTAATCGGCGAGGTGCGCGCGACCGCGGCGGGCGCCGTGAACGTTACCGTTGACGGTCGTTCGTACGCCAAGTCGGGTGGCTGGGAGCACTTCCGCTGACCCGGGTCCGCCGACATCCCGGTGACATAGCTGTGGCCCGCTCCCCGTGGGGGAAGCAGGCCACGGTATTGCCCGCGCAGGTTAGTACCCGCACATGTTCAGGCAGGGATTCGGCCGGTCAGGCGGAGCCTGCCGAACGTACGCAGCACCCGCTTAGCGGCTGACCTTGCCAGCCTTGAGGCAGGACGTGCACACGTTGAGTCGCTTCGGGGTACCGTCCACAACCGCCCGCCGGACGGTCTGGATGTTCGGGTTGAAGCGGCGACGGGTGCGGCGGTGCGAGAACGAGACGTTGTTGCCGAAGCCCGGCCCCTTGCCGCAGATGTCGCAGACGGAAGCCACGGTTCGCTCCATTGGTCGGGTTGATAGAGTCTTCAGCGCCACGACGCCGACGTCTGATGCCCAGAACGTCAAACGCAAAGTGGCAGCCTGCGAAGCATACCCGACGGCCGGCGCGTTGTGCGAACCGTCCGCGAACTGGTCGGCCGGCGCACCGCGGGACCGTCAGGATCACCCCGAATGTCAGTGGTCACTTCTATGCTGCGAAGTGTGACGACGCTTCACGATCCGCTCGTCGGGCTCCTTGGCGCCAAGACGGGCAAGAAGTTCGCCGATGCCCTCGGCCTGCGCACGGCCGGGGACCTGCTGCGGCATTATCCGCGCAGGTATCACACCAGAGGGGAACTGACCAGCCTCAGCGAATTGCGCGAGGGAGAGCACGTCACCGTGCTCGCGCGGGTCGATCGCGTCGCGCGGCACCCGATGCGCCCGCAGCGTGACCGGCTCGAGGTAACGGTGACCGACGGCACGGCGCGGCTCGCCCTCGCGTTCTTCGGGACCGTCACCTACCACCAGCGCAAGCTCCTGCCCGGAGAACTGGGGCTGTTCGCCGGTAAGGTCTCCACGTTCCGCGGGCAGCGTCAGCTCGTGCACCCCGAGTACGACCTGGTGCCGCAGGCGGCGACCACCGAGCGCGCCGCCGCGGACCTGGCGGCCGAGTACGCGACAGAGATGATCCCGATCTACCCGGCGAGCGCCAAGGTGAGCTCGTGGACCATCTCGAAGGCGGTGGGCGTCGTCCTCGACACGCTCGAACTCGGCGATGACCCGCTGCCGGACGAACTGCGCGACAAGTACGGGCTGTGGCCGCTGGAGACGGCCCTGCGCGGGATTCACCGGCCCGGGGAGCGGGCCGACGTCGAGAAGGCGCAAGAGCGGCTGCGCTGGGATGAGGCGTTTGTCATGCAGACCGCGCTCGCCCAGCGGCGCCAGGCCGCCGCGGCCATGCCCGCCGTTCCCCGGCCGCGGATCGACGACGGACTCGCGGCGGAATTCGACAAGCGGCTGCCGTTCTCGCTGACCGAGGGGCAGCGCGAGGTCGGGGACACCATCGCCCGGGACCTGGCCTGTGCCTATCCCATGAACCGGCTGCTGCAGGGCGAGGTCGGTTCCGGTAAGACCGTGGTGGCGGTGCGGGCCATGCTCCAGGTGGTGGACTCGGGCGGCCAGGCGGTACTGCTGGCACCCACCGAAGTGCTCGCCCAGCAGCACTACCGGTCGATTACCCAGCTCCTGGGGCCGTTCGCGGCCGGCGGCCAGCTGGGCGCCACGGAGCAAGCGACCGGGGTCGCGCTGCTCACCGGCTCGACCGGCGTGAAGGCGCGGCGTAACACGCTGATGGACGCATTCACCGGCAACGCGGGCATCCTCATCGGCACCCACGCCCTGCTCGAGGACCGGGTCCAGTTCAACGACCTAGGGCTGGTGGTCATCGACGAGCAGCACCGGTTCGGCGTGGAGCAGCGCGACGCGCTCCGTGAGAAGGCGGCCGGGGCACGCCCCCACGTGCTGGTGATGACCGCGACCCCGATCCCGCGCACGGTCGCCATGACCGTGTTCGGTGACCTTGAGGTGTCGACGCTGTCGGAACTGCCCGCCGGGCGCTCGCCGATCGCCACCCACGTGGTGCCGGCACTGGAGCGGCCCAATTTCCTCGAGCGGACCTGGCAGCGGGTGCGCGAGGAAGTGGCCGCCGGGCGCCAGGCCTACGTCGTGTGCCCGCGTATCGGCGGGGACGCCGCCGACGGTGAGGACGCGGAGGACCCGGACGCCGGCGACCCGGACGACCTCGACCCGGACAGCATGGGTGACGCCGCGGAACAGGAGCGCCGTCCCCCGCTCGCCGTCCTCGACGTGGCGCCCGCGCTTGCGGACGGCCCGCTGCGCGGAATCCGCCTCGGGGTGATGCACGGCAAGCTCCATCCGGACGAGAAAGAGCAGGTCATGGCGGCGTTCAAGAACGGCGACCTCGATGTGCTCGTGTCCACCACGGTGATCGAGGTGGGCGTCGACGTGCCGAACGCGACGGTTATGGTCATCATGGACGGCGATCGTTTCGGCGTCTCGCAGCTGCACCAGCTGCGCGGCCGGGTCGGCCGGGGCCGGGAGCCGGGGCTGTGCCTGCTGGTCACCGAGGCGGAGGCGGGAACCAAGGCCCGCGAGCGTCTAGATGCGGTCGCCGAGACGACCGACGGGTTCCGCCTGTCCCGCCTCGACCTGATCCAGCGGCGGGAGGGTGACGTCCTCGGCGCCACGCAGGCCGGCCGCACCCGGAGCCTCAAGCTGCTGCGGCTGCTGCAGGACGAGGAGCTGATCGGCATCGCCAGGGAGGAGGCCACCGCGCTGATCGCGGAGGATCCCGAGCTGAGGGAACACCCGGCGCTCGCGGAGGCCAGCGCCGAGCTGCTCGGCCCGGAGGGCGCCGAGTACCTGGACAAGGCCTAGAGCAGACAGGTTCTGAACTAACGTGACACGTATTATCGCCGGCAAAGCGGGCGGACGACGCCTGGCGGTGCCCCCGGGGCAGGGCACGCGGCCGACGAGCGACCGGGCACGGGAAGGGCTGTTCGGCACGCTGTTGTCCGAGGTCGGCCCCCTGGACGGGAAGAAGATCCTCGACCTCTACGCGGGCTCGGGCGCGGTCGGCCTGGAGGCGCTGTCGCGGGGGGCGCGGAGCGTCCTGCTCGTCGAGGCGGACGCCCGCGCGGCCGCGATGATCAAGGCCAACATCAAGACTGTGGACCTGCCGGGCGCACGCGTCGTGACCGCCCGGGCCGAGCGCCTCCTCGATCGCCCGGCCCGCGTTGACGGGGCCCCTGATGACGGGTCTCGCGGTGACGGGTCCCGCGGTGACGGCAGGGCCCCTGACGGTGGTCGCTACGACGTCGTGTTCGCGGACCCGCCGTACGCCGTGACCCAGGCCGAGCTCACCAGGGTGCTCAGCCGGCTTACCCAGGGCTGGCTCAGTGAGGGTGCGCTCGTCGTCGTCGAGCGCGCGACCCGTGATGGCGACTTCGACTGGCCCCCCGGGTATGCCGCCGGAAAGTCACGCAGGTACGGTGAGGCGACGTTCTGGTACGGCTGGCACGGCCTACCCACCTCGGCATTTGAGGAGTGATACCGCGTGCGGCGAGTTGTCTGCCCCGGCTCGTTCGACCCTGTCACCAACGGTCATCTCGATATCGTCAGCCGGGCTTCGGGCATTTATGACGAGGTGGTCGTCGCCGTCCTCGTCAACATCACGAAGCAGACCCTCTTTTCGGTCGACGAGCGAGTCGAGATGTGGCAAGAGGTAACGGAAGGCTACGGGAACGTCCGTGTGGAGCGCTTCCACGGACTGCTGGTCGATTTCTGCGCCGCGAACGGCATCAATACCGTGGTGCGGGGCCTGCGGGCGGTCAGCGACTTCGAGTACGAGATGCAGATGGCGCAGATGAACTACCGTCTCGCCAAGGTTGAGACGTTGTTCATGACGACCAACCCGCTGTACTCGTTCCTCAGCTCGAGCCTGGTCAAGGAAATCGCCAGGTATGGTGGTGACGTCAGCGGACTCGTGCCGGAACCGGTGCTAGGAAAGCTGCGCGCCCGCCTCGCCGAGGAGTGACCGAGGGGAGCTGAACCGGGGTGACCCGGGGCAGCTGAGGATGCAGGCGGGTTACCTCATCAGCCCAGGCGGGGGCCAGCCCCCGATCGGGACCGGGTTAGGCCGCAGGGCCGAGTTGGGAATAACCCGTGCCTTCGGTAGGCTGAACGTTCGGTCCACCATGAGCCAACCCTGATAAACTGTGATGTCCAACGTGAACGGAAAGCCCGTCGCACGCGGCGCCGATAACGGCTTCGTGTTCGACATGCGGTCGCTCAGCCGGGCGCCCGGTTCGTACCGCGACGAGACCCGCACGGCCAATGCGCCGGCCGGGATCGGCGCGGGGCTCGCCGTGGTGCCGCAAGGTGCCCCCGTGGCCCTTGACCTGCGGTTCGAGGCAGTCTCCGAGGGGGTGCTCGTCACCGGCTCGGCGGTTGCCCCGCTCGCGGGTGAGTGCTCGCGCTGCCTGGATCCGCTGACTTCTGAAGTGGAAGTCGACGTTCAGGAGCTCTACCGTTATTTGCCGGACCCCGGTGAGGACGACGAAGACGGCGAGGAGCGTTTCCTCGACGGCGAGCGTCTTGACCTGGAGCCGGCATTCCGTGACGCGGTGGTACTCGCGTTGCCGCTTTCGCCGCTTTGCCGGGACGACTGCCCCGGTCTCTGCGCCGAATGCGGCGTCCGGCTTGCTGACGCAGGCCCGGACCACGGACACGGCGAGAACCTGGATCCCCGGTGGGGCGCGCTCCGCCAGCTAGATGTTTCTGACCGAGTAGAAGACCGACAGGAGAGCTGAAGTGGCCGTTCCGAAGCGGAAGATGTCGCGCAGCAACACCCGTTCGCGGCGCGCCCAGTGGAAGACCGCCGCGCCGACCCTGGTGGAATGCAACCAGTGCCACAGCCCGAAGCTGCCGCACGCCGCCTGCCCGACCTGCGGGACGTACCGTCGCCGCCAGGTCATTGAGCCGGCTTCCTGACCGAAGATGTGAGGAGCGCCGGTGAGCGGACGACGTCACGACGGGGAGTTTCCTGAGGCTCGAGACCCCGCCGAGCTGTCCAGCGCTCTCGGCGTGCCCATAACTGAGGAGACGCTGGAGCGGGCGCTCACGCACCGTTCCTACGCCTATGAGAATGGTGGCCTGCCGACGAACGAGCGGCTCGAGTTCCTCGGGGACTCGGTGCTCGGGCTCGTGGTGACCGACACGTTGTTCAACGGTCACCCGGACCTGCCGGAAGGCCACCTTGCCAAGCTGCGCGCGGCCGTCGTCCAGATGGGCGCGCTCGCCGAGGTGGCCCGCCAGCTCAAGCTCGGCGCGTACATCAAGCTCGGTCGCGGTGAGGAAGGGACCGGCGGTCGCGACAAGCCGTCGATCCTCGCCGACACGCTCGAGGCCGTCATCGGCGCGACGTACATCGACTGCGGCCTGGTCTCGGCGAGCGGCCTCGTGCACCGGCTGTTCGACCCGGTGATCGAGCGCTCGGCGCGGCTCGGTGCCGGGCTGGACTGGAAGACCTCGCTCCAGGAACTCACCGCGCTCCGCAGTCTCGGCGTCCCTGTCTACCTCGTGACGGACACCGGTCCCGATCACCAGAAGCTGTTCCGAGCCGTGGTCGAGATCGGCGGCCGTCCCCTCGGCGACGGTGAGGGCCGGTCCAAGAAGGCCGCCGAGCAGCTAGCCGCCGAAGCCGCCTGGCGTGCGATCACGGCCGAATCGAAGAACGATGATCCTGAACGAACGCAGGATCTCTCCGAGGGCACCGTGACTCCGGTAGCTGGTGCCCCTGACGTCGGTCTTTCGCCCGCATAATCCCGACCTGGCACTCGCCCGTCGCCTCCGGCGGCGACTCTGGCGGACTGGATGTCGCCGAGCGCCATCGGATAACTCGCTCCGTCGGTGATCAGTGAACAATTTAGGGGATTTGTCGCTAATGCCGGAACTCCCTGAGGTCGAGACCGTCCGTCAGGGCCTGGCCGCGCATGTCGTCGGCCGGACCGTCGCCGCGGTACAGGTCATTCATCCGCGCGCTGTCCGCCGTGACGACGGTGGCCCCGCCGGATTCGAAGCGGCCATGGCCGGCCGCCCCTTCAAGTCGGCCGAGCGGCGCGGCAAGTACCTGTGGCTCACGCTCGATGGCGACGAGGCCCTGCTCGCCCACCTGGGCATGAGCGGCCAAATGCTCGTCGGCGACCCCGATCGCCCGCTTTCCCCGCACGTCCGCGCCCGCTTCACGTTCACCGATGGCGGCCCGGATCTGCGCTTCACCGACCAGCGAACCTTCGGGCACCTGCTGCTCGCTCCGCTCGCGCGGAGTGCCGACGCCGACCCCGGCGTGCGCGTGGTGCCGTTGCCGATCGGGCATATCGCGCCGGATCCGCTGGAAGCGGCGTTCGACGCGGAAGTCTTCGCCGGGCGGCTGACCCGCAAGCGCACCGAGGTCAAGCGGGCGCTGCTCGATCAGTCGCTGATCAGCGGCGTCGGCAACATCTATGCCGACGAGGCGCTGTGGCGTGCCAGGCTGCACTGGGCGCGTGCGACCGAGACGCTGCGGAAACCGGATGTGTCCCGTCTCCTGGCCGCGGTCACCGAAGTGCTGGCCGAGGCGCTCAGCGCTGGCGGCACGTCGTTCGACGCCCTTTACGTCAACGTGAACGGCGAAAGCGGCTACTTCGACCGGTCGCTGAACGCGTACGGCCGCAAGGGCGAGCCGTGCGGCCGGTGCGGTACGCCGATCAGGCGGGACGCGTTCATGAACCGCTCCTCCTACAGTTGCCCCCGCTGCCAGCCCCGCCCCCGCGGTATTTCCCGGACGGTCCCGGCTTCCCGGACACTCTCGGCTGCACCGACACTCGCCGCTTCCAGGACAGTCGCGGCTTCCCGGACCCGCGCGGCCGACGGTAACCCGCAGGCAGGGGGCGCCAAGTTGTAGGGCTCTGCGGCGGTTTTTCCCCAACATGTGGGGACCAAGGATTTGTTCAGCGCACGTATCTTTGGTAAGATAGGGAACATAACGGGTAACAGGGACTATCTCAACTTGACCACTTAGGGCCTTGGTGAGACCCTGGTAACTGTTGATAGCGCGCAAGAGCGCGCGAAAATTGCTTGTGTGCCCACTCTGGTCACTCAGTGTGGAGGACCTTTAACCATGGCGAAGGCTCTATTCGGCCACGTCGGCGGTCCCGATCCGCGAATGATCTCTGAGATGCGCCGTCTCCAGCAGCGTGTTCGTGACCTGGAAGCCGAGCTTGCGAGGCTCCAGGAGGAAAACGACGCGCTTTCCGCTGGGTCGGAGCACGACGAGAACATGCTGGTCTTGGACCGCGAGCCAGCGCTCGCCTGATCTGACTAGGTCAGGCCCGCTGCTCAGCCTTGCATAGGCGCGACACGGCACAACCGCAGAACACGAACCAGGGACGTCTGTCATGGCGTCCCTCTTCGTTGTACCCCACAGTTTTGTGTCAAGAAGCACAGTGTCGTAATTCGGCATCCTCCCCTCACGGCGTTGCATTTACGCTGATGCGACGCCGTGAGTCGCATGTTACGCAGGTGAATTCCTGTAGAACGCGTCGTTTCCGGCGGCCGCCGTCCAGTCGCGATAGCCTTCGGAAGGCACCCGTCGCAAAGGGACAAACCGGGGGAGGTGAGGACGTATGTACTTGAAGACCCTCACCTTGCGCGGCTTCAAGTCGTTCGCGTCGGCGACCACGATCCGCCTTGAACCTGGTATCACCTGCGTCGTTGGGCCGAATGGCTCGGGCAAATCGAACATTCTCGATGCCCTGTCCTGGGTTATGGGCGAGCAAGGCGCCAAGAGCCTGCGCGGCTCCAAGATGGAAGACGTCGTCTTCGCGGGCACGTCCACCCGGGCGCCGCTTGGCCGGGCCGAGGTCACGCTGACCATAGACAACAGCGACGGCGCCCTGCCGATCGACTACGCGGAAGTCACGATCAGCCGCCTGATGTTCCGGTCCGGGCAGAGCGAGTACGCCATCAACGGCGACAACTGCCGTCTCCTGGACGTCCAGGATCTGCTTTCCGACAGCGGCATCGGCCGCGAGATGCACGTCATCATCAACCAGGGCCAGCTCGACCAGATCCTGCACGCGGGCCCGGAAGCCCGCCGGGCGATGATCGAAGAGGCGGCCGGCGTCCTCAAGCACCGCAAGCGCAAGGAGAAGGCGCTCCGCAAGCTCGACGCGATGCAGGCCAACCTGACCCGGCTCGTGGACCTGACCGCGGAGCTGAACCGCCGCCTCAAGCCCCTTGGCCGCCAGGCCGAGGTCGCGCGCAAGGCCGCGGTCATCCAGGCGGACCTGCGCGACGCCAAGCTCCGGCTGCTGGCCGACGACTACGTGGCCCTCCGGGACCGGCTCCAGCGCGAGGAAGCCGACGAGGCCGTGATCCGGGAGCGCCGGGAGACCCTGGAACAGGAACTCGCCGCCGCGCGGGAGCAGGAAGCCGAACTCGACCGCGCCGTCGCCGAGCAGAACGCGGCGTTCGCCCAGGCGCAGCAGACCTGGTTCGCGCTGTCTTCCCTGACCGAGCGGCTGCGCGCCGTCAGCGGCCTGGCGAACGAGCGCACCCGGCTGCTGTCCGCGGAGCCGGAACCGGAACGCCCGGGCCGCGATCCCGACGAGCTCGAAGCCCAGGCCGCCGAGCTGCGGGCCGAGGAAGAAGGCCTGGCCGAGCGGATGGCCGAGGGCCGCGAGGTCCTGTCCGAGGCCGTCGCCGAGCGCACCGCCGCCGAGCAGGCCCTCGCCGCGACCGAGCGCAGGCTCGCCGATGCCGCCCGCGCCGCGGCCGGCCGCGCGGAGCGCCTCGCCCGGCTGCGCGGCATGATGGACGCCGCCGAGAGCCGCAGCGCCGCCACCAGCGAGGAAATCGACCGCCTGGAGGCCGCCGCCGAACAGGCCCGCGCCCGGGCCGAGCGCGCCCGCCTCGAGTACAGCGAGGTCCAGGATGTCGCCGACGGCGGCGAGGACGACCGCAGCGGTCTCGCGGCGGAACTCGAGCAGGCAACCGCCAGCCACAATGAGTCCGCTGAGCGAACCCAGGCCGCCCGTAAGGCCGAACGTACCGCCAACAGTGACGTAGCGGGCCTGCGCGCCCGGGCCGAGGCACTGGAAGAGACGCTCCGCCGCGGAGCGGACGCGACGGCCGCGGTGCTCGCGGACCCGCGGCGTTTCCGGGGCGTCACGGGCGCGTTCGCCGGGCGGCTGACTGTCGCCGACGGGTACGAGACGGCCATCGCGGCGGCGCTCGGCGCGGCCGCCGAGGCGATCACCGTCGACGGCCTCGACGCCGCCGTCGAGGTCCTCGCCGAGATCCGCCGGGCCGACGCCGGCACGGTCGGCCTCGTCATCGCCGACGCGTCCGCGCCCACTGACGGTCGGCACACGGGAGAACCCCCCGCGGGGGCGCGGTGGGCGATCGACCTCGTGACGGCGCCGGGTGAGCTGGCAGGCGCCCTCGGGGAACTTCTCGACCGGGTGGCCGTGGTCGCGGAACTGGATACTGCGGCCAGGATCGTTTCGGAAAATGCCGACGTTAAGGCGGTAACCGCCGCAGGTGACCTGCTCGGCGCGCGGTGGGCGCACGGCGGGTCGGCCCGGCCGCAGTCGCTGCTGGACGTGCGGTCGGCCGCGGACGAAGCGGCGGCGAAACTCGCCGAGGCGGAGCTGCGGGCCGACGAGACCGCCGAGCTGCTGGCCGAGGCGACCGAGGCGCAAGAGGCGGCGCGCGCCGCCCTCGACGAGATCCGCGGCCGCAGGCAGGCGGCGGACGCGGCGGCGGCGGAGATTTCCGGACGGCTCGGCCGGCTGGCGGGCGCGGCCCGGGCGGCGGCGGACGAGGCGAAGCGGCTAGACGCCTCCGTCGGAGCGGCCCAGCGGTCAGCGGAGAAGGACCAGCTCAAGCTCGCACAGCTCAAGACGGAACTCGCCGAGGCGGAGGCCGAGGAAGCCCGCGCCCGTGACCCCGAGATGGAAAACCAGCTCGCGGATGAAGAACGCGAGGAGATGGCCGTGCGCGCCACCGCCGCGCGGGCCGCGGAGATGGAGGCCCGTCTGGAGGTCCGCACCGTGGAAGAGCGGCTGCGGGCAATCAGCGGGCGGGCGGACTCGCTGTCCGCGCAGGCGGCCAACGAGCGCGCGGCGCGCGAACGCGCCACGCAGCGCCGGCGGCAGCGGGCGGCGCAGGCAGCGGTGGCCAAGGCCGTGGCGTCGGGCGCGGCACAGGCGGTCGCCGCGGCGGAAGCATCCCTGGCGGCGGCCGCGGAACGGCGCGCGACCGCCGAAGGCGCGAGCTCGTCGCAGGCCGAGGCGCTGAAGACGCTGCGGGCGCGGATCGGCGTGGCGGCCACCGAACTGGACAAGGTCGTGAACACGGCGCACGGCTCGGAGATGGCACGTGCCGAACACCGGCTGCGGCTTGAGCAGTTCGAGCAGCACGCGGCCGAGGAGTACGGGATCGAGCCGGAAGCCCTCGTGGGCGAGTACGGCCCGGACGTGCCGGTGCCGGTCCCCGAGGAATCGACGGAACCGAAACCGAAGCGGCGACCCGCCTCGAACGCCGCTAACGGTGCCGCTGCCAACGGTGCCGCTGCTAACGGTGCTGCCGCTGATGGCGCCGGATTTAACGGTGTTTCCGCTAACGGTGTTTCCGCTAACGGTGCTGCGGCCAACGGCTCAGTTACCAACGGTGTTTCCGCTAACGGTGCCGCCGTTAACAGTGCTGCGGCCAAAGGTGCTGTCGCTAACGGCGCGGCGCCCGAGTCGGCATCGTCGGATGCGGTGTCGTCGGATGCGGTGCCGTCCGAGCCGATGTCGCTCGCGGACGCGCTGCGCGCGGTCACCGATGCTGCCCGAGCCGAGGAGTCGATCCGGAAACTGGCCGAGGACGAGGATGATGAGGCGGCCGGTCCTGTCGCGGACGAGGCCCCCGTGAAGATGATCGGGATCCCGTACGTGCGGGATGAACAGCAGCGCCGGGCGGAGGAGGCCGAGCGGCAGCTGGCGCGTCTCGGCAAGGTCAACCCCCTGGCGCTGGAGGAGTACGCGGCGCTCCAGGAACGGCACCAGTTCCTGGCCACGCAGCTTGAGGACCTCCGCAAGACGCGCCGCGACCTGCTCATGGTCGTCAAGGAAGTGGATGACCGGGTGCAGGAAGTGTTCGCCTCGGCGTACGCCGACACGGCGCGGGAGTTCGAGGGCCTGTTCGCGCGGCTGTTCCCCGGCGGTTCGGGGCGGCTGATGCTGACCGAGCCGGAAGACATGCTGACGACCGGCATCGATATCGAGGCCCGCCCGCCGGGCAAGAAGGTCAAGCGGCTTTCGCTGCTGTCCGGCGGAGAGCGGTCGCTGACCGCGATCGCCTACCTGTTCGCGATCTTCAAGGCGCGACCGTCGCCGTTCTACGTGCTCGACGAGGTCGAGGCCGCGCTCGACGACAGCAACCTGCAGCGGCTGCTGCGGGTCTTCGAGGAAGTGCGGGAGACCTCGCAGCTGATCATCATCACCCACCAGCGGCGCACGATGGAGTCCGCCGACGCGCTGTACGGCGTCTCGATGCGCGGCGACGGCGTCTCCACGGTAATCAGCCAGCGCGTCCGCGAACACGAGCCCGCCTGACGCGGAGTCGGCGCCCACCGGCCGCCCAGCCGTGGGCCAGTGAGGCGTCCCGCTCCCCAGCGGGTAGCGGGCGGCTCCGGCTTGCGGGGAGACGGGACGTGCGGCGCGTCAGTGCGGCAGACTACGCTGGAGAACCGCGGCTGCGACCCGTCGGCCGCTCCTGGCGTCCGTTTGTTGACAGCAAATCTGCCGGTTACGGGAGACTTGGGTTGTTATGGAATACATCATCATTATCGCGGTGCTTGTCGTGCTGATTGTCGGGATCGGCGGCACTGCGCTGCTTCGTCCCCGGCGCGGTCGTGGACTTGGGCGCCAGGATTCCGGCGGCGACGTTACGACCGGGACCGGCACGATCGAATCGGACGAGGCCGGAGAAACCGCTGCCTCCAGCGGCACGGCGACCGGGACTGTCCCGAAGCCGTCGACCGAACCGGCGACGGAGATGGCTCCCGAGCCGGCGGTCGAGAAGCCGACCCTGGAGAAGCCCCCGCCTTCGGCTGGCCGGATGGTGCGTCTTCGCGCCCGGCTGGCGCGCAGCCAGAGCGGATTCGGGAACGCGCTGCTGGGTTTGCTGTCGCGGGACCACCTCGACGACGACGCATGGGACGAGATCGAGGAAATCCTGATCACGGCGGATGTCGGGGTCGCGCCCGCCCGGCAGATCGTCGAGGACCTGAAGACCAAGGTGAAGGTCGAGGGCGCCCGCAACGCCGACGAGGTGCGGTCGATGCTCCGCACGGAACTGCTTGCCCAGGTGGACACGCCCGCCAGCCGCGAGGTGCGGACGCACCGCCACGAAGGACGGCCCGCGGTCATCCTCATGGTCGGCGTCAACGGGACCGGCAAGACCACGACCTGCGGACGCCTGGCGCGCTCGCTGGTCGGTGATGGCGAGACGGTGCTGCTCGGCGCGGCCGACACCTTCCGTGCCGCGGCGGCCGATCAGCTCCAGACCTGGGGCGAGCGGGTAGGCGCGGAGACCGTCCGCTCGGACAAGGAAGGCGCGGACCCGGCGAGCGTCGCTTTCGACGCGGTCAGCAAGGGCATCGAGGCCGAGGTGGACGTGGTGCTCATCGACACCGCTGGCCGCTTGCACACGAAGACCGGCCTGATGGACGAGCTTGGCAAGGTCAAGCGCGTCATCGAGAAGCGCACCGCGGTCGACGAGGTGCTGCTGGTCCTCGACGCGACGACCGGGCAGAACGGGCTGCGCCAGGCCCGCGTGTTCGCCGAGGTCGTGGACGTCACGGGCATCGTGCTGACGAAGCTGGACGGGACCGCCAAGGGCGGTATCGTCATCGCGGTGCAGCAGGAGCTCGGCGTGCCGGTGAAGCTGGTCGGCCTCGGCGAGGGACCCGATGACCTCGCACCCTTCGACCCCGACACGTTCGTCGACGCCATCCTCGGCGGCTGACTCCGCCGCTACGCCCGGAAATGCGACCGTAATCTAAGCCTTCGCTGTTTCACATCTGCGACACATTCCAGCTGGACGGCCGAAACGCCGGTGAGGCATTGTCGTTACAGGCGATTGAGAGGGTGGTCACATGAAGCTCATTACGGCTGTCATCAAGCCATTCAAGCTCGATGACGTCAAGGCCGCACTCCAGGCATTCGGCGTGCACGGCATGACAGTCAGCGAGGCGAGCGGATACGGCAGGCAGCGGGGTCACACGGAGGTGTACCGCGGCGCCGAGTATCAGGTCGACCTGGTCCCGAAGGTGCGCGTCGAGGTGATCTGCGACGACGAGGACGCCGACGATCTGGTGGGGGTCGTGCTCAAGGCGGCGCAGACGGGCCGGATTGGCGACGGCAAGGTCTGGGTGATACCGCTTGACGCAGTGGTGCGTGTCCGGACGGGGGAGCGTGGCGCGGACGCGATCTGACACGAGTCGCGAGGCTTAGGTTCGGGGGACCCTAATGAACGTAGTGACCTCATTCGCGGCAGATCGCATCCGCAGGACTACTGAGACAGACCGATGGCTGGCCGGCATGCTGGGGGCGGAGCCGGGTGTCGCCCTTGTCGCGGTCGGCGGTTACGGCCGCCGGGAACTCCTGCCGGGCAGCGACCTGGACGTGCTCCTGTTGCACGATGGCCGGGATGACATCGCGAAGGTCGCCGACCGGGTCTGGTACCCGGTCTGGGACTCCGGGGCGCGGCTCGATCACGCCGTCCGCACCGTGCCGCAGGCCAGGCGCGTCGCCCGGAGCGACATCAAGGTGGCGCTCGGGCTGCTGCATGCCCGTCATATCGCGGGCGACCCTGACCTGACCAGCCGCCTGCGGGAAGGTGCGCTCGAGGACTGGCGGGCGGGTTCGCGCACGCGGCTCGCGGAACTCAAGGAGCTGCACGAGGAGCGGGCCAGGCTGCACGGCGAACTGGCCTTCCTCCTGGAACCGGACCTCAAGGAATCTCGCGGCGGGCAGCGGGACGTACACGCCATCCAGGCGATCGCGGCGGCCTGGGTCGCCCCGGCGCCCGGGCCCAAGGTGCGGGCCGCCTATGAGCAGGTAACCGATGCCCGGCACGTCCTGCACGAAGTCACCGGGCGGCGGAGCGACCGCCTCGTCCTCGAAGAGCAGGACGAGGTGGCGCGCGTGCTCGGCCTGCTCGACGGGGACGCGCTGCTGCGCACGCTGGCGGGCGCCGGGCGCACTATCGCCTACGCGGTGGATCACGCCTTCCGCCAGGCCGACCGGGCCGGTGACCGCAAGGCGCTCGGCCTCCGGATGCGCCGCGCCAAGCTGGAACGCCGCCCGCTCGCGGACGCCGTGGTCGAGCAGGACGGCGAGGTGGTCCTGGCGCGTGCCGCCAACCCCGCGCAGGACCCTGTTCTCGTGCTGCGGGCAGCCGCCGCGGCCGCCCAGTCCGGGCTTCCGCTCGCGCCGCGTGCCCTGGCACGGCTCGCCGAATGCCCGCCGCTGACCGTCCCGTGGCCGGACGACGCCCGGGACGCGCTCATCGCGCTGCTCGGCGCCGGGGCGGGCGCGATCCCCGTCTGGGAGGCCCTGGACCAGGAAGGCCTCCTCACCGTCCTCATCCCGGACTGGGAACGTGTACGGAACCGCCCGCAGCGCAACCCCCTGCACCGGTTCACCGTCGACCGGCACCTGGTCGAGTGCGCGGCCAACGCGGCGGCGCTGGCCCGGGACGTGTCCCGCCCTGACCTGCTCCTGCTGGCCGCGCTGATGCACGACATCGGGAAGGGCTGGCCAGGGGATCACAGTGTCTCCGGCGAGGTCGTCGCGCGGGACTTCGCGCGCCGCGTCGGGCTGAACGAGTCCGACGCGGAGGTCGTGGCCGCCGCCGCGCGGCACCACCTGCTGCTCCCTGTCGTCGCGACACGACGGGACCTCGACGACCCGGTGACCGTGCAGAACGTGGCGCACACGGTCGGCTCCCGCCTGCTGCTCGAATTGCTCCACGCCCTGTCGCAGGCGGACGGGCTGGCGACCGGCCCGGCCGCGTGGAACGACTGGAAGGCGGGCCTGGTCGCCGACCTGGTCCGGCGGGTTTCCGCGGTCCTGGACGGCGAGCCCTTGCCGGGACCGGCGCCGCTGCGCGCGGACCAGCTCGCCCTGGTCAGCGACGGGGAGCCGGCCGCGGTGGTCAAGGGCAGTGAGGTGACGGTCGTCGCGCTCGACCGGCCCGGCCTGCTGTGGCGCGCGGCCGGCGTGCTCGCCTCCCACCGGCTGGTGGTGCGCGGCGCGACCGCGACCTCGGTGGGGGAGACCGCCGTCACCGTGTTCAGCGTGGTGCCTGAGTACGGCGACCCGCCGGACGCGGCGCTGGTGGCCACCGACCTGCGGCGGATGATCGAGGGCCGGCTGGACGTGGAGGACCGGCTGGAACGGCGTGCGCGTGCCGTCCGGGCGGCCGGGCACGCGGTGCCGCCGCCGAAGGTCACGGTCGTCGACGGCGCCTCGGACACCGCGACCGTGGTCGAGGTGCGCGCGCACGACCAGCCGGGCCTGCTGTGGCGGGTCGGCCGCGCGCTCGGCGACTGCGGTCTCGACGTCCGTGCCGCGCGCGTTGAGACCCTCGGCGCCGAGGCTGTCGACGTCTTCTACGTCACCGACGCGGCGGGTGATCCGGTCACCGATCCCGACCTTCGCCGCCGCACGGTCTCCGCGGTCCTGTCAGCGCTCACATGATGCCCGCACGCGATGCTTCCCGCACTCGTCTCCGGGCGCTCTTCACGCGATGAGTTCCCTCGTCGCTGCGCCAAAACCGCCCCGCTCCTCAGTCCACTCATCGCCGCGCCCTTCGACTCCAGCTCATTGCCGCGCCCTTTAGCTGGCATTCAGCCGGTAGCCTTGAGTACGTGTTTGAGACCCTGTCTGACCGGCTGACCCAGGTTTTCTCCTCGCTGCGCGGCAAGGGGCGGCTGTCGGCCGCCGATATTGACGCCACGGCGCGCGAGATCCGCATTGCCTTGCTCGAGGCGGATGTCGCGCTGCCCGTTGTCCGGCAGTTCATCGCGCGGGTGAAGGAGCGGGCGACCGGTGCGGAGGTCTCCGCCGCGCTGAACCCTGCCCAGCAGGTCATCAAGATTGTCCACGAGGAGCTCATCGCGGTCCTCGGCGGCGAGGCGCGGCGGCTGCGGTTCGCGAAGAACCCGCCGACCGTGATCATGCTGGCGGGCCTGCAGGGTGCCGGTAAGACGACCCTGGCGGGCAAGCTGGCGCTGTGGCTGAGGGAGCAGGGCAACACGCCGCTGCTCGTCGCGGCCGACCTCCAGCGGCCGAACGCGGTGCAGCAGCTGCAGATCGTGGGTGAGCGCGCGGGCGTGCCGGTGTACGCGCCGGAGCCCGGCAGCGGTGTCGGCGACCCGGTCAAGGTCGCGCGGGAGTCGATTGACGAGGCGCGGCGTTCCCTGCACAACATCGTGATCATCGACACCGCGGGCCGTACTGGCATCGACGCGGAGATGATGGCCCAGGCGCGCGCGATCAGGGACGCGACCGATCCCGACGAGGTCCTGTTCGTCGTCGACGCGATGATCGGCCAGGACGCGGTCGCCACCGCGCAGGCGTTCCTCGAGGGCGTCGACTATGACGGCGTCGTGCTGACGAAGCTTGACGGTGACGCGCGCGGTGGTGCCGCGCTGTCGATCGCGTCGCTGACCGGGCGGCCGATCATGTTCGCGTCGACCGGTGAGAAGCAGACCGACTTCGACATGTTCCACCCGGACCGGATGGCGTCCCGGATCCTGGACATGGGCGACATGCTCAGCCTGATCGAGCAGGCGGAGAAGGCGTTCGACGCCGATCAGGCCGCCGACATGGCGACCCGCATGATGTCCGGCGAGGGGATCACGCTCGAGGACTTCGTGGGTCAGCTCGGCATGCTGCGCAAGCTCGGGCCGATCCAGAACATCCTCGGGATGATGCCGGGCGCGGCGAAGAACAAGGAACTGCTGTCGAAGGTCAACGACTCGGACCTGACCCGGATCGAGGCGATCGTCCGGTCGATGACCCCGGGGGAGCGGCAGAACCCGAAGATGATCAACGGCTCGCGGCGGCTGCGGATCGCGAAGGGATCGGGCACGGCCGTCGGCGAGGTCTCGCAGCTCGTCACGAACTTCTTCGAAGCCCAGAAGCAGATGAAGGCGCTGTTCAGCAACGGCATGCCGGGCATGCCGGGGATGATGGGCGGCGGCGCCGGCCGTCGCTCCGCCCGGGCGCAGAAGGCCGCGAAGGCGGCGGCCGCGAAGCGGAAGAAGCGGTCGGGTGACCCGCGCAAGGCCGGGCTGGCGGGTGCCGGTGCGGGCGCGGCGAAGAACGACGCGGGCGGCAACGGTCAGCAAGCGCCCGCCGCCGACGCGCCGCAGTCGATGGATGACCTCGCCGAGATGCTGAAGTCAGCGACCGAGAGCGGTCAGGGCGGCTTCGGTGACGCCTTCGAGGGCTTCCGCGGCGGCCCCGGCTCGCTGCCGCCGATTCCCGGTGGCCTGGGCGGCTTCGGCGGCGGGAACGTGCCCGCGGCGTTCGGCAAGAAGCGCAAGAAGAAGTAGTTACTCGGCGGCCAGGGCGCGCACTGTGTCGATCGTGTCGGCCTCGGCGGCGGGCTTGTCTTCCCGGTAGCGGATGACGCGCGCGAAGCGGAGCGCGACGCCGCCGGGGTAGCGGGGGCTGCGCTGGACGCCGTCGAAGGCGATCTCGACGACGAGTTCCGGGCGGACGTAGACGGTCCAGTCATCGCGGTGGTCGGCGAGTTCCTGGAGTCTTGAGGTCTGCCACTGCAAGAGTTCGTCGGTCAGGCCCTTGAAGGTCTTGCCGAGCATCACCCAGCCGCCCGTCTGCGGGTCGCGGGCCCCGAGGTGCAGGTTGGACAGCCAGCCCTTGCGACGGCCGTGGCCCCACTCGACCGCGAGCACGACGAGGTCGAGCGTGTGCCGGGGCTTGACCTTGATCCAGCCCGCGCCGCGGCGGCCCGCCGCGTAGGGCGTGGCGAGTGACTTCACCACGACGCCCTCGTGCCCGTGGGCGAGAGCATCGGCGAAGAATTCACTAGCCTCGCCCGCATCTGCCGTCACTAGCCGGGGCATGAGCATTTTCTCCATCACGATCCCGCTCAATGCCTCATGTCGCTCCTCGTCGGCCCGGTCGAGCAAGTCGGTCCCGTCGAGATGCAGCACGTCGAAGAGGAACACGCTCAGCGGGACGGTCGCGCCGGTCTCACTCGCCGCCCGCGCGGCGGTGTCCTGGAACGGGTAGGGGCGCCCGTCGGGCCGCAGCGCGATCAGCTCCCCGTCAAACACGGCGTCGCGGACCGGAAGCTTCGACAGGGACTCGACTACCTCAGGCAGCCGGACCGTGATGTCATCAAGCGTCCGGGTGAACAGCCGCACGTCGCCGTCCTTGATGTGCGCCTGCACCCGGATGCCGTCGAGCTTCCACTCGACAGCCGCCTGGACGGCGGGGGCGGCGTCCACGGCCTGGGCGGTGGTCCCGGCCTCGGGCACACCGACCCGGGTAACCGCCCCGGCCTGGGCGGCGATCTTGGCCAGGGCGTCCTCGATCGTCGGCGCGCTCGCGGCGAGCATGGGCTTGACCGGCCGCCCCACCTGGAGCCCGAACGCCGCCAGCGCCGCTTTACCGCCCCCGAGCGCGGCCTCCGCTGTCGCCGGGAGCGACCCGCTGAGCATCACCGCGCGGCGCACGTCGGCCACCGGGACTTCGGCCGCCCGTGCGACGGCCTCGGTCATCACGCCGTCGAGCGCGCCCTGCCGGAGTTCGCCGGACAACAGCCTGACCAGGAAATACTGCTCGTCGCCGGTAGCCGCGCCCATAAGTTCGCCGACCATCTGCTTGCGGGCAGTGGTCGATCCCTTCCCGGTGATCGCGCCGATCCGGGTGAACGCGGCGTCCACGTCGGCGACGGTGAGCGTCGACGCCTGCGCGGGCGGCGGGGCCGAACGCAACGCGGCCCACCCCACGCCGATCTGCCGCTGGGGCAGTTCGCCGGACAGGTAAGCGACGACGATCGGCGCCTCTTCGGGTGCCGCCGACCGCAACGCGGACGCGAGCGCCGCGATCTTGGCCAGCCGCGCCGACGTGGCGGCGACGGCCCGGGATGTGGCGGCGAGCTCTGCGAGCAGCATGAACACTATTCTGCCCCCGACGCCACGAAGCCCCGCGGCGCTGCCGCGCAAGCCTGCCGCATAAGCCTTCCGCCCGCTGCCGCGCAAGCCTGCCGCATTAGCCTTCCGCCCGCTGCCGCGCGAGCCTTGATCCATGGGTCGTTCGTGCCGAAGCCCGAATCCGGCGCGTTTTGAGCACCGGACTTAAACCGAAATATCATCATGAACAACGTATTTCGGGATACCCCCATAGGGGTATCGATACCATGATCATGGGTCAAACGTGCCGCTATTTGGCATTGGTGACCCATGATCATGAAAGTGTCATTAGCCGTGGCGCCTCCGGGACCGTCTCGCGCTGGATATAAGGCGATATATCCATGCATAAACCCCGGCTCCGGAACCCGTGAAAGGCCCTGTGGCACGTTCGACCCACATAACCGCGTCCGCGGAGGCGAGGAGGTGGGGTTGCCCGCGTGCCGGGGAAGAGGAGGCTGGGTTGCCCGCGTCCGCGGAGGCGAGGAGGTGGGGTTGCCCGCGTGCCGGGGAAGAGGAGGCCGGGTTGCCCACGTGGGCCGGGGAAGAGGAGGCGGGGTTGCCCGCGTACCGGGATAGGCGGGCTTACCCGCGGTCGGCACGGCCGATCCGGCGCCGTCGCTCGGCGGGGGACCAGAGGTAGTAGCCCGTCGGCAGGAGCCGGATGCCGAACTTCTCCTCTACCGTGCCCCACAGGCCGCGCCGCGCGAACAGTGTCACACCGATGGCCACCAGGCCGAGGATGATCAGGTACCAGGCGTTGTAGTGCTGCAGCGTCTCGAACAGCACCATGTACACGACGGTGCCCACGATCGGCCCCTCGATGGTGCCGAGGCCGCCGATGATCACCGCGAACGCCATCTCGGCCGTCCAGGTTATGTCGAACACGCCGCCCGCGCCGGGGGAGACGGCGACCTGCTGGATGGCGAGGACGCCGCCGGCCGCGCCGCAGCCCGCGGCGGCGACGATGAACACCAGTGCCCGGGCGAAGCCGACGCGGACGCCCGAACTGCGCGCGGCGCGCTCGTCGTCGCGGATCGCCGTGAGCACGAGCCCGACGCGCGAGCGGAGCAGGAGGTAGGTGCCGCCGATGGCGAGGACCGCGACGGCCAGCGCCACCCAGTACGTGTCGGCGGACAGGAGGTTGGTGTCAGCCCACTGGAGTCCCTGCAGCGGCATGCCGGTGCCGCCGCCGATCGACTGGAACTGCTGGACGAACAGCGCGACGGCGGACGCGAGTACCCAGGTCGCGATCGCGAAGTAGGCGGTGCGCAGCCGCGACACCAGCCACCACAGCGGGATCGCGACGACGGCCGCGCCGATGGCGGCGAGCGGCAGCGCCGCGAACGGCGAGACGCCGTGCATGTTCGGGATCAGGATGAAGTACGCGCCGAGCCCGAGGAACACCTGCTGCCCGACCGACACGAGCCCGGCGTACCCGGCGAGCAGGTTCCACATCGACGCGAGCGTGAGGATGATCAGCCCCTGGGTGAGGATGGCCCAGACGCCCGGCTGCGTGGTGTACGGCAGCGTCGCGAAGATCACGACGACGACGAGCGCGCCGATCCCGCTCCACAAGGTGTTCCGCCGTGACCGGGTGACTCGCGGGAATTCCCCGTCACGTCCCCCGCCCTCCCCCATGGCACGTACGCGCGGGTCGTCGCCCCGGAACGGCCCGCTGTCGGTAGTCACGCTCATGACTGCGCCCTCCGGGAGGTAAGTCCCTGCGGCCGCACGATCAGCACGACAAGGAAGATCACGTACCCGGCGAGCAGTTCCCAGGAGAGGTTGATCTGCGCGCCGATCTCCTGGGCGACGCCCAGGACGATGCCGCCGACCAGCGTGCCCCACAGCGAGCCGAGCCCGCCGATCACGACGGCCGCGAAGGCGAACAGCAGGATCGTCTGGGTGCCGGTCGTCGGGTCGATCGTGGTGGTCATGCCGTAGGCGGTGCCGGCCAGCGCCACGGTGCCGAACGCGATCGCCGCGGCGATGCCGAACACGTGGCGGTAGTCCGCGCCGGACAGCTGCGCGGCTTCCCGGTCGTCGGCCACGGCACGGATCAGCCGGCCGTACTTGGTGGACGACAGGTAGTACTGGAGCCCGAGGAGGACCACGACCGCCAGCACGAAGATGATGACGTCCAGCCAGGCGATCTGGATCTGGGACCCGATCGAGAACGAGTCCGTGATGATCGACTGGTTGACGCCGATGCCGCGGCTGTTCGCGGTGAAGAACTGCAGGAGCCCGTTCTCGATCACCATCGACAGGCCGAACGTGACGATCAGCGTGGTGAGGTCGCCGCGATTGATCGCCGCCTGGATGAGCGTTCGCTGGAGCACATAGCCAAGCAGCGCCATGATCACGACGACGATCGGGATCGACCACAGGAAAGGCACGTGGATGGCGGCGATGACGCCGACGCCGATGTAGCCGGCGACGGTGGCCAGGTCGCCGTGCGCCAGGTTCACCACCCGCATCACGCCGAACATCAGCGACAGCCCGCACGCGAACAGCGCGTAGAGGCCACCGGTCAAGATCCCCTGGATAATCGCGTTGACCCACGCCATAACGAGAGAGTCCCGTCTGGCGAGCCCGATAGGGTTTCTTGCTCGGTCCCGCGGCCGGGGGGTCCGGGGGGTCGTCCCCCCGGGTTGGTACCGAAGTAGGCTGCCTCGATCTGGTCGGGCGTGAAGTCCTTCGACTCGCCTTCGAGCGTGGTGTGGCCTTCCAGCAGGCACTGCAGGTGGCTGGCCACGCGGCGGGCCTGGCTCACGTCCTGCTCGACGAGCAGCACGGTGATGCCGGACTCCAGGATCCGCGGCAGGGTGTCGTAGATCCGCTGGACGATAAGGGGGGCGAGGCCGAGGGACAGTTCGTCGAGGAGCAGCACGCGCGGGTTCGCGACCAGGGCCCGGCCGATGGCGACCTGCTGCTGCTCGCCGCCGGACAGCTGTGCGGTCTTCTGCGCGCGGCGCTCCCGCATGAAGGGAAACGTCTCGTAGGCCCGCTCGATCGTCCACGGGCCCTTTCTCGCGTATGTGGCCCCGACCTTGAGGTTCTCCTCCAGGGTCAGCGACGGGAAGAGCCGCCGGCCTTCGGGGACCATCACGATGCCGGCCTTCGCACGCTGCTCCGGGCGCATTCGGGTAACGTCCCGGCCGTCGAAGACGACCGAGCCGTCGGTCGGGGAGTGCAGGCCGGCGATAGTGCGCATCAGCGTGGTCTTGCCCGCGCCGTTGGCGCCGATGATCGCGTACACCTCGCCCTTGGCGACCTGAAGTGACACGTCCGACAGGGCCCGCAGCTGGCCATGATGGACGGTCAGGTTGCGAACGTGCAGGAAGGCAGCGTCGTGAAGGCTATTCATGCTCGTGCTCTTCCTGTTCGGGCCCTGTCCCTTCGAGCACTGCCTCGACCGCCGCGGTGTTGATGTCGCTGCCCAGGTAGATCTCGCGGACCCGCGGGTTGGCGAGCACGGCCGCCGGGTCGCCGTCGCCGACGAACTGGCCGCCGTACAGGCAGAGCATCCGGTCGACCAGTGAGGTCAGCGCACGGACGACGTGCTCGATCCAGATGACCGTGGTGCCCTCGGCGTTGACGCCGCGGATGATTTCGACGAGCACTTTCACTTCGGGGTCGGTGAGCCCGCCCGCCACCTCGTCGAGCAGCAGCAGCGCGGGCCCGGTCGCCAGCGCCCGCGCGATCTCGAGCCGCTTGCGCTGCAGCAGGCCGAGCCGCGAGGCGGGCAGGTTCGCGTCGCCCGCTATCCCGGTGCGCTCGAGCGCACCCGCCGCGCTGGCGTAACTGGCCTTGCGCCGCAGGCCGCCGCCTTGCTGGGCCGCGACGAGGACGTTCTCGAACACGGTCATGTCGGCGAACGGGCGTGGCACCTGGTAGGTCCGGCCGACGCCGAGACGGCACCGGTCGGAGGCGTCCAGCCTGGTGATCGGCTTCCCGGTGAACCGGACCTGGCCGGCGTCGGGGGACAGGTCGCCGGAGATGAGGCCGAACAGGCTGGTCTTGCCGGCGCCGTTCGGCCCCACGATCCCGACCGTGTCCCCGGCGCCGATGGCCAGCGACAGGTCTTCCGCGATGACGACGCGGCCGAACCGCTTCGTCACGTGGTCTAGCTCAAGCAATGAATCGGCCATTGATTCAGGTCAGGCGAACGTCGGGTTGAGGTCGCCGGTGATCTTCGCCTGCGGGAGCAGGGTGTTGTCGACCACCACGGCCTCCAGGGGGTACTTCGTGCCCTTCTGCCATTGGATACCGACCGGCGGGGTGATCGCTACCCCGGGAGCGGGGTTCTTGCTGGACGTGTAGTCGATCGGGCCGGCCAGGGCGTCCGCCAGCACCACCTTGTGCAGCGCCGCGGCCACCTCGTTGTGGTTGTGGGGGTTGTTCACCGAGGTGAACACCTTGTAGGCGATCTCGAAGAGCGTGTAGTTGGAGATGTTGGCGTTCGGCTGGCCGAGGCCGTCGGCGGTGTACAGGTCCGCCATCTGCGGGCAGGTCTGACCGGTGAGGGAGGACGTCCAGGGCAGCGAGGGCACCCACCAGGAGTCGGTGGCGATGTTGTAGGCCGGCGCGCCCATGGCGTAGGCGTCCGTCGGGAACAGGAGCACCTTGGCGACGGTGGCGAGCTTGGGCTTGTAGCCCTCCTGGATGGACTGCTTCCACATGGTGGTGAAGTCCGGCGGCAGCGGGGCGTTGGTGAAGAAGTCCGCCTTGGCGCTCTTGAACTGCCCGATCATCGACGAGTAGTTCGTCGTGCCGTCGGGGTAGGGCGCCGAGAGGGTCATGTTGTAGCCCGCGCCCTTGAGGATGGGCGGGAAGGCGGCGCGGAACGCATTGCCGTCGGAGTCGTTGGGGAAGGCGGCGGCCACCATGTGGTCGTTGCCGTACTTCGCGCCGATCCGGTTCCACATCGGGATGAAGCACCCGGCCAGGTGCTCGGCGCCGAGGAAGTACATGACCGTGTACTTCGGCGTGAGCGTCGGCTTGCCCGGGTTGCCGCCGAGGTTGACGTACCAGGACTCCCACGGGACGTTCGAGCAGACCAGGGGCGTGCCGAGGGTCTCCGCCTCGGTGGCGACCGCGTTCACCGTCTCCGGCGTGGAGGACGCGAACAGCAGGTCCACCTTGTCCTGCTGGATGGCCTGCTTCGCGAGTGTGCCGGCCAGGGTGGTGCTGGACTGGCTGTCGAAGGACTTGAGCGTGATCTTGTAGGTCGAGCCGCCGATCTTGACGCCCTTGGAGTACTGCGACGTCTTTTGCACCTGCTCCCAGACCCAGTTGTCCGGGTAGCCGAAACTGGCGAGCGAACCGGTCAGCGGGTGGATCCACCCGATGGTGATCTCCTTGGAACCGGAGCCGCTGCCGCCGGAGCTGCCGCCCTGGATGCCCGAACTGCAGGCCTCGAGCAGGCTGCCGCCGCCCACGACGGCCGCGCCGATTCCGGCCGCGCGGAACAGGTTGCGTCGGCTGACGCCGGGCGCCAGGGGGGACGCCCCCCGCGAACCCCTCCGGCCGAAGGCACCGTGGCCCCCTCGCTTGACGGCATCGTCGGCGGGCTGAGCAGTCTGGTCAGTCATGGTCTGGGTGTCTCCTCTTTGCATACGCGCTCGTCGCGCGTGACCACGTCCGGGTGATGTCTGCTTCGGCTACACGAGGCCTTGCCGGCCGCGGGACGGAGGAAGCCGTCTCGGCAAGGGGAATGCTGGGTAAGACAACTACGCAATGAGTCAGAAACTTCGCTTGCGGGAATATTTCGCCCTTAAGCGTGCCTCTGAGGTTAACATCACTCCAATCGCCTCGGTTGGGAACTGTTAGTAACGAGTGGCGAGTGACTGAGGAGATTTCGGCGAGGAAATCAGGACTGACGACCCGGCGAGATATCGTTCGCCAGGCGAACGATCGGGCGTTCTGAGAATTGTTAACAATGTAAGGCACACGGTACGAGTGTCCCGTGCGAGAAGTCAACGCACGTTATGTAACTGTTTCATCGGTCCGGCCAGGGGGTCGGCCTCAGGCTAATTACCCCTTCGGCGCGGACATCTGGCACAATGGCCTCTTGACGCCTGGCCACGCGGCGCCCTCTCCTCGTTCGCCTGGCCTGGTCCATCTGCTCGGTCCGGCCGGCTTTTCCCCGCTGGCAGGTGCCCGACACACCACCTAATCTCGTGGGAGAAGCACAGCTGTGGCTGTCAAGATCAAGCTGAAGCGCCTGGGCAAGATCCGGGAACCGTACTACCGGATCGTTGTCGCGGACGCGCGTACCAAGCGTGACGGGCGCGCCATCGAGGAGATCGGTATCTACCACCCGAAGCTCGAGCCGTCGGTCATCGAAGTCAATTCCGAGCGGGCTCAGTACTGGCTCTCGGTCGGTGCCCAGCCGACCGACCCGGTACGGCACCTGCTGGAGATCACCGGCGACTGGCAGAAGTTCAAGGGCCTGCCCGGCGCCGAGGGCACGCTTAAGCGGGCCGAGCCCAAGGCCGACAAGAAGGAGCGCTACGAGGCGCTCGTGAAGGAAAGCCTGGCGACCAAGGAAACCAAGGCGGCGTCGAAGCCGTCCAGGGGCTCGTCCAAGAAGGACGCCCCGAAGAAGGACGCCGAGGCCGCGGCCCCGGCGGAGTCGGCCGCCCCGGCTGAAGCCCCGGCGCCCGCAGAGGCGGCTGCTGACGGTGCCAGCGAGTCCTGACGTGCTTGAGGACGCCCTCGAGCACCTAGTGCGCGGAATCGTCGCCTACCCGGACGACGTCCAGGTGATGAGCCGCACGCTCCGCCGGGGCAACGTCCTGGAGGTGCGAGTGCACCCGGATGACCTCGGCAAGGTGATCGGCCGGGGCGGGCGTACTGCCCGCGCTCTCCGGACGGTCGTCGGGTCGCTGGCCGGGCACCGGCATGTCCGCATCGACCTGCTGGAGACCGGCGAGGTTCGCTAGTCGACGGGAAGACGATGCAAGTCACTGTCGGGCGGATCGGCCGGGCGCACGGGATACGTGGGTACGTTGTGGTCGGTGTCCGAACGGACGAGCCTGAATCGCGTTTCGCGGTGGGCTCGCGTCTGGACACCGACCCGCCCGCGACCGGGCCGCTGAAGGTCGCCGCCATGCGCTGGCATTCCGGCGACCTGCTCGTCCGGTTCGAGGGCATCACCGACCGGACCGTCGCCGAAGGACTGCGCGGCACCTGGCTCCGGGTGGATTCGTCGTCGCTGGCACCCCTGCCCGACCCCGACGAGTTCCGCGACACGGAACTGATCGGCCTGTCGGTGCACGCGACGGACGGCACCGCGGTGGGCGACGTCACAGACGTCCTCCACTATGGCCAGGACCTCCTGGTCGTCCGCCCGGCATCCGCCGGCACGGACATCCTGATCCCGTTCGTCAAAGCGATCGTCACGGACGTCGACGTAGCCGCGGGCACTCTCCTCATCGACCCGCCCCAAGGCCTCCTCGACCCCGACGCCTCCGCCTAACCCCGGCCCATGACCGCACCCCGCCCGCCGCATCACCCCGCCCGCG
>Ga0210389_10000597_pt1 | contig 31880 bp, 31 predicted proteins | sample IncBWH28OmetaG_FD_160127 | JGI IMG/M metagenome (GOLD analysis project Ga0210389, IMG submission 160127) | Forest soil microbial communities from Barre Woods Harvard Forest LTER site, Petersham, Massachusetts, United States - Inc-BW-H-28-O ... | reverse complement strand
GGTGACGGTGAACCCGTTGGTCCCGGCAGACGACCACTCGTTCATGGTGCAAGACACTCAGGCGCGGCTCGTCGTGAGCGGCGCGGAGCTCACGGAGCGGTTCTCCGGTGTCCGCTGGCTAGACGTGGCTGAGCTGCTTGACCGTGCTGCTGGCGCCGTGCCCGCGGCGGCGCATCCAATGGAGGGGACGGCCCCGCTCTATGCCCAATACACCTCCGGCACGACCGGCCGACCAAAGGCGGCGGTGCACGCTCACGCTCACCCGCTCGCTTATTACAGCGCTGTTGGTGTAGCGGCGCTTGGCATCGCACCGGACGATGTCGCGCTGTCGATCTCCAAGCTCTATTTTGCCTACGGCTTCGGTAACGCCCTTGTGTTTCCGTTGTTCTCCGGCTCGTCCGCTGTCCTGATTGAAGGTCGGCCGACACCGCCGGTCCTTCAGGAGGCTGTGGCTCGTCACGGTGTAAGCGTCCTCTACGGCGTGCCGTCGGCATACGCAAACTTGGTTGCCGAAGCGGACCCTTCCATGTTCCGGTCAGTACGTGCCGCCGTGTCAGCGGGCGAGGCGCTCCGCATCACACTCGCCGAGCAGACTGCGCGTCTGCTCGGCGCCCCAGTTCTTGAGCAGCTTGGCTCGACTGAGGCGGGGCACGCATTCTGCGCCAACGCGGTCGACGCCAACAGACTCGGCACAGCCGGGCGACCCACCGATGGATACCGCCTGCAGCTGCGAGACGTCGAAGGCAACCCGGTCGGTGACGAGGTTCAAGGAGAGCTTTGGGTGAGTGGGCCGTCGCTGCTGCTGGAGTATCTGAACCTGCCGGCCGAGACGCGGGAAGTGCTGGTGGATGGCTGGCTGCGGACCTATGACCTTGCCGTTCGGCACCGTGACGGGACCTATTCCCACGCGGGCCGTGTAGACGATATGGAAATGGTCGGGGGGATCACCGTCTCTCCGATCGAGATCGAGTCTTTGCTGGGAAGTCACCCTGGCGTCATGGACGTGGCGGTAGCTGCGGTCGCAAACGGTCGCGGGGCAACCGAGCTGCGCGCGTTCGTGATGGCAGTCGAACCCGGTCAGGATCATCGGCCGCTTCGATCTCAGTTGGAACAGATAGCCCGTATCCAGCTCGCGCCGTACAAGGTGCCGCGTGACATCCAGTTCGTGGACACGCTGCCGCGAACTCCAACAGGCAAGCTGCGCCGCTTCCTACTACGGGAGGGGCGCTGGTGAAAGACACGGTAACTGCCGCGCCCCCACCCACTGCTGAGATGGCGACCGCGGCCCGCTTCACCTGGTGCGCTGGACAGCTAGTGTCCGCCAGCACACCCGTGCGTCAGCCTCTGATCGCGGACTCCTGGCTGCTGGATAACGGGCGAGTGCGTGGGCTTGCAATCCACGAGCGGCGTTTCAGCGAAGCATGCACGCGGCTGCTCCCGGACCTCGACGGAAGCGTCGTCCGGGCGTTCCTCAGCGCCGTCCGGCTCAAGCTTCCGCGTACCGGCTGCTGGTTCCCGCGGATCGAAGCGCAGAGGGGACAACTGGCCGTATGGCTACGTTCAGCGCCGCCACGAACTGAGTACACGACCCTGTGGATCGCGCCTGGCAGTGACCCTCGATCGAGCCCGCAGATCAAGGGTCCAGACCTTGCGATCCTCGGTGAGCTGCGGGAACGAGCACGAAGGCAGGGCGCAGACGACGCGCTGCTGTGCGCGGCGGACGGGAGCGTCCTCGAGACCGCTCACTCGTCGTTGGTCTGGTGGCGCAAAGACGTTCTCTGCGTCCCGACCGCGGAAAGCTCGATATTGCCGTCGGTAACGCGGCGGCTGTTGCTCGAACTCGTGCAGCACAGTGGCGTCGCTGTCATCCGCGAGCGCATGCGTCCGGTGGAGCTCGCCGCGGTCGAGACATGGACATTGAACGCGCTCCACGGCATTCGCCCGGTATCCAACTGGCTTGGATTGGACGGAGCCGGCGAGGCAGGCCCGCCAGTTGGGTCCCGCTTTCGGGAGTGGGCCACGGCTCTGGACGAGTTGATGACCTCCGTAGACCACCTCCCTGCCGAGTAGTCCTGATGCGAACGCTGCTAATCGACAACTACGACTCCTACACGTTCAACCTCTACCAGCTGCTCGCTCAGGTATATGGCATCGCGCCGAAGGTGCTCACCAACGACGCACCTGAGTGGACGGACTTGGACTTCGATGCGTTCGACGCGATTGTCATCTCGCCAGGTCCAGGGTCGCCGCATGTGGCTCGCGATATCGGTGTCTGCCTGGACATCGTCCGCACGACAGCCCTTCCGCTGCTGGGCGTGTGCCTTGGGCATCAGGCGATCGCGTGCGCCGGCGGAGGCTCGGTTGTGCGCGCCCCGGCCCCACGCCACGGATATCTCGAGCGAATAACGCACATCGGCGAGGACCTGTTCGACGGGCTTCCCCAGGGCTTCACTGGTGTGCGCTACCACTCGCTCGCGGTCGCAACGCCGCTGCCGCCAGAATTGGAGGCGACAGCATGGGCGCAGGACGGAGCGATCATGGCCCTCCGTCACACCGAGCGGCCGCTACGCGGCGTGCAGTTTCATCCCGAGTCGATCGCAACCGAATACGGGGCGCAGCTGCTTGAGAACTTTCGAGAGCAATGTGGAGCCAGCGGTGCTTGAGGGCCGCGGGAAGTGGTCGTTGCGGTTCTGCCGCATCGACCACGAGGTGAGTACCGGGGGACTGTTCAGGGAGCTGTTCGCCGCATCCGGTGACGCTTTCTGGCTCGACAGCAGTCTTGTTGATGAGGGGCTTTCCCGGTTCTCATTCCTCGGTGACGGTGGCGGTCCTTATGGGGAGGCACTGACCTACTACGTTGCCACGGGCACGGTCGAGGTTCGTAAAGGGTCCGGGCCGGCCACGCTGATTACCGGGTCGATTTTCGACGCGCTCCAAGAGCGCCTAGCCGCCCGTGCGCTCGCACCCGATCCGCAGATGCCATTCGATCTCACGTGCGGGTACGTCGGCTATCTCGGCTACGAGTGCAAGGCCGACTGTGGCTCGCCGAATCGGCACGTATCCTCAACCCCTGACGCTATCTGGATAGCGGCCACACGAATCGCCGTTGTCGACCACCTGCAGAAAAGCACCTGGCTTCTGGCGTTGTGCGGATCAGACTGTGACGGGGTGAATGCGGCCGAGCGCTGGCTGGCCGACGCGCAGACGCGGGTACGGTCGCTGCCGACGCATCAGCAGCCCGCCAACGGCAGGATCAGCGGGAAGGTGGAGTTTGACCCGGAGCCGTGGCTGGTGCGTCCACGTGGCACCTATATCGCCGACATCGAGCGATGCAGAGAGCAACTGTGCGCCGGGGAGAGCTATGAGATTTGCCTGACGAACACGATCGAACTCGCGTTCAGCGACGATCCGCTGGAGCTGTATCTCAGGCAACGGCAGACGAATCCCGCCCCGTATGCTGCCTATCTGCGACTCGGCGGCCTGGATGTTCTCTGCTCTTCACCGGAGCGGTTTCTAAAGGTGACACAGGACCGGACGGTGGAGTCCAAGCCGATCAAGGGCACAGCGCCGCGACACGCCGACCCGACTGCTGACCTCGCAGCGCGAGACGAACTCGCGACCAGCACCAAGAACCAGGCGGAGAACCTGATGATCGTCGATCTACTCCGCAATGACCTTGGGCGCGTGTGCGAGGTCGGTACGGTGTCAGTGCCCCGCTTGATGGTGGTGGAGTCATACGCGACGGTGCACCAGCTCGTGTCTACCGTGCGAGGCAGACTCAGGGAAGACACGAGCACCGTGGCAGCTGTACGCGCCTGCTTCCCAGGAGGGTCGATGACAGGGGCACCCAAGCTGCGGACGATGGAGATAATCGACGCGATCGAGACTCGCGCGCGAGGCATCTACTCGGGTGTCATCGGGTACTTCGGCTTGAGTGGCGCCGCCGATCTGAACATCGTCATTCGGACCATCGTGCTGGAGGGCGGCAGGCTGACGGTCGGTGCTGGCGGGGCGATCGTGCTCGACTCCGACCCTGACGAGGAGTTTGAGGAGATGCTCCTCAAGGCGCGTGCCCCGTTGCGTGCCCTTAGCTACCGAACCTCAGAGGACCGCCGGTCTATCGACGCGGCCGCGTCACCGTAGCCCAGCTATGCACGACGCCTCGCCCGCTCTAAGCCACGGGGAGTGCCACGTGTGGTGGGCAAGCACAGCCTCGGCGCACACCGAGCTGCTGCAATACCTCGACGCTCGGGAGCGAGCCCGGTGGGCCAACTTTCACCGTCCCGCAGACCGCGCTCGTTACCTGGTGGCGCACGCGATGGTACGAATCGTGGTCGCTCAGCATCTCGGCATGTCGCCGAGATCGGTTCGCTTCGGCGCGCACGCCTGCGTCCGCTGCCGCAAGCCGCATGGCAAGCCGCGTGTTCTCGGACGCCGCCGGATAGAGATGTCGATAACCCATTCGGGGGAAGCAGCCGGGATCGCAGTCAGCTTGGGTGTGCCCGTTGGTATCGACGTCGAGGATATGCGCCGGCCCGACCGCGGACAGTTGGCCTGCGCCGTGCTCTCGGAAGCGGAGCGCATGGTGTTCGCCGGTCTAGCCGACGCGGACAGGCACCGCTCCCTTCTGATCTCCTGCACCCGCAAGGAGGCTCTGCTGAAGGCAACTGGTGACGGACTCAACATCGCTATGAACAGGATTACCCTGGCTGATCCTGGGCGATCCGCGCGGCTGATTGCGTGGGAGGATCACCCTGAGCTCACGGGCCAGATTCGCATTTACGACCTTCATCCGATCACGGAACACACAGGATCGTTGGCTGTTATCGGCGCCGACCTCACAGTCACCGAGTTTCACGGCGATCACCTGCTGCAGCGGGCTGTAGCGCAGTCAGACCGATGCCTCGGACGTCGCTTGATCGTCTAGCTCTCCGCTGGGCGCACCCGACACCAGGGCACGCAGATCGGCCTTGCTCACCTTGCCGACGCCCGTGAGCGGGAACGAGTCGAGTACCTCAAGCCGATCGGGCACCTTGTAGGCGGCCAGCCCTCGCCCCCGCAGGAACTGGGCGATCTCCCGCAATGTGGGAGGCTGCCCGCGGGGTATCACACAGGCGCAGGTGCGCTCGCCCATGACGTTGTCCGGGATCGCAACGAGCGCGGCGCCGCGTATGGCCGGATGGGCAAGGAGGTGATCCTCGACTTCATCGGCTGCGATCTTGTCGCCGCCGCGGTTGATGACATCGCGGGCTCTCCCTTCGATGATGAGGTTCCCGGCAGGGGTCAGTTTGACGAGATCCCCGGTTCGGAAGAAGCCGTCGGAGGTAAACACCGATTTGTTGTAATCGAGGGCACGGTAGTAACCGCGGGTCGTGTAGGGTCCCCGCACCAGAAGTTCACCAACCTCACCGTCGCGGATGTCCTGGCCTGATGAGTCGACTACCCGGATCTCGTCACCGGGAGATATGGGTCGGCCTTGGCTGATAATGCGGATACCTTCGGTGTCATCAGGGCGGGTTTGACTGAGCAGCCCCTCTGCCATCCCGAACGATTGTTGAAGGGTGCAGCCGAGCGTCGGGCGGATGCGTCGGGCGGGCTCCGCGCCGAGCTTGGACCCGCCGACTTGCACAAGTTCGAGGCTTGAAAGGTCGTGGTTGTTGTGCGCTGCAGCGTCCATCCACATCAGCGCAAGCGGCGGCACGAGTGCGGTTATCGTGACCCGCTCGCGCTCAATCAGCGGAAACGTCTCATCGGGACTTCCGGTAAGAGCCAGCACGGCCTTTCCACCCGCGCGCAGCGTGCCGAGCACCCCAGGGCAGCCCAGCGCGAAGTTGTGCGCCGCCGGAAGCGCTGCGAGATACACGGCGTCGCTATCGAGTCCGGCGACCTCACCGCTGACACGCAGGTTGTACGCATAGTCCTCATGCGTTCGGGGGATCAACTTCGGCGGTCCCGTAGTGCCACCGGACAGAAGAAACAGTGCGACATCGGCCGCGTCGGGGTCGGGCAGCGTGATCGGGTCCTCGTCCATATCGCTGAGCGCCTCGAACTCGCCGGCGTCGCCAGCGACGAACACGTGCTCGAGTGCCGGGGCTGCGTCTTGCACTTCGCTGGCGAGTCGACGGTAGTCAAAGCCCTGGAAGCGATCCGCCACGACATAGCCAACCGCCTCAGAGAAGTCGCACAGGTAGGAGATCTCGTTGCGCCGGTGCGCAGGCAGCGCCATTACCGGCAGCGCACCGATCCGAAACAACGCGAACAAGACGCTCACCAGCTCCGGGATGTTCGGCAGCTGAACGACGATGCGCTCACCCGGCGCGATCCCGCGTTTGACCAGCCCGGCAGCGAGGCGATCCACCCTTGAGTCAAACTGCGCATAGCTGAGGCGATCCTCGCCGGAAACGAGCGCTGTCCGCTCACCGTACACCTCGGCCCAGCTGCGTAGCAGCGCACCAAGCGTCAGGCCCTCCCAGTATCCCTTTAGGCGGTAGTCATCAGCGATCTGTGCCGGCCAGGGCACACATCCCTCTAGCACGGTCCGCTCACTTCCTCGCTCGGCCACAGCACAGCCGAAGGTTTACGGCATCAACTGCTCAAAAATCCAGTCTTTGCTCGTGCCCGGCCGGCGGTAGCGCCTGCGGTTAGTGTGCACGTCGCCGCGGCCCTGCCAGAACTCGATGCTGTCAGGTATCAGCCGGTAGCCGCCCCAGGAACGTGAGCGTGGAACCTCCTGGTCTCCAAAGCGCCGCTCGATCTCAGCGTAGCGGCCCACCAGAACCTGCTGGTCGGCGATCGGCTGCCGCTGGTCAGACGCCCAGGAGAGCAGTTGCACGTCGTGTGGCAGCGTCGCGAAGAAGCTGTCTGACTCCACATCGCTGAGCCGCTCGACAGTGCCCTCAATGCGTACCTGTCGCGCCAACGCTAGCCACGCAAAACACAGTGCGGCGTGCGGGTTGCTTGCCAGGTCCGTGCCTTTGCGGCTGCTGTAGTTGGTGAAGAAAACAAACCCGTGGTCGACGCGGGCTATGTCCACAAGCCGAGCTGACGGTTGCCCGCCGGCATAGACGGTAGCCAGTACCGCGGATGTGGCGGTGGGGTCGGCGCGGTCGCGGGATGCCCACTGCTCCCACCATTCGTGAAACTGTGTGAGCGGATCACGCGCGACGTCAGTCTCGATTACCAGGGTCGGTTTGGTCTGAGTTTCTGCCGTGTCCATGATGGCTTCAATACTTTCCACTTGGGTTTGACAGGGGCGGTGTCCTCGGCCCGTATGGCGCCTCGTCAAGCCATGCGCCGAAGGATGTGAACGTTGGTGCCAGTGTGGCCGCCGCCTGCTGTAGAAGGCAAGCGCCAAAACGGTCGCCGCGCAAGTGCGATAGAGCTGCGCTTGCGGCCTGCTCGTTGTGCCGGGCGGCTTGCCGGCGGCTGCGATCAAAGTCGTCAACGGCTGCGTGTGAACGATTCGGGTGAGTGGCTGCCAGCGCGACCACGATCGCGCTGGCGGCAGCATCGGCGTCAGCGATGCCGCTGTTCATTCCGCGTGCCCCGAAGGGGGCAAAGAGATGCGCGGCCTCCCCCGCAAGCAGTATGCGGCGGTGGGGGTCGGTGAATCTCTCGGCTACCACATGGTGAAAGTGGTAGGTTGAGACCCAGCGCACGCGGTCGCGGTATCGATCATCGACGACCTTGGGAACCCAGTCCGACAGCGACGACGGATCGGTGAGCTGCTCGGGATCGTCGCCGGGCTTGCACTGCAGATCGATTTGCCAGCCGCCAGCGAATGGGATCAGTAGCACGTTGCGGCCGTCCAGGCTTGGGTGACGGTAGTGGAATACCCGCTCAACCGGCATCGGCTGGGCGGGGTCCTCCTCAAGATCGACGATGACGTGCACGCTTTGGGACCGCGAGCCGCACATCTTGATCCCCAGTGATTGACGCACGGCCGATCGTGCCCCGTCAGCTGCGATGACGTACTCGGATTGCCAGCGGCAGCCGTCGGCGGCTAGGACCGTAGCCTGCTCGGCGGTTGATTCAGCCTCAGTGACCGCCGTTGACCAGATGACTTGCACGCCGGCGTCCAAGCACGCCCGGCGAAGATGATCCTCGGTGTCTGGCTGTCGAAGGCTGACGAAGGGGGGAATCGTGTCGGGCGGCGACGGCGGGTAGGTACGCGAAAAGACTTGCCGGCCTCTGTAGACGGTGCGCTTGGTCGACCAGACCAGGCCGTGCGCGGCGAGGTCAGACGCTATGCCCGGCGAGATGCGATCGAGTAGCCGAAGCGACTCGCGGTGCAGAAACAGCGCGCGGCTTCCTGCACGGATGGTGTCCTGGGAGTCGGCCTCGAGCACCACTGGCGACATGCCGAGGGACCGCAGCGCCAGCGCAGCGGTTAGGCCAACGGGGCCTGCGCCAACGACAAGCGCTTGTTGGCGGCTGTTATCACCGTTTCCCGTCTGTGATGGGAGTGGCGATCGGCTGCCGGCCATCTCATAGATCGGCTAGTTGTCGGCCTGAACGGGAGCCCAGCACCAGCGCGCAGGCGATCGTGGCACCACCTGCATTGACTCCGGGGCCAAAGATCCGCGCCGCCGCGTTCCCCGCCGCGTAGAGCCCTGGCACTGGTTGGTCGTTGTAGTCAAGAACTCGGCCGCAGGAGTCGGTGACCGGGCCGCCCTTCGTGCCGACGGCACCCGGCTGAATCGGGATTGCGCTGTATGGGCCTGTCGTGAGGGCGCCAAGGTTGGGGTGGGCTGCTTCTCCGTCGCCCATGTAGTGCTCGTAAGCTGTTGCGCCGCGGCCGTGGTCAGGGTCAGCGCCTTCATGCGCCGCTGCATTGAAACGCCCTACGGTCCTCGACAGTTCAGCGGTGTCGATGCCGCAGCGGGCCGCCAACTCTTCGAGCGTCGCGGCCGTCACGGCTGCGGGATGGTCTCCCTTTCCAGGTGGCATTCCAGCGAACGAGTAGCGCTCCCGGAACTGGGCGTCAACGATCGCCCAGGCGGGGATGTTGGCCCATCCGCCGGAGGCGGAGTCGATCTCTGCGAACGCGAGTGCGCAGTTGTGCGATGACTCGTTTGTGAAGCGCCGGCCGCGCCGATTAACCCACAGCGAGTGAGGAGCCATTCGCTCCCCCATGCAAAGGGGTGAGGGGTCGCGGTGCGTCGTGCCGGCGGCGGCGGGGAGCGTCGGCCATGCCCATGTCTCCGCCAAATGCGCGAGCCGGGCGCCTGCGGTGGCGGCCATCCTGAGCGCGTCGCCCTCATGCAGTGGGGGGCTGGCGGGATGGGTCAGTGGGGAGCTCAGAAGCTCCCCTCGCATGGTCTCGTCCCACTCGAACCCGCCGCATGCCAGCACAACCCCGTGCTCGGCTCGTAGCTGCTCGCCGTTCACGCTGACACCGAGCACGCGGCCGTCCTCGACCAGGAGCTGCTCGGCGCGGGCTGAGAGACGTACCTGAACGCTGGCGTCGAGACAGCCAGCCAAGAGACCTGCGATGAGCCCAGCGCCGCCGCACCATTCTCCGGCACTGTGGCGAGCACCGATGAGCTCCATCGGCAGGCCGACTGGGGTGAGATGCACACGATGAGCGAACACCTCATCGCCGGTGAGATAGGGAGGATTCGCCGGCTTGCGCACCTTCTCGGTCCAGCTACCGAGAACGGCCACCTGCAAAGGCCGCACCTCAAGATGGCGACCAGAGCGCCGACCGGATGGCAGCTCAGCAAAGGTGTCTGGATAGTCCATCGGCTTCCAATCGATCGGGCTGTGCGCCTCAACCCACGGCATCAGCTCGCGTATCTCGTCGACGAACGTCTCAAGCAGCGCCCCGCCGATGCTCGTGGCGTTGCAGTAGGCCAGCGCGTCCTCCCGGCTATCGCTGATGCCGGCCTGCCCCAGCAGATGATGGTTCGGCGCCCACACATAGCCGCTTGAGGCTGCGGTAGCTCCGCCGACGAGGTCTGAGCGCTCGAGCACCACGACGCGCCGCCCAGCTCGCGCGGCCCGCAGTGCGGCCGTCAGCCCCGCGCCGCCGGAGCCAACGACAATGACCTCGGGGGACTCACGCGCGGTCATCGGGATAGCGTAGTCGCCGAGGCGCGGAATCGTGCTCCAGCAAGCATCTGGATCACGCCGCCAGCGCGAGGACCGCATGGACATTCGTCCCGTTCAGCCGCGACGTGGCATCCAGTTGAAGCGTCGCAGCGCGATCAGCAGCCCGAGAATACCCCAGCCGACCATCCACAACAGGTCCTTTACGACGATGCCGACACCCTTGGTTTCCGGGGCAAACGCGGTCACCAGCGAGTGTCCCAGGTGCTGCACAGGGAAGTAGCTCGCAACGTGATACAGCCAGTGAGGGAGAAGTTCGTTGGGAAAGAAGATCCCGGAGATAAACAGTAGTGGCAGGATCAGCATGTTCGTGACCGGCGGCGCTGATTCAGCCGAGCGGATGAACGTGCTGAGCCCAAGCCCAATGCAACAGAACGACACTGCGCCGACGAGCGTCGTCACGATCACGCCGGGAACGGTTGAGCCGGGGAGCTGCACGCCGAACACGAGCCAACCGATCAGGATCAGCGCGAGCACGAGCAGTGCTGCAAGCATGCAGGCGAGCAGGACGCGGGACACGATAATCACCCATGTCGGTGCCGGTGCGGAGCGAAATCTCATCAACACCCCACGCTCGCGCTGCGTGACGATCGAGATCGTCAACTCGCCGAACGCCGCCGATATCAGGCCAAGCGCCGCGATATACGGCACATAGTAGGTCGAGTTATGGATTCTGTGACCGTTCACTCTGGTCGTGTTGTTGCCGAATACCGCGACGAAGATGAAGAGAAACATGATCGGTATGGCCACGGTAAAGAAGCGCGACTGCGGGTTGCGCCAAAACACCTTCAGGTCATAGTGCGCCTGGTGGAATATGAGCCTTAGCCCCTTCATGGCTCCCTGGTGAGTTGTAGGTAGACATCCTCAAGGCTCGGGCGCGTGACGTGTAGATCGGGTAGCGGGAAGCTCCGCTCAAGCGCCCAGCCGGTCAACGTGTTTAGCGCGGCGACCGGCTGGTGAACACGTAGCCGCGCAGCGCTGCCGTTCTGCACCTCGACGTTCGCGGCGAGTCCGCCGGGCAAGTCCCCGACCGTCACGCCGTCGGGAAGCGTGAAGCCGATCTCGGTCGGGGCGCCGTCACGCTGCGCCAGTGTCTGCGGGGTGCCCGAGGCGACGATGCGTCCCGTTGCGATCACGGCTACACGGTCTGCAAGCCTCTCCGCCTCGTCCATGTAGTGCGTGGTCAAGAAGACGGTCTTGCCAAGCGTGCGCAGGCTGGCGATGACATCCCACGCCTGCCGACGCGCCTGTGGATCGAATCCTGTTGTGGGCTCGTCGAGGAAGATCAGGTCGGGGTCGCCCACGAGCGCGATCGCAACGTCCAAGCGACGCTGTTGGCCGCCTGAAAGACGGCCGGTTCGCTGCTTTTCCTGCTCCGCAAGCCCGACCAGCCCGATCGTTTCTGCTACGGGCCGCGGCGCAGGGTAGTAGCCCGCGTACAGCTTCAATGCCTCCCTCACGGTGAGCTCTGGCACCAGTTCGCATCGCTGGGGAACCAGGCCGATGCGTGCCCGCCACTCGCGTGGCGCACGCCAGGGATCGACGCCCAGCACGGTCACTTCGCCCGCGTTGCGCTTGCGGAATCCCTCAAGGATCTCGACGGTCGTGGTCTTGCCGGCACCATTCGGCCCAAGGAACGTAAAGACCTCGCCGCGCTTGACCTCGAGGTCGATGCCGTGAACGGCCTCGGTGGAGCCGTAGGACTTCTTCAACCCGTGGACCGCGATAGCGAGTTCGCTCATCGGGCGGAATCGTAGGTTGCGTCTGCCGGTATGCCTAATTTTGGTTTCGCCATGTCAGGAGGCGAAAGATCGCTGCAGCATCTGCTGTCCGCCGCTGGCGAGCAGCAGCCCATCGCGTGACCACACGCACGCGCGTCCGCCGAGCATCCCACTGTGGGAAATCAAGCCGCGGCTTTCGCTGAGTAGCCAATCATCCTTTGGGGCTTGGGCGTGGAAGGCGACGTACAGGTCAAGGCTCGGTGCGGCGAATGTCAGCTCGGAGCGGGCGAACCCCCGTGAGGCGGCCGGGAACTGATGGACGTCGACAAGCACGGTGGCGCGGCAAGCGTCGATCCACGGATCGTCGAAGATCGCCAGTGGACGGAATCTATTCCATGCGAGTACGAGCGGCTCCTGCGCCTCTTGTGAGCCGGGATCGGGTCCGGTGATGATCCGAATCTCGATGTTCTTCCAGAATGGCAGTGCAGGGAAACTGTGGGCGGCCGCGACCTCTTCGACGCTCGGCACGTCCAGTGGCGACGCGATCGTGCCCGGCTTGGTCCACTCGCGCTCCGGACCATCAAGCTCCCCGGCGGCCCAAACCAGGGCCTCGAGCACCACGCGTCCCCGCTGAGTCATGCTGACACGCAGCGACTCTACGCGGGCGCTGGTGCGCAGTGAAGTGACCTGTATCTCCACCGGCAGGAAGTCGGCGCGGGCGAGGTAGTGGCAGGCGATGCTCGCCGGGTGGCTGTGGGAGCTTTGGCTGCCGGCTGCCCGCAGCGCGAGGGCGGCCATGTAGCCGCCGTTGGGACCCCAAATCTCCCAGTCTTTGGAAGGGGTCGCGGCGTAATGGCCGTCACCGATACGCTCGACGGCGGTGTCTGCTGCTAGATCGCCCATTTTTCGCTTATCTCCACATTCACTTCACGATGATCTTACCGGTCATGTCTTGGTGGATGGTGCATCGATAGTTGAACACGCCTGTCCGTGTGAACCGCACGGTAAAGGAACCGGGGGTCTGGGTCGCCGAATGGAAGTTGTGGGCGGTGACGTTGTGCGCGATGCCCGGGTCCTCCCAAACCCATGTGACGCTTTCATTGCGGTGAATGGTCAGGGCTTGCGGGTGAAAAGCGATGTGGTGCAGGGTCACTACGTGGGTGCCGGCCGGATGAGCGGCGTGGCCGGATGAGCTGTGACCGATGACGGGAACGAAGGCGGCGGCGATGAAAGCTAGAACCGTTCTTGCAAACATGGCAGTCCGCTCCCTTTAGTTTGAGTGAGTCCGCTTATGCTGACGCGCACATCCACGGGGCGACGCTCGCCGCCGCATATGTGCTCAATGATGGGTTCCTCGGGCGGGCAGGCAAACGGCAAGACCCGGTTGAAGCGAGAACCGAGACAGAACTGCGCAAAAGCTGGGTTAGGTATCGCCGAGCCAAGCGAGATCATCGCGAGCGAGCAGTCGATCGGCTTCCACTCCCCGTCGTCATCCTTAACCTCAAGCCAGGCGTGATTGTCGATCCCGAGCATCGTTAGCAGCAAGCCCTTTACTACACGGGTCTCTAGCCCGGCTTGCTCGCAGCGCGCGCCGAGTAGCATGGCTACGGCGGTGCAGTCGACGGCGCCGTGGTCTGCGATGCGGTCTGTCTGGAGCGCAAGCGCGTGCGGGAGCACCTGAAAGCGCATGCCGTGCACGATCTCCCAATACAGCGCTCTAACTTGCGCGGCGTTGACAGTTGCCTGCGAGCCAGATGTGACCACCGTGGCGCCGAGCTCGATCGCTGTGCTGGCGTGCGTGACCGTCCCAACGGCACTTGTAGCGTCAAGCGAGGTTGACGCTCGCCACGGAGTGATGGAACCGCCGAAGCGCTCCGGCTCGGGAGGTCTCACAAGCCATTCCGGGCGATCGGCGCACCCGTCAGGATGGGTGCACCGTAGGCTCAGCGTCAGACGCACTTCTCGCCCTTCAACCCATGTCGGGGGCTTTTCGGCCGCTGCCCTCGCGACCACCAATGCACTCAGCTCGGGGATCGAGCGCCGGGAGCGCGAATAGAGAGCCACGTTGAAGAGATCCCACCTATCGAAGCGTTCATCACCGGCGGCACCGGAACACGGCAGTCCGTTCTCCACGAGCGCGTCGATCACTGTCTCGTCGCAGCGAAGCATCTCAAGAGCGGTCCGCCGGTCGATCGTCTCCTCCCGAAACCCTGACGGTGTAGGGATCAGCTGCGTCAACGAGTCCAGCCAGCCACGCAGGTCCTCACCGCCGGCATCCGCCAGCGCCGTAGCGCCTGGCTGCTCGTCACTCTGAGTGTGCACCGGTAACAGCCGATCCACTTGAGCTTGCGATGAACTGCTCCAGGTCTCCGACCGTTCGTATCCGCATCGCCTCTTCTTCGCTGATCGCCGGCAGGTCGAAGCGGTCCTCTATCGCGACAGCCAACTCGATCAGCGTCAGCGAGTCATATCCAAGATCGTCCACGAGCCGATCGTCGGCGGACACCGATTGGATGTCCTTGGGGGACATCTGAACGAGCAGGCTTCTCAAAGTGTCTCTGATCCGGGCCTCCGGTGAGACGGTCATGCGCTTCCCCCCGCAACCGGCAGCGATGCCTCAGCAGCCACCGCTGGGCGGAGCATGGTGGCGGGATGCGCCACACCATGCCTTACCTGGTAGTCCTCGAGCGCGTCACGAATGCCCCTCTGCCAGCGCCGGTCCACATCGCCAACGACGTCATCCAGCCCGATCAGCCGCAGGCGCTTGGCGAGCGCATCATAGGCGGCGTCCCAGCTGGCAGATATCTCCTGAACAAACGACCCCAGCGCACCAGGTACGAGCTGTGGTAGCCGCTGCTCTGGGCTGACAAGTATCGAGGTGAGCAGCGGGATTTGTTCACACACCATGCCCACAACTGCATCGCCGTGTCCTTCATGGACACCTTCGCGCAGCGCCCTTACACCGAACGCGATGTGTCGGGACTCGTCGCGTGCGACGTTCAGCGCCCCTCGGGTGAGCACCGGCAGACGCCTGACCCGGCGTGCTGTCCTGACGATCCCGCGCTGGCCTGCGATCGCAAGGACGGCCTCGGTCAGCAGATGGTAAATGGTGATCCCGGCCAACCATGCGCCGCGGTCTGAGAGATTGACGCGGACGGCTTCGGTCGCTCGCACGAGTTCGGAATCAAAGAACTGGGAGTGGCTGGCGGATGCGTCGATTGACCACTGTTCGGCGAGCGTGTCGACGTCAGTGCCGTCCGTCTCACCGACGGCACGCAGGTAGCGCCAAAAGAAGATCGTGTGACGCGCCTCATCAGCGGCTTGTGTGGCAAGAAAGCATTGTGCGGTGTTGGTGGGGGCCGCCAGTGTGAGTGCCGGTAGCGTCCTGGTGACCGCGGCCTCACCCAGGAAGAATTGGTACAGACGCAGGCGCAGCTCGCGCAGCGTAAACGGCCCGAGCTGCTCCCAATCGGCACGGTCGTCCTCCATCTGCAGCTCCCGAGTGGTCCACCACTGCCTCTCCCAGCGATCGAACAGCTCGACCGGGCCGACGAGGGAATCCGCGCCGGCAAGCTCGACGGCCAACTCTTCGACCGGGTCCCTGTCCTTTGATTCCTTGCCCATGCCTGGCTCAGTGATGTCGGCGTGCTGAACGGCCGCCTTCACTACCTTTCGGGCAGGGAATAGCGGTTGATGCCGTCACGCGACTTCCGTCCATAAAACTGATCGTGGAAGAAAAAGGAAAGCCGCCCGTGGGGCACTTTGGAGGTATCTGCATCCCGACCGGCGTGAACGGGATACGTTTGTCGCCCGGCCTGTAGTAGGTCAGGTTTTCTGGGCCGATGCCGGCCGACAAGCTCACCACCGATACGTCAGGCCCTTCCGGCCAGGTCCCTGTTATAGGAACCTGGGTATTGATCCTCGTGCCGAATGGCGCGGATGCTCCCAGCACCAGTCCCGGGAAGATGAGCTGGACATTCACCGGACCTCCGGCGTTGACGTAATACAGCACCACGGTGTGTCCCCCGGCCGTCGGGGCCATCAGCGTTGTGATTTCGGCGTGCTCCTGAATGATCTGTGATTCGACTTCGACCTCTCCCAGCGCGCTCCCGAATCCCATTACCGCATCAGGCGAGCAGCCTACGGGCCCTATTGCATCGAGAGTCGCGGTGTTGCAGGTAGCCAGGCCGAGCGAGGTGGTTTCAAGGCCCATGCCGGCCGGAAGTGAAACATTGACGTTCGTCATGGGGGACGGCACAGCCCCGGTCGTCGTGCCGATTCTCCACCCAAAATGAACAGTTGTGTGGCCGAGCAGATGGTAGGGTGTGAACTTCGCGCTCATGGCTACGGTCTCCGTCGCGCTAGCGGTAGCCGGCAGACAGGCGCAAGCGAACAGCGCGGCGGCGATGAGTGCGTTTCTGGTCATGACTCTCACCGCTAGACCCGCATCGTGCCGGTGATATGGATGATCAACTCCAGCCGCCAGCGTTCCAGTGTCCCTGTGATGTGGATATTGGTTCCGTAAGCGTCCTTGTACGTGCCGCTACCGCCGTTGATCGTGACGGTGCCCTGAAAGTACGAGTCGGCTCCCGAGACGCGGTAGGTCGAGTTCGCTCCGCCATATATTTTTCCGCCGCTCGGCGAACTGATGAAGGAGGAGCTGCTGCGTTCCCCGGTGTCGATGCTGTAGTGCAGGATCATCGGCGCGTTGAACGTGCCGGTGGTCCGGCCCGTGGCTTCGACCTTGTGGTATTCCTGATGAACGATCTTCAGGGTGGCGCTCTCGTTGATGGAGATCGTCCGGGCGGCTACCGCCGGGGGATGCCGAGTTGACCGCCCCGTGGCGGACACCGCTGGCGCGGCAACACCAACCGCGAGCAGTACGAGCACTGTTGCGAGCCCTAGCGCTCGTAGCGGCTGACGCACGCGGGCTAGGCACTTCGTTGGCATGTTACCCCTCATAGACGTCTCCTCCTGACTGAATCCCAAGTCCGCTGTTGCCGTCGAACGCCTGTCAAGAAGGACGTTCCACGCCGGGCATCGACGCTACCTAGCGATCTGTGCGCGGTCAAAAAAGCGCTTCGCATCCGGCAAGCGTTGGCCGGAAGAAAGGGACCCTCGGGGTTCAGGCTGCTGCCGGCAGCGTGCGCCGTGTCGCCGACCTAGCCACGGGTGGCGTCTCATCCACCGGGTATTCGGGGAGCGACAGCTTGTGGCCGCAGTTCGGGCAGACGATGCCGTCGCCGTGTGCTGTCGGCAACTCGGCCGACACCGTGGCCGGCGACGACTCGGGGCCATCGGGGACTTGTCCGAGAGCCTGCTGGCGAGCTCGTCGCAGCGTACGCAACTCGATGCGCAGGTCCGCAGCCGAGAGTTTCTCCTCGATCGCCCGGTCGAGCCACTGGTCTTGTTCATCAGGCTTCAACGGTGCGACCTCAAGATGATGAGTCCAGGTCAGTTTGTCACGGCGCCGTGACGGATCAAACTGGGATGCGACCCAGGCAAGGTTGCGCAGGCTGCCACGGTCATAGCCGGTAAGACGCGCGGCCTCGGCGTACTTTTCGCCCCATTGCTTGGTGCCAAAGCGAATCCAGTCACCGATCCACCATTGGTGACCCCGTCCAAGCGCTCCGAGATAACGTCCCGCCTCTATCCATTCCGGGTACTCGATCTCTCCCTCCGGGACCCATCCGACCTTCGTGAGCCCGAGCCCGCGCTTTCCGGCGCTCCGGTGAGTGTCGGCTGATCCAGATACTGGAGCTGCTACCGCGGACACGAGATTCGCCCCTCGGAGTCGATTGTGTGCGCAAAAGGATTACGCGACTTCCCATATCACTATCACTTTTCGCTCGCTGTTTGGGGAACGGAAAGCCATCAATGTGCTGAATAGCACGGCCTAACTGCATCGTTTTGATGTCACGGCGTGTTCCTATCAGCCAAATGAGGGTATCTAAGTGCAGGCCAGGACGGCTTACTGTTTTGCCCTGGTCAGTGGTCCGTGTATCGCTGGGCTTCATCGGACCTGGGCACGATCCGGTATAGAGCCTCCAGTCGTAGGGCCACTTCAAGCTCGGCTTGACGGGTCGCGAGCATGAAGCCGAGGCGACGCTCGATCCTGGCCCGAAGAGTCTGCAGTGTCCCTCGGTGGACATTGAGCGCCGAAGCCGCAGCTGTGATCTGATGGCCTGCCCTGAAGATCTCTCGCAGAGCGTCGCGCGCCCCCACGCCCCCGTCCCTCATGTCATCGAGAGGCCCGAGGTGAGTTTGCACAAAGGACATGGCGTGCGCTCGGTCAAGCGCCCACGGCGCCAAGACACCCACAGCCGCGTACGTCGTGACTGCCTGGGGTGCCAAGACAGCGACGCTTCGAGCTTCCTCCGCCTGCCGATGGGCGACCCTCCATCCCTCCAGACCGAATCCTGGCTCCCCAATCGCGAACGACGCCGCGGGAATAGCTGCCGCTGCTACGAAGCGCTCAATCTCAGCTACGGCGACCGGTCGTCGTCCGCCCAGCCAACACCAAAGGGTCTCGTCGTCCTGCTCGACGGGCAACACCTGTTGGGCTATGGCGGCCTCTTCGAGACGAGAGCTTGCCTCCTTGGCGCCGCTGCCCGTGACGATCATCGCAATGTGCCAAGCATCGAAGTCGTAATCCCCCAGCGGCGCGGCATCGACGCGCTCGTTGTTAAGGAGCCGCCGTACACACCCAGCCCGCCTCTGCTGTGGCGAACGGCGAAGTCGTTCTATCTCACGCTGATACGCGGACGCGATCACGGGCACGAGTTGCTGAAGTAGCAGGCCCAGCGTCACCTGCACCTGGCGCGGCCCTTCGTCGCTGCAGTCCGCTGCTTCTGCGCTCACGATGTCGCCCAGCAGCTCTCGGCCAGCGACGTAGAAGCAGAGAACGGTGTCGAGACTGACAGAGTCGCGGGCTGACCGTCGCACCTGCTCGACCACCGCCAGCGGGACTGATTCAGATTGTTCGGGATCACCTTCAAGCGTGCCGAGCGCATAATCGAGTGCAGAGGCGAGAGCCGCGCGCTCGTACTCCCCGCCCAGTATGCGCAACGGCGCTCGGACCGCTTCGGGTATGCCGCACATGATTTCTTCCGCGACCTCTGCTTGGCGTGCCCGGAGACGCGCGGCGATTGCTCGGGGCGACTCGGATGGCATCGTCACAAGTGACCTCCTATCCCTCGGAGTAGGCACATTCCAACGAGCAACGCCAATCGCAGCGACCTGGTTGTACCGAGACCAAGCACCTGCCCAATCCACCTCGTGCCTAGTGACCGATTTCGGTGTTGCTCATGTTCTCGGCGAGAAGTATGCGGACGTTATTTATGGTGCGGGCGAGGTCATCCGAGCTGGTTCACCGCTTCGGCATCCCTTCGCGGAATAGGTGGTGGAGTTGACTCTGTAGTTGCATGCGGGTCAGGCCGAGTTCGAGGGCGATGATGCGGTGGTGCTCGCCGGCGGCGTAGAGGGCGCGGATGTCCTCGCGGATCGCCTCCCACGTTGCGCGAGCCTTGAGGCGCGGCGTACCGGGCGGGGGCGGCCGTAGTTTCGGGGTTATTGCGTCTAGGAGGATGGGTTGGGTTATGAGATATGTAGGGCTCGTTTCGAGGGCTTCGGCGAGGCAGAGGATGAGGGAGTACGGGGGATCGACACGGCCTTCTTCTATTCGCCGGAGCACTCCTTGTCGAATCCCCGACCTTGCCGCCAATTCGCTAGCTGAAAGTTGACCCCGCGTCCGCATGATGCGTACGTTGTGCGCGAACGCCTGGTTCGCTGGCTGTTCGCGAAGTCTCGACTCTGGTAGCCACGACCCCGCTGGGTGCTCCCGAGTTGGCGCCCGCTCGACCGTGAACAGCACCCGCTGGCGGTCCGCCGGTTCGTGTGCACGCAGCCGCCGCGCTCGCTTCCTGCCCATGTTGTGCTCGTGCCTGCTCATGCCGCCGGGAACTCGTCGCCGCCATCATCTCGACCGTCGCCGCGTGTGCTCTCGTGACGGTGGGCACGTTCCAGCCGGGCTTCCCTCACGGCGCTCACGCCCGCCGCTAGCGCCTCGTCTTCCGGCACCCCTTTCTCTGTCGTCAGCGGTCTGAGGGCGAGGTAGATACGGTCGCGAATCGCAATTCGATGTACTCGGTTGCGCACGCCGCCAAGCGTGCGTTGCATTGCCCACTCCGCCCCTGCCGCTCGATCGGGTGGGACGACGAAACATTTGCAGACGAGGTGATGGTCGCCCCTCGGCCGTCCGCGGAGGGTGCAGGGCATCACGGTGACGATGGGTTCATGGCGGGCGCGTGCAACCTTGCCGGAGCGCTCGGAGGTCAGTATCCAAATCGTGTTGTCAACGACGATGTACCAGACCGGCGTGCTGACCTTCTCGCCGTTCTGCTTCGTCGTCTGCAGGAGGACGCAGGAGGTGACGTTAATCTCGGCAGGGTCGTCCGTGAGCGCCCGTGTTGTCTCGTAGCGTGCGACCTTGTCGTAGCGGATACGCGCGGCGACCGCGCAGAGGACTCGGCCGGAAACTCCGCGTCCGGGTGATTTTTCAGACACGCTTCCTCCCAGAGAGTCCTTGGGTGAGTGGCCGCCAGCGGGTACGTTGCCGTCGTGGCGGCCTCCCGCTGCGCTCGCGGATCTCGTTGACCAGGCGGGTGAAGTCGGGGAGCTCGCCGAGGGGTACAGGAAATCCTTCGCTCGAGCGGTCCTGCCGAGTGCTTACTTCTATGTCGTACTCCGATTCCAGACACTTCAGGACGAGGTCCGCTCCGTAGCGGTCAAGGTCGAGTTCTAGGTATTCGCTTGGGCTCGGCTCGTCCTCCGTTATTCCGACCGTGTGCATGAGGTGCCGCGCGTTGTCAAAGCGGCCGAGGGCGTTGTCGTACTCTTCGGAGTCGTACGCTGTCTCAACCTGGAAGGTGAGGATTCTCAGCGCTGACGCGTACTCGCGTTTCACGCCGCTGCGGAGGAACGGCACGAGCTTCCGGTGAATCCTGACTGTGCCCGCCCTCATCGCCTCGCCCCGTGCTTCGTCGGTCTCACCGCTCCTCGGGGCCTGCGCGGGCGCGCGCTCGTGGGTTGTGGCAACGCGTCAAGCAGCTCGCCGGGCGTCACGCCCAGGCCAACGCATAGGTGCAACACCGTCGTGAGCTGCGGGTCAGAAAGGGCGTAGCGCATGTGCTGCACCGTCGCGTTGGACAGGCCGGACGCGATCGCCAGGTTCTCGACCGTGAGCCGACGTGCTTCCCGGAGCTCGTCGATGCGTTCCACCAGCCGCCCCGTCATGGCTTGCTGCGCCGCGTGCGCGGCGCTCCTCGTTGTCTTGGTTCTCCTGGGCTTCTTCTTCACCAGGCAGAGCGTGCGCCAGCGCTGTTCGACAGTGGTCCGGTGCACGCCGTGGGCCGTCGCGACCTGACGAACCGTCGTTTCGCGGCGCAGGTACGCACGGTACGCCGCCCTGGCGTCCTCGTCGCTGAACTTCCTACGCTCCAACTTCGGGAAGCCCTCGTTGAAGAGCTCGTGCAGGATCGCGTGGACGGTTGAGACGGGAACGTCGGTCGCATCCGCGATCGTCTGCCAGGTTTTCCCCCCGACATACAACTGTGCCACGTCCGCGAACAGCGCTATGCCACAGTGACGCGCAGCGTTCGTGGCCGTTGCCGTACCTTGAGCGCTGGCTGCCTCTCGCGTTCTACTCGTGCTGGGTGCGCAGCCCCTCTCTTCGTGCGTGCTCGCTAGTGTCGTCTCGCGCTTTTTGTTTCTGTCTCGTTTCGCTCTGGTCTTCCGGTTCTCCTCGCGCCTTTCTGCCACACCGGCGGCCACGACTCACTCCTGCCAGGGCTCGTTTTTGTCGTGGCGGCAGCCGAGGCGCGTGGAGAGTTCGTCAGCGACCGCGACGAGGTGCGGTCCCAGCTCGGCAAGCATGTACTCACGCGTCATCGGCGGCGCCAGCACCGCGACGACCGCCGCGACGACTTCTCGGGCTTCGTTCCGTACCGGCACGGCGAAACAATCCTGCGAGGAGTCCTGCTGGAGGGGCATCAGGACCGTCCGATGGCGTCGTGGTTGCGCACGCCCTCGAACTCGGTGATGCCCTCGGGGAGCGCCCAGTAGAACAGGCGCGCGGCGCCGCGGCCGTGGCCGAGGTTGCAGAGGAAGCCCTTGCCGCCGTCGCCACGCGTGAGTTGCGGGTCGTCGCCGCTGCCGCTTGCCTTGCCCTCGCGCCACGGGTGGGGCTCGAGTCCTGGGAGGAGTGAGGCTCGTCCGCAGGCGACCATTGCGCAGGCGAAGGCGATGCGCTCGCGTGGCGCCGCGTTCTTGCGGTCGCCGATCGAGGCGAGGAATTGGGGTCCGAGACGGTAGCCGCGCAGGGGGCTTTGGTGACGGTCGGCTGGCTTGAGCGCGGTCAGCCATGCGTGGCAGATAAGACGCTGCATGACGGCCTCGAGGTCATAGTCGGCGATCGCCCTGAGATCCGCCTCATTGATGCCGGATTCCAGAAACGCGCGGTGCCGTCCTTCCAGGTCGGCCAGGGCTGCCTCGGCCGCTCCCGCGCGTTGGAGCGCGTGGTCACGTTCCTCGTGGGCCTTGCGCAGTTCGCGGGTCGTTGTCGTGGCGCGCTGTCGGGCGTTCTCCAGGCGCCCCTCGGTGTGCTCGACGTGGCCCCTCACCTCGGGGCGAGTCAGGCCCAACGTCTGCACGAGGCGGTTTACGGCTTCGCCGCTGTCGCGGCCGACGACAGGGTGCGTGGTGGAGTCATCATCACTCTGAACGCCGGTCCAGTAGATGCGTGCGCCGCCGGCGGGAACGCCGAGGTCGTCGCCGAGCGCGCCCGTCAGTCTCCGCGTGATCGCCGGGTTCGCGAGGACGTAGATCGGCACATGCGGGTCGATCGCGTCCCTGAGCTCGTCGGGCGGGAACACGGGCTCGCTGTCGCCGTCGGCCGCGGTGACCACGACGATCGGGTACTCGCGGTCCGTGCGACGGAGCTCGCTGGTGAGGCTGCGCACGTCCTTGAAGCTCGCCACGGTGACGACGCGCTTCGCCTTCGCGGCGATGCGTAGGCGTTCGCGCATCGCGGCCTGTTTCTCCGGCGGGAGGTCGTAGATCGTCTCGGGGTGCGGCGTCGCGAATTGTTCAGCGAGCTGTTCGATCTCGTTATCGCCGTAGAAGCCGCTCGGGTCGAGAATCAGGGGGTGCCAGCTGGGAGAGGAGTCCTTGGTTACGCCCGGCCACCACACCCTGACCGCGCCGTTGTACGCGCCGAGCTTGCGTGGGAGCAGGTTGTTCAGGGTCCGCGACTCGCGGGGCTCGATGATGTAAATCGGCACCCCAGGCCACACGACGGCCTGCACGCGCTCGACCGAGACGGCGGGCTCGCGCCGCAGTCCCGCACGGCAGGTGAGGCCCACGACTGGGTAGCGCCGACCGGGATCGGTGATGTGTTCGTACAGCGCCTGCGCCTGGTGCTCCGTGGCGACTCGGAAGACTGGCGTGGGCTCCCGCGAGCCACCCGTGGAGCCATTGCTGAGATCGTTTGGCCCACCTCCGAGGCCGGAGGCACTTGCTCTGCTGACGACGTGGGGGCTCGCATCAAGCATCGCTCGTGTACCGCTTCCCGTCCTTGCGCAGCCAGGAGAGAACGTCCCAGGCGCTCAGACCGATCCTGTGAATCGGGTAGACGGCGTGCACGATCCGCCCCGCGACCGCAACAAGGGTGAGGCGGCAGTACCAGTCCGCCGCGTCCGCGTTGAACGTAGGCAATCCGAGCGCTTCGGCGATCTGTAGCTCGGGGTCGGAGAGGAGCACGTGCGTTATGCCGGTGCTGTCGGCGGCGCTCCTTTGGAGCTCCGCGGAGTGGCTGCTGATCCCGACGGGCGTGAAGCCGAGCTTGTTGAGGTCTTGGTGGTGGTAGATGAAGGCCCGGTGTGTTGCGGCGTCGCGCCCCGGGCTCTCGTAGCCGTCTTTAGGCGAGCAGACGCAGCCGGGATAGAAGTAGACCGCGAGGTGGTCGCCGACTTCGCGGAGCGTGAGCGGCGGTTCCTGGTATCGCTCGAATGAGGCTGGGGGCAGGCGTTTACCAACGAGCCGCCGGGCAATGATCCGGGCAGCTGGCGTCGCGTGCGTCTCAGACATGCGTGCGGCGTCGCTCCGCGCATCGGGTCGTCGGGCTCGCGTCGGTCGGCAGGCGCGCGGTGCTGCGCTCGCCCCTACACGCACCATGCTGCTCCCTCAAGGGTGCTCTCCACGCCGGCGGACTTGTCCTGCTGACGGCGCGGGCGTGATGACGACCGGACGGGCCGAGACTCGGGGGGTATGACCCTCGGCCCGCGACGACGTGCCAGCGTTGGCGACGCCAGCCTTCCTCTCCTCGCGCGAAGGGACACGTCGTAGTCCGGTGCGTCATCGAGCGGATGATGACCAGTTCACCCGTTCGATCAGCCCAAATTGGCTTCCTAACTAAATATAAACATTAAGTTAGGAATGAGCGGCCGGAGGGAGCATGTACGCTTGTCTGAAAGCTGAATGCTGTGCGCCGTTTCGCGCGCAGCATGATACGCGATCCCTGGCCGGGCGTGACGATCACACTGCGCCAACGTGCAGTCTCGACCCTCCGACCGGTGGGCTCGATCTTGAGGGTTATGAGAGCGTGCCGCAACACCGCGCTCATCTCAAACATCGCGAGGTGGTGGCCTGGGCACCGCTTCCTACCCCCTCCCCAGGGCAACCAGAGGTCCGGGGGAGGTCCGCGCCCGTAGAACCTTTGCGGGTTGAACCGCTCTGGTTCCTCGTACAGCAGCGGGTCGTGGTGCATGAGGTGAATGCAGGCAGCGAGCTGCGCCGGCGGCAGGTAGCGGTGCCCGCCGAGTTCGTATGGCGCGTTCACGGTGCGCGGGATCGCGAAGAGGAAGACCGGCCGGTGCCGCAACACCTCCTGCACCGTCGCCATCAGGTAACGCTCGTCGTCTGCCTCGAGGGTTCGCGTGAGACGTTGGGCGACTCCGGGGCTATGCGCGAGGAGTTGGAATGCCCAGGCCAGCTCGGACGCCGTCGTCTCGTGTCCGGCCAACAGGAGTGACATTAGATCGTCCCGCACCTGCGTCGCACTGTCCTCCGCGTGACTGGCGTTGAGAAGGGCGTGGGTTGGTGCTCCGCCAGCGATACGGCCGTCCGCCACTTCTTCGAGGAGGCCATCGATGATCCTGTGCACCTCATTCCTCTCCTCGGTGAAGCCCGTCCACAGTGATCGCCAGGGCGCGATGCGTCGTAGCTCGGGCTCCTGCAGCGCGAGGCTGGCGTTCACGGCGAGCATGCGGAGAAGGCGGGCGTGGAGCTCGTACTCCCGTGGGAAGTCTGTGCCGAAGATGGTGTTGAGGATGACTCTCAGGGTGAGTGCGCGCAGGTGTGGGTGAAGCGCGAACACGGTGTCGCGCGGCCATGCGTTAACGGCCTTCTCCACGATCCGTACGATCTGCTCGTGGTGGGCGTCTACGCGGGTTTGGTGAAAGCCGGCGAGGGAGGCGCGTCGGCCGCGCAGGTGGTCGTGTTCCTCCGCAAGCATGAACGATCCCTCGCCGACGAGGGGCGCGATCACGGCCGCGCCGGTGCCGGGGTGCAACACGTCCGCCGGCGCTTTCAACATCGCCTTGATCTCACGTGGGTCGGAGAGGAACACGAGGGGGGCCATGCCGAGCGCGTGAACCGTGAAGCGCCTGCCGTACCTCTTCCGACACCACGCAAGGTAGCGGTGCGGGTCGCGCCAGAACGCGAGCGTCTGCGCTACAACGGGGATCGGCGCGTGGCGCGGAAGCTCGTCAGTCTCTCCGTCGGTGTCTGGTGAGTCGGGTTGGCACCCATGTGAATTGTCATGGTTCCGCTTGGGCACGTCGGTTTGCAGGCCGTGAATCGCGCGCCACGTCCTGAGTACGGGCGTCAGCACGCGCGGCGTAGCGCCCGCCGTTTTTATGAGGTGACGTGTGTCACGCTTTTTGTCTCTCGTGCGCGTGCTCTGCTTACTGAGGTACATGGCGACCATCGCGCTCGTCAACGCGACGTGCCTCTCCCCTTCGGGCAACGCCGCCGCACTCCTCAGTGCCTGCTTGACGAGCTCGTGGAGACGCGCGGTCGCGTGGAGCCTCGTGCGGTAGTGGGCGATGTAGCTGTGATCACCGAACGTTGTGTCGGTCACGGCGTCGCCGTAGCTGTCTAGCATCGTCCCCGTGAGCGAGATCCAGGGCAGGTACGCGTCGTAGACGAGAGCCGCCTCCTCCCCGGTGCGGCCGGGGTCCGCGGCGAGGGCGAGTAGGGCAAGGATCGTCAGCCAGGCGCTCGCTCCGCCGCTCCACTCGAACCACGCGAGCTCTTCCTGATCCTCGACATGGATGCTCACCCAGTCATGGAGCGCACCATCCCGCGCGGCCGTCTCGGGCTCGTGGTTGAGCGGCAACACCATCGCCTTCCGCGCTGCCTCGAGCGCGAACGGCCGGACCGCTCCCCAGGACGGCAGCTCGTAGGTGCCGGCTCGGCACTCCTCGACGAGGCGGCGCAGGTATCCGCCGTCGTGCTTCCAAGGATGGTGACGGTAATAGTCCGTCGGTGGCCTCGCTGGGTCAAGGGCGTCCACGAGCGCCTCGTGGAGCTGGAGACCGTTCTCGACGCCGACGTGAGCAGCGCGCTCGCTCGTGCAGTCGAGGTAGTCGGCGGCCGCCTCGTATGCGACGAGGGTGCGGAGCAGGGCCGGCGACCGGGCCGTGGGGAGAGTCCAGAAGAGAGCGGCGCCGTCGATGTTCGCGCGCTTCGTCTCCAGGGCGCAGAGCGCGTCGTCGCGCAGCTGGCGCTCGGGGATCAGGCAAGCGTGCGCGCGCCAACGCTCAACCTCGTGCGAGACTGCGCGCAGACCCCAAAAGAGCTCGCGCATGGCTGCTCGCCCGAGCGCGGCGATGTTGCGGGGCGTCAGCGCCGCAGGATTCGAGGGGTTCTTAGGCGGGCTCGACCATCGTGGCGCGGATGCGTACGGCGAACGCTCCGGGGATCGCGACGATCGCAAGCGCGGCGCCGGAGACGACCGCGAAGCTGAAGATGGCGACGAATGCTCCCACACTGATCGTGATAGGAAAGCCGGTGACCGTTGCCAATGCGTGCGAGATCACCAGCTGCCCGTACAAGCCAAATACGGCGCCAATCAGACAACCGGAACTGAGCAAAACCGCAGACTCGAAGAACAATGCTCGCCACAGGAGCCACTTCGTGTTTCCCGTCCGCTTGAAGTAGGCGAGGCGTTCCCTGCGCTGCCAGATGAGGGACGTCATCACGCCAGCCATCGCGACGATTGCAGCGAATAGGACGAGCTCCGCGATCTGTTCGAGCCGCACGAGTCCCTGGTGGCTGACGGAGAGCCATTGCGCTTCGCGTTCCGCAGTCGTCTGCACCGCCAAGCCCGAGTTCGCTCCGAGCGCGTGGACGATTTCCAGCCGCACCCCCGCAGCTTCCATGTTGGGCTTCAGTTCGATGTTCAGCGCGCTCGCTGCCGTTGACGACCAGGCACGCGCGTAGTCGGTGGAGTTAATGACGATCGCGCCTGGTGGCCATCCGCCGTTCGTTGACATCCCTGCAAGCCTGAACCTGGTGGGGGTTGGTGAGGGCAGTGTGAATGTCTCCCCGATGTGGAGGTTGAGTTCTTTCGCGAGTGCTTCGGAGACGACGGCCCAGCCGCCGGCTCGCAAGCGTTCGTTCGTGACGGTGACGTTGCCTTGTGTGAGTTGGCCGGCGGGGATCGGATTTGCTGACTCGGCGGGTGGTCCGATGATCCACGCGCGCCTGTCACCGATATTCAGGAAGCTCCCCCGGTAAATGGTTACCCGCTTGATGCCTTCAACGTGGGTGAGCTTAGAGGCGATCGAGGCGGAGAAGGGCGTCGTGCCCAGCGTGTTATCCACACCTGCTGGTGAAACCCAAATGTCGGCCGCGCTGTTCCATTCCGTCGCTGTGTGGTTCAGACCCGTTTCCAAGTTGTGCTGAGCACCAGCAACAGCAACGCTCCCGAAGACCGCCGTTGCACCCGTCGCTGCCACCGCCAGGGACCGCACCCGCGTCAACGGGTCTCGCAACTCACCAACGGCGAGGCGCGTGGAGGTGCTGTGAAACGAGCGCTGCGTCCAGTCGAACGTGAGCACAATCCCGCGGTAGAGGAACGGGAGGAGCGCGAGCGCAGCGACGACGAGGGTGACCACTCCGAGCACCGCGCTCTGCGGTTTGTAGATCACGATGAGGGTCGTGGTGGCGAGGCAGGCGGCGCCAACGCCGAGGCGCAGGCCGGACCAGCCGCGCGGCGCGTCTTCCCTCTCCTCCTCGGACCGCAACGGCTTCGCAAGGATGTCCCGCACCGGCGCCAGCACACCGAACAAAGCGGCGAGCATGCCGGCTCCGACCGCGTACAGGTACGCGCTAGTGGTGATGACGCGTTGGGAGCCGACGGGGAAGGCGAAGGCGAGGTATCCGGGCCGGGACTGGAAGAGGCTGGTCGATATGAGATCGCCGAGGAGGAGTCCGAGTCCGCACGCGACCGCACCGAGGATGAGGGCATCGAAGACCATCGTTTGCGTCGTCATGGCGCGCGTGGCACCGCGGGCGCGCATCCCGAAGATCATGCGCCTCCGCTCCGGCACGGTCAGCAGCATGGCGTTGAAGGCGAAGATGAACCCAACGAGCGCGCTGATCCAGCTGAAGAGGCTCTCTCCTTTTTGCGCGGGGTCGGCGGCGACGCTGAAAAGTTGGGCGTCGAAGTCGGCCGGAACGGCGTTGAGGTTCTTTATCGCGGCGAGCTTGCTGAGGCTCGCGTAGGCAAGGTTTTCCTCGTGGGGTCTTGTCTTGATGTAAACCCGGCTGACCCGGCCCTGGGCGCCGGCGAGCTCCTGGGCGTACTGGAAGGGGGCGATGGCGACTTGGCTGGCGGCGAGAGCTCCGACTTCGCTTTCGTTGAGCGTGGCGGCGATGAGGGTTTCCGTCGTCGTCGTTCCGATCTGGATTTTCGCGTCTTCGAAGCCGCTCGAGCCGATAGCTTTCGCGAGCGGCGCAGGCAGAGCGATCGCTTTCTCTTTCACGAGCTGCCGGCCCTTGAATTTGCGTAGCACGGGTCCACCGAGGCTCGCAAACCTCGGATCTGCGCCGATGAGGGCGACGCTGACCTGACCGCTGGGGCCGATCACAGTGGCTTGCTGCTCGAGGAGCGGCAGGGCCGCGGCGACGCCCGGGAGTCTGCCGGCTTCGATGAGGACGCTTTCTGGGAAGCCTTCGCTGCCCCTTGCGTCGAGTTGGTACGACGTGCCGCCGACGAGCTGCTTCGTGAGTTGCCGCACCGATCCGTCGAGGCTCTGGCTGGCGACTTGGCTCGCGAAGAGGAGGGCGACGCCGACGGCGATGCCGATGACGGCGAGGAGCTCTTGCACGACGACGACGTGATCTTTGAGGCGTTGGTGGAAGATGAAGCTGATCTCGCCGAGGGGGAGGAGCTTCTGGAGCTTGCCGCTGAGTCCGCGCCGCGGGGGTGGCGTGACGGCGGGGCGGATGATGGGCGCATCCGGCTGGTCGTCGTCGGGGTGGTCTGTGTCGTCGAGCATCGGCGGGGTCCTACTCTTCGGCGGCTGCGGCTGCGGCGGCTGCGAGGAGGTCGTCGGGGTGGTACTCCTGGAGGTGGCCGTCGCGCAACTCGTGGGCGCAGTCGGCAAACGGGATGGCCTGCTGGTCGTGCGTGACGAGCAGCACCGCGGCTCCGCGCTTGCGGCAGATTCGGCGAAGGAGCTTGAGGACGTCTTGGCTGCGGCTCGCGTCGAGGCTTCCGGTGGGCTCGTCAGCCAGGATGAACGCGGGCTCCGTGGAGAGGGCTTGGGCGATGAGGACGCGTTGGCGCTCGCCGTGGCTGAGCTTGCGCGCGGGCTGGTTCGCGCGGTCGCTGAGGCCGAGTTCGGCGAGGAGGGGTTCGATGACGTCGCCGGCCCTGCGGCCGTACTCCCTGACGAGCTTCAGGGCCGCGTTGTCCCGCGCGCTGCTCGCGGGGAGGAGTTCGGGGCGTTGCGTGACGATGCCGACAGTGAGGCGGAGGTACTCGGCGTGCTCGCGTTCGCTAAGCGTCGCGAGGTCGCGGTCGTTGACGAGGATCGTGCCGCGATCGGGGGTCTGGAAGCCGGCGATGAGGTTGAGCAGCGTCGACTTACCGGAACCGCTGGGTCCGTAGAGCGCGACGAATTCGCCGGGCTCAAGGGTCAGCGATACGCCGTCTACGGCGCGGATGGTTTCATCGCCTAGTTCGTAGTGCTTCACGACGTCGATGAGCCGAAGCATCGCTGGGGTCCTACGCGTCGAGGGCGTGGGCGGGGCTGCGTTCCCTGTGCAGCGCGAGGTTGACGATGTCGGGGCCGGTGTGCATCAGCTTCAGCCTGCCGTCGCGGAGTTGCCAGACCTGGTCGGATTGGAGCGCGGCTTCGTGGTCCGAGACGGCCGTGAGCACGGCGCAGCCGGTGCTCTGCGCGATGCTGCGCAGGATCTCCATGACGGCCTGCTTCTTCCCGAGGTTCAGGCCGTCCACGAGGTCGTCGACGAGGAGGAGGCGCGGCGTGACGACGACGGCCTGCGCGAGCTCCACCAGCACCTGCTGCCACTGACTGAGCTCCTTCCATTTCATTTTCGCGCAGCTGGCGACGCCGAGATCCTTGAGGACGTGGCTGACGCGCTGCCTCCGTTGGCGGCCGCTCCATCGTTTCGTTGCGGCGAGCGACATCTCAACGTAGGCGTGAACGTCGAGTCTGACGCGGGGTCCGCTGCTGAGGGCAACGCCGAGCTCATTGGCGAGCACGGCGGAGTAGTCGGCGTCGTTGAGCGTGGTGAGGTCCCGGCCGTTGAGGTGGACGGTGCCGCGGTCGGGTCGAAGCGTGCCGCTGGCGATGCGGATGAGCGTGGACTTGCCCTGTGCACGCGTGCCGACGACCGCGCCGACAGTGCCCGCGGGGACGCTAAGCGTGGCGTTCTCCAGGACGGTCGTCGTGATTCTGGCGCGCTCATAGCTCTTCCAGACGCTCTCGATGCGCAGCGTGTCGGCTTGCGATCGTTCCGCTTGCGGTCCCTCGGCGTCGGGTGCATTGGTCGGGGCCTCGGGCATCACGCGCCCCGCGGCGTCGTTGCGGGGGTGGGTTCGGGCATCGTCCGGCTAGTCGCGCTCGGGGAGTTTGGGGAGGAGCTCGATGTCGGCTTCGACGGCGATCTCGCGCAGGCGCTTGGCGATCTCGTCGTAGCGGTCGTGCCGGCTCGCCCAGGTCATCGGGTCCACGTAGAGCAACACCTCCTTGACCTTGCGGAGATAGTCGCGCCGTGGGCGTCCGCGGCGCTCACGAATGCGCTCGTTGAGCTTCGTGGAAGCGGCGGAGTACAGGTCGGAGGCGATCAGGGCTTCTTCTTCGGCGATTCGCACGAGCGCGGGCAGGTCCTCGAGTTTGCAGAGCTCGATGCGGCCGTAGAGCGCGTCGCGGATCGTGGGCGCTCCGCTGGGTTGCTCGTACATCCAGGCGTGGAACGTGTTGATTCCCCAAAGCGTCGGCTCGTAACGGTCGAGTGCCTTCTCGCCTTCCGGCGCCCGGTGCATACAACGGAGCCGCGCCTTCCCCCGCGACATCTGCGGGAGCGCACTGTACGCGGTGGACGGGGCGAACCTGCAGCGGGGGAAGCGCCGCTCAAGCTCCTGTGCTACCTCGGAGACGGTAAGGCCGGGGTTCTCGATGAGGATGCCGAGGCAGCCGATGCTCCCCGTCATGTCGGCTGGGTTTACGCGGGACATTCGCCCGTAAAAACTATCCGAAAGCGCTGTATTCTGTTCGGGCGACGGGGATGGCTTCCGAGGGCTGGCATGTGGTGAGCATTTTGGCGTCGGCGACCCAAGCGAGGTGATCGGACCACTATGGGGAAGTCAGAAACAAAGACAGCGAACTTTCGGGAGGGTCGAGCGAGATCCGGCTCCAAACGCGCAGGGCTCCACGGGCTATCAGTTGTCGGGCC
>Ga0210389_10000596_pt1 | contig 31973 bp, 29 predicted proteins | sample IncBWH28OmetaG_FD_160127 | JGI IMG/M metagenome (GOLD analysis project Ga0210389, IMG submission 160127) | Forest soil microbial communities from Barre Woods Harvard Forest LTER site, Petersham, Massachusetts, United States - Inc-BW-H-28-O ... | reverse complement strand
AGCGCCAGGGCCCCGACGCGCCGCGGGCCGTCGACGAGCGCCAGGGCCTCGACGAGCCGCGGGCCGTCGACGAGCGCCAGGGCCTCGACGAGCCGCGGGCCGTCGACGAGCGCCAGGGCCTCGACGAGCCGCGGGCCGTCGACACTGCGCGCGGCACGATGAGCCCAGAGGTGGAAATTGCCGCGGAAAGTCGTAGGTAGCCGCTAGCGTTACCTGAGAAGCCTAGAGGGGGAGGTTTGCGGATCATGCCTACTGTGGAACCTGCGCTGTCGTCATCGCTCGGACAGCATTCCGACGCGGCGGCACTGACGGCCGCACTGTACCCACGCATCCGGTACATGGGCAGCAAGTACAAGTTGCTGCCGCACCTCGCGGAGGTTTTCGCTGAAGTAGGCGGTCAGACCGCACTGGACGCATTCTCGGGTTCTGGGGTGGTGTCCTACCTGCTGAAGCGGCAAGGATTCGCCGTTACGGCTAACGACATGCTGGGGTTCCCCGGCGTGCTCGCAACGGCGACGGTGGTTAACAACTCGATACGGCTTACGTCGGCCGACGTGGCGCGCATTACTGGACCGGCCGCTGATGACCGCGACTTTGTCCGTAACACTTTCACCGGCGTCTTTTTCACCGCGGACGACCTCGCGTTCCTCGACTCGGCGTGGTCGCATATCTCCGCCATGGAAGGAGCCAAGCGAGCGCTCGCGATCAGTGCTCTCATCCTGTCGGCGGCCCGCAAGCAACCCCGCGGCGTCTTCACTATCTCAGGCGACCTAAGCAGCTACGACGACGGCAGGCGCGATCTTCGGTTGTCCATGAGGGATCACTTCGTCGAGCACGTCGAGGATTACAATCGCGCGGTGTTCTCCGGTCAACCGGCACAGGTTACCCGGCAGGAGGCGTCGCAAATGGAAACACGACCGTATGATGTCGTTTATCTTGACCCGCCATATGCCCCGCCGACCGATGACAACTGCTATATCAAGCGGTTTCATTTTCTCGAGGGTTTGTCGCGATATTGGGAAGGCGACACGCTGATGATGAATACGCTTACCAAGAAGCTACCCAAACCCGTTACGGGCTACAGCAACAAGCGTACCATCGTTGAAGCATTCCGAGATACCTTCAAGCGCTTCAAAGACGCTAAAGCGATTGTATTGTCGTATGGCTCTAACGCGCTTCCCGACAAAGAGATGACCACGAACTTGCTTCTAGAAGTGAAACGGAACGTTGAGGTGCGGGCTATTCCGCACACTTACCACTACGGAACCCACCAGGCTGCCTCGCGCCGGGCTGTCGACGAGTACATCTTCATCGCGCGGTAATCGTGGCCGTTCCCTCATACGACGAATATGTCGCGACGCTTAGCCGTCTCACCGAGCACGTAGATCCAACCACCCCAACCGCGGAGACCACCGCGATCAAGATAGCTGCCGATTCCCTGTCTGCTCTGCAATCGATCGACGTTGATACCTTGGAGCAGTGGACTAGAGATCACCCTCAGGGTGTTCCGGTCCTCGGTCTCACGGTCGGCCTATCGCAGGAAAAGCTAAGGGGTGCATTGCGGCAACACATCGGGACATCAGGTTGGGTGGTTGCGGCCAAGGAGCGGCCACGCGAAATTGTCGCCATGCTCGACACCGAATTCGGTCTTGTGGAAAGTCTGAAAGCACAACTTGGCCGCACTTACAGCTTTGGAGATGTGCTGATTGCCCGGGCCGGGACGCGGGTAACCGCGGTGTCCGCGGCTACGTCTGGCCGCATTCTCGAAGACCGCATTGAGGCAATTGCCGTCGAACTTGGACTGACCTATCAGCCTCGAACTCGATTTGAAGGCCGTTTTAACAGGACGGCACCATGCGACTTGGCGATACCGGACGGTGGCTCAGCGGCACAGATCGTCGTCGCGGCTAAGGCGTTCGATTCAACCGGTTCAAAATTGACCGACGCGGTACGCGAGGTCGAGGAAATGGCTGAAGTCCGCAAAGGCAACCAGACCGTCATGGCTGCCATCGACGGTATCGGTTGGCTGCGCCGGGCAGACGACTTGCGCAAGATTCATACTCTCTGGACCAACGGAGAGATTGACGGCATGTATACCATCTCAACCCTCGACCGTTTCAAGACTGACCTTGAGGCCGCAGCTCGGTTCAAAGGGTTGATCTAGCACGTGTTAGACGGCTTCTCCCTAACCGTCACGTACCGGAACTTCTTAGAGAGCGGGGCACCGGGGACACTTTCTAGCCGGTGAAGCCGATGCGGCGCCGCTTGTTGATAACGGGCGTACCTGGCGGTCAGAAGTTTAATCCTTGAGTCGGCGGTTCCCCGTTCGTTAGCGGCGAGTGTTCTGCTCCCGCTGACTTCTCAGTGATGTCTTCAAGTCGGCCTTTAACGTCACGGCGCCATCGGACACCTTGGGTATCCGTGAATTCCATCTCCGTGCGATGGAATTCATCCATTCTAGTGTCATCGCTGTATAGCCTGAGCGCGATATCGTCAATAGATAGGTGGATTGGGTTGTCGTTCGGCGGAAGTACCTGCTTTACGATCGTATGAACGTTCCAGCTATCAACGGGATCATGTTCACCAGTAGCCGGAAAGTGGAACCTTACAATAACGTCGGAAACGGGAAGATCCGAAGTATTTCTGAGGAAAGCACCCCATACAAGCCCTACAGAGTAGGTCTGGGTTTCTCCCCCCATTCGCTGTGTAACGTTCTGCGGTCGAGCACCGTACCATGCGGCGATTTTGGATGCTTGCGCCCCGCGCCGTTCTTTCTCCGATATTCGATCTCGTTCCGCTTCTATGCGATAAACTCGATATGCTATTATTCCCGCCATTGTCGCGGCAATTGTCGCCATCCATGTTGGAATATCTCCCCAGTCAGGGGAAAGATGCCAAGGCCCTCCAAAGATCAGGGCCGAAATAAGAAATCCTATGAATGCACAAGTCCCCGCCAGGGTGATAGCACGAACGTCTTTAAACCAGTTAAACCGGGAATCGGATTCTCTCACAGAATCACCCTTCGTCGTCCCCAGATGGAAGGAGATAGCAACAGTTTCGCCATAATTTACTTACGGGGTCAAGTCAACGGCACCTCGTACGGCAACCCTTACGGCTTCTGTCGGTTGGCCTTTATTTCCAGCCACTCATTGCTAGAAAAAATATCGCCACAGCTCAGGCAGATATAATCTCCCGTACTGGAGCCTAGGTAATATTCTTTATCGGCGTCCGGATGCGAACACGGAGGCGAACCGGCCGCTTCCCATGCTCTGCGGATTTGGGTTGCTCTATCTGTCTGGATCATGTCACTGATCCTAGCCCTGCGACCAGTCGAGGCGCGGCATTCGTCGACAACGGATTCCACCTGCGCCGACTCGATTGGTCTTCGAGCCTGTCGCCCTGGTGCTAGCGGACGTAGAAGTGACTTCCGTCCCTGCCGATCACGCCTTGCTCAACTAGACGATTCCGGGCAATCGTCCATGCCGTCTCTGTGGTTACGAAGTCCAGATCAGCGGCTAGTTCGGCGTTCGTCGGGATCTCTGTGTACCTCGGCTTGCCCGCTGCCCATGCCTTAATGACATCGGCCAGCGTGTCAGTGGCATTCTGGGTCATGAGGCACTCTTCCGGGCCAGGAACCGCAGAGCGCGCCGCCTTAGCTCACCGGCGTACGTGTCATAGACGCCCCACTGAACAGCCCGCCCGAGGGACCCACGGGGTAGCAGTGCGGCCCGGACGAGCGCCTTATTGGCACGTTCTAGCAACTCGTCTTCGGTCATCTGATCAAGCGCTGTCGTCATGCCGCCCGCTTCACCGGGTTGCGTAGCTCTGCCTCATGGCGCTGCCAGATCTTCGCCATCTCGGCACGGTGCGTGCTGATCAAGTCAGCGATAGGCGACGGCCTGTTGCGCTGCCAGATGTTCGTCTGGGGTCTGGTCTTGGCGCCGTTCACGGCATCCCCTCAACTTGTCCTTGTCACTGGTACAAGCAGGATGGACGCGACGGCCGAAGGCAACCCGTACGGGCGTGAATGATGAGAACCCGCACCGTAGTGCGGGCGGTCAACCCGCACTTTTGTGCGGGTCAGATCACCCCGGCACGGCGGGCGAGGGGCCGCAATTCCGGCGTTGACGGCTGATGCTCGCGCCGCAGCAGCAGCGACAGCACGTCGCGGGTACGGGCGTCGTAGCGCACGAGCTGCGGGCTCATGCGCTCAGCGGCAAGCAGGAGATTGACGGCTGCGGCGTCTTGCTTGCGCATGGCGTAGGCGCGGGCCAGGTCGAGCCGCACCTGTGTGCGGCGCGCGGTGCACCCGGCTGGCAGCGCATCAGGGTCGAGAGATTCGCCGGTCTCCACGGCGGTCTTGGCGTCGCCGAGATTTAGCGCCGCCGACAGCGCGTGCATCGCGACGTTGACCGGCCCGAAGGCGGTTCCGAGGTAGTTCCCGTTGCCGGTCTGGCTGGCGATTTCTGCGGCCTTGGCGAGCAGCGTGGTGACCGTGGCGTGGTCGTACACCGATGCGGCGGCGTTGACGGCCGCCAGGTGCAGGGCACCGTAGACGCTGAGCTGCTCCGGCACCGGGCGTAGCGAAGCCTCAAGTGCCCCGGCGGCGGTCATGGCCATGTCGAGCGCGGCGGCCGGGTGCTTACGGGAGTTCACCACGTAGGCCAGCCGCCAGGCCGCCACGGCGGCGCGGGCGGGCGTGCCGGACTGCTCAGCGGCGCTCAGCGCCCGGTCGGCGGCGGCCCATGCAAGCGCGGGCTCTCCAACGCGGTGCAGCAACGCGGCGGCGGTGTCGTAGACCATCGCGCGGGCTTCGCATGCGGCCGGGCTGTCTCCGCCCGGAGCGCGGGCCGCGGCTTCCGCATCGCGTATCAGCGCGGGCAGCATGCGCCCGGCGTCCTCATACCGGGCGGCCTGATAGCTGCGGTAGGCCGAAAGCGCGTTCTCCCGCAGGTGCCGGACGCTGACCGTAGCTTGAGGATGCCCGCCGCCGACCGCCGCGGCGGCCTCGTCGTAACGCAGCATGGCCCGCTCGATCTCGTCGGCTGGCTTGTATGCCCGCATGGTCTCCTCATCATTGTTCCCGGCCGGGGCAGTGATTTCGTCAATGTCGATCCGAAGCACGTCCGCTAGCCGCGTAAGGACTTCGTGGCTGTCGACACGGCGTTTGCCTCGCTCGACTTGGGACAGCCACGATTCGGACCGGCCGACGAGTCCGGCGAGCACCGCTTGGGACAGGCCGCGCCGACGACGTGCCCGCGCGATCCGCTCACCGGACATGTCCGCGCTCACGGGACGGCCCGCACCGGCAGCGCCGCCACGACGTCGGCCCACGGCGGCATCCTGCGCTCGTAAGGCGCTCCGGGCTCGAAAAGCACCTGAACCCCCATGCCGCGCAGAGTTGACAGACTTGCGCTGAATGCGGGATGACTGGCGAGCTGCGGCTTGCAATGCGGCACCACCGTGACCGGCACCCCGTAGCCGACCGTCTCACACAGCAGCGCCATTACGAAGTTGTCAGCGATCCCGTGGGCGAACTTGTTGACCGACGCGAAGGTGATGGGACAGGCCAGCACCGCATCAGCGGGCGGTGTCGGGGCGCCGGTCCCCGGCATCCGGAATTCAGACCGCACCGGATTGCCGGTCAAGCGTTCCAACTCGAATAGATCAGCGAACCGCGTCCCCATCGGGGTCGAGAACACCATGACCCGCCACCCGGCGGCCTGGCAAGCGCTCACGAGCGAAGGCAACCCTTCCGGCGCGGGAGCGCCGCCGATCACGAGATACAGAACGCTGGGTTCGGCGGTAGCATCCGTCATAGGTCCCAAGCCTCTCCACGATGTCCAGACACCATCAGGATAGGCACGAGACTTTTTCCCGTCTCCCGGTCAGATGCATTGCGTGATGCTGCTGTTACACGCGTACTCGGCGGTCGTCTGCCGGACGGTTGCCGCGTGCCGCAATCGCGGTGATCCTGGCAGGCGACGACAATCCCGGCCGCGGCGTCAACGACTACCCGCTATACGGGCATACGCCTCCGCTGCCGCGTCGGAGAAACCGTCAGGAAGCCCAAGTTCCCTCATGGTCTTTGCGGATTCTTCCATCTCGCCTATCCATCGCCATGCCTTCGGCGCGCGTTCCGCTATTCGCAGCGCTTCCCGGTCGAGGTCGTATCCGATATCTGTAAGGTGTGACCGTACCGCGTATTCAACTTCCGGGCCGGCTGTGGCCGCCGCCTCGATCAGCGTTGCCCAGATTGCCGGAATTACCTTGCTTCGGAGTCCGGCGCAGATCTTGAATGCGCTGGCTTGACCTATGTCGTCGCCTACCGTTCGGCATGCGACCCGCGTATTTTCGAACAAGTCACACGCTTCGGACTTCCGCGCGCCGGAAACCCAGATCGTCAGGTTGTCGGCGCCCGGCGCGCCGGTCAGCGCCGCATCGACAACTACATCTGGGCCAAACAATCCGGCAATGTCGCGCACCGTGCCCGGAGCGATCGTGTTGGCGTCAATATACAGGAAGCCATCCGAGCGGATTAGCGCAACTTCCCGTGCAATTTCCGTAGCCGCGCGGGGAGGACATATGGAGATGATGGCATCCGCTCGAGCCACCAAATCAGCAAGGGTTCCCGCCTCGACGAACCCCGCCGTGCTAGCCCGTTCTCGCGTCTCGATCGAGCGGCCATTTGCAAGCCACATAACGTCATGGCTAGCCGACAGTACCCGCCCTAGGTCGGCACCCATCGCGCCCGGGTGAATTATACCAATCCTCATTTGGATACCCTGCTAGCTATCAATTCGGCCGCCTCGACCGGGCCAACAGCGCTTGTATCTATTGTGAGATCAGCGTCTTTGAACTGTTCGGTGGCGTCGTAGGCAGCGATCCTTTCGGCAGTGTCGCCCGTTGCCCGGTCTGTGATTCGCTGCACCGCGATATCTCTCGGGCACGTCAGACTTACGGTCGTGATCTCCACATCCGGTATCGCCGCGACGGCGGCGTCAACCGCTCTCCGCTGGCCGAGGTGCAAGACTGGAATACGCCCTTCCTCGACCATGTGCCGCAAATGCGGTTTATCGACCGCGTAGACCGCTCCGTATCGCTCGTTGGTCCATACGATCTCCCCGGCCGCCTGTAGATCCTTGATACGGTCGAACGTGACAATACGATATTCCGCCACCCGCCCGCCGCCCGCCTTAAGGCGCGGAAAGAGACGGTAACGATTGTCGACCCGTTCCAGGTGCTCGGTAATCGTGCTCTTACCAGAAGCGGGCGGGCCGTAGAGGATCACGGCCCGCCCGCTCGTCGTATTGCTCACTATTCCGCCCGGACGATGCTGGATATCAGGTCTTTTACCTGATCGCGTAGCGACCGGCCATACCCGAGTGAGTTGTCTACCACTATGTGCGGGAAGTCCGGCCGGAAGTCGAGGTTGATTGAGGCGAGGTAGGAATCCCAGTTGGCGAGTTTCCAGTCATCGCGCCGCGCGTCACGGCGCTTAATGTAGCTGCGCATCGATTCGGCATCGCACGCCACCCACACGACATTGAGCTGCGCGCCTAGGTCGTCGCATTGCGCCTTGGCCCGATCGAGCCATGCACGGTCAGAGAGTTCACGAAGAAACGGTGCCGTGACGACTACGCTAGCGCTGCATTCGACGTTTTCCACCATTCCCGCCATGAGCGCCTTGTACTCGGCTGGCCGAATGACGTTGAGATAGGTAGGGCTTTCGCGGTCGCTCCCGGGTTGCCCGAGCGCTTCTAGCGCCGCCTCGACGACGGCCCGCGTCGTGGTGTCCTTGTCGAACATTCCCCAGCCGGTTTCGCGAACGACCATGCGGCCGAATTCTGTCTTGCCCGAACCGGCGTAGCCACCGGCCAGCACCACCTGAGGCCGCTCTGGCTTGAGTACGGCCGGTGCGTCCTGCTGGTCTGGCGCGTGCACCGTCCGGCCCGCCCGGTCGCGTGAGATCACCAGTCCTTCGGTGATGAGAGGCGCTAGCGCCGCATTGATGGTCTTAGCTGAGACGCCCCACTCGTCCGCCATCTGGCGCGTGGACGGGAGCGCCTGGCCGTGCCGGAGCCTGCCCGCTTGTATCGAGTCCCTGATCTGTCGGGTGATCTGCTCTGCCACGCCTTCGCGCACGAGTTCTCTGGCCATGTTGACGCGTACCCCTGTCTATCGGCATGGAACCAACTGTACCCCGGCCTACTCCAGTGGACCAGAACAGACCAATTGAAGAAACAGTTGACACCCTTGAGAATCAACTGTTACCTTCACTCCATCAACTGGTTCCCAGCCAAGGAGATTCCGCAAGTGACAACCGATCCCACCGCCGACCGCACCGCGTTGATCGCGGGCTTGCGCGGCCTGGCCAGCTTCCTGGAGGCGAACCCGGCCGTGCCCGTACGGCCCGCCTACCACGAGATTCCCGTCATGTACTTCCCGGACGGCGACACCGACGACGAGCGCCGCGCGGCCGTCGACGCCATCGCGTCGGCGCTCGGCGCGACGGCCAGCGACCCAGACGGTTACGGCCACTACAAGACTGAGCGCGCCTTCGGGCCGGTCGTCTACGGCGCGCTGGCCATCTCGGACGAGCGCCGCGCGCTGCACGAGGCCGGATCGAGCTACTACCACGCGGTGACCCTCGACGACGGACAGGCGGTGGCCGCGTGATGGACGACTACGACATGGAGCCGACCACGGCCGAGCTTGACGCGATCGAGGCGGAATGGCCCGTGATCGAGGCGGAGCTAGGCCTTCTCGACGCGGAGATCACCGCGCTGAGCACGTCAGGCGGCCCGTCGCCGCTGGACTGGCGACGGCTGCGGAGGGCACGGCGACGGCTTCTCACGGTGCGCGCCCACCACGCGGCACGCACGGGCGTGCTCGTCGACGAGCCAAGGGAGGCGTCCTGAGATGGGCCGCCTTGAGATCGACATCCGTCACGGCCACGACCACGGGGGCGGTCCCGCGCAGTGGGGCGCGGTCGTCGCACTCACCTTGTTCGTGCTGCTAGCCGCGGCCGGGCACCGCGAGATAGGCGCGGTCATGCATGAGGTGCTGACCATCGCCGAGATCGCCGCTTACAGCGCGGCCGGCATTGCGGTGCTCGTCGTAACCGCGGTCGTAGTGGCTCGTACCCGGTCGGCCCGCCGCTCCCGCGCCCGCCGCGGCCCGGTGCCCCTGGCACGCCCGGAATACCGCGTCTATGTCACGCCTGCCGACGACGAGCGGCCCGCTCTCCACATGTCCCGCCGCCGCGCGGCCGGGTGGCCGCTGGCCGACCAGTGGGACGAGATCACCCCGGGCGATAGCGACAATCGCCGCGGCCTCTCCTGACCCGTAAGGAGCACCACCCGTGAAGAAGTACGCCACCTACGCGCTGATCGCCTTCGTCATCTGGTGGGCGGTCCAGAACCCGGCCGCGGCCGGTCACCTCGTGCACGACCTCACCGGGTTCTTCACACACGCCGCTAACTCCACCTCGACCATCACCAGCGGCCAGTAGGCCGGAAGGAACCGGAACCATGACTACCGACATCACCGCCCGCGCCGCGGCCCCGGCCACCGGCCGGACGCTGCCCCGGTGGCCGCTGATCCTCATCGCGCTGCCCGCCGCGGTCGCCGTGTGGTCGGGGTGGGTCGGACTCGGCACCCTGTGCGGGTTCGGTCTCGTTCACCCGTTGCCCGGCATCGCGGACGGGTTCACCCTGAACACCGCAATCACGCTACCGGTCGGCGTGGAAGCCTACGGCGCGTACGCACTCGGCGCGTGGCTGACCCCCGGTACCGCCCCGGCCGCCCGCACGTTCGCCCGCCGCTCGGCGCTCGGCGCGCTCGCGCTGGGCATGACCGGGCAGGTCATCTACCACCTGCTGACCGCATGGCACGCGACGACGGCCCCGTGGCCGGTCGTGATGCTCGTGTCATGCCTGCCCGTGCTCACCCTCGGCATGGGCGGCGCGCTGACCCACCTGCTACGCGGCCACGACCCGGACACTGCCGCCATCGACGAGCCCGACACCGCCCCGGCCACCGTGGCGGACACCCGCCCGGACATTACCCCGGCCACGACCGCGGACACCAGGACGGACACGGCCCCGGCACCGACGCGGACACGCCGCGGGCCGTCGACGGCCGCCCGGGTGGCCGCGCTGCGGGACAAGCACCCGGACATGCCCGCTACCGACATCGCCAAGCGGCTGAAACTCAGCGACCGGACCGTACGCCGCTACCTGTCCGCCGCCCCCGACGCGCCGCAAGCCGTCGCGGCGTAACCCTCACGATCAGGAGACCGAACGCTATGCGCATCCCGTGTACGTACTGCGGCAACACCGGAACGGTGAACGGGGACTGGTGCCCTGTGTGCCGCCCCGGGCACCGCTCCGGCACCTGGACCCGGGCCGACCGTGCCCGGCTGTCCCGAAGGCACCGGCCGTGAGCACCGCGGCGCTCGTCGCCCTCTCGTCGCTTGCATTCGCGCTCGGCATCGCGGCCGGTTTCGGCCCGCGACTTGTCGTCAGCGCGGCTCGGGGCGCGGCTACGGATTCCCAGCCACGCCGCGCCCCGGCACCCCTCCACCACATGACGGAAGGAACCACCATCATGTCAGCCGACACCACACCGGGCTACCGCCCAGACGAGCCCGACCCGGACGGCGGGGTGGTCTACGACCTCGAAGCGGCCCGCGCCGCCCGCCCCGCCCCGGCCGGGGACGACGACGGCCAACAGGACCCGCCCGGCTCGTCGACGGCCGCCACCGACGAGCCCGACGACGGCCCCCCAATCGAGGGAACCGTTATCCCGGTCGACCGGCCCGAGACGGCCGCGCCGCGTGACTGGCTGGCCGACATGCACGCCGCGCACGCCGCCCGCCGCCCGGTCGTGCCGCTGATGCTGCGGTCTAAGGCAGAGTTCACGGCCGCGGCCCGGTTTGTGGCCGCGCACGCCGGTCACGTGTCCGCCTACCACGCCACCCGGACGCCGAAGTACGGGGCCAAGATCGCGTTCCGCGCGCCGCGCGGAGCGGCCCGGGTCGTCCGGCGGTTCCACCGCTGGACCTTCGACCTCGAAGGCCACCCGGTGCGCGTCGCATCTGTCCTGAAGGCCGACCACGAAAGCTACCTGAAGCTGTCACGGCAGCGGGACGCCCGGGTACGCATACGGGTACCTATCGCGATCGGCACCATCGTTATCGCGTTCACGCTGGCCGTCGTGGTCGCTACGGTGGTCCCGCCGCTGGCCCGGTGGGCTGTCTTCGCGGCGGTCGTGGTCATTCTCGCCACGATCGGGCGGCCCGCGGACGCGCCGCCGATTCTCGACCGGGCCGTGGTCCCGAACCGGGTGGAGAAGCTGACCAGCGAAACCGTGGTCGCCGCGCTCGGCGCGCTCGGCATCGCGCCGCTGACCGCGGCCATCGGGAAGAACCCGCGGGCTGCGATCGCGTTCAAGGCACCCATCACCCGCGACGGCCCCGGATGGCGCGCGGACCTCGACCTTCCCCCCGGCGTCACCGTCGCGGAAGTAGCCGACCGGCGAGAGAAGCTCGCCGCGGCGCTGCGGCGCTCGATCGGGTGCGTGTGGCCCGAGGTCGACCACGACCAGCACCCCGGCCGCCTCATCTTGTGGGTGGGCGACCAGGACATGTCCAAGGCCCGCCAGCCGGTATGGCCGCTGACCCGGCACGGGGCGGCTGACCTGTTCAAGCCGATGGCTGTCGGTACTGACCAGCGCGGCCGGGTCGTCACGGTCACGCTCATGTTCGTGGCCGGGATCATCGGCGCCATCCCCCGGATGGGCAAGACGTTCCTGCTCCGCCTCCTGCTCTTGATCGCGGCGCTGGACCCGCGGGCCGAGGTGCACGCCTACGACTTCAAGGGCACGGGTGACCTCGCGCCGCTTGAGGCGGTGGCGCACCGGTACCGGGCCGGGGACGATGACGACGACATGGCCTACGCGCTGGCCGACTTCCGCGCCCTGCGGGAAGAACTGCGCCGCCGCACGAAGGTCATCCGCGGTCTTCCCCGCGATGTCTGCCCGGAGTCGAAGGTGACGCCGGAACTGGCCGCCAACAAGGCGCTGCGGCTGCACCCGATCGTGATCGGCGTCGACGAGTGCCAGGTCATGTTCGAGCACCCGACGTACGGCAAGGAGTTTGAGGAGATCGCGACCGACATCGTCAAGCGCGGCCCCGCAACCGGGATCGTGCTGATCCTTGCCACTCAGCGGCCGGATTCCAAGGCCATCCCGACCGGCATCAGCGCCAACGCGGTGCTGCGGATGTGCCTGAAGGTCATGGGCCAGATCGAGAACGACATGGTGCTCGGCACGTCGGCGTACAAGAACGGCACCCGCGCGACCATGTTCAGCTTCACCGACAAGGGCATTTTCTACCTGGCAGGTGAGGGGGCCGCGCCGCGGATCGTCCGCTCGTTCTACATCGACGCGCCCACCGCGGAGAAGATCACCGCCCGCGCCCGGGGTATCCGGGCCGCGGCCGGGACACTCACCGGGCACGCGGCCGGGGCCGCCGACGACGAGGCGCTGAACGGCCCGGCCTATGACCTGCTGGCCGACATCGCGGCCGTCACGCACGAGCCGAAGCTGTGGTCTGAAACCGTCGTCGCCCGGCTGGCGGAGCTGCGGCCGGACGCCTACGGGCCGTGGGCCGCGATGGAACCCGACGCCCGCGCCGCCCAGCTCACGGCCGCGCTGCGCCCCTACGGCGTCCGCACCGGGCAGGTGTGGGCCACCGTCGACGGCCGCGGCGCGAACCGCCGCGGCATCACCCGCGATGACATCACCAAAGCCATTACCGAGCGTGACGGAAAGTAGGGACCGGGCACGGCTGGGTGACCCGCCGTACGGCGCTAGGTCTAGCAGCGCACCCTGCTAGACCTAGCGGCCCCGCTAGCACCAAAACACCTATCTGACCAGCACGCTAGCCGCTAGCGACTGACCAGCGGAAATACCCGAACCGCGACCGGAGGTCACGTTGATACCCCTTCTGTTCCCGCTAGGAGTCTGCCTCGTCATCGTCACTATTTGTTACATAGCCCGATGCTCGGTTGACCCGTGGGGCACCTGCACCCGATGCCGCGGAGATAGCCGAACATGCCTCAACTGCCGCGGCACCGGCAAGCGGCCACGCCTGATCTGGCAAGCCGCCGCCTACCTGCTCCGCACCTGGAGGGACGGCACCCGATGACGAGCGGCGGGCGGCCGTGCAACCGGCAGACCGGCGACAGGACGTGCGGCGCTACCCCGGCCCGGCCGTACCCGGCCGGGTGGCGCTGCGCCGACCACACCCCGGCCCGGCTGGCCGGGCAGCCCGAACCGCCCGGCACACCGCCCCCGCCGACCGGTACCAAATCGGACGGCCGCCCGCCGCTGACCCGCCACACACCCAAGAACGCCCAGGACGAACGGAGAACACGGATGCTTAACGCCGCACTCGACGCCGCGGCCCGCGGCTGGCACGTTTTCCCGCTGCGGCCCGGCAGCAAACGGCCCGCATTCCCCGACCACGCCCGGGAAGACTGCGACGGCACCGACCCGCGATGCCGCGCCGGTCACACCGGATGGGAGCCCCGCGCCACCCTCGACGAGCGCCGGATACGCCGCGGATGGGCCATCGCGGCATGGAACGTCGGCATCGCGTGCGGCCCGTCGCGGCTCGTCGTCGTCGACCTCGACACTCCCAAACCCGGCGACACCCCGCCCCCGGCATGGGACCGGCCCGGCATCGTCACCGGGGCCGATGTGCTGACCGTGCTGTGCGAGGAGGCGGGACAGCCCTACCCGGCCGGGACGTGGACCGTGGCCACGCCCAGCGGCGGGGCGCACCTGTACTTCACCCCGCCCGCCGACGGGCCGGAACTGCGCAACACGCAGGGCAGTAACGGCGGTCTCGGCTGGCTCGTCGACACCCGCGCTGCGGGCGGGCTCGTCGTCGCGCCCGGCAGCACCATCGACGGACGGCCCTACACCGTCACCTGCGACACCCCGCCCGCCCCACTGCCCGCATGGCTGGCCGAACGCCTGCGGCCCGCACCGCTGCCACCCCAGCGGCCCGTAGACGTGACGCTGCCGCCCGGCCGCACGGGCGGGTACCTCCGCCGGGCCGTCGACGGCGAGATAGCGCGCGTGCTCAACTCCCCCGACCGCGGGCACAACGACGCCCTGTACGTCGCCGCGGTAGCACTCGGGCAGCTCACCGCGGGCGGGATGCTCAGCGAACATGACGTGACCGCGTGGCTTACCGACGCGGCGTATCAGGTCGGGCAGAAACCGGGCGAAACGGCCCGCACCATCGCATCAGGCCTTCGGGCCGGTGCCCGCCGCCCGCGAAGCGTGGCCGCATGAGCGAGCCAACCCCGCGACTGCGGCTCGTCCACCCCGTCGACGACGACCAGGCCCCGGCCGTCGTCGACGGCCGGCCGCGGCTGCGCACCGCGTGGACGGCCGACGAACTGATGGCCGAGGAGTTCCCGCCGCCGCGGTGGGCGGTGCCCGGTCTCGTGGCCGAAGGCGTCAACCTGCTGGCCGGGCCGCCGAAGGTGGGCAAGTCGTGGCTGTCGCTCGGGCTGGCGCTGTCGGTGGCGGGCGGAGACAGCGCGCTCGGCTCCATCCCGGTCCAAGCCGGGCCGGTGCTGTACCTCGCCCTTGAAGACACACCGCGCCGCCTGCAATCCCGCATGGGGAAGATCCTCGACGAGAGGCACGCGCCGCACGGGCTGACACTCGCCACCACGTGCCCGCCGCTGCCTGAAGGCGGCGCGTCCGCGATCGCGGGATGGCTCACCCGGAACCCGGATGCCCGCATGGTCGTCATCGACGTGTTCGCCAAAGTCCGCGGTCGGCCCGCCGCGGCCGTGTCCGCCTACGATGCCGACTATGCCGCGATCGGGCACGCCAAGAAACTGGCCGACGACTACGCGGTGGCCGTGGTGCTCGTCCACCACGTGCGCAAGGCAGGCGCTGAGGACTTCCTAGAGGCCGTCTCGGGCACCAACGGGCTAGCCGGGGCCGCGGATGCAACGCTCGTTTTGCGACGGCCCCGCGGCGAGGCGGACGGCATGCTCAGCATCACCGGCCGCGATGTCGACGAATCCGAGTACGCGCTGCGGTTCACCGCCGAAAACGGCTCATGGACGCTACTGGACGGCCCGCCCCAGGACTACGCAATGTCGGGCAACCGGGCCGCGATCATGCGGCACGTGCGAGAGCACCCCGGCAGCACCCCGAAGGCCATCGCTGAAGCGACCGGCATCAGTCGCGACACCGTGAAAAAGACCTGTCAGCGGATGAACGCTGACGGACAACTCACGGCCGACGCGGGCGGCCGGTACCGGACCGTCGATGAACCGGGGACAACCGCACCGGTAAGTGTCCCCGGTGTCCCCGGTGTCCCCGAGCCCCTTCCGAACTGCGAAAACGAGTCAGATTTCCGGGGACATCCGGCGAGGGCACGCGTCCCCGGTGTCCCCGGCCGGGTCGACGAGGAGTTGCGGTGAACGCCCGAAAGACCGACATCATGCGCGCTGAGCAGTTGCTCACGGTCGAGGCCACGGCCGAACGTCTGGACACCACCGTGAGGTTCATCCGCCGACTGATCGCAGAGCGGCGAATCGAGTTCGTGAAGGTTGGCCGTCACGTGCGGATCACCGAATCCGCGCTGGCCGACTTCATCGAGGCGGGAAAGGTCCCGCCGCTGAACGCCGCGCACCTGCGGCCCAAGTTGAGGGGAGTGGCCTGAAGTGGCCAACAAGGATGGACACCGGCGATTCGGCAGCATCCGCAAGCTTCCGTCGAAGCGGTACCAGATCAGGTATCCAGGGCCGGACGGCCGGATGCACACCGGGCCGGAGACGTACGCCCGCAAGAGCGATGCGGAACGCGCGCTCGTGCTCGTCGAGTCGCAGATGGCATCGGGAAACTGGACCGACCCGGAGAGAGGGAAGCTGAAGGTCACCGACTACGCCGGTACGTGGATCACCGAACGGCCCGGACTCCGGCCGCGGACCGTCGACCTGTACCGGTACCTGCTGGGAAAGCACATCGCTCCGTACATCGGGCAGACGCAGATGGGAAAGGTGTCCCCGGCGCTCGTGCGGGAATGGCGCGCGAAGCTGCTGGAAAACGGCGTGTCGGTGTCGGTCGCGGCCAAGGCGTACCGGCTGCTGCGAGCGGTCATGACGACGGCCGTCGAGGACGACGGCATCCTGCCCAAGAACCCGTGCCGAATCAAAGGCGCGGGGGAGGAACACGCGGGGGAGCGGCCCGTTCTGACCGTTGCCCAGGTGCTGGCCCTGGCCGACAAGGTGGGGATGCGGCCTGTGGGGAACATCCGTAAGACGGCGGCCGGGTACCGGCTCAGGTTCCGGCGAGATGGCGTCATGCGCACCTCGCCCGAACGGTTCGCCACGCGAGCCAGAGCCGAAGGCGCACTGTGGAAGATGGCACTGAACGGGTCGGCCGAGAGCGCACAAGACCGGCGTTGGCGCGCGTTCGTTTTGCTGGCCACGTTCACGAGCCTTCGCTGGGGAGAGATTACCGCGCTGACTCGGGCCGACATCGACCTGAAGGCGCGCAGCGTCCGGGTACGTGTCGCGTATGTGCAGCGGTCTAGCGGTCCGCTGGTGCTCGGGCCGCCAAAATCCCGGGCGGGGCGGCGCGTCGTCGGCATCCCGGCCGCGATCATCCCGGATCTCGATCAGCACCTGGCGGTGTACGTCAAGAGCGAACCCGCGGCACTCGTCTTTCCCGGCATCAAGGGCGGTCCGATCCGGCGGAACAACTTCCGCAAGCTCACCGGCTGGCCGTACATCGTAGAGGCGCTCGGGATGCCGGGACTGCACTTTCACGATCTGCGGCACACCGGCAATCAGTTCGCGGCCAACAGCGGGGCCGGGCTGCGTGACCTCATGGCCCGCATGGGGCATGACTCGGCTCGGGCCGCGATGATTTACCAGCACGAGGCGCGCGGGGCCGACAAGGCGATCACGGACGCGATCGACGCGCACGTCGACGATGAGACGCAAGAGGACGACGGCGACGGAAACGACTCGCCCAGATCTGCCTAACTGCCAGTTTCCGACGACGCGTGGCGGCCGACCATAAGGCTGTTCACCGCCATGAGACTCTCGGAAACAGCTGCGACGCTCGTCGTCAGGTCCACGATGTCGTATGTATCGGGAACGGCCGAACTATCGGCAGTCAGCATCCGGTGGGCTTCGGCCAGTGCCTTCCACGACTCGTCAAGGGTACTCAAGATCGTCGTGATGGTCTGGTTGGTACTGCTCATGATCAACTCCTTGCGGTCAGTGGTGTTCGCCTAGCAACAGGTCAAGGTAGGCCGCAGATGGGCTAATGGCACGTTAATGGCACGATGGTAGATTTCGAACACCTGAACAGCAAAACCCCGGGTTCGGAAAACCGCTTCCGACCTGGGGTTTTGTCGTTGGAGCGGGCGACGGTAATCGAAACCGCATGACCAGCTTGGAAGGCTGGGGCTCTACCATTGAGCTACGCCCGCACGGCCTGGCGAATGTCGCCGGAGACCGGCGACCTCAGCAAGTCGTAGTAGGTAGGGTACCGGTTCCGTGCGCCTCCCCGCACCGTCGTTATCCCGAGCCGCGCCCAACCCACCCTCACCCCAGCCGCAGGATCGTCTCCTCGATCACGCCACCACGCCCGGCCGCGTAATCCCGGTTCGTCCCGATCACCTCGAATCCGCACCGCGCCAGCACCCGCAGCGACCCGAGGTTGTCGCTCGCCGCCCGCGCGAACACCGGCCGCACCGGAACGAGCTCGAGCAACAGGCCCAACGCACGCGTCGCGATCCCGCGCCCCCAGTACGCCCGGTCGATCCAGTACGTCACCTCGGTGTCGCCCTCGATGACGAAACTCGCGATGCTCCCCACCAGCACACCGTCGTACTCCACCGCACGGTGCAGGTTCGAGGGCGAGGACAGCACGCGCTTCATGTGCGCGTCGAACGCGTCCCGGTCGGACGGATCCTCGGCGGTGAACGCCGCCATCCGCACCGACTCCGGATCGCTCATCTGCGCGAACAGCGTGTCGAGGTCGGCATCGGTAACGGGCCGCAGCCCAACTTCAGACGTCATCGTTGCGATCCTTTCGCCCAAGCCCGGTCCGCACCCGTTTTCCCTAGCGTGATCGAATATAAGCGTGCCGCCAGGCCGCAACGAGCAAGCGCGAGCACGCAACGAGCAAGCGGCGACTACTGGCAAACTACATACGCATTCAACGACTTGAACGACGTAGCCACCGAAACACCGGAAACACCGGATAGACCAGGGAGATCAGCAGGAAATGGCCGAGACAACATCCTCAGCGCAGATCGGCGTCACCGGACTCGGCGTGATGGGACGGAACCTCGCCCGTAACTTCGCCCGGCACGGCTACGCGACGGCGCTCCACAACCGCACCACGGCGAAGACCGACGAGATCATGAAGGAGTTCGGGCACGAGGGCACCTTCGTCCCCGCTCACACTCCGCAGGAGTTCGTCGCCAGCCTCGAGCGGCCCCGCCGCCTCGTCATCATGGTCAACGCGGGCCCGGCGACGGACGCGGTGATCGACGAGTTCGCGCCGCTGCTGGAGCAGGGCGACATGATCATCGACGGCGGCAACGCGCACTTCAAGGACACCCGCCGCCGTGAGGCCGCCCTCAAGGCCAAGGGCATCCACTTCGTCGGCATGGGCGTTTCCGGCGGCGAGGAGGGCGCGCTCAACGGCCCGTCGATCATGCCCGGCGGTTCGCGGGAGTCGGCCGAGTCGCTGCTCCCGATGCTGGAGAAGATCGCCGCGAAGGTCGACGGCACCCCCTGCACCACGCACGTCGGCCCCGACGGTGCCGGGCACTTCGTGAAGATGGTGCACAACGGCATCGAGTACGCCGACATGCAGCTCATCGCCGAGGCCTATGACCTGCTCCGCTACGCGGGCGGGTTCGACCCGAAGCAGATCGCCGAGGTCTTCAAGACCTGGAACACCGGACGCCTCGACTCCTACCTGATCGAGATCACGGCCGAGGTGCTCGCGCACACGGACGCCAAGACGGACCAGCCGTTCGTCGACATCGTCCTCGACCAGGCCGAGCAGAAGGGCACCGGCCGCTGGACCGTGCAGGACGCGCTCGACCTCGGCGTCCCGGTTAGCGGCATCGCCGAGGCCGTCTTCGCCCGCGGCCTGTCCGGGCACGCCGACCTCCGCGCGGCCGCGCGGAACCTGCCGGGTCCCGCCCGCCAGACGGTGGCCGACCCGGCCGCGTTCGCCGACAAGGTCGAGCAGGCCCTGTACGCGTCCAAGATCGTCTCCTACGCCCAGGGCTGGAACATGATGGCGGCCGGGAGCGACGAGTTCGCGTGGGACCTCGACCTCGGGAAGATGGCGGTCATCTGGCGCGGCGGCTGCATCATCCGGGCCGCGTTCCTGGACCGCATCCGGGCCGCGTACGCCGGCAACCCGCAGCTGCCGACGCTGCTGTCGGACCCGGACTTCGCGCGGGAGATCACCGAGGCGCAGGACGCCTGGCGTGACGTGGTCGCGACCGCAGTCCAGACGGGCATCCCGGTGCCGGGCTTCTCCGCCGCGCTGGCGTACTACGACGCGCTGCGGGCCGAGCGGCTGCCGGCCGCGCTGGTGCAGGGCCTGCGGGACTACTTCGGCGCGCACACGTACCGGCGCACGGACGCCGAGGGCAGCTTCCACACGCTGTGGGCCGAGGACCAGTCGGAAGTAACCCGCTAGACCCTTTCCCCATCACGTTCCAGGCGATCGCGCCCCCCCGGAACCGGAGTTGTATGGGAAAACCGTCGCCCTGGCGACAGTTTTCCCATACAGCTAGTCGAACACTCGCTCCATGGCCCGGACACGGTCCGGGTGCCTCGCCGCGAGGTAGACGAGGTAAACGACGCCGATGGCGAACCAGATCCCGACGGCGAGGCCCGCCTCGCTGACGGGGTAGGGCAGCGGGGTGACGAACTTAAGCCACGACGCCCCGACGCCGAGCGCCGCGGCCAGCACGGGCAGCAGCGCCAGCGCCCCGATGACCGGCAGGACCAGGTGGGCCAGCCAGTTGAACTCGGCGCGCTGCCTGCGCGTGTAGTACCCGACGACCGAGATGTTGATGACGATGTAGATCCCCATCATCACGGCCGACAGGATCGTGGCCAGCAGCTGGAACGTGGTCGCGGGGTCGTAGTGGAGCGCGAGCGGCAGCGCGACCACCAGCGTGAGCAGGGTCTGGACGGCGATGCCGACAACCGGTGAGGCGTGCCGCCGGTCGGTGCTGGCGAAGGCGGCGGGCAGCAGCTGAATCCGGCCCATCGCGTACCAGGTGCGGGTGGCGGCGATCAGGGCGGAGTTGCCGTTGGCGAAGAACGAGTTGATGATCGCCAGGAACAGGATGACCCAGCCCCAGCCCCACAGCTGGCGGGCGAACAGTATCCAGGGGCTCCCGCCGCCGAGCCCGCCGTAGGTCGCCATGTTGGCGGGGCCCACATAAGCCGCGACCGCCAGCGTCGTGAATAGGTAAAGCAGTCCGACGATCAGGCAGGACAGGAGCACCGCGCGCGGCACGGTGCGCCGCGGCGACCGTGCCTCTTCCGCGAGCGGGGCGGCGGCCTCGAAGCCGACGAAGGCGAGCAGCACGTACACGGCGCCGCCGATGAGGCCGGAGCCGCCGGTGAATCCCTTCACGGTGGCGTACTTGAGGGTGAACGTGTCGAGAATCGACCCGCCGCTAGCGGTGGCGTGGGCGAACATCCAGATCGCCAAGGCGATGAACACGAGGATCTCGATGCCGCCGAGGACGACGCCGACCCTGGTGCCGAACTTGACGCCGAAGTAGCCGCCGAGGGCGGTAAGGGCGGCGGGCAGCAGCATGAAGATCAGCCACATCGCGCGGAAGTCCCAGCCGAACTCCGTGTTCAGTTCGGTTCCGACGAAGTAGCCGATGAGCAGGTTGACGATCGGCCCGACGAGCCCGGTGATGAGCGCGTATCCCCAGCCGACGAGAAAGCCGACGTAGGGGTGCAGCCCCTGGGCCGGGTAGGTGTAGATGCTCCCCGCCGACGGCAGATGCCGTGCGAGCTGCCCGATGGAGGCGGCCACGATGAGCGCGGCGACCAGGGTCACGAGCACCGACAGCGGCAGTGCCCCGCCCGCGTACGCCGCGCCGACGGCCAGTGACGTCGCGATGCCGCCGCCGGGCGCCATGAACGTGACGGACTGGAACACGACGCCGGGCAGCCCGACGGACTGCCGCGCGAGGCCGGCGCCCGCAGCCGCCGTCGCGGCGGGCGCTGTGTTCGGTTGGCCTTCTGTGCTCATGTTCGAAGTGTGTACGGTGCGTGGTCGGTTTGCCAACGCCCTGATCAGGCGCGTCGCCGGATTCATCCGCATCCGGCGCCACGACGGGGGTTCCTAGCCGCTAGACTGTGCGGCGTACGGGCTGTAGCGCAGCTTGGCTAGCGCGCCGCGTTTGGGTCGCGGAGGTCGCCGGTTCGAATCCGGCCAGCCCGACCAAAAGACTACGAATACCGCACCCTGGGCAGGGGCGTGTGTCGGATCATTCCTCGTGGATGAGGCGGATTACGCCGGCCGCCGCGATGCTGGCAGCGATATGGCCAGGCCCGAGAGCGGCCGCCGCACATCGCGACTGAACGGCGGGGACATGACCAGCGCGGAGAAGCAGCGACTCGAGGAAACCGACACGACGGGCGTCCCGTGGCGGCGCTGGGGACCGTATCTCAGCGAGCGGCAGTGGGGGACGGTCCGTGAGGACACCGGCCGGGGCGACGACACGTGGAACGCGTTCACGCATGACGAGGCCCGGTACCGCGCCTACCGGTGGGGTGAGGACGGGCTCGCGGGCATCAGCGACGACAAGCAGTTCCTGTGCCTGGCGCTGAGCTTGTGGAACGAGCGTGACCCGGTCCTCAAGGAGCGATTGTTCGGTCTCACCAACAGCCAGGGCAACCACGGCGAAGACGTCAAGGAGTGCTATTACTACCTCGACGCGACCCCGACGTCTTCGTACCTGAAGATGCTCTACAAGTACCCGCAGGGCGAATTCCCGTATAGCGACCTCGTCGCGACCAACGGAGCGCGCGGAAAAGCGGATCCCGAGTATGAGCTAATCGATACCGGGATCTTCGGCGAGAATAGGTACTTTGACGTCTTCGTGGAGTACGCGAAAGCCTCGCCCGAAGATGTTCTCATGCAGGTCACCGTGCACAACCGGGGGCCGGAGGCCGCGCGGCTGCACGTCCTGCCCACGCTCTGGTTCCGGCACACGTGGTCCTGGGCCGGCGGGGAAGAGGAGCCCGAACTGCGCGCCTATACCGAGGGTCCGGGCGGCAGCGCGGTGCGCGCGGAACATGCCCGGCTCGGCACACGCTGGTTCTACGCCGAAGAGCAGGTGCCCGTCTTGGTGACCGGCAACGAGACGAACAACGAGCGGGTGTTCCACTCGCCGAGCGACTCGCCCTATGTCAAGGACGGGATCGACCGCGCTGTCGTACAGGGTGAAGCCACCGCGGTCAACCCCGACGGCACCGGGACCAAGGCGGGACTTCACTACGTCCTGGACATTCCGGCCGGGGAAAGCAAATCGATCCGGATGCGGCTGACCGAGGGGGAGTCCTGGCACCCGTTCGACGACTTCGATGACGTGCTGAACGCCCGCCGGGCCGAGGCGGACGAGTTCTACGCGGGCGTGCTGCTCGGCGATCTCACCGACGATGAGCGGATGGTCGGCCGCCAGGCGCTGGCCGGCATGCTCTGGTCCAAGCAGTATTACGAGCTCGACGGTGACGTCTGGCTGGCCGAGCACGGCGCCGACCCGCTCTTCCCGGCGCCGTCGCTCCGCAACCACGAGTGGCAGCACCTGCACGCCGAGGACATCATCTCCATGCCCGATAAATGGGAGTACCCATGGTTCGCGGCCTGGGATCTCGCCTTCCACACGGTGGCCCTCGCGGTCGTCGACATGGCCTTCGCCAAGCAGCAGCTCGAACTGCTGCTCGATCGCCGCTACCTCCACCCCAACGGCCAGCTGCCCGCGTACGAGTGGAACTTCAGCGACGTCAATCCGCCGGTGCACGCGTGGGCCGCGATGTTCGTCTACGAACTGGAAAAGACGCTGACCGGCAAGGCCGACCGCGAGTTCCTGGAACACGCCTTCCAGAAGCTGGCGCGGAACTTCGGCTGGTGGCTGAACCGCAAGGACGCCGACAACCGCAACATCTTCCAGGGCGGCTTCCTCGGCCTGGACAACATCGGCGTCTTCGACCGCAGCGCACCGCTTCCGGGCGGCGGGCGGATCGACCAGGCGGACGGCACGGCCTGGATGGCGCTGTACAGCTCGACGATGTTCCAGATGGCTTCCGAACTGTCCCGCGAGAACCCGGTCTACCTGGAGACCGCGCAGACGCTGCTGGAGAACTGGGCCTGGATCGCGGCCGCGACCAACCACGTCGGGCCGGACGTGACCGGCCTGTGGGACGAGGAAGACGGCTTCTTCTACGACGTTCTCCGGCGGCCGGACGGCAGTTCCATCCCGCTCAAGGTCCGTTCCCTCGTCGGGCTCATGCCCCTCGTCGCGGCGACCGTCGTCCCCGCTCACGTCCGCGCCGAGTTCCCCGGGCTGGTGCGCAGCGGTGTCGAGTTCCTGGAACGCCACCCGGTGGTGACGGCCGCGCTCCCGATGCACGGCCAGCAGGCTCATGAGGCGAGCGGTCCGGTGCTCTTCGCGCTGTTCGACGAGGAGCGGCTGCGCCGGATGCTCGCCCGCTTGCTGGATGAGGGGGAGTTCCTGGGCCCGCACGGCATTCGCGCCCTGTCCAAGTACCACGCCGATCACCCGTACGTCCTGAACCTCGAAGGCCACGAATACGGAGTTCGCTACCTGCCGGCCGAGTCCGACACCGGCATGTTCGGCGGCAACTCCAACTGGCGCGGTCCGGTGTGGGTGCCGATGAACTTGATGCTCGTCCGGGGCCTGCTGAACCTGTACATGTACTTCGGTGACGAGTTCACGGTCGAGTGCCCGACGGGCTCGGGACAGCAAAAGAACCTCTACCAGGTGGCCGAGGACATCAGCGAGCGGCTCGTCGGCATCTTCCGCCGGGACGCCGACGGGCGCCGCCCGGTGCACGGCGGCGAGTCGCTCCTGCAGACCGACCCGCACTGGCGGGACCTGGTGCTGTTCTACGAGTACTTCCACGGCGACAACGGCGCCGGGATCGGGGCCAGCCACCAGACCGGCTGGTCGGGCACGGTCGGGGTGCTGCCGCTGCTGTTCCGCGGCGGCATCCGCCGTGACTATGCCGAGGTCCCCGCGCCGCGCGCGGCGGAGGGCCAGGAATCGGTGCGGCTGGAGGAGGCGGCCGGATGACCGGCTGGCCCCGCCAGCCCGCGATCTACGAGGTCAACACGGCGGTCTGGCTCGCCGGGTTGTCGCGCGCCGCGGGCGAGACGGTGACCCTGGCCAGCGTGCCGGACTCCGACTGGGACGCCATCACCCCGGACGGGGCGGACGCGGTCTGGCTCATGGGCGTGTGGGAGCGCAGCCCGGCCGGCCTTGAGCTGGCCAGGTCCAACGCCGGTCTGCTCGAGTCGTTCCATGAGGCGCTCCCCGGCCTCAGGGACGAGGACATCATCGGGTCGCCGTACTGCGTCCGCCGCTACGTGGCCGATGACCGGTTCGGCGGCCCGGCCGGGCTCGCCGCGGCGCGGGCGGCGCTCGCCGACAGGGGCTTCCGGCTGATCCTGGACTACGTGCCCAACCACGTCGCGCCCGACCATCCGTGGGTCGCGTCCAATCCTGAGTTCTTCGTGCAAGGGGACCAGGACGACATGAAGGCCGACCCGACCGGCTGGCTGTCCGTCGGCGGGCGCGTGCTCGCGCACGGACGGGATCCCTACTTCCCGCCGTGGCCTGACGTCGTGCAGCTGAACGCGTTCTCGGCGGCGGCACGCGAGGTGACGGCCGAGACGCTGGCGGACATCGCGGATCAGTGCGACGGGATCCGCTGCGACATGGCCATGCTCATGTTCAACGATGTCTTCGCGAGAACCTGGGGCAGCCGGCCGGGGGACCGGCCGGAAGCGGAATTCTGGCCGGCCGTCATCGGCGCGCTCCGCGCCAGGCACCCGGAGACGGTGCTCATCGCCGAGGCGTACTGGGACATGGAGTGGGCGCTGCAGCAGCAGGGGTTCCGCTTCTGCTACGACAAACGGCTCTATGACCGGATAGTCGACGGCAATCCCGAAGGGGTGCGCGAGCACCTGCGGGCCGATCTCGCCTACCAGTCGCGGCTGGTCCGGTTCCTGGAGAATCATGACGAGCCGAGGGCGGCCGGGGCGATCCCGCCCGTGCTGTGGCGGGCGGCGGCGGTCATGGTGGCGACGCTCCCGGGCGCGACCCTCTGGCACGCGGGGCAGTTCGACGCGCACCGGGTACGGATCCCGGTGTTCCTGGCCCGTGACCCCGAGGCGACGCCGGTGGACGGCGACCTCGCCGGCTGGTACGGCCACCTGCTCGACGTAGTGGCCGGGCACCGGGTGCGCACCGGCACGTGGGAGCTGCTCGACGCCGAAGGCTGGCCGGACAACCAGTCCAGCGGCAACCTGCTTGCCTGGTCCTGGGCGGACAGCGAGGCCGGGGATGAGACGCCACGGCACGTCGTCGTGGTCAACTTCTCGGCGGTACCGGCGCAAGGCCGCGTCCCGCTGCGCTGGCCCGACCTGCCCGGCCGCACGTGGCGCCTCACCGATCTCATCGGCGGCGAGCAGTTCGAACGCGACGGCGGCGAACTGGCGGGCCAGGGCTTGTTCGTGGCGATGGCTCCAGGCCAGGGCTACGTGTTCGCTGTCACCTGAGTCTTTTCCGCCCGGACGCCTGACTGAGCCGTTCTGCCGTGCCGCCGCGCCGCGTCCAGGTGTTGATACCTGATCGCTACATGCCCGACACAAGTGGACGGGTCTCGCCAAGCCTGGACAGACCCGCCATAATTCACCCTGATATATATTCAATGCCGAGTTAACCGCTAGGTTTTGTAGGCATATAACAAGCACGTCACAAGCGTGTCACGAATCGAGAATCACGGAGGAAGGGCCTATGCGCACCTCCCGTCGTCTGGCCATCGCGGCGATCACGATCGCCACCGCGATAGGCGTCGCCGCCTGCTCTGGCAGCGGTGGCAGTTCGGCCATCGGCAGCGGCAACGGATCCGCCGCCACCGGCCAGAAAGTTCAGGGCGGCACCGTCACGCTCGCCTGGCCCGATGGCAGCGCGCCGAATCTCATCTTCCCGCTGCCGCCCGCCACCAACACGAACGGCTACAACGTCAACCTCACCCAGATGATGTGGCCGTACCTCGTGGCCGAAGGCGACGGCGGCCAGTCGGCCGTCGACCCGGCCGAGAGCCTGTACAGCTCCCTGGCTTACAGCGACGGTGACAAGACGGTCACGATCAAGCTGAAGCCGTGGAAGTGGTCCGATGGCGTTTCGATCACCAGCCGGGACTTCACGTTCGTCTACAACCTGCTCAAGGCGAACGTGCCGAACTGGATCGACTACACCCAGGGCCTGTTCCCCGACGACGTCAAGAGCGTGCAGACGCCAAACGCCAGCACGATCGTCCTCAACCTGACACGGTCCTACAATCCCAACTTCTACACCGAGGACGTGCTCAGCGGAATCCCGCTCCTGCCGCAGCACGCCTGGGACAAGGAATCCGCGACCGGCAAGGTCGGCAACTACGACGAGACCGCCGCCGGCGCCAAGGACGTCTGGAACTTCCTGCAGAAGGAAGGCTCGGACATGACCACCTTCACCACCAACCCGCTGTGGAAGGTGGTCGACGGCCCGTTCACGCTCGCGAGCTTCAACAGCAACGGTGACTACACGTACGTGCCGAACAAGAACTTCTCCGGCACCGTGCCCGCCACCGCCAAGGTCGTCAACGAGGTATTCACCAGCGACACGGCGGAACTCGACGCGCTGCGGGCGGGCGGCTCCCTGACGGTCGGCCAGCTGCCGCAGAACGACGTCAAGCAGATCGGGATCCTCAAGACCGAGGGTTACAGCGTCGTCAACCAGCCCATCCCCGGCGTCTCCGGCACCCTGCTGAACTTCTACAACGCCCAGACGGGTCCGCTAGTCAGCCAGCTGTACATCAGGCAGGCCATGGAGGATCTGACCAACCGGTCGCAGATCGTCTCCAAGGTCTACGACGGCTACGCGGACCCGGGCAACGGGCCGGTGCCGACCACCGCCTTCGGCCAGTGGTCGTCTCCCGTTGAGAAGTCCGGCGGCCCGTACCCGTACGACCCGGCCAAGGCGGTCAGCCTGCTGAAGGCGCACGGCTGGAAGGTCGCGCCAGGCGGCACGTCCACCTGCCAGAGCCCCGGCACCAGCGACACCGAATGCGGTGCGGGCATCACCAAGAACGAGGCGCTGTCGTTCCAGCTCCTGTACTCGGCCGGCTCCACCACCACCGACGAGATGGAAGCCGCCATCCAGAGCTCCTCGGAACAGGCGGGCATCAAACTCAGTCTCAAGTCCGAGCCGTTCAACACGCTGGCCTCGACGGTCGGCGAGTGCACCGCGAGCAGCCACCCCGCCTCGACCTGCGGCTGGCAGCTCGTGGACTTCGGGTACGACCCGTACGACCTGTACCCCACCGGTGCCACCATCTTCAATACCAATGGTCCCAACAACCTGGGCGGCTACTCCAGCGCCGAGGAGGACACCCTCATCAACGAGACGGAGTACGGCGCCAGCGCGCAGACGTTCGACACCTATGAGAACTACACCGCCGAGCAGCTGCCCTGGCTGTGGACCCCGCTGCCGTCCATCATCGACGTGTACAAGTCCAACCTGGGCGGCTTCGCCCCGCTGAACCCCTTCAGCGGCAGCATTAACCCCGAGGACTGGTACTTCACCAAGTGACCTCGTACATCGCCAGGCGCGTTGCCCAGGCCATCGTGGTCGTGATCGGCGTCATGATCCTGACGTTCGTCCTGATCCACCTGGTCCCGGGCAGCGCCGCCCGGGCGGCCATGGGCGTGCGCGCGAACGCCACCAGGATCGCCATCTTCAACACCACATACGGCCTCAACAAGCCGCTGTACGCGCAGTTCGGCGACTACGTCTCCGGCCTGCTGCACGGCAACCTCGGCATCTCGTACACGACGCAGCAGCCGGTATCGACCCTGATCGCCGAGCGGCTGCCGGGGGACATCCTGCTGCTGGGGGTGTCCACCATCCTCGCGGTGGCCATCGCCATCCCGCTGGGCATCTACCAGGCGGTCAGGCGCAACCACCTGAGCGATCAGCTCCTCGACGGGATCTCGTTCACGCTGTACACGATGCCGGACTTCTTCGTCGCGTTCTTGCTGATCGCGCTGCTGTCGGTGCAGCTGCACGTCTTCCCGCCGGAGGCGCCGCAGGCGACGACGGTGGGCGGCATGCTCGCCGACCCGCGTGCCCTGGTGCTGCCGATCGCCACGCTGACCGTGTCCAACCTCGCGGGCTACAGCCGGTACATGCGGTCCGCCGCCATCGACGTGCTGGCTGAGGACTTCCTGCGCACGGCCCGAGCCAAGGGCCTGCCGGAGCGCCTGGTCCTTTCCCGCCACGTGCTACGCAACTCGATCCTGCCGATCGTGACCCTGATCGGCCTGACGTTTCCCAACATCGTGGCCGGCGCGGTCATCGCCGAGACGGTCTTTAACTACCAGGGGATGGGACTGCTGTTCTTTCAGGCATCGACAAGCCATGACTACCCGGTCCTGCTCGGCACCACGCTGGTCATCGGCGCCGCGACGGTCGTCGGCAACCTGGCGGCCGATGTCGCCTACGGACTACTCGATCCGAGGATCCGCCATGGCAACTCGTGAACTAACGGCGCAGACGGGTGCCGAGGGACAGCCGGAAGACCAGCCCGGGACCCGCAACACCTCCTTCCACGCCTGGGCTCGCAACCGCCGGGCGCAACTAGGCACGGGCATCATCTTGGCGCTGGTCGTCTTCTGTTTCCTGGGCCCGCTGGTCTACCACACCAACCAGGTGACGGTGAACCTCAACGGCGCCACCCAGCCACCAGGGGCGGGCCATCCGCTCGGCACCGACGGTGACGGCTACGACGTCCTTGGCCGGCTGATGATCGGCGGCCAGTCCTCCCTCGAGCTCGGCTTCGCGGTGGCGATCGCCGCCACGGTGATCGGCGCCCTTTACGGCGCGATCGCCGGGTGGGCGGGCGGCATCGTCGACATGGTCATGATGCGCGTGATCGACACGTTCCTCGCACTGCCCACGCTGGTCTTGCTGCTCATCCTGGTGACGATCTTCACGCCGAACTTGTGGATTATCATCCTGCTCTTGACGGCGCTGTCCTGGCTGGGCACGGCCCGTCTGGTCAGGGGCGAGATCCTCTCGGTACGCACCCGGGAGTACGTCCAGGCGGCGAAGACGCTCGGCAGTGGCCAGTGGTGGACGATCCGTCGCCACCTGATACCGAACGCGCTCGGCGTGATCGTCGTGAGCGCCACCTTCACCGTGGCCGACGCGATCCTGACGCTGTCCACGCTCAGCTTCCTCGGCCTCGGCCTGCCGCCCCCCGCGGCCGACTGGGGCTCCATGCTGACCGACGGCCTGGACTACTTGTTCGACGGCTACTGGTGGATGGTCTACCCGCCCGCGATCATCCTGATCATCACGCTCATCGCCTTCAACCTGGTCGGGGAGGGGGCCCGCGAGACCCTGGACGTCCGCATCCGGTAAATCGACGCCCGCACGATCCCCGGTCCCGTGTACCTCATCGGGCGCCTGGGGAGTGGGGGTGAAGACCGCCAGCACCGAACGGGCCGCTTCCGTCACCGGCCGGAGATCCTCCGCCGGCGGCAGCGGCCCGGTCTGCGGCGGCAGGCCGGCCTCCATCGCGTCGGCCACCGCGCGCAAGGTCCCGGTGACCTGGTTCACGGATTTCCGGTCCGGGACGGGCGCGCCGCGGCCGACCGCGACGGACATCGTGGTCACCGCGTCGAGCAGTTCCTCCAGGCCCACGACCGCGGGCCACCAGACGGCGGCGCGGCGGCTGATCGGCTCCGGCTCGGACATGGTGCGCTGGAATTCGGCGCGCAGGTCAGACAGAGACCGGAACGACTGGCGCCGGAGCCGGGACTGGCGGGCCGGACCGTCGTCGGCCTGCGTCCCCGTTCCCGTTCCCGTTCCCGTTCCCGGAGAATCCGCCCAGGCCGTGACGAGCGCCTCGTCGATATAGGTGCAGATCACCCGGAGTGTCTCGGCGAACTGCCTGGGCAGGTGTGCTTGCCAGCTCACCGGCCAGGGCGCGTAGCCGACCAAGAGCACGATCGCGCTGCCGAGCACGGTGTCGAGGGCGCGGTCGCCCGCCAGCCGCCAGCCGGTGTGCTCGAGCAGGTCGATGAGCAGGACGACGAACGGCGTCAGGAAGACCGCGGACAGGCCGAAGCTGCGCGCCTTCCCGTACGGCAGGAGCGCGGCCAGGATGCCGAACGGGATCAGCAGCCACGGCCCGTACGGCACCACCGCCAGGATGGCCGCGCCGAGCACCGCCCCGATGACCGTGCCGATGCCGCGCTGCAACGCGCGCGTGAAAACCGACCCGTAATCGGGCTTGAGGACGACCGCGACCGTCAGCACGACCCAGTACGACCGGGTGAGCGGCAGCACCTCGCTCATCGCGGCGGCGACGCCGGTGCACAGCATCAGCCGGATGGTGAACGTCCACTCGATCCAGCCGCCGCTGAGCTGGTCGATCACGTAGCCGCCGAAGGCGCGGCCGCGGGCGATGAGACTGGGACGCTGCCGAGGCTGCGGCGTGGACGGTGGCGCCCAATTCCTCGATATGACGCGGGTGAGGGACACCAGCGAGTCGCGCAGCGCGAGGGCGCCATCGCTGGCCGACCACTGCGGCGGGATCAGGGGGAGCGGACCGGACTGGCCGTCGACGATGAGACTGGCGAGACGGTCGACGGTGTCGGTGACCCAGGGTGGCGTCTGTTCGCCCTCGTGCCGCAAGGCCGCGGCGGCCTCGGCCATCTGGTGGCTGACGTTGAGGATCGCCACCAGGCGCATGGTCCGGCGGCTCCGGCCGCCGGCTGCCGTGCGCCTCGTCAGCAGCGCGTCGTACGCCGCGTTCAGGGCGGTGGTGATGTTCTGCCGGGCGGCGGGACTGCCTGGCGTGCCCGCGGCGCGCAGGCTGTCGGCGATCCGGTGGTACACGTCGCCCACGAGATGCTGCTCGACGGCGCGCGGCGCCAGGAGCCAGCCGGGAAGGATGAGCAGCAGCGCCCAGGCCGCCCCGGCGACGAACTCCAGCGCCGTGTGCCACCATGGGCGCAGCGTCCCGAACGGCCCGAGGCAGATGGCGGTGTAGACCATGAACTGCAGGCCGGTGACGGACCCGATGCCGCCGAGCCGGGCCATGAGCGAGGACACCCCAGCCACGATCACGATGACGATGACGGTGATCCAGCCGTGACCGTGGATCAGCGTGCCGACGGCGACCCCGAGCGCGCCGCCGAACACCGCGGCGCAGCCCACCCGCTTCACCCGCGACCGCAAGGTGCCGCCGTTGTCGATCATGATGCTGAGCAGGCCGCCCATGGCGGGCAGCAGCCCGATCTCGCGGTGCCCGGTAATAAAGCCGACGGCAAGCGGCGCCCAGATCGCCACGACGGCACGGGCCATCGTCCCCCAGGGGGGAGCGGCCTTCTTGGGCACCATGACCTCGGCCAGCCAGTCCGGGACCACGCTGTCCAGCCAGTCCGCGACGGTCGGCCGCCGCTCACTCGCGCTTGTCACGTGATCTTCATACCGTTCCCAGCCCCCAAGTAACAGTGAGCACGCCGCACCGCCTGCACCTGCCGCCCCCGCCCGCCCCTCC
>Ga0210389_10000595_pt1 | contig 32034 bp, 25 predicted proteins | sample IncBWH28OmetaG_FD_160127 | JGI IMG/M metagenome (GOLD analysis project Ga0210389, IMG submission 160127) | Forest soil microbial communities from Barre Woods Harvard Forest LTER site, Petersham, Massachusetts, United States - Inc-BW-H-28-O ... | reverse complement strand
TATAGCTACAAAAATATATATATACATATCTATAACATACTTTAGATGATTAGGTTAAATTTAACTATAGATTCGATACAAAAAAAAGTTATACAATTTGAATATCAAATATAAATAAGTTAAATATTATTAAGAAAAGATATAAATTACAAAAAATATATAAAATATAGAAAGCTAAAAAATGATATTATATAACTGAATACAATTAAGCCGAGTCCTGTTTATGTAATATTAATCTAAACAAAAGCTAAATATAGGCTTTTCAGTTCAAAGTAATAAAATACTAATGAATTAATTTTTATTGTGTTTAGTTTCTGTTAATCACCAAGGTTTATACCTATATTTTTAACAAAAATTAAAAATATATATATAGATAGCTCCGGACTTCCCTATGATATTTTTAAAATGTATTAACTAACATATTACAAATAACATTTTACAATTTGTATCACAAGTTTAAATATATTAAATATTAAAAGTATATTTATAATTTTTATGTTTAATATAATTTTTATGTTTAATATAATTTTTATGTTTAATATAATTTTTTTTTATAAATATAATTTTTATATATTTATTTAAAAATGAAAGGAGGTTTATTTATAAACTTAATTTTTGTCTACTATCAATTTTTAACGCATTTTTACCTAATTCAAAAGCAAATCCTAATGTCAATAATACAAAAAATATTAGCATAATAATTAAACCATATATATCATTTGTATATCCACTTACAATATATGGATATACTAGAAGTATTTCTAAATCAAATAATAGGAATAATAGTGCAAATATGAAAAAAGATATACTAAACTGAGTTCTGTTTTGACCTAAAAAAGAATGAAAACCACATTCAAACACACTATCTTTTTCTTGGTAAGGATTATGTGGAGCTAATATTAAATTAACTACTAATAATATAATAGCTAATAAAGGTATAAATATAAAAAAAAACGTAGTACTGGTCATATTTATATATTAAATAGTATTAGTGCTAATATATTTGACATACTTAATCATTCCTGTGGTATAAAGATGAAAAGAAGGATAATAAGGGTTAAAATAGATATAATTACACTTAAAGAACTAGATATTACAATATTATTAACCTTAAGCATTGTTTTTTTTTTTATTGTTTTTCCGTTACTAATAACGCAGTTTAAACTTAAGTCATTTAAAACAGGATTTAATTTGTAAGAAGGTTTTTCAAAGAATATTTGTTTTATAACAGCTAGGTAATATACTGCACTTATTACACTAGTTAATATAGCTACTAATGACATAAATATGTATCCATTATCAAGAGCTGCACTCAGAATCATCTGTTTTCCAAAAAAACCTATTAAAGGTGGAACTCCTACAAATGAAAATAAAGTTATACATAAACTTAAAGCCATCATTGGATTTATACAGTAATAACCTTTCAACTGACCTATAAGCTGTATAGGAGAAGTATTTTCATCTTGGTATCTGTATTTATTAACAACTTCTTCATTTTTAGTATATTTTTTAGTCTCAACCTCTTTTTTGTCTTCATACACATAACAATATAACGAATAACCTATACTAATTAATAGTATGAAAGCATTTAGATTTGATATAGAGTATTGTATTATATAAAATATAAATGCTTGTATAGATTCTACACTATGTATACTTAATGATAATAATATAAACCCTACATGTGATATAGTACTATAAGCATATAACCTCTTTATTCTAAACTGTCTTAAACCTACTACTGTACCTATAATTAAAGATATTAGAGAACTAAGTAATAAACTAGTAGTCCAAGTAAAATTTATATCAAAAACTGATTTACTAGTATAATGTACTAATTCTAATAAAAATATAAATATAGATATTTTTGCGATTATGGCCACAAAAGTGGTTACTATGGTTGGAATAGCATCATACACATCAGGACTTCAAAAATGAAAAGGTGCTGCTGAAACTTTAAATAAAAACCCTACAGACATTATCAATAAACTTATATGTATATAATAAGGTTTGTATCAATACAGTATGTTAGTTGACTTATCAATCATAGAAACATCCATATCGGATATATTAATTATTATATAAAGGCTATCTAAATTAGTAGTACCTGAATTAGCATATAACAAACTTGTACTTAATAATATAAAACAAGAAGATAAACCACCTAATAAAAAATACATAAGACCACCAGAAGTGGCTGATTCTGAATTTCTGTATATTGTAGACAATAGATAGAGTCCATAACTTTGTAATTCTATTGATAAAAATATAGAAACTAAATCGTTTGTTGACATTAAAAATAAGGCCCCTGTAACTATAAATAATAATATTAAGGGATATTCTATTATTTTGTACTGTTCAGCCATTTTATTTAAAATACTTGTTTCATAATAAATTAATTTACAATATATTAATTTATATAATGAACTGTATTCTTGAGTTTTTAAATTTCTAGGGTAAAAAGCTGTTAATACTAATATAATACTGCTTAATAATAATATAAAAATATGAAATACATTAGTAATACATGTGGCATGAAATAAACCCCCAAATAACCCTATACCATTTTCCAAAAAGGAAAAATCTAAATTATTGTATCCTATTAAACAAGAGTAAATTAAAATTGTCATACTTATTCTTGAATATAGTATTGATTTATCTCGTCTTAATGTTACGGCATTCGATAATAATAATAATAATATTGAACTAATGATCATTTAAATAATACAGGATTTGAACCTATTTATCTATAAAAATTATTTTTTTTTAATATTTTTTATATTTTTTATATATTTTTTATATATTTTATATATTTTTTATATATTTTTTATTTATTTTTTATTTATAGATAATTCTATTAAACTATTTTCTAATAAACTAGTTACAGGTACTATAACTAAAAAATATGAAAAATAGATTATTGTTGATATTTGTCCAAATTCTATGAATGGAGATTCAACATGTTTAGCACCTAGTTGCATTAAAATTAAGAAATTGGCTATAAAAATATAAAAAGCTATTTTACTTAATGGTCTGAATTGTATACCTCTTGATCTACTTAAATCAGTAAACGGCATAATTAATAATATTAATATTGCACTGAACATTGCAATAACACCCAATAATTTATTAGGTATAGATCTTAATATAGCATAAAATGGTAAAAGATCGATAATAAATCAACACACATACAAAAAAGTGTTATTATGTTTAACAATAAGTATGTGAATGGCAGCTTTAAAAACCTAATTTATATAACATTTCTGTAATAAAATATGTACCAACTAAAGATATTAAAATATCCATAGATTACTTAAAATATAAATACGAGGTTTCTTATCTCTGTTATAATGAATTGAACATTTAAAATTTATCTTGTAGTGTAAACATTATTTTGTCCACATATTCATTAGAAAAAGAGTAAACACTTATATGTAATCCCTATGACGACTTCCATCATCCATTATCCAAAAGGGGTTGATAGTTCATAAACATTACAGGGTACTCTTTTTACATTTAACAAATAAAACATTTCTCTAAATTCATTAAAACATTTATCTAAATTCATTAAAACAGAGAAGTTGCATAGTTGTGAAAGATATAGCACTATATATTTTTTAGTTCTATTGTCTCTAATTAATCTAGATTGAAGTATATAATCTTTAGCACAAAAAGGTATAAAGAAACTATATACACAATCAAAATATTTCTTATGTGCTATTGCAGTCTGTACATAGACCAATCTAGAATTACCAGTAGAGGATATTCTTACTATGTGGCCATCACCGAGTAATACACCCACTAATATATCCTTTATATAATCAGGTGTTGTTGTTAAAATACTTTCAGCTGAGGGTAAACTTGTAACACCTCACCTTTTGTAGAACGAGCTGCAAAAAAAACATAATAACAACACATAAAGGGATAATGGGGTAAAAACAATGTTGATTATATAAATACATACATGTATATTTATACTCATTATATCACTATAATGTTTGGACTATATCTTCATTTCTAGTGTTATATAAAATACTAAAAAGTCTCGCGTGTAGTCTCTGAAGATCCCATAAGATTCCAAAATCCTATGGTTTCCTGCTGATTGTCTATTAAATATAGAGTTTCCAGCAAATAGCGAGATTAAGTGACATCTTTTCTATCACTCAGGTACTATAGCAGCAGGAGTTTGCATAGGATTTGCCATAACATAATTTTCACTATCACCTAAAACATTAGGCATAAAGAACACAAAGGTTGATAATACTACTATAAATAAAAATATAGTTATTAAATCTTTAAATATATAATATGGTGCAAAAGGTATTCTGTCATAATTACCTGAAACACCTAAAGGATTACCAGATCCTGCACTATCATGTAATACAATTAAATGCATTAAAGCCAAAGCGGCTAATATAAAAGGTAATACAAAATGTAATGAGAAAAATCTATTTAAAGTTGCATTATTTACAGAGCATATGTGTTGGTAATTACCATATTTAATATAAATATTAAATACTCTTATTACACCCAATAAATTTCTTTATTGATCGGACTATATCTTGATCTCTCCTATAATTTTTCCATGTGTGCTGTACTAAAGCTAGGCGGTAATATCTAGGATTTATTTAGTAGTTTGAAGGTATTTTAATTTTTTCTGAATATCTAGGTATTGTACGTAATTGTTTTAATCATAGTAAATATTGTAATTTTTTGTTACCTAATAGCTTGACAGGTGCATTATTTAAGAATTTAATTACATTTTCCAATGATCTTACACTTGACACCTTCATCTTGTAACAATTTGTCTTATCAATGTACACAGTAGTGGTAAAGGATAGGTATTTACAAACAGCAGCTATCAATACTTGTCCATTTTTCTGAGCCATATCAAAACTAGCTACAAAATAATCTTCATTCTTGTTCAGTTTATATACACTGAAACAACCTTCAGCTTCTATAAATCCTACTAACCAAGCAGAAAAATAGTGTGTATTTATGATAAATTCTACAGAATGTAAATTCACATCACTTCTAATATATTCAGGCAAATTATCTGAATATATAATACCTGTTATTAATCCGTCTCTAAATCTTAAATAATCATATTGTTTATTAGAAAACATAGGATATTTATCGAATACAGGTATTATAATATTTTTCAAATGGTTTTTATTTCTAATTCTTAAAGATACCATTTCTATTCCATTCCTGTTTCTAAAACTTACAACACCTATACCTAATATTTTTTTAATTTTATATATCAATTGTACGTCCCTAATAGATAATTCAATACCTAATTCATACGTTAAATATTTACCTTTTTTAGTGATGGAAAAAAATCCATCACCCTCAAATAAACCTACTAAATAAGCGTATGTGAGATCTCCTGCGTGTAGTCTCTGAGAGGCTTCTAAAGTATGCAAACTTCTCACCCCTGCTGGTTTTCTCCATGTCATTGCAATTTTTACGAATGTAATTGAGATAATAACCAAGAACAATTCGTATGCAAATCCTAAACTGGGAGATGTTCCAGCATTAAGCAGGATTTTTAACACTACGTCACCGTAGTGTGGTTCATCTATGTTTAAACCACCTCAAATAAATTCAACTATATCTTGTCCAACTCAAGGAATTGCACTCATAAGGTTAGTAATAACTGTTGCACCTCATAATGACATTTGCCCATACGGAAGAACATACAAACTTATTTTTATATAAAATATAAAAACTAAAATGACTTTGAATTCGTACATCTTATTAGTCTCTTGACTAAAAGTTCCGACTGTACATTAAGCATCATTTCAGACACCCATTAGTGACCCAGTCTGTAGCGATTATCTATATAACCGACGGTCTTGTCTAAGTAAGATTTTAACCGTTTTCACTAACATCGCCAAAGAAAGTTTATTTCTTCAATAACTCTGTCGAATTATTCCACTTTATTTTTTTATTTTTTTATAGAAATTGCATAAAAAATTTGAACTCGTGGGACTATAATAGGAATTAAACTTAAATTTACTTATATTCCTTATATTTAACTATAAAACGTCTTTTTAATATTTTCTTATCTGTTTTCAAAGCTCTTCTGATTGTTTTTGGATCACAATTTATACTTTTAGCTGCTTCTACAATACTAGGATATTCTCCAAAAACAGTATTATTTAAATTGTATAATATTACGGGTTTAGATTTTTTTTTCATATTTAACAAAGCCTCATCGGAATAAAATATTTTCTTTTTAGATAAAGCCTTATCTCTTATTTTCTCTATTGTTTCTAAAGAGAGTTTTTTATTCCTATTTAATTTACCTATTCTTTCACGACGTTCTATACTATAACTCAGCTTCATTTTTATACGATCTATTTCTGTATGTTTATATCCAAAACTTGAACCAGCTTCTGTTAATATGTTATAATTAGGCAATAAAGACTTTAAATAATAATCCTCCATATCTAATAAATTTTTATTATTTTCTTTATTAACAATAAAAGGAAATAATTCTAAAACTAAGAAAGCAAAGTTAGAAAGACCATATTTTTTTACGGCATGCTTTATTATTTTGCTTCCTCTAAAATATAACAAATGATTAGAAAATCTAGCATAAAATCTATTAGTAGCGGCTGATCCTATATAGTAATCTCCAGTTATTTTGTTAAAGATAAGATAAACACCACTAAGATTTTTAGTATCTTCTAATATTGTCTTCCTCATATTATCTAAATGTAAATTTTCATAGAAATATACGGGTTTTAGTTTATTCTTTTTCAAGAAGGTATCTAAAAGATTATTATTGCATAATGTTGAGCTATAATTTAATTGTTTATAAAAAGGTTGAAATGTACTAAATTTGCACCTATTTATATTAACCGTAGCTATAAAAAACATTTCTTCTTTTTTTATATTATTTATTTTAGTACCAATCTCATTATTCATATCACCAACATTACATATAAAATCTGATGGTGTTATATTGTTATATAAAGATAGAACACATATAAATAATATAAAAGAAATTACTTGAATAAATTTTATTAAGAAATTATCAGATAAGTTAAAATTGTCTAAATAAAATAGAATAAAACTTAAAGTAAATAAAAGTGAAAATAAGCTAAAATAAGAAAAATTTAAGTTTAATTCATACCATCTTGGGCTATAGTCGTAACCCAGGAAAGCTGTAGCCATCATTAATATAAATATAATAGTACCAATAATTCATACTAAAGTTCTAGGAGCTCTATAAGATCCATAGTATAAACCTCTTCCTATGTATAAGTAAACTAAAAAGAAAAAAGCTGAAGCTGTGTTTGAATGTAAATAACGTATTAATCACCCATTATTAACATCTCTCATAATATGTTCAACTGAATTGAATGCTTCTAAAACGCTAGGGTTGTAATGCATTGCTAGCGTTACACCAGTAACTATTTGTATAACTAAGCAAAAGGCTAATAATGAACCAAAATTCCACAAATAACTTATATTTGATGGTTGTGGTGAATCTATCATGTAAGAATTAACCATTTTTAAAATGGGATGACTTTTTAATATTCTCATTTAAAAAAATAAATAAAAAACATATTTTTTTTGCTTAATAAAAAAGAGTATTTAGTAAAATAAGCATTATAAAGTTTTATTATTAATCTATGTAATATTTATGTAAATATTAAATACTATGTTAATATAATTTAAAAATTGAAGTAATAAATTAACTTGCGAATGCCATAGCTACTTCAACGATAGAGTCTTGGTATTGATACCATTCAACGTTAATAAGGCCAATTAAACTTTCCATTTCTGTAACCACTTGGTCGGCACGACTTGTATGGCCAGAATCTTGGAAACTATAATGCCTTATATTTAATTTACCGTATTCCAATTGAAGTCTAATATAGGATGCTCTACATTGGTTAGCAAATTCTAATTTTTGTGCAATTGTATCATGAATAGGAAAAGGTCTACATTGATCCAAAGGTCTATCAAAGTTATCCACGTCATATCTCATAGATCATTGTCTTAATTGTGTTTTTGTTCTTAACAGTGCTATCATAATAAAAAAAAAATTGTTTTACGTAAATAAAAAAAAAAAATAAAAGTTTTATTTTTACGTAAATTAATATGTTATTCACATATTACAAAATATAATTTATTAATAAAGATTTATTAATATATTTTTATTAATGTGTATAAAATTTATTATACACTACTATTAATTATTATAGTTATAAAATTAAATAATAGTTTATAACTATAAAAACGTAACTTATTTATAGTTCCTTATGTATATAGTTATATATCTTTATATTTTTTTTATATATAAAATATTATATATTTAAATGTATTATCATCTTATCTATTAATACTTTTTTAAGTTTTGTGCCTATTGTTCTAGTAATCAAGCTAAAAATTTTTCCAATGATACTGATTGTATAACTATAGGCATAGAGCTATGTAATATACCACATATTTCTGAACATTGACCATAATATGTACCTAGTCTATTTATAAGAACAGAAAATTGATTTAATCTACCAGGGAAAGCATCACATTTAATTCCTAATGCAGGAACAGCAAATGAATGTATTACATCTGCAGCTCCAACTATAAATCTGGTATGTGTTAATTCAGGAAGAATTACTCTATTATCTACTTCTAACATTCTTAAGGCTCCTTTTTCTAAGTCTGATTCTGGCACTAAATATGAATCAAATTCTATAAATGAGTCATCACTACTTAAAAAATCCGGATATTGATAACTTCAATATCACTGGTGACCTTCTGCGTATAATGTTATAGATGGATCTGTTACTTCATCCATTAAATATAATAGTTTAAAAGATGGAAAAGCAATTAATATTAATATTAATGCAGGAGTTATTGTTCAAATTAGTTCTATTAAAGTACCATGGTTTAAATATTTATTACTTATTGTAGATTTACTGCTAACAAAATTTCTAACAACTGATAGTATTATTCAACCTACACCAAATAAAATTATTGCTAAGTAATACATAATATTATCGTGTAGCTCTACTAGAGCTTCCATTTGTGGACTGGCACTATCTTGAAAATATACACCTCAAGCTCTTGGTGCATCACAAAAATCTATGCAACTATTAAAAATATAATTAACTATAAAGGAAATAGTAATAATTAAAGAATCTGCTGAACTTTGTAAAGGTAAACTTACAAAAGCATGAGGTTTTGGAGGACTTTGTAAACATCATTCTAAACCAGGATAAGCTCTATTTATAAGTGCTTGATATGTATCAGTAAAGAATTGAGGTATTGCTCAAGGATACCTTGATACAGCATTACCTTCTACTAGTTGTAAATATACAATATGTAAAAATAATATTGTAGCAACAACAGATATAATTGAACCAAAACTACTGATTAAATTTCAACCTGCAAAAGCATCAGGGTAATCACTTATTCTTCTAGGCATTCCTTGTAGTCCTAAGAAGTGTTGTGGAAAGAATGTAACATTAACTCCTATAAATAAAATTCAGAAATGAACTTTAGATAATAATATGTTATAATCTAAACCTAATATTTTAGGTATTCAGAAATATCATCCACTAAATAATGCAAATACAGCTCCCATACTTAATACATAATGGAAATGAGCTACAACATAATATGTATCATGAAATGCTATATCTAATGAAGCATTAGCTAAAACAACTCCACTTACGAATAAAAATTCATTAATCTTATAATCTTTCATAACTAAATATAAAATCTTGATAAACACTACCTAATTTAGCATATTTTTTTATAGTGCTATGGTTTATATTTAAAGCTTTGTGAGCATTTGTTACTCCTTCATATTTACAAATGAAATTTTTATTTTTATCATATACAAATACTGCTTTTCTAATATGACTGTTATTATTAATATCTAATATTAATTTTTCACATTCTTTTGAATTTCAATTAGTTATAATAGGAGTATCACTTATATTATAAGGTATATTTGAAAAATATCATTCTCCTCTAAATATAGTTTGTTCTTTTATTATATTAACTATTGTAAAGTGATTAGATTTAATTAATTTAGCTAAAGTTAAAACAGAAGGGAAAATAACTAATAACTCTTTATATGAATTATATACATAAACAGGGTAAGATGATCTAGCTTCTATCATTCTTACCTTACTTTCAATAGAGTGACTTTTATTATAAAAAGGGTTATTTTCACCTGTTAAAGTTCTTGCTATTAAACTTTTAGTTTCTTCACTGTGTACTCTATTTTTTGCTAATTGAGATAATAATTCTTTAGTATCCTTAGTATGTTTATAACCTAAAGAAGAATAACCTTGTTTCAATACATTATAATAAGGCATTACAAATGTTATATAATGAGTTTCTCTAGTAGTTAAAGATTTAGGTTCTACATATTCTAATATTAGTAAACTAAAATTAGAATAGTCATATTTAAGTAAAGCTTTTACAATAGGCATATTAATATTTTGTCTACTTTTTAAAAAAGTCTTATTAAGATAATTTTTCATTCTAGAAGCTAAATTAATAGAACTTCCTACATAAGAATGACCATTAATATTATTTACTAAACAATATACACCAGATTTATCTTTTTGTTCTTTTAGAATATTGATTTTATCTTCTTTTAAATTATCATATACTTTTATAGTATTTAAATTTTTTTTATTATCTACAGTATTTGCATAAGTAGAATAAAAATGAATAATATTTTTATTGCTACCTATTTGTCTTTGATTATCCCTGCCCGCTTGTCCTTTGATAATGGGGCTGCGCGGGTTTAGATTAATTAATGAATTTTTATTTCATGGACTATATCTTACTGTAAATTTATTACAGTGGCTGCGTGTAGTCTCTGAGGTTCCTACTAAGGAATTATATTCCTGTTGGTTACCTGCTGATTGTTCAAAATTATACATTTTCACTAAAGTTAAATAAAACACTAGTAGTATAATTGTCAGAACTTCCCAGCATATAGCTGCCTTTAAAGGGAGAACTAAGTGGTTTATTAATCCTCCTATAGTGAACATAAATACAAAACCTAATGCAAATAACATTGAAGGTGTTAAATGAATAGATCCTCCGTAACAAGTAGCTAATCATGAGAATATTTTAATACCTGTTGGTACTGCAATTATTAATGTAGCAGCTGTGAAATAAGCTCTTGTATCTACATCTAAACCAACAGTATACATGTGATGACTTCAAACTACAAACCCTAATATACCAATAGAACACATAGCATACACCATACCAAGGTATCCAAATACACTTTTATTTGAACTAGCTGATATAGTAGTACTAATTATACCAAAACCTGGAATAACCAATATATAAACCTCAGGATGACCAAAGAATCCAATTTCATATTTTAAAATCATTTCTACACTCTCAATTCTAAAACTTAACTAAATTTAGTTAACCTTTTACATATATTTATTTGGTCATAAAAGAGAAATCCGACTGTACATTAAGCAGCATATTATCAAGTAAAATATATACACATAGATATATTTTTAGATTATAAGCCACCCACCGGTGAAGCAGTCTGTAGCGGTCTCTTAGAAAACCGACGGTCTTAGTCTGAGTAACTTTGACCGTACCACCAGTATCGCTTTTGCATTTTGTTATTTCTTTCTAAGAATTATAAAAACAAATTTATAGCAAAAACTAGGGTTATGATATATAAATAACATTCGCTTTATAAGATCTTAATTTGTTTTACATCTGTCTTATAAAGCTTCATAGCTTAAGCTAAACCACACCCTTTTTTCCGTATTTTATATTATTTTTATTCATCTATCTTTTATTTATTTCTTTACTAATATCTTTTAATTTTAATCTATTATCACTGTGTAAGTGTTCACCTTTTTCTAATTTGTACAGTAATTCTTTTCACTTAGCATAACTGATACTTTTTTTAGATTGCAAATTATATTTATCAAAATATGGTATTAATAATTTACAATTTTTTACACCATTTATTCTAATTTCTCATACTCCCGAAACAGAATGAGGAACTACTAATCCTATTTTTTTAGGTGTGTTATACAAGTTCAGTATACTTTCTAATACAAATTTATTTATATCTCATTTTTGTGTTAATATATACCTAATTCTGTATGCGCTACTATTAGATAATATAGAACTAGTGAAACACCCTTCTCCGTCCGTAATACCAGATAGCCAACCATCATTTAATGATGGTGAAACATAATTATTTATTAAAGGTATAGGTATAAGACCTTTTTTTAGTAATCTTTCATTAAAGAAAGACAGAAATGTTATAAATCTTGCATTTCTAGTAGGAAAAACCATATTACCATTAAATAATAAACATAGTAAGTATATGTTGTTAATATCTTGGACAACATATCTATGTGTTTTTTGTATCTTTGACTGAACTATGACTTTACCAAAACAAAGATTATCTTTAATATAATTTAGCACTCCTATATCATAAGTTGATTGAGTAATTACAAAAGATAAATCACCTCTTTTAGCTAAACAAAATGAACCCTCTCCTTCAGAGAAACCAATTAACCATTCTAAAAACAAAGAATCTGGCTTTTTTTTATCAGGGTAGATTTTAGTAAATTTATTGTAGAACAATGAAAAATCAAAGGACTTACCTTGTTTACTATTTTCAAGAATAACATTAGTAAAAGTGCTAAAATTAGATATAATGCTAAATTTATTAAAAATAATTTTAGGTGAACCAAAAATACGCAATTTATTCTTTTTTAAAAAAACAAAACCAGTTAGTAATGTACTATTTTCTTTCAATGAAATATGAACATTAACATATTCATCTATATTATTATATAATTCTGCACAAGTATATGCAGAAAAAGACAATGCTATTACTAATATAATTAATATTAATCATATGTAAATATTACTCATATTCTTATTTAATTTAATGATTTTATTCAAATAATACTCCATAAAATTATTGGCGTTTAGACCTATTATATTAAATAATTTTAACTTAACATTGTCTTTTAAATAAAATTTAAATAATATTTGTATAGTTAATATAAATATTAAACTTAAACAAATATAATTCATAGATTCTAAGTAAAACAGTAAGTCTTGTAAAGGGCTAGATATTGAAGTATCGTCTATAAGTTTGCTAATATTATTACTAGTATTCGTATACACAGTAGCAGATGAAACAGTAGATGCAGTAGATGTATTAATAGAATCAGATATAACCTTATTTCTATTCATAGCACTTAGCATAGAATGACCTATACCAGCGACCAGACCACTACCAACTATAACCCCTGCTTTTTGTAAAGGAGGCATAGAAGATTTAGCTATACCTTTTCCAACTGCTGCACCTATTCCAGCTATTGTAGCACCTAATCCTATCTGGCTACCAATAGTATTTAAACCATTACCTATAGCCTTTGCTCCTTCTTTATCTATAGCCACGTGACCATGTAAATTTAGATCATTATCCTTAGCATAACTTATAAAATCCATATGATTAGTTATATAAAAATAAGAAATAAAAATACAAAATAATATACTAATAAAAGAAAATATTTGCATACATTTTACAATAAAATTTCTAGACAATCTAAAATCGTCTAAATAATAAGAAATAATACTAAAAGTCAATATAAAAGAATATATTAGACTTAATGTTCCAAGTAAAACATTACTTTGTAAAGGCACATTTATAAATGTATTAGGTTTAATAGATCTTCTTGTAGAAAATATAAAAAAATCATATATCTTAATAAGTACAAATTTAAATTTGTAAAATGATGATATAAAACATACAGTATAAATAAATAAAAATAATATAAAAAATAGTTTTCAGAAAAGATGTTGATATAATATAGGATCACCTCCTCCTGCTGCTTCAAAGAATGATGTGTTAAAATTTCTATCTGTTAGCACCATAGTAATTGCCAAAATTTATCTTGGTTTGCGAGACATAATCTCATGATAGTTACACTATCTTAAAGACTTATATCTTAGTATATATTATACTTAATAAATAAGTCCAGAGCAAACTCTCATATACTTACGTATATGTTGGGACTATATTTTATTTATTTAAGTTGTAAAAGTTTTGTAGATGATCTCAAACAAAGATAGTTCTCTTATCATTCATCCCTGATTTAATAAGTTTTACATAACCCATATTAAGCTTATGATCAAAAGAACTTTGGTCAAAAAGTTCTACAACCTTTACTCAATCTTTATAATCTGAAAATTTTGTTCCAAATAAAGGATATTTTGTAAGATAATTAACAACCGCTAAATTACCTTTTAGGTTTGTAGTTCTAACTCTGTATTGAGGGTTATTACTATCGTTTCTAATAGATTTTACTAAAGATTCAAAACTAAGAGCAATTTCCTTAAAAAAGAATAAATTATCTCTATTATTTTGATCTTTTTGTCTTTGACTTATCTCAAATTTACACTCTATTCTAGGGTATTTACCTGATTCAGTACTTCTAAGGGAAAAATGACCATCAGCTTCTATAAATCCAGATAACCATGCATTAGATAACATAGAATCATTATTTAGTCCTTTCTTTTCAAAAGAAGTACTTTTATAGTGATTATATCAGTCTATTAATCTGTGTAATGCATAAACTTTGTTAGTCTTCATATTACCGTTAAGTAAAGACATTAACAACAATATACCATCTAAGTTGTTTACGATATATATGTAAGCATTTTTACCTTTCTTCCTAGAAATAGACCCATGGCCTAACTGTTTTTGAATTAATAAAGCTAAAGATAAATCTTTCAAGTGAAATACTATTTGAATAGACGGATAGTTAAGATTACCTTTGAAAGATCTTTCGGTTTTAGGTACATGTATTGTACCGTCTCCCTCTATAAGACCTGCAATGTAATGAGCAAAATCTGTGTTTAAATTATTTCTTTTACGTAAGGAAGTTTGGTTTGTATAATATTTTAAACCATGTCCTCTTCTTACGTGTAATAAACAATAACTTAGACCTAAAACAGTACAACAAATAAATTCTGGCGTGTAGTCTCTGAAGATCCCTAAAAGGTGTAAACTTAATAGGTTTCCTGCTGATTGTGTGATGTTAATATATCACAGTTTCCAGCAAATAGCCAGATTTAAAGCCGGCACAATTTGTAGTTTACCGGCAAGTACAGGTAATGATAGTAACAGTAAGACAGCTGTAATAACAACTGCTCAACCAAATAAAGCTAATTTATGTAATCTTATACCAGGACTTCTCATATTTAATATTGTTGTTATGAAGTTCATAGCTCCTAGTAAACTACTAACACCAGATAAATGTAACCCAAATATAGCTAAATCTACACTAGGCCCACTATGACTTTGTATACCTGATAAAGGTGGGTAAAGTGTTCATCCTGTACCTGCTCCATTTTCTATACCACTAGCAAATAAGAATAATATAAGACTAGGAGGCAGTAATCAAAAACTTATGTTATTAAGTCTAGGGAATGCCATATCAGGCCCCCCTACTATTAATGGAAGTAAGAAATTCATTGTACTACAATCGTTAGATTGTATTTGGACTATATCTTCATCCACTGATTTAATCTAATGGAGCATAACGTGTAGTCTCTGAGGATCCTACATAAAATATATTTTTTATTTTCGTTTCCTGCGGATTATCCATTGTAACTATTTTTATTAATTTTTAGGGTCATGTACATTTAATAAAAAATCTTTAAGTATAAACTTTCATAACTCCTATAATAAAACTTTAGGAACTTCCCGCATATAGTTATGTTTTAATAAGTAATATTACTATTACCTTCGGCAATTTCTTTTTTTTTTATACAAAAATGCAAATACAAAAAATTTTAAACAATAGAATCTAAATGTGAAAAATCAAATTGTGTACGTTTTTTATTAAATTGAGCTTTTATTTTCTCAATCTCCAATATATCTTCAACAGTTAAAGGTTTACCTGCACGTAATATAATCTCTTGAACTACATGTCTTCAATCTTTATAAGCTAAATACTTTGAAGAATACAAAGGATAACGATCAAAATATTCTATAACTTTAATATGACTTTGTATATTGTGTGATACAACCATATAAGAATAAAAAATTTTATCCTTTTGCTCTCTAGATCTAGAATATAGATTAACTTCTAAATATCTAGCTATAATACTCAATATATTAAAATAACCAGTACTTCCTTGTTCTATTGAACAATATCTATGGTAATTTTGTCTCAATTCTATACGAAAGAAAACCTGTACTCTTTTTGTAGTAATTGCACCTTTTTTCTTTCTATCTACTAAATTTATAATAAAATTACCATCTCCATCAGTAAAACCAGCTAATCATGCATTACTATTTAAAGGTGATTGATCTAAACCTAAAGGTTCTATATTAATATTATAAAAACCATTATACCATTTTATTGCACGATGTAATGCTTCTATTTTAGGTGTACGCATATAACCGTTTATAAGGTTAATAATTTTTATAACATCTTCTATTTTTTGAATATGTCATATAACACAACCTTGTTGTGGTTTATTATACAATTTACCTACTTTAATTATAGACATTAATTTTTCAGCTAAAGGACTATCATTTAAACTAAATACTATTAGTATTTTGGGTAAATATTTTTTAGCTTTTGAATCTTTATCATGTATAGCAAAAGACCCATCTGCTTCTATTAACCCTGCTAAATAAGCCCCTAGTTTTAATCTTAATTTTGGCTCTTCAATTTTTGAATCTAATGTTGTATATTTTTGCATTTGTATACTATTTTTTTTGATTTTACCGAAACCTCCTATTAATGCTGGCATGACCATAAAGAAAATCATTATTATAGCATGAGCTGTTATTATGCTATTATATAATTGATTATCGGCTATATATTGAACACCGGGTCCTGATAACTCTAATCTGATCAATACAGAAAAGGCAGTACCTATCAACCCTGAAAATAGCGCAAATATTAAATACAATGTTCCAATATCTTTAGCATTTGAAGATAAAAATCATCTTTCCATTCACATAGATATTGCAGATGTACTTATATTTTGTGCTTCTTTATATTCATTTTGTAAATATTCTGAATAACCATTATATTCATTTTTGAAATTTTTCGAGGCAAATATATTATCTATATACATAAGGAACTATAAATAAGTTACGTTTTTAAAAATAAAACTTTTATTTTACGCAAACATATATATATGTATTATTTACATAATCCATGTAATAGTATAGTATTTAATTATGTTATAATATTTAATTATGTTATAATATTTGATTACGTTATAATATTTTTATATTAATTTATTAATAAAAATATATAAATATATTTTTATAAATTTGTAAAATGTTTATTATGCATTTCTATTAATATCTATAAAGATATTATATAATAGAATTAAAATAACTCTATTATACTAATTTTATATGGCTAACCGAACTCGAATCGATACACTATAAACTTATTATATTTTGTTGTAAAATTAAATAAGTTTATGATTAGTGTTTATAATTATATGTGTTTATATTTTTATATTATATTATTTTATACTTTATGTTTTTATAATTTTATGTTTTCGAACGGATGTGAAGTAATACATTTCATAATCATTCCGTTTGATAACAGCGGTCTCGGTTAAATAAGCATATTAATTTCATCGTATTAAAGGCGTCCCTTTTTATATTATACAAGACTGTCATAAAACTCGTAGCGATATATGTGGAATAAATAGTTTAGCAATTTTATATACTTTAGACTCTCACTCAACATCAATAAGTTATTGTCTCTCATTTCTGTATTTCACATTTATTATAATTAAACCTTTTTAATTATTTTTATTACAGAGAATATCCGATTCGAACGGATGTGATTTTTCAATCAAATAAGTTTCAAGCTTATCACTTTAGACCACTCAGTCAATTCTCTTTTTTTTTTACCTTTTTTTATTATTTTTAGTTTATGTTAATATTAATATAAATTTTAAACGTTACTATTATACATATATTTATATATATTTTATACAAGTAAATATATTACTATTAATTATAATAGTACATTTCATTTAATAATAAATTAAGTTCTTCTAAACTTTTTTTTATCATAAAATTTTAGAATTTCTTTTAATTTATATAAGATTATATTTTACTACCTTTTTTTATAGTATCCCCCTTTTTATAACTTTTTAATTCAGGAGAATTATTTACTGATTTAGAATGTTCTAAACCATACAACCCTTTTACAGCTGCACTAGTTCTTTCCACTTTATATCTAGCAGGAGAAACAGGTTCCACATAACAAGGACCATCTACATAATCTTTAAACTTACTTAAAACTTTTTTAGGTGAAGTTTTTATAGAATAACTAAAACTTTTTTAGGTGATGTTTTAAGAGGATCACTAAGACTTCTATTCGGTTTACTTAAATCATTTTTTTGCTGATGTTTTAATAGGATCACTAAGACTTATTAGAGGTTTACTAAAATCCTTATTGCCCTACTAAACTATTACTAAATATATTTGGATAACTTATATAATTATATGTTATCTCATTACTATTTTTCTTAAATACCCTAAACGTAACTAAATAGACATATTTGTCTATCTCACCTATAATTTCTTTAACACGAACATTTCTACCACCTTCTTTTATTTTTGCATTAAATAAACCTTCATCTAAAATTGTATGCAACAAAGGAGAATAAAAAACAGGATCATCAACTCTAATTTTAATACTATTCATATATATATAATTTATTTTTTATAAAACACAACACTAGATTATAAATGGCTCTCTATTAACCATTAAATACTTCTAATATATCCTTATTAATAGCTTAATATGGATCCATACATCTACAAACTATGGATTTTAAATTTCATCATCCACCATCATACCTATTATTTATCTATTATCCTTACAATTTAAACATCGAAAAGTAACTTATTTTAATGTAAATCAATATTTACATCAGAATGTCTATAATATGTCTTTATGTATACATATATAAAACTTTGATTCATATAGCATATTACCATAATGTGCTCCAAGACGACCATAAGAAACATTACTATATATTATATTATACAATTCTTCCATTAATTTATCCCTTTTATCAGAACCTAATAAAGTAAAGGGAACTGTACTCATTCTTTCTATCTCTTGTGAAGATACACGTATTTTATATATATCTACACAATAAGATTCTTTTATCGATATTTTTATATCCTTTAATTTATCCTTGAAAACATCTAATCTAAAATTATCCAACTCAAAGAAAATTTTTTTATTTATATTTTTTTTCATAATTTTTTTTTTTATATAAAATCTAAAACTCAACACTAGATTGTTTAAACTTATAAATAAGTCTAGATACCTTATCTACAGTAACATATTTTATAGTAAATATATTCACTATTAATTATTATACATTAATGATAAATTAAGTTCTAGATAAACCTTTTATACTTAATCAAAATTCATAAGAAATCAAATATGTAATTAATATATTTACATATTATTTTACACCATAAAACTTGTAGACAAATATAGATAAATCTCTAAAAGTAATTCTAAACTTATTTAAAAATAATTCTAAACTTATTTAAAAAATAATATCAGTTATTTTATCCATTATTTTCCCTCTTTTAGATTTATTAACATAAACATGTTTATTTTTAAAATAATCTTGATTTCCAGGATGTCTACGAGTATAATGATTTATTTCACTATCCTTCATAGGATAAATATCACCTAATTTAGTAGAATCTGATAATCTATTTCTAGATTTACACTCCTCTTTATAAATACCTTTATAATATCTTGAATAATTTTATTCATCTCAATTAATTTCAGAATTACGATTATTATCATAACACAAGTTTTGATTATTAACATCATTTTGATTATGACTATTTAAAACATTATAAGATAATGGAGATCAAGGATTAAACTCTTTTTTTTTAATTTTATCATTTCCATCTAATTCAACTGGTTTAGGACGATAAGGAATATATCTATGTTCCTTTCTACCAACAGAATTACCTTCAACTGGTTTAGGACGATAAGGAATATATCTGTGTTCCTTTCTATCAACAGAATTACCTTCCAACTCATAAACACTTCTACTATCCAATTCAGGAACAGCAGGAACTTCAGGAACAGAAGTAATAGTTCTTCTTCCACCCACATCAACTCTATTTGTCCTAGGTAAAATATCTTTATTTTTTCTACCTTCAAAACCACTTCTGGTTTTTATATCTCTTCTTAGATTTTTTGAATCTACATCACTTTTTTTAATCCTTCTAGTTTCAGAATCACTTTTAATCCTTCTAGTTTCAGAATCATTTTCATATAACCCTAAATTTCTAGTTTTGGATAAGATTTTAATTTTAGGTTAGATCGCACCAAAACGTCTTTTCCTAAAATAAATGTGGTTTTAATAGTAATCAGTCAAACATATTAGTTGGTATAAGTTTAGTCTGTGTTGTGTTTATTAAGATAAGAAAAAAGTTAATATGAATTATAATATAGATAAAAGTATGGGTTTACAAGATATTTCTTTTGATTTGGGTTGTGTGGGAAGTGAAACTTTTCCTAGTTTTAATAGTTTCCTTGAAATATTTCTTAATAATGAAAATATAGACTTTAGTTTAACTTATGGTTTAATGATAAAGTTAATAGATGAAAATGGTGATTTTATAATGATGGAAGAATCATATATATTTTCATTAAGTAAATTAGATAAGGATGAATTTGAAGGACTTTATTACGATGTTAAATATTTAATAATTTGTTGTCAAAATAAAGAATTCATCGGATATTTTAGTGGTGAATTTTGTAGAATACAACTATGTTTTGGTGCTTTAACAGAAGGAGAAGATATAAGTAGTGATTTTGTATCCAAGGTAATTGATTATAATAATAATATGTAGTAGATATTAAATTCGTATAAAATTTTAGAGGTTTATCTATATCCTTTATAATGTAAACTTAAAAGTTTATATAAAAAGTGTTGTGTTTTAAATATAAAATAATTAAAATGAAAAATATAAAAGAAAGAATAATATATGTTTTTAATAGATTAAATTTAAGTAAAGTGTTAGTTATTTTTGTAGTAGGTTTAGTTAGTAGGGTTCTGGTTAATAATTTTTGGGATGTAAATGTATTTGTAGATTATTTCAATAGTATATCTTTAGAATATTATGGTTTTATGGCTATATTTGTTTTATTAGTAAATGAATTATTTAATTATATTGATATAAAATTATTACCTAAAATTAGTATGGATGTTTTCAGTATATCTTCTATTAGAAAAGCTATTTCAGTTATTATTAGTAATATAGGTAATAAAGGTAAGATTCCTATTTCTGGAGATTTAGGGTTGGAAAAAGTGTTAGATAAGTCTAATAAAGTAAAAGTTTCAGGTATATTATTTGCTGGTGAGAGTAGTGATAATAATGTTAATAGAGGTAGAGGTAAAGGTATAAGGTCAAAAGGTGTAATTGGTAGTTCAAAAGGTGTAAGTGGTAGTTCAAAAGGTGTAGGTGGTGATTATATCGATAGAGATTATGTAGATAAAGGTTTAAGAAGTAAAAAGGGTGTAAGTAATATGAGATCATATTACGATAATGCTACAAAATCTAATACAACAAAATCTACTACAACAAAAACAAATGCACCTATAGTTCACAATAGTCTTAGAAGTCAAAATGTAAGATCCTTAAATACAGGTAGTTGTGTAGATAGTGCTCCCAACATTTCAACTATTATTTCTATCAATGGTAATGATAATACTAGAACAGGTTCACCTAATATTATTTCTATTAATGGTAATGATAATACGATAACAGGTTCATCTAATATTGTTAATATTTCTGCAACTGTTGGGGATTCACCAGGTTGTTTTAGTAATTTAAAAGTTGGTAGTAAACGTCGAATAGTTTGGTATATGTGAAAACATAATAATAAAGAGTTTAGTTCGTATGAAGATTTTAAAAGATCTTTTAAAACTAATTTTAGTATAAAAGAAGAGGTAAAAAAGGATTTTAGTGATAGTATTAACAAATGAAAAGTTTTTAAAAATACTGTAAAATGAATTGTTGGTCGTAGAAATTCAAGTAATTAATAAGTAATAAATTATTATTAATTAAAACTTAATATTTAGTTTTGTGTATTATATAACTAGTGTTAATTAGTTTTTGTTAGGTTTATCTGCTCAAGCAGTGTTGTGTTTTATAAAATAAAATTATATTGTATATATGAATATGAATGTGGGTATGAAGGTAAACAAGAAGATATTTCGGTTGGATGTAAGTAGTACTAATATTTTTAGTCCAGAAAATCTTGTGAGTTATATAGAAACAAATCTTAAGGTTGGTGTTCGATATATTTTGTTTTATAAATTAGTTAGTTTGGATACTAGTATAATTTGTCGGGGTTTCGAAGTTGAATTTGTTATTTTTCCTGTAGAAAATGATGATGGTTTAGATCTTTTTGTATGTATAAATGAAGATATTCGTGAAGGTATGAATCTTAGTGAAGGGATAAGTTTTAATGCGATAGTAATGTACTTTGTGCAACCAGAATGTTCTAATCAAGAATTTATTAATAATTATATGGATGAATTTATAAACAATGCTTTGCATGATATTTAGTATAAAAGAAGTTAAATGATTTTAGTGTTAGTATTTATGAATACTCTTAAAATATTGTTAATTAATTTTTGGTTGTAAAAATTCAAGTAATTATTATATAATAAATGATTATATGTAATAACTTAAATTATAGTATTGTGTTTAAATTAAAGTGTTTGTTTTATTATATGAATAGAAAAATAAGAAATTTTTGTGTTTCAATGTTAAATAGTTTGTGTATAGGATATAAAATTCCTTTATTACCATATAGTATAAATAGATTTTATACTAATACGGTAATAAGGATTATAAGATTTTTAGGTGGTGTTTGCTTCATTCTGTATGTAACAGGTGGATATTTATTATTATCTGAAAGTATAGTAGATTTTGTATTATGTATGGTTATTGTACATACAATAAATGTAATTATACTTTTAATCTGTAAGGTTGTATATATATATAATCTAAAGGTATTTAAATCTATTAAAGGTGTAAATACTGTTAATAGATATGTAATATGTTTAATAGTGTTACTTAGAATTGTTTTTTTATTAGTGTTGGAGTGTATAGGTATATTAGGAGTAGAAACAAGTTTATACTTTGATGTATGTAATTATGATATTAGGGGTTGTTCTAAGAAAAAATAAACTTATAAGTGATATAGGTATATAAAATAATTTATATAAATTATATATATAAAAATATATATAATAGTTGTGTTTTAATAAATAATAGTTTAATATAATATGAATAATATGTTAAAAAGATGAAGTAAAAATAGAATTAATTATTTGCATTTTGATAATGAGGGTTTCTATGATTTGGATAATTTTGTAATAAAGTTATTAAAGGTTTTAAAAGAGAATGAGCAGTATTCTTTATTATTAAAAATAAATTATAATAAAGATTTATTTGGTATGGTGGGTAAGCAAATAGGATTTAAATTTTCAAGTAAAGAAGATATTCAAATATTTGAAGATTTGCATAAATCATTTAAACAGAGGTTAAACGATATTTATGATCGTTATGAAGTTGAGGAAGTTAATTCAATACAATTGTTATATGTTTTAATAAAAGATATACCTGAATTAAAACTAAAAAATATCAATAAACTAAATTTTAATAGTAAATTTATTAATGTAAAAGAAAGTAAGGATAGATTTAATCTTATACCTTTAACTATGAATATGAAATATTATGGTAAACTAATTATTAATGATAGATCGTTATTTTTAAATATAATTAATAAACAAAGGTATCTTCTTAATGAAGATAAATTAATAATAAATAATAATGATTTAATGTATTTATATAAAAATGATCTTATTATTATAAATATAAAAGAAAAAGATATTTATTATAGAAGTGTGTATAATTCAGTGTCAGGTATTTTAATTTGTGAAATTAAGGATATAATAGTTAATGATAATCTTTTTATTAGAAAAATAGGTAATGTTAGTTTAAGTATATTAAAAGATAGTATAATAACTATCGAGTCTGAAAAGAAATTATTTCCTATAAAATTTTCATCTAAATCTTTAAAGGATGAACCTAACCCATTTATAGGAAGTTGGGATATAGAGGCTTTTGAGGATTTAGATGGTTATGCTAAGGTGTATGCTTTAGGATTTACTGTTTTAGATGGAAAAGTCCAAACATATTATTTGAATGAAAATATTACATCAGAACAATTAGTTTTAAAATGTATAGATGATATGCTGATTAATCAATATAATGGGTATATATTTTATACACACAATTTTGGTCGTTATGATTCAAAATTTCTGCTTAAAATCTTAAAAGAAGAAAATTTAAGAAGAGGAGATGAATACTATAGAATATCAGAACTCACTAGGGGTGGTAAAGTTCTTACCACTAACACCATTTGACCTTATACCTTGCCCTTCTTATTAATGCTACTTCTGTTAGAGTATTATCACTAGTAGACTGAATTCTTTTAGATGGAGAGTCTGGTTCTGCTTTACTTTCTGTATTTGCATTTTTTATGTATTTGCATTTTTTATGTATTAAATACGTTTTTAATACTTTATATTAAGACCCTCAATAATAAATAGATATGAATAAAAATAATCAAACAACATCAACAAAATGTCAGTAAAGTATACCGGCTTCTAGCCCTAGATGATGATTATCTGTTAAATGGTAAGCTAATAAACGCCATAAACCTACAGCTAAAAATGCTGTACCTATCATTACATGTAGACCATGAAAACCAGTTCCGAAGTAAAAACAAGATCCAAATGCTCCATCTGTTATTGTAAAAGATGAAACTGAGTACTCTATTCCTTGGAAAGCTGTAAATATAACAGCTAAAATAATAGTGAAAACTAAACCGTATAACGCTCCTCTTCTATTACCTTGTATTAAAGAATGATGAGCATATGTTACTGTTACCAAATCTCAAAATAATAGCTTTATTTTTTTCTATTACCCCTGTTTCTTATATTAATTTTGTATTTACCCTATAAAATTATCTATAACTTGTAAATTTAATATAAAATCTTGTGTTCTTTATGCTCACTAAAGAAAGAGATTCCGACTGTACATTAAGCATCATTTCAGACACCCACCGATGAACCAGTCTGTAGCGACCTTTCATAAAGCCGACGGTCTTGATTTATAACATTAATCTTTAACCGTTTTCATCAGTATTGCCAATAACTGAAAAGTTATCAATATCTTATACTTTAGGATATTCTATTATTCTTATTTAATGTTTTTTTATGAAAATTGCACATTTTTAATAATAGGACTATGAAAAAATGTATTAAAAATAAATAATAATTAAGATATGTTTGGTTTTACCATGTTTAGTTTATATAAGAAATAAGGATGCATATAAGGTAATACCAAAGGTACTAGTATAGGCAAATTTTTCTTAGGAAAATAAATATTATATTGATCTATACCTCCTGCAGAATGTATAGCTGTCTTTAGATTGTATTTTCTTTCTAATATTGAAGCTATGAATTTTACATCCTTCAGAGTAAAACAATTAGTGGCTATTTTTAAACCTCTATTGTCTATTCACCCTCCATCATCCATAATTCAAATAGCTAAAGCTAGAGGGGATAAATATTCCTCTATTCAAGTTGGTATAATTTTTTTACTTATTCGTCCAAATGGAAAAGTTGGATAAAAACCATCGTATATTCAATTAAAGGAACTAAAAGTAAAAGTTCTAAATCTACAATAATAATTTAATTTATCGTGTATAATTCTACTATGAATTTTAGGTATATCTTCTTTACAATAACCACGTTTCAATAAAAATTCGTGTAATCATAATACATACTCTATGTGCTCTCCTTTTTGATAAAAACAAAATCGCGATCCTAAATGATCTTTTTCCATATGTCCATCTCCTAATAATGACCCTACCAATAAACATAAGACTTCATGATTATGAGGACCAATACGTTTAGTAGATGGTATTCTACTAGTAGTTAATATAGATAAATTAGATGTTAAACTTTTATTATTTATTTTTAATACATTTTCCCATTTTGGGCGATATTTTACATTACCCGATGATAACAAAATAACCGTATTAAGTAAAGGTAATTCAAAGGGATTAATCGCTTCTATACCCATAGGTGGTCACATTGCTCCTAATTCAACAGTAGGAGAAAGAGCACTATGAAAGAAAGTTCAAAAAATTGCTACAAAAAATAAAGCTTCTGACACTATAAATAGGGCCACACCCATGTTAAGTCCTCTTTGAACAGCTAAAGTATGATTACCTATATATGTACCTTCAGATATAATATCACGAAATCAAAATGACATAGATAATACCAAGGTAAAGAAAGCTAATGTAAGAAAATATTCTGAATTATTAAATCCATGAAAAGATAAAACACCTGAAGTAGTAAGAGTTAATAAACTAATACTAGTGTACAATGGTCAAGGAGAAGGAGAAACTAAATGAAAAGGATGAGCTTGAAAATTACTTCTGTGTATATTTAACAAAGATTATAATTATATAAGGGTTTCAATAATTACTAAAATATATAGTAATAATACGTTAAGCCAGGAGAGAAAATCGAATTCTCATTATTAATGCATGAAATTAATGTTCTAACCAATTGAACTATCCTGGCTTGGTTAAATATATATTAATTCATTAAATAGGGAGGATACCCTGAATTGAACAGGGAACTTACTGTGCCACATACAGTTGTTCTACCTATTGAACTATATCCACCTTTATTTTTATAAAATATTTATGTTGAGGTGATTCGAACACCTATAAATAAATACCAAAAATTTATGACTTACCGATTAGTCTACAACATATTTATAGTTATATTTAACTATAGTATTACTAGTAATACTTAAATATACATGATAATATGGGTAGTAAGACTTGAACTTACATGAGATAATTTCACCCCGTCCTAAGCGGGACCTGTCTACCAATTTCAGCATACCCATTAATATGATAATATATATAATTTTATAAAATTATATAAAACTTTATAAAATTATATAAAACTTTAACCATATAAAAACTTTAAATTTAAAACTATATAAAACTTTTTTCATCGTTTTTATATTTTCATTTTTCAATATTTTTATGTTTTGTCTTTTATTTTTAAATTATACGTGTTATAATTTATATAACATTATATTTGCCCAAGATAAGATTTGAACTTATAGCCTAAACATCTTCAGAGTTCCGCTCTACCAGGTTGAGCTTCTTGGGCTTTTTAACCTAAATCTATTACATAATAAGTACAAATAACTAAAGATATTTTTTATATCACCCAAAACTTTACAAAATAAATAAAAGGAACGGTCATTAACAAAAGAAAATTTATTAATTCATCATTAGTATAAAACTAATAAATAATATCAAACTCGTTAGATGAAATATATTTAGAGTTATAATAAATACTATTAAAGATTAAAGATTAATACTAAAATTATACTATTTATCTAAATAAAAATAAAAACATATTATGTTTTTATAATTAAAATATTATGTTAAATATTGTTTATATACGATAATATATACTAAATAAGTAGTATATAATACAGTATATATACTTTAAATAAAAACTTTAAAAACGCGTACAAGATTTGAACTTGTAAAAATATGTCCGTACCATAACACTATACCAATTTAGTTAACGCGTTATGATTGTACTACAAAATATTACAATTTATTACATTTTAATAAACGAAAGTTAGTTATATGTTTTATATATACAATTAGTTTAATATAAACTTATTGCTGTATTAGTTATAAATTATCTATACTAGTGAATAATTTTTTTTTATTTTTTATATTAACATTTATAACATATCTATGGAGATATTAGGACTCGATCCTAAAATAGCGATATGCAAAATCGCAGTTTTACCAATTAAACTATATCCCCTTAAGCTCATGTACAAATAACATAAACCCTTTTGTAAGTAGATTAATAACCCAATCGGGGATCGAACCCGAGTATATAACGGTGAAAATGTTATGTCTTAACCACTTGACTATTGGGTCTATTATTAGTTTATATTTAAAATTATTTATTATAAATCTATAAAGTACAAATATTAAGGTGCAAGTATTTATTGTATTAAATATTTTTAAAATTTAATATTTCAAGATTAAAAACTATATATAATGTTTATCCGAGGAACGACTTGAACGTTCACGATATAATATCAGTAAAGCTTAAATTTGCCCTGTCTACCAATTCCAGCACTCGGATTTAAAACAAATACATATTTACAGAAATTAAATTTTACCTATAAACTATATTAAATTTTACATATAAACTATATTAAATATACACAAGAATTACATTTTATATATAAATATATATACAAAACAATTAAAAATTTAATTAATATAAGTATTATTATATAAATAAGGCCAGAATGATTCGAACACTCATCTGAGCTATCATGAGCAGCTTGCTTTACCTATTAAGCTATAGCCTTAAAATAATAATATTTATGCGGACAGAGGATTTGCACCCCTATTGACTGGGCATGAGCCAGTTATGTTACTATTACATTAATCCGCATTAATGTACAAACAATTTAATAAGCCCAGTACGAGATTTGCACTCATATCTTCCGATTACAAAACGGGTGCATTACTATTATGCAAACCAGGCTATATATCTATTATAAAAGTATTTTTTATTGCGATAAGTATGTTATTTAGTTAGTAATTAAATTAGTACTTTATACCTAAAAACGTCAAAGTCATTTCAGCTAAAGCCTATTAATGTTCGTAGTGTTATACTACGTATCTTTAAGAGTATCTTAAGGTAAGCTTCGTGCCTAGATGCATTCAGCACTTATCTTTAACTAACATAGCTTTCCTGCCATGCCTATACTATAAATATACACTTGAGTAAACTAAAAGTAATATCCTACAAAAACAAATTGATATAAGAAATTAATATCTCTTAATCTCATCATTAATTTTTCATTCGTTAATATTAAGCATATAAACAACAGGTAAACCAGAGGTTACCATACCCAACTCCTTTCGTACGAAGGGGCTATCCTTATTTTACTCTAATTTTCTCTAGAAGATAGAAACCATACTGTCTCACGACGTATTTAACCCAGCTCGTGTAGCTCTTTAATCGACGAACAGTCGCACCCTTCATAATTTCTGCATTCATGTGGATGAGCTAAGCCGACATCGAGGTGCCAAACTGCGCACTCAATTTGTACTCTCTGGCGCAATTAGCCTGTTCAAAAACGTTATAATAAAGAGTTTACCCCTTTATTCCACTCTTTACAGAATGGTTCAGACTATTTCTTCATCTCTAAACTACATCTAATTAATGCAATGTGAAAAATTTAAAATTTAATATAATTTTTAAATATGACTTTTTTTTAATTAATATTTTAATAGGATTTTTTTTTTTTTATATTATTATTATTATTCTTATATATAATTTAGTAATATAATTTTATATTTAACATCATATATTATATATTAATAACTACTTACTCAACCTTTTAATCCAAAAGCTCCATTACGTGTTTTAGAATGTACTATTGTAGATTGTAGATTAGATTTAACATGACCTCTTATCATAACCGATGATAATTTATTATATGAAGAATGTATATTTTTTAAACTACCTTTATATCTATATTTAAATATAGATCTTGAAGCAGTTAAACGTCTTGTTAATCTACCTGATACTTCAAATCTTACACCACTAACTACTTTTTGTTTTATAAAGTTAAGGAAGTTATTTTTATTAATACTATTTATATTTTTATCACTTGTTAAAAGTAAATGCAAATATGGTGATTTTACCTTTAATAAAGCCTTTCTTAATACTCTTAATAGTTTATTTTTTCTATTTCTTAATTTAAAACCTATAGCAGATGAAAATATATCACTGTTTAAGTGTATAGATTTTAATTCAATTATTTTTAATTCTACTTTTTTATTGTAGATTCGACTTATTAAACTAATCAAACCTAAGCCTTTTCAACTCAAAAATAAATTTGTAAATTTACATTTGTTAAAATTTAACAATTTTGCATAATAGAAAAATTTTTCCTCTAATAAAAATAATTTTTTAAAAAACATAAGATTACGCATTTTACGTAATATAAGATATGTATTATTTATATTTAATAATATTCAAATAAATATATTATTTCTTTGTTTTAAATTTAGTCCTCATTTGTGAGAAGTAAATCTTTTTTTTAATGTATATGATAATATGTTTTTTATTTTTTTTATAAGTTTAAACTTACGTTTGTATAAATATATTTGAATTACTTTTCTTTTTATATTTATAAATGCACGTTCGAAATGTTTATCTTTTATGTTTTTTAGTTTATACTTAATAAAGTTTATCTGCTTCACATTTTTTGAATCATCAAGTTTAAAAAAATTAAATTTTAACATATTTTGTATGTTTCTTAATTCATGTTTAAAATATAGATTAAATCTATTATAATATGTATTAGATACAAAGAATTTTACCATACTTTTAATATGATTTTTAAAACTACGAATGTTTTCTTTTTGTTTTTTTGCATATATATTTTTAGCTATAGATCTTATTTTACGGTTGAAAATATATTTTTGTTTATTATACGTATATAGTGTAATAATAACTTTAGCATTAGTATGTTTCATTTCAGCTCTACTAATATATATCCTATTAGCAGAAAAACGGTTGTTTCTAACACGTCTACGTTTAAATAATGTTTTTAGTTTACTTGAAATGGTATTAATGTAACTTTTAAAAAGATTGTTTACTATTTTATCTGCATTAATTAATGATTTAATATATGATTTATTAAAAGCATAGATACTATTAGATCATTCTTTATTTGAAGAGGGATAATATTGAATAGAATTTTTTTTTAAATTTTCTCTGTTAATTTTTTTCTGATATCCTATTTTATCATCCCTATTTTTAGTAAAATTAGTAATTTTATTATCGACAATTAAATTAGATTTTTTGTTTAATAAATTTAACATGTGAATTATATAATAATATTAGTTATATAATGTTATATTATATAAGGTATATGATAAGTACATAAATTATTATATAATTTGATTAAAAATATTTTTTAATCATTTTAAAAATAAAATATATATTGTATATTAGATATAGTTTTAACTAAAGATGCTGGGATTATATAAAGGATTATTGTTAGTCACTCACCTTTTAGTCGTTGAACGCACTTATTACTTGTTTTATTGTATTAATACATTAAAATGCTAAAATAAGTTTCGCTTCAAATTTACTTATTTAGCGTAAAATTTACATACATAAATAAGTTATTCTTGAAATTTACCCAGTTATATTACCAATGGTCTTAAAAAAAGACATTGGAGGACTAACAGTTAATCCCCAGCGTAGCTTTTTCAATAATACAAGACCTTTCCTTACTGCGTCTTGCGATCTTTATGCCCTGCTTACGCAACTGATAGACGTGTAAGTCAAACAGTAAAGCAAGATTAAGCCATTAAACTTTGAAAGTATATATAAAAATCCTTCTATTAGCTTTTTAAAGCATTAAAGCTGTATAAACTTACTAATAAAAGAACTAAAAGTATTATACATTTTTAATCTATTAATACCTTGTATACATCTATTTTCCATATAGTTAAAATCTTACTTATTTTAAATGTTATAGTTCTAACCTAATAGAAATGTAACTGAATAAATTATAGATACTTAATATTTTTATATAAATATATATATATTTTTAAGTAAATATAACCAATAACAAAATAAAATAATAAAATATAATGCAATCTTTTTTTTTTTAAGAAAGCTATTATAGATTAATTGCATATTGCACCTTTACAAAATTAAATTTGGATACACCCAGGTACTCTTTATGGGATCTGTGCCCCGCAT
>Ga0210389_10000594_pt1 | contig 32050 bp, 29 predicted proteins | sample IncBWH28OmetaG_FD_160127 | JGI IMG/M metagenome (GOLD analysis project Ga0210389, IMG submission 160127) | Forest soil microbial communities from Barre Woods Harvard Forest LTER site, Petersham, Massachusetts, United States - Inc-BW-H-28-O ... | reverse complement strand
TGATTGGATAAGAACGAAGGCTCGATTCGAAACCCGGTAGTCTTGGTTTGAGGACGAAGACGCTGGGAAGAAAGGAGCCTTCGCAATGATGATTATAGGATGTGATTTCCATCCCAGCTGGCAACAAATTTCCTGGGTCGATAGCGAGACCGGGGATTGCGGGGAACAGAAGCTAGTCCATGCTGCAGGCGATGCCAGGCTTTTCTATCAGCGACTGGCGGCGCCGGTTTTGATCGGCATGGAGGCCACGGGCAACAGTCAGTGGTTCATCGAGCTGGTCGAGGATCTGGGGCACGAGATCTGGATCGGAGATGCGGCGCAGATCCGGGCCAGTTACGTGCGCAAGCAGAAGACGGACAAGCGGGACGCGGCGCATATTCTGAAACTGGTGGTGGAAGGCCGGTTTCCGCGCTTGTGGACTCCAGACCGCGAGCAGCGCGATCTGCGGCAGTTGGTGCTGCATCGTCACAAGCTGGTGATCATTCGCAGCCGGGTGAAAAACGAACTGCAACACCTTTCCTTGAATAAGGGAGTGCAGCGTAAGCACAAGCTGTGGAGCCAGGCGGGACAGAAGATGTTGCGCGAGCTTCCGTTAAAACCGTGGGCGGCGTGTCGGCGGGAAGATTTGCTGGGACTGCTGGCGATGTTGAACCAGCAGGTCGGCACCCTCGACGACGCGGTGCAGCAGGCGGCGGAAGAAAATCCGCAAGCCAAGTTGCTGATGACGCAGCCCGGAGTAGGTCCGAACACGGCGCTGGCGTACGTGCTCACCATCGGGGATGTCGGTCGCTTTCGGCGGGGCAAGCAGGTGGCCAGCTACCTGGGACTAATTCCGCGCGAGGAAAGTTCGGGCGGACGTCAGAAGCTGGGTGCGATCACCAAGCAGGGCAACCGCATGCTGCGGGCATTGCTGGTGGAAGCGGCGCAGGTGGCGGTGCAGCACGATCCCGGACTCCGTAAACAGTATTTGCATCGCTGTCACCAGAAGCCGAAGGGCGTGGCCAAGGTGGCAACGGCGCGCAAGTTAGCCGTACGACTCTACTGGATGCTGCGCAGCAACGTGGCGTATCCAGAGATCGTTGGCATCGAGAGCAGCTCGGGGCTGCCCCTGGTCGGCGCAAGCTAGACCGCAGGCGTTGAGTGGGCGCTCTCGCATCCCGTAGAGACGGGATGTTCGCATAGAAGAATCATGGTTGATGTTTTAAGCCGAATCGATGGTTGGTGGAACGATCTTCCGCGGCAGGTGATTCAGCGTGAGATTTCCAGAGTCTTGGTCCTCAACCTCTCTGGCAAAACAACGGTGCTCGGCACCGCTGCGGACATCTTTGTCCTTGACAGCGCCTTCGTTCTTATCGAGGGGCATCCTGAGTCGTGTTAGAGTACGGCGGGGCCAGCCCCCATTCTTGATTGAGCAATGGCAGCGTTTATTCTGAGGCCTCGTCATCGTCTTTCTCTTCAGTTACCAAATCCACAACATGGCCGCGAATGGCGAAGGTTTGTTTATTTGTTCCCGCGGGCTCGAACGTGACTCGGATCGGCATGCGCTGCCAGGCAGGCGCGGGGCATGCCGAATCAGGAGCGAGATTCTTCAGCGCCCCTTCGATCATGCCGCCGCCATCGAGAGACTTCTTCAGCACGGGCCTGCGGCGGGCGATTTGGGCCACTACAGCATAGACTTTCTTGCCATCGTCGGAGACGCCGCAATAGGCGACATAGTCGCGGTACCAACTGGCGGCGGAATAGAAAGCATCGAACTCAGGGAGATTGATCGGGGTGATATGGCCGGTGATGCGGTCAACCAGCAGCCATCCACCACACTGCCATTGCCAATGGGGCCCAGCCCCGGATTCTTCGGGAAGAGTGTCATTCACGCGGAAAGCTCGCCGGACGACGAACAGGCGATCGGTGACCTCGTGTGCAGGACCGAGCGTGAATTCTTTGACGCGGGCGTCGACCAGCAAAGCACGAACTCTCAAAGTGAGTGCCGTATTGTCTGCGGCACCCCCGGTGGCGGGAAACCATTGAACGGTGGTCCACTTACCGAAAGCAATAACGTGCGGCTTGGACACTGGGAAGGCCTGGGTAGTCATTCCGAAGATAAGCAAAAATAACGGAACCGCTCGGACACGCGGAGGGTGGGAGATATGTATCATGATCCGAGAATAAGCAGCCGATAGGGTGCGGGACAAGGCCGGAAGGCATAGAGTAGGCGTAATCGTTCCGAACTGGGACATTAACAGGGACGAAGGCCCGGGAGGGGCAATTTGATGCCGACCGTTCGACGTTCCCTAAACCCGGAGGGTTCAAGATTGCAGTAGAATTAGAAACTAGAAATTTGTGCCTATGGGTTCTCCTCGCGATCCGCGCCTGACTTTCGGTAGTAATCCTGGGACAACTCCCGCGCGGGAGATGGCTTCTGAGCACGGCATCAGCGAGGCTTGGAGAGGCCGTCACGTTCCGCGCATCCTGGTGGTGGATGACAATCCCGGCATCGCCGTACTGATGAGCCAATTGCTGACCATGCGCGGCTATGAGGTTGTGACTGCGGCCGATGCTCAGCAAGCCGAGGCTGAGGTGCGGCGGCAATCCCCCGATTTGATCCTCTCGGACGTACGAATGCCAGGGAAGTCGGGATATGAGTTATGCCGCGATCTCAAAGAAGATCCGGCGACGCGGCTTATTCCTTTTGTGTTGATTACAGGCTTGAGCGACAGCGAAGACAAGTTGCGTGGAATTGAGGCGGGAGCGGACGACTTCCTGAACAAGCCGGTGCTGGCCGAAGAGTTGACCGCGCGAGTGAAATCGCTGCTGCGGGTGAAGGAATTTACTGACGAACTGGAGACTGCAGACTCTGTACTTTGCACTCTTGGTCTGATTGTGGAAGGCCGAGACCCTTACACCGAAGGGCATTGCGAGCGGCTGGCGGCGAACGCGGTCGCCTTAGGGCGGCACTTGGGACTCGATGAGGATTCCATTGTGGCGTTACGACGCGGCGGATATCTTCACGACCTGGGCAAGATTGCCGTGCCGGACGAGATCTTGAAGAAAGGCAGCGACCTTACGCCTGAGGAGTGGATGATTATGAAGCTCCATCCGGTGACGGGAGAGAATATCTGCAAGCCGCTGAAGTCGTTACGGCTGGTATTGCCGATCATCCGGCATCATCATGAGCATCCGGACGGGTCGGGCTATCCTGACGGACTGAGGGCGGGTGAGATTCCGCTGCTACCGCGGATTTTGCAGGTAGTTGACGTATACGACGCGCTTCGGACAGCCCGCCCCTACAAACCGGCCATCGGCCACGACCAATCCGTACAGACGATGCGGGACAAAGTCCGCCAAGGATTGCTCGACGGCGACCTGGTCAACGAATTTTTCCGCATGTTGCTGCAACAGCGCAATGTGGCATGAGGCATAGTTTCGGGCTCACCCCTTTCCTTTTTCAGTTTCCTGAACGAGCTATTCAGGACGTACAATAGCGCAGCCTTTTTAGGGGCAACGCATTGGCCGAAAGGGACATCTTAAGCATTCCGGCAGCAGCCGGAAGCCTATGATCCCATCCAACGAAATGACCTACAGCATCGTCATCCCGGCCTATAACGAAGGTGAGCGTCTGGGGCCAACCCTGGAGAAAGTATTGGCCTACGTGCGCCAGCAGGTATGGGACGCGGAAGTGATCGTGGTAAACGATGGGTCGCGAGACAATACGGCCGAAATCGTGCGCGCGTTTGCAAAAAAAAATCCGATCTTGCGGCTCGTCGAGAATCCTGGTAACCACGGGAAGGGTTACAGCGTTCGCAATGGGATCCTTAATTCACGCGGCGACATTGTGGTGTTCAGCGACGCCGATTTATCTTCGCCCATCGAAGAGATGTCGAAACTGCTGCACGCTTTGGCTGGAGGGGCGGATATCGCTATCGGGTCGCGCTGGCTCCGCGCAGAACTGCAGACGCAGCGGCAATCCCTGCACCGGCAGCTCTTTGGAAGAGTGTTCAACGCCTTGAACCGGGTTGTCCTGGGGTTGAAATTCAAGGATACGCAATGCGGATTTAAAGCCTTCACCCGCCGCGCGGCGCAGACGATCCTGCCGCTGCAGCGCATCGAGCGCTGGGGGTTCGATCCGGAAATTCTATTCCTGGCGCGTAAGTTCGGCTTCCGTGTGGAGGAAGTCCCAGTGCGCTGGGGGCACAGCGGAGGAACGCGCATCAATCCGTTGATGGATGGAGCACGAATGTTTCAGGAGATGCTGCGCATCCGCTGGTATGACCTCGCCGGGAAATATGACGGCCGAATCGCCGTCGCCACGCCGGCACCGAAGACGGTGTCCAGCAGGCCAGGGCCAAGAATCTAAATTTGCCTTCAGGCAGATTTATCTTTCGCGGCTGACGCTCGCACTACTTCTAGTACTCTTCTCCCCATCTCCCCGGTTGCAATTGAACTCTGTCTGGATCGGGCAAGGTCTGCGGTGCGGGCACCTTCATTCAGAACCGTGTTGACTGCCGCCTCGATGCAGGAAGCTTCGCGTTCCAACTGAAAAGAATGACGGAGCAACAGCGCCACGGTAAGAATTGCGCCCAGGGGATTTGCGATTCCCTTGCCGGCGATGTCGGGGGCTGAACCGTGGACAGGCTCATATAAGCCGACCGGACCGCCGATGCTGGCCGAGGCCAATAGACCCAGCGAGCCCACTACGCCACCAGCTTCATCGGAAAGAATGTCACCAAACATGTTTTCGGTGAGTACCACGTCCCAGTCTTTGGGACGTTGCACCAGCGACATTGCGGCGGAATCCACGTACATGTGAGAAAGCTGCACGTTGGGATAGTCTTTCGCGATGCGGATCACGACTTCGCGCCACAAGCGGGAACATTCCAGCACGTTAGCTTTGTCGACGGACAAAACTTTCCGGCGGCGCTTCATGGCCAGCTCAAAAGCCACTCGCGCGATTCGCTCGATAGCCGGCTCATCGTAAGTCATGGTGTTCAGGGCGATGCGGGATCCCGGCGCGCCTGCAATCGAACGCGGCTCTCCAAAGTAAAGTCCGCCCAGCAGCTCACGCACGATCATGATGTCGGTGCCGCGAACCAGATCGGCGCGCAGCGGAGAGGCACCTTCCAGCGCAGGAAAACAAATGGCGGGACGCAGGTTCGCATAGGCGCCCAGCTCGCGGCGCAGCCGCAGGAGTCCGGCTTCGGGGCGAAGATGATTCGGGTAATGATCGAACGCTGGATTTCCTACCGCGCCCATCAGCACCGCGGAAGATGAAAGGCAGGTCGTGATGGTGTCCGCTGGCAGGGGATCTTCTGCGGCGGCTAAGGCCGCTCCGCCGATGTTCTTGTATTGCAGTTGAAGCTGATGGCCGAACCCCTCCGTGACAGTTCGCAGCACGAGTACGGCCTGCTCCGTGACTTCAGGGCCGATGCCGTCGCCGGGGAGGATAGTGAGGTTTAGAAGCATGCCGGATTATTCTAACGAAACTACTTTTTACGGTGCGTGGCTTTATGATACGTGGGTCTCGACGGCGAAAGTGAATTCGAAGCACAAGCAAGAGAGCCACGCTTTGCCCCGCAAACAGCCGAGGACAGACGTCCTAAGTAAAATCTCCGAGGGTGACTGCGAAGACAGCTATACCCCCCAGAGATAGTCTTCCTGATCGTGGTGCTGATCGCCGGGAACGGGCAGCGGGACGAATGCATTGGTTTGAGGTACCAGCGGGAACGGCCGCTGGGAATCGCTGGCGGATACGCTGGCTGCGGCAGCCACTGAGAGGGGCTCGAACAACGGAGTCGCTGATGCGGCGGGCTTATGGGTGTCGCGAATCAATTCCAGCAAATGGTGATCTTCGACGTGCTTGATCTTATCGGCCAGTCGCACAAAGCGGCGGTAAATGTCATCGAGGGCGCGGCGGTCGAACTGATACCCGAGTTGTTCACAGCGAATGCTGAGAGCGTGACGCCCGGAGTGTTTGCCCAGAACCAGCTTGGAATCGGGCACGCCCACCGATTGCGGCGTCATAATTTCGTAGGTCAACGGATTCTTGAGCACGCCGTCCTGGTGAATGCCCGCCTCGTGGGCGAAGGCGTTGCGTCCGGTTACGGCTTTGTTCGGCTGCACCGGCACGCCGGTAATTTCGCTCAACATCTGGCTGGCGGCGAAAAGTTGTTCGCCCGCAATTCCGGTCTCGTAAGGATAGCGGTCGCGACGTACGCGGAGAGCCATCACAATCTCTTCGAGGGCGGCGTTTCCGGCCCGCTCGCCAATGCCGTTAATGGTGCACTCAACCTGGCGGGCTCCGGCTGCAATGGCAGCCATAGTGTTCGCCACCGCCATGCCGAGATCGTTGTGGCAGTGGGCAGAGATCGTGACGTTCTCGATTCCCTTCACGCGACGGCGAATGGTTGAAATCAGCTCCCCAAATTCCGCTGGTACGGTGTAGCCAACCGTGTCGGGAATATTGAGCGTTGTGGCGCCAGCTTCCACCACCGCGTCGAGCACCCTGCAGAGAAAATCAGGATCGGTGCGCGTGGCATCTTCAGGAGAGAACTCTACGTCGTCGCAAAGCGACTTGGCGAAGCTGACCGCATCGCGAGCCTGCGCCAGGCATTGATCGCGGGTGATGCGTAGTTTGTATTGCAGATGAATGTCGGATGTGGCCAGGAAGACGTGTATACGCGGATGCGCGGCGTCTTTCAGGGCTTCCCAGGCGCGTTCAATATCAGGGCGGCAGGCGCGCGCCAACCCGGCAATAATGGGACGGCGAATGATCCCGGCGATCGCTTTTACCGCTTCGAAATCACCTTCGGAGGCGATCGGGAAACCAGCTTCGATTACGTCGGCGCCAAGGCGGTCGAGTTGGTGCGCCAGACGCAGCTTTTCCTGATGATTCATGCTGCACCCGGGCGACTGTTCTCCATCGCGCAGAGTGGTGTCGAAAACGGTGATCCGAACTTGCTCAGCAGCCATGGGTCTTCCTTTAGAAAGGCGATACGAATGCCGATGTATTGCCCTATGGTAAGGGCGCACGTGGCTGAAGCAATGCTTATAATTTTGGAGTCATCATTAGAGAATCTTCTATGATAAGATTTGCTAATCGAAGTGATAGTTATCATTAACAGGGTGACTTATGGAGCTTTCGCAACTCGAGGTTTTCATGACCGTTGCGCGAGAACGCCGATTTTCCCGCGCGGCGGAAAAGCTATACCGTACCCAGTCAGCGGTGAGCCAAACGATACGAAAACTTGAAAATGAATTGGGCGAAAGCCTGTTTGACCGTTCGTCGCGAGAAGGAGTTCTAACCGACGCCGGGCACGTGCTCTATGAATACGCGGAAAAGCTGTTGAATCTGCGCCATGACGCGCACGAATCGCTGGCCGAACTGCGCGAACTGCAAAAGGGCAAGCTGGTGATCGCGGCCAACGAATTCACCGCGCTTTACCTGTTGCCGGTGCTGGCGGAGCTCCGGCGGCTCCATCCTATGATCAAGATTACGGTGCAGCGCTCGCTGGGCAGCCGCATTCCAGATGACGTGCTGCAACACACCGCTGAGCTGGGTGTTCTGTCGTATAAACCGGAGGAGCCCCGACTGCACTCCTTCATCACCTATCTTGATGAGTTAGTGCTGGTGGTTCCTCCCAAACATCCGCTGGCGACGATGCCGGAGGTAAGCATCCGGCAACTGGGGGCGGAGTCATTTGTGGCGCACATTGTATCGTCGCCGTATCGCGAAAAGGTTCTCCAGACATTTCAGAAGTACAAAACGCCGTTACACATGGATCTTGAGTTGCCCACCTTGCAAGCCATCAAGCAGTTTGTTGCCTTGGGAAGCGGCGTGGCGCTGATGCCAGAGATCAGCGTGGAAACGGAAGTGGCGCGTGGCGAACTGATCAGAGTTCCGGTGCGCGAACTGCACGTGCAACGCAAGCTGCGGCTAATTTACCGCAAGGAAGCGGGGCTATCCCATGCAGCGCGCGCGTTCCTGAAAGTGGCCGAGGCGGTGGCGACGGAGCGCGCGGGGCGCTACCGTTTTCAGCGAGAGAGTTAAGAGCGAAATTGAACGTAGTCCGACCCCGCGAGTCTGGTGCCGCGCACTTTTGGATCGAGTCAGAATCAACAGTCTGCGCAAACTTCTGCAGGCTGGAACGCGGCCAACGCTTCGCTCAAGCTGGAGTGAATCTCGAAAAACGAATCGAGATGCGTAAGGTCCAGCAGATCACGAACGAATGGGCTCGGACTGGCATATTTCAAATCTGCATTTTTCGACAGAGCCCAGGTGTGGAGCAACACCAGTTCGCCGATGCCTGCACTGTCGATGGAGCTGACACCGCTGAGATCGAGAATCACTCTGCTGCTGCTCTTAAGAACTTCGCCGACGAGACGCGATAGTGCGGCAGCCTCGTCGCGATAAACAATGCGGCCCTGGCAGTAAACGATGACCACATCGCCGCGCCGTCGAGTTTCCAGACTGAGTTTCACCTTCGACTCCTTGGGTTGAATTGCGAGGCCAGCCAGCTCATGTGGCGGCGAACATGTTTGACAAGTGTTATTCATGAATTTGATCCTATGGGATAGACGCGCGTAGAGGGGTTTCGGAATCATAAAAAGAACGTAAATTCTTGTGTCGCGTGCCGAATTCGCACTGGCACAATTTTGGAACTGCGGGCATCTTGGGCGTCGGGTACACTGCATCTAACGAATTTCACACAATCAGGTAGAATTTGCTGCTGGCATCCATTGCCGGGGAGGAATTATTTTCGTGTCAAAAACCGCAGCCGTAGCGCTGGCATTCCTGAGCTTTATGCTGTTCGCGACCACCTCGAGAGCGCAACTGCTCCCGAGCGGAAATGTATACGTCGGAGGTGCTTACGGCGATTCCGTCGATGTGATCAACCGGTATACGTTCCGCGGATGGAATGCCTCGATCGAGGATTTCCCCTTCGCCCGCTATACCCATGTTGGAGTGGTACTCGACGGCAGCGGCTTTTACCGGCAGGGAATCCAGCAGTACAACCTGTTTCTGGGTCCCCGGCTTTCCATGAATTACGGAAAGTGGCGCCCATTTGTACAAGCCATGGGCGGGGTGCAGCGCATGACATCGGACGGCACTACCCATTACCCGGTTGCTTGGGATATCGGAGGCGGCGTTGATCGCAAGTTTCAGTTCCTCTTCATGAAGCACTTTGCCTGGCGGTTTCAGTTCGACTACATGCACACCCACCTGTTGAGCGCCACGCAGAACGATATTCGAGGATCCACCGGCCTGGTCTGGCGGTTCTGAGAATCAACTCCCGCTAGATCCTCGACCCTTCTCTAGATTTCCCTTCGAAACTTCGGGGACGATTTCGGGTTGGCAGAAGTGTCGGCCAGCATACTCGAGGACGGGGAAGACTTGCGCCTCTTCCCGCACGAATTTCAGTTTCGCGCACTTGCAAATTCAGGATGCGCGGTAGACCGGCACCCGACTTCGGGCATCCAAAACTCACGCATCGCATTTCACTCAGGCTTGCTGGTTCAGCCGGGAGGGCAAACTTATCATTATGAGAATGAGAAAAATCGGATTCATCCTGTTGACAGTGATCGTATTCGCCGGTTTTGCGAACGCACAGATTCCCACCAGTGGAAACGTCTTCTTCGGCTATTCCTTTTACAATACCGACCTCTCTTCCATCGACCGCGCCAACACCAACGGGTGGGAGGCTTCCGTGGAGGGCAAGGTTATTCCATTTCTCGGGTTCGTGGGAGATTTCGACAGCCACTATGGATCACAGAATTTTCCGGCATTCTGTCCGTCAGGAAGTGGCGGATGTACCTTCAACGCCAGTTTCACGGAACGTAACTTTTTGTTTGGGCCGCGGGTTTCAGCTTCCGTAGGAAAATTTCGTCCGTTTGCGGAGGCGCTGTTCGGGGGCGCCCACGTCGACGCAGGAGGCGGGGGTTCAGACACTTCATTCGCGACGGCCCTGGGTGGCGGCCTCGACTACAAAATCATCCGCCCGATTGCCTGGCGATTCCAGGGAGACTACGTACAGACACGTTTCTTCGGCACGACGCAGAACAACGTTCGGATCTCGACAGGAATTGTGCTGCGCTTCTGAAACGGTCGTCGGAAGTTAGGGCCTGCGCAAAAAGGATCCAGCTGGTTGGCTGGATCCTTGGTTGTTTACGGCGATGAAGAAATCACGGCGAAGCTCGGGACCGGCGAATTTCGAGGCTAGGTCTGCCAGTATTTATGGTCACGCAAGAAGTAGCTCTGATTCCAATAGTTCATCGCAGTTTTCAGGAACAGCCAACCGACGCGTAGATGCCCCATTTTCTTAAATCGCCGGTTGGTAGTGTAGACTCCGCCACGAACGATGCCGAAACGTCTTCGCTCCACCTGTTGGCTGAGCAGGTAATCCTCGGCGAAGGCTACTTGCTCGTGGAATCCACGGAGCTTCCGGAACTGTTGCAAATCGAACAACATGAACATCCCTGTCGCAAAGGGATGGTGCAGGCGCGACAGGTATTGAAAGAAATCGTTTCCCGCGTAGAACAACTTATCGATCCAGTTGCCGCCCTGACATAGGATGTTCGTGGTCACGCAATGGAGCTTCCTGCGTTGAGCTAGTTCGACGGCGCGTCGAACCACAGAAGGATGCGCCAGCTCGATATCGGCATCGAGGAACAGAACATACGTGCTGTCTGCGTGGGCTGCACCGAGATTGCGTCCAACCGAGGGCATTCCCCCGGAGATCACGCTGACATTCAGCCGATCGCGAAAGCTCAACACAATTTCGCGAGTTCCGTCGGTCGAGTTGGCGTCAGCCACCAACACGCTCGTACTCGACATCTTCGAGTAGTCCTGATTCGTCAGCGAAGTCAGCAAACGAGGAATCAGCTTCGCTTCGTTCTTGGCCGGAATCACGATCGTCAGCTCGTTCGGGGTACTCATTGTCATTGGATTCATGGTCGTCAAACTCATGCTGGTACTCATGGATGCGAACCCCCTGTTCGTCGACGGTGAGATACGTCAGACGGGAATCGACCCAGCCGCCTGAATTGAAATAATGAATTCCATCCTCTTCAACATGGACGGCCTGGTGCGTGTGGCCGCAGAAGATCCGGTCGGCCTCCTGCTGCCGCGCGTATTGCAGAGCTCCGGCGGAGACCTTTGGAGACATGCGCAGCCAGCGCGTGTTGAGCCGGTCGATCAGCCGCACCAACGGCTTGCTCTTGAAATCCAATTTCTGCAGCTTGAGATAGAGCGAAGTGCCCACCCGGCTGAGCCGAACGTTGTTGACCTGAAAGCCGTCAAACTGATGGCCGTGAATTGCGATGTGCCGCAATCCGGAATATTGCCAGGCGTAGCGCTGGTAAACCCTCACTCCCACCAGGTGCGACATAATGTTGGTGAGCCCGTGGTCGTGATTGCCTTCTACCCACACCACTTCGATATTGCGTTTTGGATTCGACAGCTTGCGGATATAGCCTAGAAATTTCCAGTGGTCTTTGGTGAGCCGGGCAAAATTGAGGTCGGCGAAGATGTCACCCAGGAGGATCAAACGGTGAAAACGACTCTCCCTGAGCACGCGGGTAGCTTCCCGCGCATGGCTCGTCTCCGCACCGAGGTGCAGGTCGGAAAGGATCAGCGTGTTGTACACGGGCAGATCCACACTGTAATCGTAGTGAATGAATGTTAAGGGGTGATGAAAGTTGCATCAAAATCAGTGCAGTAAGTAACTGGAGGAGTAACCGCGCGCAGAATCAACGTTTTGGCGCTGATATCCGTCGAAATATTTCAATCGCGTGAACGCCATAGCAAGTTCACGAGCCAAAGGCGCTTGCCTCCGAAGGTTTATTTCGGGGCCGGCGGCACATACTCTTTGGGCAGGGATGACCCTTCCCCAAAAAAGAATTGCTCCATCTGCTTGACGATTACTTCCTGATCTTCGCGCCGCGCAGGATTCAAACGGTACTCATTGAGCAGCATCTTGCAATGTTCCGTCCACATTCTCCAGGCTTCCTGCGAGACGTTATCGTAAACCTTGCGGCCCAGGTCGTTGTCGAAAGGAGGCTCGTCCAGACCGGGTAGTTCCTTCTTCAACTTCACGCAGAGCACAGTGTGCGCCATACACTTCCTTCGGAGGGGATTTTGTAGCCTTCAAGATTATTACATGGGAGGGGCTGGAAAACAGTTGAGTAGAATCAACATGCGAGAGCGACAGCATCCGAGCGCGAAAGAAAGACCGGGCCGGCCTTTCAGGGTTTGGTCGTGGCCGAGGCATATTCAGCTATGATTCTTGCCAGTTCTTCTGGGGACACTGAATCATTGGCGCCTACCTCGGTAACCTTACCCTTGATCCCAACGTAAACCGCGTTATAGGGTTCGTCTCCGACGTTCTCGACCTTGTGTTTGAAGGGCGGAAACCACCGGGCTTCGCCTGCTTTGGAGTAGACTTCCGTGACCTTACCGTTCTGGTCAGTGAAGCGCAAATGGCCTCCGGTAACAATCACCACTACACCGCCGGGATGATCATGCATGTCCGATTTCTCGTGCGGACCATAATGGACGCTGACAACTTGCACGCGTTCATTTTCAAACATCAGCCGGTAATGTTTCGGCTCTACCTTAGTGGGATCTTGTGCGGCGGCGAAGTTTATCGCCAAACACACAATCGCCGCTGCGCAGAGGGATCTGCACAACATTTTGCCGGCCCTCCTCAAATGCGAGTCACAAGCGTGGTTAGACCTGAGGCCACGCTACGCTCGCCGTATACACCTGTCAACGATTCGGAGCGGCGCCGCCCCAAAGTGGTTAATCACAGGCGAAACGTCGCAAAAGGAAAGCGGAGCCTCTGTAAGGCTCCGCCCTCGTGAGATGACCTGCTGACGATCGCACTTACTTCTTGTCCGGATCCTTTCCCGGCTCCGGGGCCTTTTCCTTGCTCTTGTCTTCAATGGAAAGCAGTTCGACTTCAAAGATTAAAGTGGCATGGGGGCCGATGTCGGCGCCGGCGCCGCGATCGCCGTAGGCGAGGTCGGATGAAATGAATAGCTGCCACTTCGATCCGACGGGCATCAACTGGACTGCCTCAGTCCATCCCTTAATCACTCCACTTACGGGAAATGTGGCGGGCTGGCCGCGCTTGTAAGAGCTGTCGAATTCCGTACCGTTAATGAGGGTTCCGCGATAGTTGCACACTACCGTATCGCTGGTTGTGGGCTTCGGTCCCGTTCCCTGTTTCAGAATTTTGTACTGCAGGCCGCTGGGAAGCGTGACCACGCCTTCTTTGGACTTGTTCGCCGCCAGAAAAGCGTCCCCCTCTTTTTTGTTGGCTGCGTCGAGCTGCTGCGTTTTTTCCTGCTGTTTCTTGCCGACTTCTTCCTGTACTGCCTTGATCGCGGCTTGGGCTTCTTCGTCAGTGAGCAGAGTCTTACCGCCCGACAAGCCGTCTTTCAATCCCCGGGCCAGAATGGAGGGATCGTACGGAACGGATTGCTTCTTGAAACTCTCCGCCATCCTCTGTCCGGTTTTCATTCCAAGGGCGTAGCTGAATTTCTCTTTCTCCGTCTTGAGGGTCAGGGGAGTTGCCGCCGTGGCTGGCCGCTTCGCCGCTGGAGTCTGTGCCTTCGCTGGTGCACCTGAGTTCGGTGTACCCGGGGCTGGACTAGCCGGGGACGGAGCAGATTGAGTTGTCGCTGCCGGTGTTTGCTGTGCCAAGGCGTTGCCCAGCAGCAATGTCCCAGCCGCCAATATGTTTACCGCTGTCGTGGTGAAGGATTTATGCATTTAAGTATTGTCACATCGCGGGGAAGATCTCGGCAAACTGGAGTCTTCCTCGTCTGCCTAAATTACTTGGTGGGCCCGCAAGGATTTGAACCTTGGACCAATGGATTATGAGTCCACTGCTCTAACCGCTGAGCTACGGGCCCGAGCTTTATTAAATTAACACAACAAGTACTCCATACATGGGCTTGGCGCGGTATCCGTTACGAAAGCCTGGGCGTGGTGGCCGCTAGTTCTGAAGTCCTTTTCGGATTTGCGTTTGATGAGCCGGTGCGGGCACACTAAGAGCAGTCACCGTCTCGGGAGATATCCGGAGTGCGAACCTTGAAATACTTGCGGCGTCCCCTGTTTTACTGGTTGCTGACATCAACTTTGTGGGCCCAGTCCTTTGTCGCAAAGCCTCTGACGGATCTCGGAACGGGAAAGTACAAGGGCTTCCAGGGCGGCTTGTATGAAAACGGATCGAACGTAGTTCCCCAAGATCATGCCGCTGATGGCCTTGCACTGGCCACACAAGTGAAGCCGGTTCGGGGCAAGTTTGTACTCCTCGCCATCGGCATGAGCAATGCGACTATCGAGTTTCGCGCATTTGAAACCTTGGCAACCGCCGAGAGTCACGTCAACCACTCAGCGATGGCGATCATAAACGGAGCCCAAGGAGCGATGACGGCCTGTTTCTGGAGGTTTGCCAGCGAGAACCCCGTGCAAAGCGGATGCCGGGCGCCGCACCCCATTCCCAATCAGTATGACCGCATACGCGACGAACTGCTGAAGCCCGCCGGCCTTGCCGAAGATCAGGTGGAAGTCATCTGGCTAAAAAATGCGGATCCCAGGCCAACCGTCGCCCTGCCTGCTTCCGATGCCGACGCCTATGCCTATGAACGCGAACTCGGCGAGACTGCCCGCGCCGCCCGTGCTCGCTATCCCAATCTCAAGCTTATGTTTATTTCCAGCCGGGTGTATGCAGGTTATGCCGCTCTGCCGTTGAATCCGGAACCGTACGCTTACGAGTACGGCTTTTCGGTCAAATGGGCCATCCAGTCGCAGATCGATCAATTGCGGAGCGGAAAGGTAGACCCTATCGCTGGCGACCTCGACTACAAGAAGGGCGTCGCTCCGTGGCTTGCCTGGGGCCCTTATCTATGGGCCGATGGTACGATTGCCCGTTCCGACGGTCTGACCTGGAAGCCTTCAGAATTTCAGGCTGACGGTACACATCCCAACAAGGACGGTGTAGAGAAAGTCGCCCACATGCTGCTGGATTTCTTCACGACTTCGCCCTATGCCTCCTGGTTCAAGAAATAGAGAGACGCAAAATAATCTGGGAATGGTGTTTCCTTCTGGTCTGCCCCTGCATCAATCCTGTTTGGAGTTATTGCACCAGGTTAATCTTTCTTGTAAATTCGACTGAAGGACTTTGGGTAAGATGCAGTCGATCTCGAAACGCATAGCATGGCTCTCGCTACTGCTGACCTTGTGGTCGGCTTTGGCCTTTGCTGTGCATCATCATTCGAGTCAGGATGAGTCCGCCACTTGTCAGGTTTGCGTTGCTGCACACTCTGCGTCTCCAACCAGCGCTTCCCTTACCCCAAAGCCCGTATTCCGCCGCGTAGTTCGACACAGGCCGAAGCCCGCTGCTTCCAAACAGTTGCTGGTCGCTTTTGCCTTATACGTCCGCCCGCCTCCTGCGGTCTAAAAGATCAATTTTCATTTGAGTGCAGGCCGGTTCGTTCCCATGAACCGTTTGCCTTGATCTTTTCGACCAAACTCTATGGAGGAAATCATGCTGGCTTCATGCAAAGAGTCGCTTCACGCGGCCTTGGTAGTGTCTTTCTGTCTGGTACTGGGTGTCTCCGCTTCCGCGCAGTCTGTTGGAAATTCTGGTTCCATCAACGGCAGCGTGGTCGATCCTACAGGGGCGGTAGTCTCTAACGCCAATGTTGACATCCGTAATCCCGTGAGCGGTTTTGATCGCTCTACCACGACGGACGCAACAGGAAAATTTGCCTTCACCAATGTTCCTTTCAATCCTTACCATCTGACCGTGACGGCGACGGGCTTCTCGTCCTACGCACAGGACGTAGAGCCGCGCTCATCCGTTCCCGTCAGCGTTGCTATCAGTCTCAAGGTTTTGGGATCAACCACTCAAGTGACAGTCGAGGCGGTAGGCGGAGACTTGATCGAAAATGACTCCACCTTCCACACCGATGTAGACCGGAACCTATTCGACAAGCTGCCGTTGGAGAGTCAGTCTTCGTCGGTCAGTTCGCTGGTCACGCTTGCCACGCCAGGGATATCGGCCGACTCGAACGGACTGTTCCATGGCTTGGGTGATCACGCGGAAAATTCGTTTTCGGTTGACGGGCAACCGATTACCGATCAGCAAAGCAAAGTGTTCTCAAACCAAATTCCACTGGAATCGATCCAGTCGATGGAAGTTATCTCCGGAGCGCCACCCGCCGAATACGGCGACAAGACCAGCATCGTGATCAATGTCACGACCCGCTCCGGGCAGGGAGAGACGACACCGCATGGAAGTTTCACCACTTCCTACGGATCATTTGGGACTTCCAATGCCACGTTTGACCTTGGCTATGGCGGCAAGAACTGGGGGAACTTCATCTCGGCGAGCGGATTGAACAGCGGGCGCTTTCTTGATCCGCCAGAGTTCACCGTTATGCACGACAAAGGTAACGAAGAGAATCTTTTCGACCGCGTGGACTACCAACTGACCAGTACGGACTCGATCCACTTGAACTTCGGCTACACGCGCTCCTGGTTCCAGACACCGAATACGTTCGATTCCCAGAACGCGACCGCATGGAATTGCGTTGTGGTCTGCAATGGAGGCTTGGGTCCCAATGGCGAAGTCGTGGGACCGGCGGACCAGCGCTCGCAAATTAAAACCTTTAACATCGCGCCCTCGTGGACGCGGTTGCTGAGTTCCAACGCGGTATTCACTCTGGGCGCCTTCGTTCGCCGTGACCAGTTTAACTACTACCCGAGCAGCAATCCTTTCGCCGATCTTGGACCCACGAATCTGCAAAGGGAAACAGTGGGGCAGAATCGGAAGCTGACCAACGCAGGCCTGCGGTCGGATATTTCCTACGTCAAGGGGATTCACAGCATAAAGCTTGGTGCCGTGTACCAGCAGACGTTCCTCGATGAGCTTGATTCTCTCGGCATCGTCGATCCCACGTTGCTTCCGGTCACCTTCGGCTGTCCGAATGGAAGTCCGGCTCCCGATCCGTGCGCTGTTCTGCCGCCATATGATCTCACGCAAGGAGGCCACTTGTTTGTCTTCAACGGCCACACCGACGTGAAGGAGGTTGCTTTGTACGCGCGCGACAACATCGTCAAGGGAAATTGGTCTTTGAATCTGGGATTGCGCGGCGATTTCTATAACGGCCTGACCACCCACAAAGAAGCCGAACCCCGTGTCGGAGCCGCCTACAATATCAAAAGGACTAACACGGTCCTTCGCGTGTCGTATGCACGAGTACTGGAGACTCCGTTCAATGAGAATCTTGTTCTGTCCAGCATCGGATGTGCCAACGATGTTTTGAATCCGCTTCTGGGCTGTACCGTCTCAGGTTTAACTCCGTTTTCTCCCGGCTGGCGCAATGAGTTCCATGCTGGAATTCAACAGGCTTTTGGCCGGTATCTGGTGTTTTCCGGCGAGTACATTTGGAAGTACACGCACAACGCGTACGACTTCAGCATCCTGGGGAATACCCCGATTACCTTTCCCATCGAGTGGGACAGGTCGAAAATTCCAGGATACGCGGGCCGCGTGAGCGTGCCGAACTACCACGGATTCTCGGCGCTGGCGGTTTTCTCCAGCGTCGCAGCCCGATTTTTCACGCCTCAAATCGGCGGTGCCGGCGCGGTACCCGCCGTCGCGGTAGGTTCAAGCACCTCAACTCCATTCCGTATCGATCACGACGAGAAATTCAACATAACCACGCATTTGCAGTACCAGCCGTGGAAGGTCGGGCCCTGGGTCGGATTTAACTGGCGTTATGACAGCGGTCTGGTAGCCGGACAAACCCCTTGCTACGGCGGCAATTGCGCCCAAACGACTGTAGACTCCGCCGGCGCTCCGGCGGTTGCGATGACCGACTCGTTCGGGACTCCGCTGACCGCAGATGAGGAATTCGAAGCTGGGCTCTTCTGCGGATCGCAACGTGCCACGCCAACGGTTGCGCTTCCGAATCCGTGTCCCCTGTCACAATACGGGTCTACGCTGTTAAACGTGCCTAAACCGAACACGGAGAACGACGACAAGAACCCGCCGCGGATCGCAGCTCGCAGTCTTTTTGACATTGCGATCGGGCACGATAATTTGTTCCGGGGCGACAAGTACAAGGTGAGCCTGCAAGTGACCGCCATCAACATCACCAATAAGTACGCGCTGTATAACTTCCTCTCGACGTTCAGCGGAACGCACTATGTGACACCGCGAACGCTGACGGCGGAGCTTGGATTCCATTTTTAGCTTCGGAGGATTAGAGCTCTTGTGGCGGGTGCATCAACACTCGGAGATTCGTCTCGAGGATATTCTTGCTGTCTTCCGGCAGATCGATAAAGCGGAAAGGCTGCAGCCATCCTTGCGTGGCCCACATGGGAAACATCATCTCGGCTCTTTCGCGTATCGTCGTCTCCCCGAGATGGAAGATCAACTCTACTTGCAGTTTTTCGTCGAGTGGTTTTTCAACATTCACCAGTCCGCCAGTCGTGGAAAGCTGATGGAGTTTGCCTCTCAATTGACGCCGGTTGGGCAAGCGAATCAGTGTCAATATCGATCCCCGTAGCTTGACCCGAAACGGACGTGGCGTCACGTTCGGCGAACTCGCCGGAGAGCTTTCTACTGTTGGTTCTGGTGTCTGCGACATCGTGCCAGAATTATGACACCCCGATCGTCACTGCAGGAGGTTACGAAAGAACGGGATGCGACCACCACCTATTGCTTGAGGAAAACGCTAAAGTATATGGCGCGGTTGCGAGAGTTTTACTTCCTTCCGCGGTGGGCCTCGCCATGTCCAGAGAACAGGTTATAGGGCCAAACGTCCTTATTCTTCGCCGTCTTCCCGCCGCTGCCCGACGAGGCAGTGCCGGAATTTGAGATGCAGTTCCAGTCCGGCGGCGGTTCGGCGATTCCCCACATATTTCCCTCGTTGTACAACGACACTCCGATCAGGAAAGATGTCGCATCCTTCCCCAGTGGCAGACAATTCGCAACCCGGCCGGAAGCGCTTCCGCCGCCTGGCAGCTCGCTCAGCAGCACGGGTGTTTCGATGGGCAAAGCCTGCGACGCGCGAATTCCGCACCCTTGCGGACTCACTACCAGAGCGACACATTCCGCCGAGAACGGATGCCTGCGGTCCATGCTGGTTACGACCAGAGGAATCTGCACCCGCAATCGTGTGCTGCGCCGCGTCGCTTTGGGAGTGAGTATTTCCATCTCCAAGACTTCTTGTCCGCCAGCCTACTAGTTTGACAGAACGGAGCCAAGATGCATGCTTAAGAAAGAGGGTTTTAATGTGACGGAAGTAACCAAGTAGTTTCGTTCGGGTAGCGCCGAGTTTGCTCCCCCAGCGAGCGAGATCACCGCCGCTCTCCCCTGTTAAGATGGCTCGACATCCGTGAATCATTCTGCGCTAACGGCTCCGGCTCTTCACGAATGGGATCTCTTGCTGGCCGCGAGTTCCCCTACCTTGGGCGACGACGACCTAAGCTACGTTCGCTCTCTACTCGGAGCTCCCCTCAAGTGGGATGCCCTGCTTCGCCTTGCAGATCAACACGGCACTTCTTCGCTGCTCTACCAAAACCTCGTGCGAGTTGAGAGTGCTGTTCCGCCAGCCGTGCTGGCATGCCTCCGACAGAGTCATGAAAGGAATATTCATAAGTCTCTTTTTCTTACTCGCGAGCTGATCCGCATTCTCGATTGCGCCAGCGGACTTGGAGTTGATGTGATTCCGTACAAAGGCGTCGTACTCTCCGAGGTCTACTACGGCGACATGGCGATGCGCCAGTCCGGCGACCTGGATTTATTCGTGCGCAAGCAAGATGTTGTGCGGATCAAGAGTGCAATTCGCAATCTAGGGTATGCTCCGCGCGTATTCATTCCGGAAGATGCCGAGCGTGATTACATCGATTCTGGTTACGAGTTTACTTTCGACAGCCCCGCTGGAAAGAATCTGCTGGAGCTCCAGTGGGCGCTGCAGCCGCGCTTCTATGCCGTCGAGTTCGACATGGATGGATTGTTTGAGCGCGCGGTCAATGTTACGGTTGCGGGCCGGCATGTAAAGACTCCTTCTTCCGAGGATCTGCTCCTGATTCTTTCCATCCACGCCGCGAAACATGTCTGGCGACGACTGATCTGGCTCTGCGACATCGTGCAGATTGTGAAGCTGGGGAGGGTGAACTGGGATTGGGTGCAGTCTCAAGCTCACGAACTTGGCATCGCGCGGATTCTGCACATCACATTGCTGTTAGCGAAGCGTTTTCTGGCCGCGAACATTCCTGCGGCGATCGAACCGGCAATCCTCGCAGATAAAGCGGCATACGGGTTTACGGAACAAATTGCCGACTCTGTCGTTGCAGGCACTATCTACGAAGAAGAAAAGGTGTCCTACTTTCGCCTGATGATGCGTCTGCGGGAGCGCAAAGCAGACCGTCTGAAATTCCTGGCTCGCCTGACTTTCACGCCGGGTCCGGGCGAGTGGGAAGCGATGCGTCTTCCCAGGCCCCTTTTTCCTCTCTACCGCATCGTGCGACTGGCGCGGCTGGCGTCCAGATTTTCGCGCTAACGGCTGGCCAAGCCACCGGCGGTTTCGCCGCCGTCCATGGTGTAGACGTGGCCGGTGGCGTAGGCTGCATCGTCCGATGCGAGATATGCAAACAAGGCCGCGATCTCTTCGGGGTTGGCGTGGCGGCGCAGCGGAATTTTCCTATTTACTTCGTCAAGCATGGCGTCGGTGTATTCGGCGCGCTGCATGGGCGTAAGCACGTATCCCGGGGCGACGGCGCACACGCGAACTTTAGGCGCCAACTCGAGAGCCATGGAGCGCGTCAACTCGATTACTCCAGCTTTGGTCGCGTTGTAATCGGCATAATAGGGATAGCCCATGATGCCGTTGGTCGAGGCGGTTTGCAGAATCACTCCGCTGCCACGCTCGACCGTGTAATTTTCCACCATGTGGCGGGCGGCGGTTTGGGCTACGTAGAAAACGCCCGTGAGATTGACGGCGATCACTTTGTCCCATTCTTCGGGAGTGATGTCGAGGAAGTTGTGGCGAATGCTGATGCCGGCGTTGTTGATGAGGACGTCAACTCCGTCCATCACGCGGACCGCGTCGGCCAGGGCAGCTTCGACCTGCATGAGGTCAGTGACATCGGCGATGATGGCCTCGGAGATTTCCGGCAGTTGGTGACGAATGGTTGCGCAGGCCGTAGCGTCGCGGTCGAGGATGCAAACGCGCGAGCCTTCTTCCAGAAAGCGTGCTGCAGTGGCAGCGCCGATGCCGCTGGCGCCTCCGGTGATCAGGACTCGTTTGTCTTCCAAGCCTCGCATGGCGATTCCCTAATCGGTAGGAATAACCATGGTAGCTTACTGGCTATCGAGGTGGAATGCCCGCTACGTTTTCGAGACTGTCTCACTGGGCTCGCGCTTTCTCTGGCAGAAGAGCAGAAGCAGCGGGAAGAGAATACCGGCTGCAGTGATCGGCCAGGGTGACGCCCTCGCTACGGCCGCCGGGGACGGCGGCGCTGCACTAGTCTCGCTGAGCGGTCGGCATATCGGAAAGCCGATGCACTCCTGAGCGCCGCAATGCGAACAGGATGATCCACCCTAACGCGCCTGCGACGTAGACCATCAAGAACGTCAGAACAATTGTCGTCAAGATGCCGACATGGGGCGCCCACATCGGGCCGGCTGGGGCAATGTCGCGCGGGAGCGCGGCGCTGATCTCCTCAGCCTTTTGGATGGCGAGGATGATTCCAGCGAGAATCACGGTCATGAGTAACGCTGTGGTTTTGGGAAAACGGAAACCGGAACGCATAGTGAACCTCCTGGACGAGAGTGGAAAGGGCGCAGGGCTGCCGAGGATACGCTGGGCGTGTTCCGCGACGGCTCCGCGGAACAGGCCTGTGATTTCGCGAAGATAGAACTTTGCTGTGACGATGTTGCCCATCTTGCGCGCATCGGCGTCGACCTCACGAAAGACCGCGATCATTTCCTCGGCGAACTGCCGACGATAGGAGCGGGGAAAGAGGCGAAGAAGACTTTCATATAGAGCTTGCATCGATCACGCCTCCTTGCGCACGGCGCGCAAACCAGCAACCCGCGTAAGTTGTTTCAGACGGGTGACTTCCGCCTGCAGAGTGCGGCGACCCTTGGGGGAGAGGCGATAGGCTTGGCGTCCCCTGGAGGCGTCGTTTTCTTCGAAGCGCTCGATCAAGCCATCGTCGAGCAGGCGGCGTAACGCTCCGTAGAGAGTACCTGTGCTTAAGACAACGCGGCCGATGCTTACTTCCTCGACATCTTTGAGGATCGAATAACCGTGGCGCGGCTGTTCGGCCAGGCTGAGGAGGATGAGCAGGACAGGCTCAGTGAGGGGCGGGAGGTTCATATATGGCTTTATACGACATGTCGTTAGATGACATATTACGAAAAGGGATTTTCCGTGTCAAGGAAAAACGGAGGGGCCAGACTATGATAGAAACTTCCTGCGACAACCGAAGGTTGTGCCGAGTTGCAAGGGTCCTTCGACTCCGCGCTCAGGATGACAAATTCGTAAGAAGTCCCTTAGATGGTTGCGCAGAAGAAGTAAATCAGTTCGATGATCAAATAACGACGACCGTTAATCCGAGGATGAAGGCACGGAATCACGGATCACGGAGCTCGTGTGGGCACTGCTTTTGCGGTTTCATCCGGGTCATCTCGCCCAAGAGGTGAGCTAACCGACAGTTAAATCAGTGCGTTACGTTTTCGGCGTTTTGGCAGGTGGGGTGCTCATACAACTAATGATCTGCAGAACACCAGATGCTCAAACTTGCACTTGCCAGCGCGTTACTACTGTCGACCTGTGCGGCCGCGCAGACTGCGCCGCAAGTTGGCAACGCGCAGCCTGAACTCAATCAGGGAGTAGCCTCCGCAACGGGGGCAACTTCTGCCGAGCTTCCCGAAGCGCCAAGTGCGATTGGTGGAAGTCCAGACGGCCCCGCTAGTGAGCCTGACCCTGGCAAAACCTGCCTCGTGTCCTCAACCCCGGCGATGGAGCGAACCAGCCATGGAAGCGGACGCACACTGGACCGCCAGTTCATTCTGCTTCACACTCTCAGCACGGTAGCTCTAGTCGCGGATCTGGAGACGACTGCTCACGACCTTGAGGGACAATCCAAATCCGGCGAGCTAAATCCGTTGTTCGGCCAACACCCTACACGGGCTCGACTCTACGGCATCGCCGTGCCGTTAAATGCCTTGTCTCTCTATGTAAGCTACCGTTACAAAAAGAGTGCGCCCGGCCGGAACTTGTGGAAAATTGGTCCCGGGCTGTTGATTGCCGTTCACACCGCCGCTAGTATCAACAACCTACTCGCGGCACACTGATGACCCGGCGTTGTTGCTGGTCCGCGTTGCTGCGGTCCGTCGAATCGTGGTCCTTCTGAATCAATGTGAAAAACCAAAGGAGAACCGGAAGGATCGCCCCGGTACGGCCGCCAACGGGAGCTGGAACAACGGCGATCCAAGTATCGCACCTAAGTTTGAATAGTCTTTGTTTCCCGCAAGATTAAGCGCTTGAAGGTTGCAATCTAAATATGTTCTTTGCCTGGATTCGAACAAGAACTGCGGTAGCGCAAACCTGCGATGGACGAACATATCCATGGAGTTATAGGACGGTCCGCGCCCGCTGTTTCGCGGTAGTCCAGCTCGATCGGTGAAGAGCCCGTTGCCTTCCGGGTCTAAACCGCTGGTTATGTTGAAGGGCTGTGAGCTATGCCAGGTGTCGACCAGGGTGAGCGAAAGTGCTTTTCCGAACTTCGAATTTGCAACAAAAGTAAGGTTGTGGGCTGCGATGCCGCTCGATGGACCCCATTCGCCACGAATATCATTCGGTAGCGCTGGGAACGAAAAAGGTCCATCCGTGTTGTCGCGGGAATGGATCCATTCGTAGTGTGCGGTAAAGCTTTGACCTCGTATTTTGTAGAGCGCCCGGACGTGTATCTGGTGCTTCTGCTGGGCACGGTTTGATTCCAGCCAGTCCGTCCATCCGATTGGCGAGCTGAGTCGTTGTGAACCTAAAAGGTGCGTGCCATCCGTCCAGGTATATTCGACGCCGGGCACAAAGCTCCTGAAGCGATGTTCCACGGAAACCTTGGAGACCCAGTTGCGGATAGGGGTCAGGTTTGGTGCGATTCTGGAAACAATTTCCGATTGGAGAGTGGCTGTTCCGGCTTCGAGATTGGCCATGGAAGCGTTCGTTATCAAATACTGTTCAAGATGATTCCCGTCATTCTCCGTCGCTTTCAGGAAGACGTCATTGGTCCAGGTTTTGACAAACATACCGCTTCCGGCGGATAGGACGAAACCACGCAAGTTCGCAAGAGCAGAGAGTCGGGGCGAGAAGAGTATACCTCCGGCTGTTTGGGCATCCGCCCGAACCCCTCCCCTGATCACCAGTCCCGGACGGCGGAGCACTTCAGTTTCAAGGAATGGGGCAGCGGTATAAGACGCATAGTCAACCTTGCCTTGTCCTTGCGTAATGATCCCCGTACCGACATCCGCGCCGGTGGTTGCGCTTAAAACGTAGTCCGCCGAATTGTCAAAGTAGATGTGGCCGTGTGGATTGGGAGTGATATTTTCTTCATCTTCCCTCCGGGTGACCGTAGCCCCAACACTCCAGAGATGGTTCATCCAACTGAACTGCAAGACATCTTTGAGGGTCCATCGCGACCATAGAGTATGCCCCTGGTTGACGTCTGCCCCGCCCGCATTAAAAGCGCCGGATACGGTCACGCCCAGTGCGCTCGAGTTGGCATTTAAATCAGAATTAAACCAGTCTGCGGAGATGCCTCCGTGGGATGCGAAGTGTTCGCCAGTTTTGGTAAACGTTGCCCGAAATTCCTGACCGGTGGAATCCTGGTGGACTCCGGCTTCTGGCAAGGTTATTTCCCCCACATTCATATTCGTGTGGCTGGAGGTCACGACGAAGAGCGAAGCATTCAGGTGCAAGGTTTCTTGCCGGGCGTAGTCGGCTCCGAAACCGTACGATGCATTCGTGGCGGCGATCGGGGCGGAGCCAACTGCAGAAATCGATGTACCTGGAATGGAAGGAACAACGGCTTCGATGGGCAGTTCCCCCTGCTTACCGGTGTAATAGACATTGGTGGTGAACGCGAGCGGCAGGTAGGGCACCGGGCCTGTGATTCCAAGAGTGTCGCTCTTCGAGGTTGAACTGAGACTTGGATTCAAGCCGTCGGGCGACTTGGTTCCTAGAGATATCCCGAGAGCGGTGACTCGAAACCGGCGGTCAGCTTTCTTTGTAGTGATGTCTATGTGGTTATTCCCGCCATCGGAGTACTCGGTGGAAAAAGGATCGGCATTGATAGTGATGAAAGCGATTCTGTCGGCCGGCGGAGGATGGTCCGCGGGTAAACCGTCGACGTAGAGAGAATCAGATCCGGAATAGATTCCAGCTAATTGCTTGGCATAAGCAACCAGTTCCTCACTGTTGTTCGAGATCTCTCTGAGTTCGCTGTCGGAGAGCGACACCGAGTTCAGGGGGGCTGGCGAGAGTCTGTCGGCGCTAGCGGTCACAGACTCCTTTTGTTCAGCGATCCGGAGTTGCAATGTGAACGTTCGGCTGCGACCAACCGGGAGTTCGAGGGTCTCCAGGCTGGGGTAGACTGCGCGAATCCTGCAGCTTTCAGGAAAAGCCTGCCGGGTAAAGTTGAAATAGCCTTCGCCGTCTGTCTTGAGAGTCTCTATATGGTTTTCGCAAAGCAGAGAAACTTTAGCACCGACGACAACGAGCTGCTGGGGATCAACGACCGTGCCTAACAAGGTTTCCGCTTGCGCGTAAAATCCGCAAGCCAGCACGAACGCAACCGCCAGCAGCCCGAGTTCGGAGCGTGTCAACGAGTTTGAGACACCAGCCGGCATAATGGGTCAATTATTCCGGCAGGCATCGGCTTGCTTAACGAGAAAGCCGCTTGTAGTCCGTCGCGAATCATCGCCTACGAGCCGTTGCCGACACTTCCGAACGCCATCAGTGTCCATTCCCGCAAAAGGGAGCCTGTCCAGCCGCAGTGCCGGGTCCGGCCCAATAGCAGACGTCTCCGCCGCACTGGGAGCTGGGATTATTGCAAGTCCCGTTGTCCGTACAACTGCAGGCGCCGCATGCGTTCGCGGGTGCCAAGCCGCTACACGTGCCAGCTTCTGTGCCGCTGCCGCTTGTGCTTGAGTTGCTCATCTCTTTCGCACCTACGACGGCCGCTACACCACCTGCAGCTAGTACCCCCAAGACGATAGGAGCGGCGCTGCTGTGGGCTTTGACCGTTGGCGCTGGTTGAGATGCAATCTGCACTTCATGGCAATCCGGATTCGCGCTCGTATCCACCGCGCAGACCGTGAACGGCTTATATCCGCCAAGAGGAGGCGGCGCTGGCGTGCCGTAGAGTAGTCCGTTCATGCCAACGTGCATGCCTAGTGGAGGAAATGACCCCGTTTCCCATTGAAAGTGATAGGGCGGGTTGCCTCCCGAGACCTGGCCGGTGGAGCTGGATTGTTCGCCGCAGGGCGCTAGACTGGTGTCCATCTTCATTCCATCAGCGTCCGTAAAACCCGCAGGCACTGGAATCGCCTGGCCGTTACAAAGGTTGTAGGCAGTCGGCACGCCAGCTTTCGGAGCAGGAATCTTCGGCGTATTGAACTTCACTTTGAGCTTGTCGTGTTCCGGAGTCGCCGGGGCAGAAGCGGTGACAGCAGAGACTGATTGCGCTGCTGAGTTTGAAACCATCGCGAAGGCACAGACTATAACCGGCGCGAGAGCTGCCATCAAAGCGACCTTTTTTCGGAGGCATTGGTCTAGCCTCTTCGTGTTCATAAATTTCTCCTTGTGGGTGTCGAGTAGCCCAGTGATCCTCGGCTTATGCAACATGGATAGATAGGTAACGGAGGTAATTCCGGCATTCCATTCCGAAACTTTGGTCTGGTTTGGAACCAAAGCTAGGACTTGTCCGCGATGCGGAACTCTGACGTGCGATGCGCTGGGTTGGCTGAATCTTAGATGGGTTTGCCGCGGAAGAAATAGACCAGCTCGATGATCAGGATGATGACGACCATTAGTTCGAGGACGAAGGCGCGGCTTTGGTTGAATTCGTCAACCATGAAGCGGTAGAGGTCTTCGGCGGTTTGGAGTTTTTCCTGGACCAGGTCTTTGTAGTCGGGGACGCCGACTTTCGAGGCGGCGAGTTTGTAGAGCCGGGCGGAAAACATGTCGCTGAGGAATTTGATGGCGTTGTCGGCGCGCTCGGTCAGTTCGCTTACGTCGAGCAGGACGGTGTGAAGTTTCGAGGCCGCGCGGGCGGTTGTCCAACGCGACCAGAGGCCGCGGCCTCCGCGCTCGAGGAAGTCGTAGACCCCTTCGAGCTGCTTGGTGAGCAGTTCGTCATAGTGGCGGAACTCGAGGAGCTGCGAGTTGGCGTACTGCAGTAGCTGGATTGCGGTCTCGGCGCCCGAAGGAGTGTCGTAGATGAAGGCGGCGTTCCATCCGATGACGGCGAGGTCGTTGGGATAGTAGGAAATCCGCGACTGAAGAATTTCCTGACGTTCACCGTCGGAGAGCGCCTGGGTCTCGCCTCGGACGACTTGGGAAATGTAGTCGCCTTGCGCGGTGAGGAGATCCAGGGCAGAGGGTGCGCCGGCAATCTCGCGCAGATGGAAGATGAAATAGTCTTCCTTCAACCATTCGGTGATGTAAGGCTTGACCAGGGCGGGAGCGGCGCGCTCGAGTTTCTCTTTGACGATGCGGGTGGCGAGGCTCTCGAAGTTGGTGTCCCAAACCCAGCGGCTGGAAAGTTGCACCAGATTGTCCCAGGCGCCGGAGAAGGGCAACTCGAAGACCACGCTGACTACGCCGTAGTCGAAATATTTGATCTCGCCCTGAAGCCGCTCGCCGCTTTCGAGCACCAGCGGCTCGAGGGCTTCTTCCACGGGAGGACGCTGGAAGCGGACGTATCCCGGAGCCATGTGTTTGAAGCTGGTGGTGTCGACGGTGCGCGCGCCGAGGATGTGGCGCAGCTCGTCGAGTCGAATTTCCTCGCAGACGTCGAATTGGATCATCACCAGGACCGACCCACAGAGCGGCGCGTCGGGAAGTTTGGCCGCGACCAGAGTAGGAAGCGCCTCGTAGGGCACTTTCCCGACAGTTGGCGCGGTGATTATGGCGTCATGGTCCATGAAACTTCCGACGTTTAACTTCGATGAGTGCCGAGGCGTTTCTGACTTTCGAGAACGCGGCGTGATGAATCTAAGCTATTGTCCCAGAAGAAAAGCGATCTGGCGAGGTCTGAAGGTAGCTTTCAGGTATAAAGAGCCTTAAAGACTTAAGAATCAGCGCCTTCTGGAGACCATCCCGAGCAGGATCCCAGCGGCTGCGACGGCCGCGAAGCCTAATGCGGCCTGTTTAATCGAACAGGATACTTCCGCCTGACGCAGGCTGGTAGTGGCAGATTCGGGATAGGGACGGGATTCTAGCGTGTCGCCGTTCAAGGCCAAGTGCAGCACTTCGGCCAAATGAAGAGCTCTTCGAGGAGAGCCTTGGGCAATCTGTTCACGACAACTGAAGCCGTCGGCGATGATCAGCCAATCGGATGGGGCTTGCCGGACCGCGGGCAAGAGTTCCAGTTCGCCGATGGCGATGGACAGGTCGTACTTCCCGGGTTCGAAGCCGAAGGAGCCAGCCATGCCACAGCAGCCGGGTGCGGGGCTCTCAAAGTCGATACCGATACGGCGCAGGACGGCTTCTTCAGAGGTCATCTTCATCAGTGATTTTTGATGGCAGTGACCGTGGAGAATAGCTTTGCGGTTAAGACGAGGTAAAGGAAAATGCGGGGCGTAAGTTTCCAGAAACTCGCTGAGGAGGAAAGTCTGGCGGGATAAAGCTTGCGCTCGTTCGTCGTGCGGAAAGAGGTTGAGGAGTTCGTCTCGAAAGACTGCCACGCAGCTGGGTTCGAGGCCGACGACAGGGATGCCAGCTTCGATTTCGGGCGAAAGTTCGTCGAGAATCTGAAGAAGAAGATCCTGGGCTCGGTCGAGCATGCCGTGGTCGTAGAGTGGACGCCCGCAGCAGAGGTGGGCTTGCGGGATAATGACTTGGAAGCCTGCGCTTTCCAGGACTTCGACAGCGGCCTTTGCTGTTTCGGGGTAAAAATGGTTGTTGAAGGTATCGGGCCACAGGAGCACGGGCGTTCTCTCAGGGGCTGAAGCCCCTTCTTCTTCTCCCCTTTCAAAGCCGCTCTCCTTCCGACGATGGAACCACGCCTTGAAGGTCTCGCGGGCAAAGGCTGGGATAGCGCGCTGTTGTGGAATTCCGACGAGCAGCTTCGAAATATCGCGCAGGAACGGAAGTTGTGTTGTGAGATTGGCAAGGCCGGGCGCGTGCGATGCGGCGCGCGCCCACAAATCGATGTTACCGAATGCATAGGCGCTGCGAGGGCGCATGCGGCCTTCGTAGTAGTGAGAAAGAAACTCGGCCTTGTAAGTAGCGACATCTACTCCCACCGGGCACTCACTCTTGCATCCCTTGCAGGCAAGGCAGAGATCGAGCGAGTGCTTGACTTCTTCGCTGCGCCATCCATCGCGGATGATCCCATCGCTTCGAGCTTTGTCTTTGCCCTGCGTCATTTCCCAGAGGAGGTGGGCGCGGCCGCGCGTGGAGTGTTCTTCTTCGTGGGTAGCGCGATAGCTGGGGCACATCAGGCCCCCTTCTTCGCGGCGGCATTTGCCCACTCCTACGCAACGCAAAGTAGCTTCGGCGAGACTGCCATGGTCGGCGAGAAATTGAAAATTAGTTTTCGGCTCCCAGGGAGAATAAGCGGCGCCCAGGCGCAGATTTTCGTCGAGCTTGTAAGGCTCGATCAGCTTACCGGGATTCATCTTCCACTCTGGATCCCACGCCGATTTGAATTCACGGAAGGCCTGCACCAGTTCCGGGCCAAACATTCGTGGAAGCAACTCGCCGCGAGACTGACCGTCACCGTGCTCGCCGGAGATGGAGCCGCCATAGCTTACGACGAGATCGGCGGCCTGTTCCATAAATTTACGGAATTTGCCGATGCCAGCTTTCGATTGCAGATCAAAGTTGATGCGGGTATGAACGCAGCCGTGGCCGAAATGGCCGTAGAGCGAGCCTTTGTAGCCGAAGGCGGCCATCATCTTGCGCAGGTCGCGGAGATAGTTGCCGAGTTTCTCTGGAGCGACGGCGGAGTCCTCCCAGCCTTCCCAGTTGAGCGCTTCGCCGGGTACATGCGATGTGACACCCAGAGCTGATTCGCGAACCTCCCACATGCGTTTGATTCCCTGCTTGTCGGTGTAGAGGCGCATGTGAGGCGCGTCTACATCGTGAGCCAGAGACTGCATCAGACCCTGCGCCTGGGATTCGGCGGCTCGCGCTGTTTCCGCGCCGAACTCTACCATGAGCCATCCGCCACCTTCGGGAAGAAGCGCGAGGCCTTCGGGGTTAATGCCCTTCGCTCGCGTATAGCCGACGAGAAGGTCGTCAAAACCTTCGAGTCCGATGGGCTTGTGTGCCATGATTTCGGGAACATGGTCGGCGCACTGATAGATGTCGGGATAGGCAACAATCAGCAGCACTCGTTCTGGCGGGCTTTTAACCAAGCGGCAGGTGGCTTCGAGAATTGTGACGCATGTTCCTTCGGAGCCGACGAGTGCGCGGGCAACGTGGAAACCGTTCTCAGGCAGAAGATAGTTGAGGTTGTATCCCGAGACGCGTCGCGGAATGTTGGGAAAGCGCTGGCGGATGAGATCGCTGTAAGTGGAGCCGACGGCTTGCAGCTTAGTGTAAATCTCTGCGCGTCGTCCGTCCTGTTGCATGATGTGTTCAAGCTCCGCGTTCGGCGTGGCGCCGACTTTCATGCGCACGCCGTCGTAAGTGAGAATTTCAAGCTCCTCAACGTTGTCATCGGTCTTGCCGGCCATGACGGAATGCACGCCGCAGGAGTTGTTGCCGATCATGCCGCCGAGAGTGCAGCGGTCGTGGGTGGCGGGATCAGGCGCGAAGGTGAGATGGTGTTTTTCGGCGGCAGCGCGGAGGTGATCGAGAACAACTCCGGGCTGTACGCGGGCGATGCGGCGGGCGGGGTCGATTTCGAGAATCCTCGCCATGTACCTGGAAAAATCGAGGATGACGGCAACGTTGCAACACTGGCCGGCGAGCGACGTGCCTCCACCGCGGCAAAGAAGCGGCGCGCCGAACTCTCTGCAGAGCGCGACCGTGGCTAGAACGTCTTCGACATCGCAAGGAAGCACGACGCCGATGGGGATCTGGCGGTAGTTGGAGCCGTCAGTCGCGTAGAGGGCCCGCGTGCCGCGGTCGAATCTTACGTCACCGCGAACTTGCCTGTGCAGAGCCTCCGCCAGGCCGTTAGCATCCACCTGCGCGGACCTGCCGGCCTGAGCGAGTTCGACAAATCTGTCCGTCATGCGGCCTGACTTACTTCAATTCGAGGACGAACCAGACGAGTCAGACTTACGGGAGACGTTGGTGATCATGATCTTTGTCTTGTCGCCATGAGCCTCAATATTGACCGTAATCATGCTCTTGTGATCGTTCGAGATGATGGTGCAGCGGCCTGAGTCTGAAGTTGTGACCATCGCATTGGGAAACTTCGCTTTGTAAAACGCGGCGATCATATCGACAGAATCGGTGCTCTCGGAGTTTACCGACGCAGTGTGAACGCCCCCAAAGGTTGCGGAGGCCGAGCCATCTCTCAGAACCTCCGCTCCTGGATAAAGATCCACTCCGAGATTGCGTGCTGCCTCGGAGGGATCTTTGGTGGCCTGAACGCTGCCGAATGGGGTCTCGACACTGACGTTGTTGCCCTCATGGCGGATGTGAGCATTGTGTGCCACGTGCCATGCGAAGAATCCGACTGAGGCGATGCCGAGAATTCCCAACAACACGATTACGCCAACCGCAATGAGGATGACCTTAAGAGCGCCGCCGCCCTGTGCGGCCGCCGGTGGAACGGACGTTGCCAGAA
>Ga0210389_10000593_pt1 | contig 32074 bp, 20 predicted proteins | sample IncBWH28OmetaG_FD_160127 | JGI IMG/M metagenome (GOLD analysis project Ga0210389, IMG submission 160127) | Forest soil microbial communities from Barre Woods Harvard Forest LTER site, Petersham, Massachusetts, United States - Inc-BW-H-28-O ... | reverse complement strand
TTCGGATCGCCGTGCGCGGTCACCGAGTAGCCGGCTTTGACGCTCCCCTCGGTCACATTGAGCTTCGGTTCGTTCGTGATGTAGCGGATCGCACCGGCCTCGGCACCTGCACCGAACAACGTTCCCTGCGGGCCCTCCAGAACTTCGATGCGATTCAGATCGGCCGCGTAAATATCAAGGTTGCGATTCGGGAGCTGCCCGGATTGATTATCCAGATAGATGGCGACATTCGGCCACAGACCGGTCGAACCGCTGCCCTGACTGGCCTGCGAGCCGGCGGCAAGGCCGCGCATGTAGATCTCGCTCTGGCCCGGCCCGTTGGCCGCTGTCGTCACGTTCGGCAGATACTTGATGTAGTCATCGAGGGTGCGCACGTTCAGCTGGTCGAGCGCTTCCCCCGTCAGCGCCCGAATCGAGATGGGCACGTCCTGAATGTTTTCCGAGCGGCGTGTCGCCGTGACGGTGATCTCCTGGAGCGCATCCGAATTGACGACGGTAGTCGCTTGCTCGGCTGCGGTTGCGCTAAACGAAACGCCGCCCAGAATGGATGCGATCGCCATCGAGAGCTTCGAGTTCATTGTCCATCCCCTCTAGAGTTTTTTTGAGGTTGCCGCGAATCCCTCATCGTCATCCCGCGTTGAACGCGCAATCAATCATAGTGATATGTCGCGTTAGGTCTATCTTGTCTCAAGCTCAGATCGGACGCAACGAAAAAATTGGACAAGACTAATGCATTAAATAACAGTAGCTTACTATATCTATCTCGATCAGAAATATTATCGCACCATCCGGAAGGACATTGAACAGCCGTTTAAAGCGCGCCGGAAAACTCGCGCCCGATCTCGCTGAGGAGAGCTTGCGCGTAGCTTTGGAACGAGCGCCACACCTCGACGTGAAACGCATCCGGCGCGGTGCGCCAAAGCACGATTTCGGCCTTGGCGAGCACCGTGCGCGTGCACATGTGAACGGGAAACTCGCGAAGATCCAAATCGAGCGGACACGCTCCCGCGAGAATGGTCGCGGCATGCGGACCGAAAACTTCCAGGGCCACCTGCCGATGGGACACATCGACGAGAGAGTGGGCGTGGGTTGCCAGAGCCTTCTCCAGATCGGCGATAGGCAGCGCAACGTCGCGCGACGCCTGCCACAAGAGGTGCTCGTCCGGCCCGAGCCACAGCGTGGCGCGCTCGCCGAGCGTCTGCGCGCGGCAAGGTTCCTCCGAGAGCGGTACGCCCCAGACCAAAGCCGCCGCGCTGCGCGCGGCCGCATCGCCTCGCAGGATTAGCCGCGAGGCCGGCGGCTTCACACGCATCCAAGCGGCGTCAGCCATTCACGCGCGCTCCTTCGGGATCGTAGAACACCGGTGAACTGACTTCGACTTCGACGTCGCCGTTGGCATTCGACACGTACAGGGTCGCACCCATCCGCGCCCGCCCGCCGGCAATCATCGCCAGTGCGATGGGAAATCCGACCGTGGAGGCGGCATATGACGAGGTCACGTGACCGATGAGCTGCATGGGCGGCCGCTGCGCGGGTTGCTCGCAAATTTGCGCGCCCTCGTCGAGCACGGTGCGCCCATCCCTGGGTTTAAGCCCCACCAATTGCTTGCGGTCCGCGCGCTTCATCGCGGGCCGCTGCAACGAGCGCAGTCCGACGAAATCGGTCTTGTTCTTGCCGATCGCCCAGGATAGTCCGGCATCGTCCGGCGTGGCGGTGCCGTCGGTCTCTTGTCCGACGATGATGTAGCCCTTTTCCGCGCGCAGCACATGCATGGCTTCGGTGCCGTACGGTGTGATGCCGAACGCGGCACCCGCGGCGTACACGGCTTCACAAACTTTCAGTCCATGGTCCGATGGCACATTGATTTCGAAGCCTAACTCGCCGGTAAAACTGACGCGGAACAACAGCGTGGGCAGGCCGAGGATCTTGCCGCGCGCCACGCTCATGTGGGGAAAGGCTTTGGCCGTGATGTCGATGCCTTCGATGAGCGGTTCGAGCACCTTGCGGGCGTTCGGCCCCTGGACGGCAATCACGGCCCATTGCTCGGTGGTTGACGTCAGCCACACCTTGAGTTGCGGCCACTCGGTCTGCCGATAGTCCTCCATCAGCGCCAGCACCCGCGGCGCGCCGCCCGTGGTGGTGGTCACGTGAAAGCGATCCGCGGCCAGCCGCGCGACGACGCCATCGTCGTAAACAAACCCATCTTCACGCAGCAGGATTCCGTAGCGCGTGCGTCCCACCGCCAGATTCGTCCAGTTATTGATGTACAGGCGGTTCATGAACTCGGCCGCGTCCGGACCGACCACCTCGATCTTGCCCAACGTCGACGCATCGAACATGCCGACGCCGTCGCGCACCGCGCGGCATTCGCGCGCGACCGCCGAGTGCATGTTCTCGCCGCGGCGTGGGAAGTAATGCGCGCGCTTCCACAGCCCGACATTTTCGAACAGCGCGCCTTGCGCCTGCGCCCAGGCGTGCATGGGCGTGGTGCGAATCGGATCGAACAACTCCTTGCGCGACACGCCGGCGAAACTGCCGAAGCTGACGGGCGTGTACGGCATCCGAAACGTGGTCAGTCCCACCTGTGGGATGGGTTTGTTCAGCTTTTCGGCCACGATGGCCATCGCGTTCAAGTTCGAAGTTTTGCCCTGATCGGTCGCCATGCCCGTGGTCGTGTAGCGCTTGACGTGCTCGATGGAGTGAAAGCCTTCCCGGGTCGCAAGCGCGAGATCGCGTGTGGTGACATCATGCTGCCAATCGACGAAGCTTTTGCGGCGCGAGGAGCCGCCCGGCAGCGCGCCGAGAAAGGAATCATGCCGCCGCGCCACGGTCTCGACCGCGAATGAGCCGAGCGGCTTGCCCAGTCCAAGCACCTGCGCCGCGGCGTGCGCGCCGTCCGCCAAGACCTGCTCGAGTCCGTAGATACCGCGACAGGCGCCGGCGGAACGCTCGGCCTCGGCGGAGCGCCCGGGAACAAAGGCTTTGAGCGCGTCGCTCCAGTCGAGCTTGCCGCGAGACTGAGAGAACAAGTGAACGCTCGGTGTGTAGCCGCCGGACAGGAGCAGGGCATCGCAATCAATGTGCAGCCGCTCCGCGGGGGAACCCGTTCGCGTGACGCCCAATGTCACGCCGCTGATGCGGCTGTCGCCGCGGGTGTTCAATACCGTAGATCGAGCGCTGACGGGAATTCCCACACTGCGCGCAGCCGCTGCCAGAGGCCCATCGCTGCTGCTGCGGACATCGGCAATGGCCGCAATCTCGACGCCCGCGGCTTTGAGATCGAGCGCGGTCTGATAGGCGTCGTCATCGCAGGTGACGATAACCGCCTTGGAACCGACGCGAACGCCGTAGCGGTGCAGATAGCTGTGCGCCGCCCCGGCGAGCATCACGCCTGGTTTGTCGTTGCCCGGAAAGATCAACGGCCGTTCCAGCGCGCCGGTGGCGAGCAGCACATGCCGCGCGCGTACCTGCCATAGGCGTTCCCGGGGCAAATGATCCGGCGCAACGTCCATATGATCGGTCAGCCGCTCATTGAGGCCGATCAGATTGTGCGGGAAGTACCCAAAGGCAGTCGTTCTCGGCAGCAGCGAAACACGCGCGTTATCCTTGAGCAGCGCCAGGACGCTCTCGAGCCAATCCGCGGAATTCTTGCCCTCGATGCCGACGGCCGGATCCGACAAGAGACTGCCGCCGAGTTCGGCTTGTTCGTCGCAGAGAATGACGCGCGCGCCGGCGTTGGCCGCCGTGAGCGCCGCGGCGAGTCCGGCAGGGCCCGCACCTACGACGAGCACATCGCAGTGCGCATAGCGCTGTGCGTAGCGATCCGGATCGGGCAGCGTCGGCGCCACCCCTAAGCCCGCGGCACGGCGAATCAATGGCTCGTACACGGACTTCCAGGCGCCGCGCGGCCACATGAAGGTCTTGTAGTAGAAGCCCGCCGGGAAGAAGCGCGATAGCAGATCGTTGACACGGCCCACATCGAATTCAAGGGATGGCCAGCGATTCTGGCTATGGGCGTTCAAGTTGCGATACAGCTCCACCTGCGTGGCTCGCAGGTTGGGCGTGATGCGAGCGTGGTCGCGGCCAACAGTGACGAGCGCATTCGGCTCTTCGGCGCCGGCCGAAAAAATGCCGCGCGGCCTGTGATACTTAAAGGAGCGTCCGATGAGGTGGACCCCGTTGGCGAGCAGCGCAGAGGCCAGCGTGTCGCCGCGATAACCCTGATAGGTTCGGCCGTCGAAGGTGAAGGGCAGGATCTCTTGACGGTCGATGCGCCCGCCCGCTGGAGTTCGAAACTTCATGGGGGTTTGGGTTCGCCGCGCTTGTATACGGCGACGAAGTGATCGGTGGTGGTATCGCGCAGGGCGTTGAAGAACTGTCCGCAGCCGCGCGCATGGCGCCAACGTTCGGCGTACACACCTTTCAAGTTCTCGCGCATGTACAAAAAGCGCGCCCAGGTCTCATCATCGACCTGAGCAGGAGGGCCCGGGCGAATCAAGTGCGCTTCGCCGCCGTGCGTGAATTCCAGTTCCGGGCGCTCGCCGCAGTAGGGGCAGGGGATGAGCAGCATGGGTTAGTGGGTGAGCACGGGTTGGCGGGCGAGCATGGGTCAGTGAGCAACGGCGGCGGCGGCGGCTTCGTCGATGAGATTGCCGTCGCGAAAGCGCTCAATGGTGAAGGGCGCATTGATGGGATGCGGCTCGTCGCGCGCGATCGTCCACGCGAACAGATGCGCCGAACCGGGCGTTGCCTTGAAGCCGCCGGTGCCCCAGCCGCAATTGACGTACAGCCCGGGCACGGGGGTCTTGGCGACGATGGGCGAGCGGTCCGGCGTTACATCGACAATGCCGCCCCAATTGCGCAGCATGCGCAAACGACGAAATTGCGGAAACAACTCGCAAATCGCTTCCAGCGTATGCGTGTTGATGTGCAGGCCGCCGCGCTGTGTATAAGAAGTATAGGCATCCGTGCCGGCGCCGATCACCAGTTCGCCTTTGTCGGATTGACTGATGTAGGCATGAATGGTGTTCGACATCACGACACAGGGAAAGATCGGCTTGATGGGTTCGGATACCAGCGCCTGCAGCGGAAAGCTTTCCAGCGGCAGATTCACGCCCGCCATGCGCATGACGACACTGCTATGACCTGCGGCGGATACGCCGACCTTGGGCGACTGGATGTAGCCGCGCGTGGTCTCGACGCCGGCAACCGCACCGTTGGCGGCGCGGCGGATTCCCGTCACTTCGCAGTTTTCGATGATATCCACGCCCAACGCGTCCGCGGCGCGCGCGTAGCCCCACGCCACGGCATCGTGGCGCGCGGTACCGCCGCGGCGCTGCAGCGCCGCACCGAGTACGGGATAGCGAATGTCCCCGGCAATGTTGAGGGGCGGACAGAAAGCCTTGGCCTGTTCCGGTTCGAGCCATTCATTGTCCACGCCGTTGCAGCGGTTGGCATGCACATGGCGTTTGATCACCTGAATGTCGTGCAGCGTGTGCGCCAGCATCATGACCCCGCGCTGCGAGAACATCATGTTGTAGTTCAAGACGCCGGACAGGTCTTCCCAAAGCTTCAGCGAATGATCGTAGAGGGCGGCGCTTTCATTGAACAAATAATTGGAGCGGATGACGGTTGTATTGCGTCCGGTGTTGCCGCCGCCGATCCAGCCTTTTTCCAGCACCGCGATGTTTCGAATCCCGTGTTGCTGAGCCAGGTAATAGGCCGCCCCCAATCCGTGCCCGCCGCCACCGACGATGACGGCGTCGTACTGCGGTTTCGGCTCCGGCTTGCGCCATTGCTGCTGCCAGCTGCGATGGCCCGACAGGCCGCGCCAAAGGAGCGAAAGCGCTGAGAAAGTTTGTTTGCGCATGATGGACGCTTAGGCGCGAAGGTCCTTGTTTTCCGGATCGTAGGGTGAATCGACCAGCACGGTGGCATGGCGCCGTTCACCAAGGATCTCGATTTGAATCCGGCTGCCCACCGCGGCATGCTCGGGGCGGATATAGCCCAGTCCCAAGCTCTTCTCGAGCGCATGTCCGTAGTAGCCGGCGGTCGCCCGGCCGATGATATTGCCTTTGACGTCGAACAGCGGCTCGTTGCCGAGCGGATCGGCGTCGGTGACATCGTGCACTTCGAATGTGACGAATCGATGCGGCACGCCCTTGGCCAACTGCGCCTCCAAGGCGCTCTTGCCGATGAATTCGCCCTTGTTCATGCGCACGAAGCGCTCCAGTCCCGCTTCGAACGGCGAGTAATCGGGTGTCAGGTCGCTGCCCCACATGCGATAGGACTTTTCGATGCGCAGCGATTCCATGGCGCGCATGCCCGCCATGCCGATGTCGAATTCGGCGCCGGCTTCGAACAGGGCATCGAACAAGTGATGCGCGTATTCGATTGGAAAGTGCAGTTCCCAGCCCAGCGCGCCCACGAAATTGACCCGCAGCAGGTAGACATCGGTGGCCAGCCCCACCTCGCACACCTTAGCGGTAAGCCAGGGGAAGGAGGCGTTGTCCAATGGCACATCCGCCAATTTCGCCAGAACCTCGCGCGAGCGGGGACCCGCCACCACGAAGCAGCCGCGCGCCATGGTGATATTGCGCAACGCGACGCTGCCGTCCGCCGGCAGGGTCTTGAGCAGGTAGTCGCTGTCGTAGCGTTCCGCGGCCCCTGCGCTCACGACATAGAAATGTTTATCGCCAAATTTGGTGATGGTGAATTCGGAGCGGATGCCGCCGCGGCGGGTGAGCGCGTGGCACAGCGACATGCGTCCGATCTTGGTGGGTACCTTGTTGGCCACCAGCGAATCCAACCAGCCTTCCGCGCCGGGACCGCTCACCTCGTGCTTGGTGAACGGAGTGAGATCGATGACGCCCACTTGCTGCCGGATTCGCAGCGCCTCGCGGCCCACATGCGGAAAATAATTGGTGCGGCGGAAACTCCAGTGATCCTTCGGCTCGACACCCAGGGGTGCGAACCAGTTGGCGCGCTCCCAGCCGTAGCGCTGACCGAACACCGCGCCCATGCGTTTCAGCTTGTCGTAAACCGGACTGGTTTTGGCCGGGCGCGCATCGGGCCGTTCTTCGTCGGGGTAGTGAATGACGAAGACATTGCGATAAGTTTCTTCGTTCTTTTGCACCACATAGCGCTTACTGGTGTAAGGGCCGTAGCGGCGCGGATCGACCGCCATCATGTCAATGCCGGGTTCCCCCTCGGTGATCCATTCGGCGAGTTGCCAACCCGAGCCGCCGGCCGCCGTGATGCCAAAGCTGTGCCCTTCGTTCAGCCATAGGTTGCGCGCACCCCATGCCGGACCAATCAGTGGACTGCCATCCGGCGTGTAGGCGATGGGGCCGTTGATGATGTCCTTGATGCCGCACGAGCTCAAAGATGGGACGCGCCGCTGCGCGGCTTCCACGTGCGGCAGCAGCCGGTCCAGATCGCCCTCGAACAGATTCTTGCCGAACCAATCGGGTACGCCGTCGGCGAAGCGCGCCGGCGCACCGGCTTCGTACGGACCCAAGATCCAGCCCAGGCGCTCTTCGCGCAGGTAGTAGGATTGGTCCGATTCGCGCAGCACCGCGAGTTCACGGCCGCCGGCCTTGCGGTATGCCTTCAGCTCGTCCGACTCGTCATACACGATGTATTGATGCTCGACCGGAATGGCTGGCACATTCAGGCCGAACAGGCGGCCGGTCTGCCGCGCGTAGTTGCCGGTGGCGCAGACCACGTGCTCGGCAATGATGTCGCCTCGAGTTGTCGTCAACTGCCATTCGCCGGAGGGCGTTCGCTTGACCGCGGTGACTTCCGTTTGCTCGTGAATCTCGGCGCCGCGCGAGCGCGCGCCTTTGCGCAGCGCCATGGTCAGGTCCGCCGGCGCAATATGTCCGTCATCGGGATGATACAAGGCGCCCACGATATTCGCGGTTGCCGCGCCGTCGCCCAGTTCGACCAGCGGCCAGAGTTCCTTGACTTGTTTCGGTCCGATGATCTGGAAGGGCACGCCGATGGTATTGGCCGTGCCGCAGTACTTTTGATATTCATCCATGCGCTCGGCGCATGTTGCGAGCCGCAGATTGCCGGTGACGTGGAAACTGACTTCCTGGCCCGTCTCTTTGGGAAGACGCTTGTAGAGATCCACCGAGTATTTGTGCAGCTGTCCGACCGTGTAACTCATGTTGAACAGCGGCAACAGGCCCGCCGCATGCCACGTCGAGCCGGCGGTGAGCTCAGCGCGCTCGAGCAGCACCGCATCCGTCCAGCCCTTCAGCGCCAGATGGTATAGCGTGCTGACGCCTACCACGCCGCCGCCGATCACGACGACGCGGCTATGTGTCTTCACGTGATGATCTCCCAACGCAAATATGTCCGGCAGTGTAACCAGCAGGGAATCCGGCAGCACGCCAATTGCGACAGTCCCTTATGGAAATGCGACCGAACGGTCCTCGTGGCATAATTCAGGCGAATCTGTCGACCCCGGACGAGGAGTGACGCTTGGAATCTCCGGCTGTGCTGCGCAAGTGCAAGTACGCGTTTTTGACGCTGCCCAACTATTCCCTGATCGCGGTAAGCAACGCGGTGGAGCCCTTGCGCATGGCCAATCGTGTGATGGGCAGGGATATCTACGAATGGTCCCTGGTCAGCCTGGATGGCCTGCCTCAGGAAGCCAGCAGCGGGCTCAGCCTCTCGCCGACCGTCGCGCTCGACAGCCTGGGTCCCGTGGACATTCTCTTCGTTTGCGGCGGAGTCCACGTTCGCGAAGCGGTGTCGCCGGTGCTGCTGACCGCGCTGCGCCGGCTGGCCGACAAAAAAATAGCGCTGGGCGGGTTGTGCACGGGCGGATACGCCCTCGCCAAGGCCGGTTTGCTGGACAATTTCCGGGCGACCATCCATTGGGAGAACTTGTCCGCTCTGCGCGAGCAATTTCCGCAGGTGAGAATCAGCGACCAATTGTTCACGATCGACCGGGACAGGCTTACCTGTTCGGGCGGCACGGCACCGCTTGACCTCATGTTGCATCTCATTCAAATGCGGCTCGGGGCCCGAATCTCGCAGCTCGTGTCGGAGCAATTTGTCCTCGACCGTGTCCGCAACGATACCGACCGGCAGTACATTCCTTTGCGTGCCCAGATCGGCGTTTCACATCGCGGGTTGATCCGCGTGGCGCAGCTCATGGAAGAGAACATCGAGAGGCCGCTGCCGCTGGAATCCATCGCAAAAACAACCGGATTGTCGCGCCGGCAGATTGAGCGGTTGTTCAAACGCGATTTGAATTGCGTGCCCAAGCGCTATTATCTGGAAATGCGGCTGCGGCGGGCGCGCGAGCTGCTGTTGCAAACGGCGATGCCGATCACGGAAATCACCGCTGCCTGCGGCTTCCAGTCACCGCCGCATTTTTCGAAGTGCTATCGCAGTCAATTTGGCTACCCGCCCAGCGAGGAGCGCAAAGTCGGCGGTAAATCCGCCGTCGGCCAGGCGGGCGGCGGCGCGGTCGCGGCCGTTTGACGGCGTGCGCGTGTGCTGTCGTTTATTGCTTCTAAAGCGTCGCTTTCCACGCCAAGCGACTATCTGCAAAGTTGTTATGGTAACCAGCCCGTTTCAGCCAGGAATTGACCCATGAGCGCACGCGATGCCATGTTAAGCCGCCTTCTGAAGCGCAAGCCCGCGACGCCGTTGGACCGGGATTTCTACTGCAGCCAGGAGGACTATGAAGTCGACCTGGAGATGATCTGGTACCGCGATTGGCTGTTCATCGGGCACGACTGCGAGGTCATGAACGCCGGCGATTATTTGACCGCTCAAGTGGGGGAATATCCGATTGTGGTGGTGCGTGATCGCGAAGGGGGCCTGCGCGCTTTCCACAATAGCTGCCGCCATCGCGGTTCGCGAATCTGCTCCGCGGTGCACGGCACCGCGCCGCGCCTGGTCTGCCCCTACCATCAGTGGACCTACCAGCTCGATGGGCGCCTGATTGCGGCGCGCGACATGGGATCGGATTTCGACAAGACCCAGCACGGCTTGAAGCCGGTGCATTGCACCAGCGTGGGCGGCTACATCTGGGTCTGCGTGGCGCGGGTGGCGCCTGATTTCGAGCCGATTCGCAAGCACATCGAACCGTATTTCCTGCCGCACCACATGCACGACACCAAGGTTGCGTTCGAATCCACCATCATCGAGCACGCCAACTGGAAGCTCGTGTGGGAAAACAATCGCGAATGCTATCACTGCGCAGTGAATCATCCGGAACTGTGCCGCAGCTTTCCCGAGGATCCCGCGACTACCGGCGTCGAGGGCGCTGCGGCAAACCCCCTCATCACGTCGAAGTGGGCCTATTGGGAATCGATTGGATTGCCGAGCAAGTTTCACATCGCGAGCAGCGGCCAATACCGCACGGCGCGCATGCCCCTGAACGAGGGCACGGTGAGTTTCACGATGACGGGCAATGCGGCGGTGCGCCGGCCTCTGTCGCCTTCGATCAAGGAGCCGGACATCGGCACCTTCCTCATGTTCAACTATCCCAGCCTCTGGAACCACATCATGGGCGACCATGCCAGCTCATTTCGCATGCTGCCTATCAGTGCCACCGAGACCGAACTGACCACGAAGTGGCTGGTGCACAAGGACGCGGTCGAGGGGGTCGACTACGACGTGAAGACCCTGACCGAAGTCTGGCTGGCGACCAACCAGGCGGATCGGCGCATCTGCCAGGAAAACCAGAAGGGCGTGATGTCGCCGGCCTACGATCCGGCGCCGTATTCGCCGGTGCACGAGAACGGCGTGACGCAATTCATCGACTGGTATGCCTCGCACCTGGAGGAGCGGCTCACCGAGGGGCAACTCGCGCGGAAGGTGGCGCGCTAGTATCTCGGCACCGTGAATTTGACCGGCTCGCATGTGCTCTAGGCCTTGCCGGCTGGACGCTCAATCTCACGGTGCTGGAGGAAGAGTTTCGTACGGCTACCATCGCTCGGGCCGCCGACATGTGATATCAATTCGGCTCGAGTTTTCGTCAGGAAGGGTAAGAAGACTCAAGGCACTGTTGCCTTCGTGCCTTGAGTCTTCTTATCCTCCCTGCCGCTAAACCGGACGATCACCGATGATGGTCGCCCGGTTCATGACGCGCCGGGCGGGCCGATAGTCATCGGTGGCATAGTGCTGCGTCAGGCGGTTGTCCCAAAACGCCACATCACCATCGCGCCACTTCCAGCGCACCACGAATTCCGGTTTCGAGCAGTGTGCGTAGAGCATCGGCAGCAGCGCGCGGCTTTCGGCAGACGTCAGTTCGTTGATGTGGGTGGTGAAACCGTCATTGACGAACAGGCCGCGCCGGCCGGACACCGGATGGGTGCGCACCACGGGATGAGTGACGGGAGGATTGTTGCGCTTGGCCGTCTCCAGACGCTCCTGCGCCTCCGGGGTCATCGCAAAGCGTTCGGTGGGAAACGATTGGGTGATGTTGTGCGTCGCCGTTAGCGGCTGCAAAAAAGCCTGCATCGCGGGCGAGAGCGCTTCATAGGCGGCGATATTGCTCGACCATAGCGTATCGCCCCCCTGCGGGGGGAGCATACGCGCGACCAGAACCCCGCCCATCGGCGGCGTTTGGGTGAACGTGACATCGGTGTGCCAGATCGCGTTGTCTTGTAGATCGACCAGATCGGTGTCGAGGACGATGATTTCCGGCACCTCGGCATGCTTCGGATAGATCGGGTGTATGTGCAGTTTGCCGAAATGCGCGGCGAAATCCCGATGTTGCGCCGGCGTGACCGATTGATCGCGGAAGAACAGCACATGGTGTTCCGCCAATGCGGCGATGATGGCATCGCGGGTGTGTTCATCGAGCGGATCGGACAAGCGAAACCCTTGGGCCAGGGCGCCGATGCTGGAGGTCAATCGGGTAAAGGAAATCACGTCTGTTCGCCTCGTTCGGTCAGTGCAGCGCCTTCGAGCGCAACCGCGACCACTGGCGCCGCTTCGTCCATAACGCTGCGTCGGCGGCCGGAGCTCACCCGGCTCAGCCAGGGAATGGCAAACAATGCCAGGCCGGCTGCGCACATCACGTACCAGGCGGGCGCGTAAATCGAGCCCGCCGACTGCTGCTTGGCCCAGGTCAAGATCATCGGCGCAAAGCCGCCGAACAGGGTGAAGGCGCCGTTGTAAACCAAGGAGGTGCCGGTCGATCTCACTCCGGCTGGGAAAATCTCCGACAGGGCGGCGGGTGCCACGCCGACGAAGCTGGCCACGAGTATGCAGAGCGCGGATTGAACCACGAGCAGCGTCGGCAGCGTCGGATCGGCTTTGAGCCAGAGAAACAGGGGTAGCACGCAAACGAGCAGCGCCGCCGCGCTGGCGAACAAACTCACCCGCCGGCCGATTCGATCCGACAGCGCTCCGAACCACACGCAGCCGATGACAAAGGGCACGTTGCCGACCAACGAGGCGCCGAAGGCTTGGCTGGCGCTAAAGTGGAAGGTGTCGGGGCGCTGAACATAGGTGGGCAGAAAAATCATCAGTACATACACGGCCACCGCCCACAGCACCGCCACCAAAAAACCAATCAACAAAGTCGGGCCGTGATGGCGGAAGATTTCGAGCAACGGCACGCGGTTGCGTGCGGGCTGATCGCGGCGCAGGGCCGCCTCGGCGCAAAATTCTTGCGTTTCGTCCAGGGTGCGGCGCAGGTACAAGCCGACCGGCGCGATGGCAAGTCCGAAAATAAACGGCAGACGCCAGCCCCAGGCGCGCACGTCAGCTTCGCTCAGCAAGGCCGTGACCGAGAAAGCCGCCAACGCCCCCAGTATATTGGACAGTCCCATGCTGGCCTCGAGCCAGGAAGCGACCCGGCCGCGCTCTTTAGGATCGCCGGTCTCCAACAAGTAAGCCGTTGCGCCGCCCACCTCGCCGCCGGCAGAAAATCCCTGCAGCACTCTGCCCAGGAGGAGCAGGATCGGTGCGCCGACGCCGATTGCCGCGTAGGTCGGTGCAAACGCAATCACACCGGTTCCGGCAGCCATCAACAGGATGGTCAAGGTGAGCGCGGCCTTGCGGCCGGCCCGATCGCCGAAATTCCCGATGAGCATGGCGCCCAAGGGGCGCACAACGAATCCCAATCCAAAAAACAGGAAGGTCTTGACGAGCCGCGCATCGGGTCCGTCGCCGGGGAAGAAGCTCTCGGCGATGTAGCCGGCAAATAGCGCGTAAACGGTGAAGTCATACCACTCGAGCATGTTGCCGATGGAGGTCGCGACAATGGCCCGCGTTTTTCTCGATGTTGGCTGGCTCGTCACGGGTTTCGACCAGTCCTCACAGCAGCGGATGCACGGGACTAAAAACCGGTGTCAACAAGAAACGCCTGACGAACACTGCATAGCCGCGGTACACATAGTGACCATTGAGCTCGAGCAGCGATTCGCGATTCTCGCGGTAATAGCGCGGGATGTCGTACCAGGGCATGGTGGGCTTGTAGTGATGCACGACATGCAGATTGTTGTACAAGTACAGCAAACCGAAGACGACGTTCGATTCGACCGCCGCGGTACGCTGCTGAGAGTCTGCAGCGGCCCGATGCTCGTAGAACGCTCTTAAGAGGCCTAAGCTCATGCCGGGGTAGGCGATCAGCAAGCAGTACTGCCACCACGGAAAATGACAGACGACGGAAATGAACCAGAACAGCAGCGCGACGGCGAGGGCATGCACCGCCCAATGCGGCAGGTGACTGTAGTCGCCCTGTGCGACGCGCTTCGATTCCTTGGAGGCCAAGCTCCATAAACGTAAGGCAGGGCCAATCAGCAATCGGCCGACCAGCGTCTGATTGAAGGTGAGCACCGCGCGCATGAACGATCCCATGCGTTGCCAATCGGCCTGAAGCACGTAGTACGACTCGGTATCGACGCCGGGTACCGTCAAGTTGATGTCGCGATGATGCGTGGTATGGCTCTTGCGATACAGGGGGAAGGGAAACCACAGACCGATCGGTGGAAACACCAACGCAAATCGCAACCACGCCGGTACGCCGCGAAAGGAATGAATGGCCTCATGCTGCAGCGAAAAATGCCAGGCCAAAAGATAGGCGCCCACCGGCATCATGAACCACCAAGGCAGCACGGCGTTGTACCAAATGAGCGCTCCCCACGCGGCGTAGATGATGAGCGCCACGATCCAGGTCGGACCATCAATCTGCCGGAATGCCTTGAGGAACATCAGCTGATCTTACACAACGAAGGCGGGATGCACGATTTCCGCCAAGGGGTGCTCGCGCCAGTAAGCCGTTGCCGATTCAAAATTGATCCGCAGCGCGTCGTAATCGCGCGGATCGGGCGCGACGAAGTGCGATAACTCCAGGCCGGCCAACAGGACCTGCAGCGCCGGATCGCGATGCGCCGCACTAAACGCGGCGCGCAAATCCTGCGCTGCTTTATTCGAGGCAGGCAGGTCAATCGAGGCGACCAGGGCCGGTATGGGGGTACGGGCGGTGCGTGCCACCGTACGCAGCTTCGAGGTGAGGTCGCTGCGGTACGTTTGCAGCAACCGGTAGGCGTAGGCATCGATGGGCGCGACATCGGCCGCGCCGGCGACGACCGCGGCGGCGGCGCCCAAGGGAGTCACGGCCGGCGCGACAATCTCCCGATACAGCGCTGAGCGAGCGGCCTTGGTGTCGCGTGCCCTATCGAAGGCCACCAGATATTGCATCGCGGCCGCATATCCCGACTGCGAGTTAGGTGCCGTCAAACAGAGTCTGCCGCCGAATGTGGATTCAAGATCCTGAAAGCGGCTGTCGCTGCGCACGACCAGCTCGCTCCAGTATTTAGGAAGGCCGCCGAATTCGGCCGGAGCGGGAACCGGCGCAGCGATGAGCGCCGGTTGCGGAGTGGCGCGGGAGTAGGGCAGCCCGCACATGAATACGGCCGCCATGTCCGTTCGACGCCATAAGTCATCGATGGCCGCCGGCGGGGAGTGGTCAATCACCTCGACATTCAAACCCGCCTGGGCGGTCACGCCGGCGAGCAACTCGCGCCACCGCGCGCCAGTCTGCGTGTCCACCGTATACATGCGCGCATTCGCGATCATCGACTACGGCCCATCATCGAATTCCCACATCATCGACTTCGCAGATCATCGACTTCGTAGATCATCGATCACGGCAACCGCGGCGCGTCGGGCTCGCGCGCATTGTCGCGATAAAAACTCGACGCGGGGTTGGCACGAATGAATGCGGCGGCGGCTTCGTGGATCGGTTGGGTGGCGGTCGCGGCGCTCACGCCGCTGGCGGGCAGCGTGGCGCGAAAGGCGGTCCACACGGCCGTGGGCGCGGCGCCGAATTGGCGCGAGGCATCTTGGTCTTTTCGAATGTCCAACCAGTAGGTTCCCGTCAACAGGTCTTCGGCCAAGAGTTCGATGGTGTCGTCGACAACCTGGCGGGCGCGCTGCACCTTGAGCCGGGTCTGCCCCTGCAGATCTTCCACCGTTTGGATCAGCGCGTTGCCTTGCGGCGGCACCGGATTGATCAGGCCCTGAATCTCCTGCATCAGCGAGGCGGCGTCGATCTCGCTGCCCTCGGCCAGATGGAAGCGTCCCGGCTCGCCCGGCGTCTCCGCGGTGTTGTCGATCATCGTGAAGAACTTGTTGGTGAAGCGCAGCATCCTTTGCGCGACCACCACATCCATATTGGCGAGGGCGATGGTGAAGCCCTCGATTTCGTTGGCCATGGGGTAAGGATCCCAATTGGCATTGGAAAAGACATAGCCGTGCTGGTAGTGATTGCGGGGACCACCCTTGACGTAGAACTGAGCCAACTGTGGAGTCGCCAGCTCCCAGGAGTCGGCGGGCGACGCGCCGACCCGCACCGCGGGATTGTGATCGGATGAGTTCATTTGCACCTGGGCTACATCACGCAGCTGTGCCCACGCCTGCCATGCGGAGCCCTGGCGAATGGAGGAAGCGCGCAGGCTTTCCGGGTCCTGAATGATCCGCTTCTCGTCGAGCTCGAACAAATAGCTGCCCTTCAGCATGTCGAGCACGCGCGACGCATCCCAGTTCAACCACTTGAAGGGACGATTGGCCTGCACGGGCGTGGAGAGGGGCGAGACGCTGCTGTTCATGCCATTCAAATCGATGGCATAGATCAAATCGGCCCAGGACAAGGCTTCGCGCGCGTCGTATAGCAACAGGGCCACCTGGCCGGTGGCGTAGGAATTGGTGCTTTCGAGGGCGCTGTCATCGGCGTCCGTGGGTGCCAAGGGTTCGAGCCCTGCCTGCTTGAGCGCCTGCGAGGCGGGCATGCGCACGCCGCGATAGTAGGCGAAACCGGCGCCGACCATGGTGGCGGCGACGTTGGTGAAGGGGCCTAAATCGCCTTCTCCCACCGTGCCGCGCGATTGCACAACCGGGGTGATGCGTTCGTTCAGCAAGTCGAGCAGCCGCTGGGTCAATTGCGGACTCGCTGCCTCGTAGCTCATGGTATTGGCGCGCACCACCAGCATCGCGCGCACGATTTCTTCGTCGCTGACTTCCGGGCCCATTCCCGCGAGCGCGCCGCGGCGAAATATCTGAAGCTGCCGCTCGGCGAGGAATTTCTGATTCTCCGGCGACAACGGATCGCCCGTAAAGATGAACTTTTCGCGCCCCGAGCCTGAGCCGCGATTGAACCAGTAAACCGACACGCCTTCGTTGGCTGCCTCAAGGAGCAGGGCGTGTGCATCGGCAGAACGCTGACGGGCTTGCGCACTCAGCGCCACCTTGGCGCCGTAGCGGGCGACCTCGACCACCTGCTCGATGGTCAGATCCTTGCCCGTCAGGACCACGGTTCGATTCTCCATCCTGGCCGTGATCGGACGATAGGTGATCGACGCGGCGGAGACGTGCGCCGACAGGGTCAGCGCGGCAGCCCCGCCGACGATACTCAGTGCTAAGCCGAAGCGCCGGCGGGCGGCGAATCCCAGCAGCAGCAAACCCAAACTGATGACGCCAAAGAGCAGAGGAATGCGCTGATCGGGAATGAAGGACATGGCGAGAAGTATGCCGAGCATCCCGGCGATGGCCAAATAAGTGAGGTAGGGGTATGCCCACATGCGCAACCCCAACCGCGCGGGGTCCTCGCGCTCCAATCGGGCGCGCAGGCGCAACTGCGAGATCGCGATCGACATATAAACAAACACGGCGACCGTGCCGTAGGAATTCACCAGAAAGGCGAACACCGTGGTCGGCGACACGTACGACATCACCACGGTGGCATAGCCGAACAGCGTGCCGAGCAAAATGGCGCGGGCCGGCACACCATTGCGCGCAAGCTTGGCCAGGGCATGGGGTGCATCGCCGCGCCGGGTCAGCGCGAACAGCATCCGCGAGGATGCATAGAGGCCTGAATTCAGAGCCGACAATACGGCGGTGAGCACCACCGCGTTCATGATATGCGCGTCGCCCGGAATACCCATGGCATGCAAGGCACTCACATAGGGTGTGGAAATCTGTGCGGAATTCCACGGCACCAGACACACCACGAGAAGAATGGAGCCCACGTAGAAGAACAGCACGCGGGTGATCACCGAGTTGGTGGCGCGCGCCACCGCCTTGGCAGGTTCCGCGGCCTCGCCGGCCGCCACGGCGACGATTTCGACGCCGAAGTAGAAGCCGGTGGCCGCCACCGCGCCGGTCAGGATGGGCAGCAAGCCATTGGGCGCGAATCCACCGTGCGCCGTGAGATTGCCGATGCTCGATGCGACGCCGGGCCACAGGCCGGCGACGTACATGCCTGCCAAGCCTAAGAACACGACAATGGCGGCGACTTTGATGGAGGCGAACCAAAATTCGAATTCACCGAACGATCGCACCGACACCAAGTTTGTAACGGTCAGGGCCAACAGCACCGTCAGGCTGATCAACCACGACGGCGCGTTAGGCAGCCAAAATTGCACCAGACCGGCGGCGGCGACGGCTTCGAGCGCGACGACGATGACCCAGAAGTACCAATACATCCAGCCGGTCAAAAACCCCGCGAGTGCACTTACCGTAGGACGATCGCTCCATGCCAGCCGGGCATACTCGTAGAAGGAGCCGACGGCCGGCTGGGCCACCGCCATTTCGCCGAGCATGCGCATCACCAAGACGATCAGGAGCCCGGTGATCGCAAAGGAAACCACCGCCGCGGGACCTGCGGACTTGATGACGACCCCGCTGCCGACGAACAGACCGGCGCCGATGACGCCGCCAAAGGCGATCATCATCATGTGTCTTTGCTTCAGCGTGTGCTGAAGGCCGCTGACACCCGCGGGCGCAACTGTTTCAACGTCGGCTAAGTGCGAATCACCCGTAGCGGCTGACTCCCATGTCGCGCAGCGCGTCGCCGATGGCGGTCACCGCATCGCGCAAGATACCGGGGCCGATGGCGCCGATGCAGCCGACGCGAAACGTCTCGACCGTGGTCAATTTGCCCGGATACAGGATGAAGCCGCGCTCGCGCACCCGCCGGTAAAATTCGGCGAAGTCGTACTTCGGATCGGGCGGAGCGTGGAAGGTCACGATGATCGGTGCCTGCAGCGCATCGGGCAGAAAGGTCTTGAGGCCCAGTGCCCGCATGCCGGAAACCAGCGCGCGGCAATTGTCGGTGTAGCGCGCCAACCGAGCGGGCTGCCCGCCCTGCGCCAGGAACTGATCCAAGGCGGCGCGCAGGGCGGCAAGAACATGCGTGGGCGGCGTAAAGCGCCACTGACCGGTCTTCTGCAGGTACTGCCACTGATCGAGCAAGTCCATGACCAGCGACAGGCTGTTGTTCACCGAGGATTCCAATGCCGCGCGGCGCGCGATCACCACGCCCATGCCGGGCACGCCCTCGAGACATTTCCCCGACGCCGTGATCAAGCCGTCAAAAATCACCGTGCGGGCGTCGATGGGAATCGCGCCAAAGGAGCTCATGGCATCGATGATCAGCCCGCGGCCGTGCTTGGCCACCGTAGCGGCGATCTCGGGCAGCGGATTCAAGATACCCGTGCCGGTTTCGCAATGCACTTGCGCCACATGCGTAATGGTTGGATCGGCAGCCAGCGCGGCATCGATCCGCTCAGGGTTCGAGGGTTCCTGTTCATCAAGGGGCAGCACCACGGCCTCACGGCCCTGGTACTTGAGAATCCGAGCAATGCGCTTGCAATAGGCGCCATTGTCGGGCACCAAAACCTTGCCGTGCTTGGGAACGAGCGTTCCGAGCGCCGCCTCGACCGCAAAGGTGCCGCTGCCCTGCAGGGGTACGCAAACGTGATCGGTCTGCGCGTGCAGGATGGCGAGCAAATCGCGGCAGACCGATGCGGTCATGGCGTTGAAGGCGCCGTCCCAAGATCCCCAGTCCGCGAGCATCGCGGTTTTTGTCTCGGTCGAGGTGGTCAAGGGACCGGGCGTCAGCAATATCGGGTCTGTCATGCGGCAGTGTACCTTGCGCTCAAGTGCGATACCGCTCAAGTGCGATACCGCTCAAGTGCATCTCCCAGCGCCGTCTTGAGCGGCCCGAGCCATGGCTCGAAATTTTTCCATTGGTCGAGTCCCTCGCGGAATATCGGCTGACGGACTTGCTCCGAGCTGGCGGTGCGTACGCTGCGCTCGGTCTTGTGGAAATCCAGGCAGGCGGACTCGAACTCGAGTCCGCAAAATTCAAGCAGGCGGCGAACATTGGCGTCGAGATCCTCGACGATGTCCTCGTGGTCCATCTTGAGAATCCGTCCCGGCAACACAGTGTTCCAGTGATCCATCAGCGCGAGGTAAGTTCGATAATAGCGTGCGATGTCCTCGACGCTGTACGTAAACTCCTGACCGGAGGCAAACAGTTGCTTGAAATTGCTGAAACAGCAGGCCATGGGCTCGCGGCGCGCGTCAATGATTCTGGCATTCGGCAGCATGAGATGAATCAGACCGATGTGCCTGAAGTTGTTCGGCATCTTGTCGATGAAGAAGGGCTTGTCGGTGCGGTATATGCGCGTATCGGTCAGATACTTCTCGCCCAGGCGAAGAAATTCCTCGGCGCTCAAATCCATCAGCACGCGGGGATAGCGCGGATTCGCGGTGCCGGCCTCCTCACGGCCCTGCAATTCATGGACGATTCTCTGAATGTCCGCAAGCTCGTGCGTGCCTTCCACTTGTGAGTGCGAGGCCAGGATCTGCTCGAGCAACGTCGACCCGGCGCGCGGCAGGCCCACGATGAAGATGGGATCCGCTTGGCTCGAGCCGGCGCCTTCGCAGCGCGCGAACAGGTCGCGCGTACAGACCTCCGTTTGCATGCGCGTGTTGCGCTCAATGATTTCAGGCCGATAGCGTATCTCGGCATGCTTGAGTTGATTGCCGCGCTCGTAATAACGGTAGGATTTTTCGTAGTCGCCGCGATCCTCGAGGGCTTTACCCAAGGCGAAGCACAGATGGTAGCGATCGGCCGGCGATATCCCCGGCCGTGCTTCCTCGTTGAGCATGCGCGCGAGCTCAGCGTCGGCGAAGCGGTAGGTCTTGAGATTGGCGAGGCTCCAATAGGCATCGCCGAAGTCGGGACGGGCGGCGCTCGCCGCACGATAGGCCTCGATGGATTCCTCGCGCCTGCCCAAGGTCTTCAGAGAGTGCGCGATCGAAAGATGCAGTTCCGCCGCTTGCGGCGCATCAATGAGAAGCTGTCGATACAGGGCCAAGGCCTTCTCGTTCGCACCGATCCCGACGCAGGCGGTGGCGTACAGGGTCTTGAACTGCCGGTTCTCAGGCTCCTGCGCCAGGAGCTTCTCGAGTTCCTCGATGGCGCGGGTGTGTTTGTGCCGATCGAGCAGGACCCGTGCATACTCGAAGCGCGCCTTCCGGTAGTCGGGGGCGAGTTCCAGCACGGCTTCCAACAGTATTTCCGCGTCGTCCAGCACATCGTGCGCGATGCCGATACGGGCGAGCAGGCGCATGGCCTCGACGTTATTGCCATGCTTCTGCAGGTAGGCGCGAATAATGGATTCGGCGGGGGCCAGGTCGCCGTCCGAGAACAAGGCGGTCGCGGTGACCACGTCGGCCGGCAGATTTTTCAAGGTCGCGACATGATCGGCCGCCATGGCGGAGTTTTCCCGATTTCCGGTCATGCGGTACAGCGCTTCGAGCTTGGCCCAGCTCGCGGGCAGCGCCACATTGATGTTCACCGCCTTGAGATAGGCTTCGATCGCCCGCGGCGCGTCTCGCAAGGCCACATGGCAGTGGCCGCGCTCCTGATGCAGGCGGCTGAATCGCGGGTGGTACCGCTCGAGCCGATCGAGGATTCCGAGTGCGGCGGGAATCTGACCGAGATAGCGCAGGCTGACGGCCGCCATGTACAAAACGTCGCGGTTCTCGGGGACTTGCTCGGCGAGTGCATTGGCTGCCGCGAGAGCATCGGTGTAGCGGCGCTGCTCGAGCAGTGCGCGAATGCGGATGACTTCTGCCTCGACCGGCGAGCCCGGTGACGCGCTCCCCTTGAGGTCCGTCATCATGCGCAAGGCTCCAACTCGGTGAGGCTTCGCAGGGGACCCAAGTATCTTTCGTAGTTGCGCCAGCGTCCTGCCGCTCCGGTGCTGATCCGCTGGCGTACCTGCCAGTTGCTGGCGGTGATAACCGTGCGTTCGGTCTCGTGAAAATCAAGACATCGCGGATCCCAGGGCAAACCGACGAATTGCACGATCTGCCGGATCCACGGCTCCGGATCGGCCACGAGTTTGTCGTAAGGCACGTCCAGGATCGTGCCCGCGGCCAAGGTTGATCGCCAGTGCGCCATGAGGCGCGAGTATTGGGTGAAATAGTGGGCAATGTCTTCGAGGTCGTTAGCGTAAAGATGCGTGTTGGAAAAAATCTGAAAATAAATGGATAGGCCGGTGTCCAGAGCATTCCTTCGCATATGAAGAATGCGCGCATGCGGAAAAGCTGCATGGATCAGTCCCAAATTCATGAAGTTCGCCGGCATTTTGTCGATCACACGCGCAGCGTCGGCTGAAAAGCCCGCCAGCAGGTTCAGGAATTTCTCGGCCGCCGCCGCTATGGCGCCGCCGCGCTGGGCCCCTGGCATCGCCGCGGATTCATACTCCACGCAGGCGCTATGCCAAAAGCGCAACTCGCCGCAGCCGAAGGCTTGCGGGTGCGAAGCGAGGATTTGCTCGGTCAACGTCGTACCCGAACGCGGCATCCCGACGATGAAAACCGGGCGTCGAGACTCGTTGCCCTGCGGGCGCGCGCTGCGCAGCCACTCTGCATCATACAGCGCGATGATTTGATCAACGCGTCGGGCAAGGCGCGCACCGTCGTACTTGGGTACGCTGCGCTTTTTCAGCTCATTGGCAAGGCGGTAGCTGGAAAATGCATTGTCGAAGTCCTGTACGTCATCGAAATATTTTCCGAGTGCGTAGCGCAGATTGATCTCCTGGCCTACCGCCAAGGATTTGCCGAGAAGCCTTTGCGCGGCCGCGAGCCAGGCTGTGTCCGGCTGCATTTTGCGATAGCGAGCGAGGCCGGCCCAGGCCTCGGGTTGATCCGGGGCGATTGCAATTGCTCCTCGGAACAGCCGCTCGGCGTCGTCAAAACGGCCACGGTCCGCTTGAATCTCGCCAAGCAACGCCAGCGCTTCGCTCGAGCCCGCTGCCAATTCCAAGGCCTTGCGGCAACTCTGTTCCGCCTCAGCGATGCGGCCGATCTGACGCAGCACTTTGCCGGCGGCGATATGCGCCTCCGTGTAATCGGGCTCAAGCTTTAGCGCCCGCGTGTAGCTGGCGGCTGCCTCGTCGAACGACCCCAAGTCGAACAACGCATTACCTTTGAGCAGCTCTGCCTCGGCTGAATCCGGCTCCAGCTCAAGTGCACGCCGGCAGTGGATCAAGGCCTCCTGAGCGCGGCCGAGCGCGTGTAGTGCATTTCCCAGATTGGCGTGGGCACCCGCAGCGTTGGGCCGAAGGGCAAGGGCGTGCCGATAACTTGCCACGGCCTCCTCAAAGCGCTTTAGGGAGAGCAGCGCATTGCCCAGGTTATTGTGGGCTTCAGCCAGGTCAGGCCGCAGCGCGAGCATGCGGCGGTAGTGGTACACCGCCTCCTCAAGCCGGCCTAAGTCGACGAGCGCATTGCCCAAATTGCCGTGCGCTTCCGCGAAGCCCGGCCGCAGCTCCAGGGCCCGCCGAAAGCTGGCGGCGGCCTCCGCCGGCTGTCCCGCGTCCTGCAGGGCCGAACCGAGACTGTCATGCGCTTCGGCAAAGTCCGCTTTGAGTGCGAGGGCCCGCCGCAGGCTTGCCGCGGCGCCCGCAAGGTCGCCGTGATCGTGACGTGCATTGCCCAAATGGAAGTGCGCTTCGGCGTCCGACGGCAATAGTTCGCTGGCGCGTTGCATCGCGAGCAGCGAATCCTTGCCCTGGAGCATCAGCGCACCGGCATGGAGTTTCCAAAGCGATCCTGAGTTCGGATGAAGGTCGAGGAGCGGGCGAGTCTGCATCTCCACCTGCACGTACTGGCCTGTGTTCATCAAGGCGGTCAGCTGGGCCATATCGAGGGCCAGTGCAGGCGCGGGTGCTGCCGTCGGAATCGCGACGGCACCGCTGAGTTCAGCACAACATCGCTTATATTTTTTGCCGCTGCCGCACGGGCACGGATCGTTTCTGCCAGGCTTCACCATCCTAGCTTAGCTTATCGCATGCCCGGCTAAGCGCATGCGGAAAAGGCGGGCATTGTTGCCCGCCTAACCGCTTTGCCTAGAATTTGTACCCGATCCGAACACCGATGATTCGCGGCCGCAGAGGAACCTCGGATTTGATGAACTGGGCTGAAGACGTGAATGTGCTGGCATTGGAATTGCCGAGGTTGGTACCAAACGCTTCCGCGGTCCAATTGTCCTTGGCAACGCCGGCCGACGCATCGTAGGTCGTGTACCCGGGCTGAAAGTAGCGCAACAGGGTGGTAGTCGGATTGCCAACGAAGTTCGTCGTACCGTTGTCAATCTGATTGAACATGCCGCCCACGTGATTGGCCCCGGCCATGACAAACGCCTTGTAGTCGTTGATCGCCCAGTCGTAGCGCCCCCGCACGTTGTATTCCAGTTTCGGCGAAAACGCCGGAACCCCGCCTTGCGGACCATAAACCGCATCCGCCGGCGTCAAGATGCCTGCCGGATTCACGATTTGCGTGATGCACTTGCCGAAGGTCGCGCTGGCCGGATTATTGGCAATCAGGCAGGGGTTGTTGGCTTGCTTGGCATCGTTGTAGGACAGCGACCCCTGCACTGTCAGGCCCTGCGTCACGCGTCCCACAACCTGCAACTCAACGCCATTGATGCGGTAGTTGGCGCCATTGGTGACGAAGGTGGTGTTGCCGAGCTGGGACGGGCTGAACAGGGGATCCTGGATCTCATTCCAAAGCATGTGGTATGCGGAAACGTTGACCTGCAGGCGATGTTCGAAGAACTCCGATTTCAGGCCGACTTCGTCGTTGGTCAATGAATCGGGCGCGTAGCCCGACGGCTTGAACAGCTGCTTCACGCCATCCGGGCCGGTGGCGACCAGGCTCTTGCCCGTTTCACGATTGAAACCGCCCGGGCGATAGCCTTGCGAGTAGGTGTAGTACAGCAGGATGTCCGGCGTGACATGCCAGGTAACATTGCCGCGGCTGCGAAACCCGTTGTAGGTTTTGCGCAGGCCAATCGCATCGAGGTTCTTGCCCGCCGGGCAGGGATTCGGATGGTTGGCGCAGGATGTGCTCGTAAAGTACTCGGAACCTGTCTCGAACTCATCGTAGTGATACCAGCGCGTGCCGCCGGTCACCGTGAGCACCTGCGGAATGACGTCAAAGTCGATCGACGTGAACAGCGCGTCCTGTTTATAGCCGCGTTGCAAATCCTCGCCGAAGGCCGTGGTGTCGCCGCGCTGGCCTGGGTGCGTGGCCGTCGACAGAGGGTTCGTCTCGACGTCGCCCGCGCACGCAGGGCCGCCCGTCAGAGCCACCGCCAGGTTGGCGGGACTGCACCCCGGGACCGATTTGTAGTTGAAATTCATGTCGTCTTGGATCTGGAAATTCTCGTAGAACGCGCCGAACAGGCCGCGAATCCGCCAGTCGTAGGGCGTGCTGATGCGGATTTCATGGGTCTGGTGGGTATTTCGCGTCCAGTCGTTCCAATCGGTCGCCGCGGTGTAGCAGCGTAGCGGGCCGCTTTTCGCCACCGTACCGGGGCCGCCTGTGCACTGGTAGTAGTCGCCATAGGAGCCGCGGGCGTAATTGGAATAGTCGTTGACCTGCTGCGTCGTGCGAATCAAATAGCCGCCGGTGTAGACCACATTCAAAAATGCGATCTTGCCATTCAGAGTCCAGGAGGTATTTTCAAACTTGTCCTTGTCATACGCGGGCGTGAAAGAGGTCACTTGCAGCGGCTGCAGCGCCTGGCCGTCGGAGCCGATGGGGTACTGTGTGAAAACGCCGTCAGCTTCCATGTTCTGGTAGCTTTGCTGGAGCAACAAGCTCCAGTCATCATTGAACTGATACAGCCCCGAGACTCGAATACCGTTGTAGTCCACGGGATTCTGATTGTCCTTCGCAACCGTGAGGTTGTTGGTGACGGGCAGACCGAGCGGTACGCAGACGCCGTTCGGCAGACCCTTGGCGGGGGCGCCCGGAGGAAGACCGTTGGGGCAGGCGCCGGCGGTTGGCCCCAAGCCGAAGCGGAACGTGCCGTTGTCGGTGTTCTCGCGCGTGAAGGTGCTCGGTACGTTGTCAATATAGCCGCCGCGATGGTCGGTATAGATCACCGCGCGTACTGCCATGTGGTCGGTGATGAGGGGAACGTTGATCACGGCGTTGATGGCGCTGTTCGGATCGCCGCCGGCCGTGACGCTGTAGCTCGCGTCGGCGCTGCCCTCGGTCACGTTGAGCTTCGGTTTGTTGGTGATGTATCGAATCGCGCCGGCTTCCGCGCCGCCGCCGAATAGGGTGCCCTGCGGACCTTCGAGAACCTCGATGCGCTCCATGTCAACGGCGATGATGTCGAGATTGCGGCCGGGGAATTGCACCGACTGATCATCGAGATACAACGCAACGTTCGGGAAGGACGCGATCGAGGACTGCGACTGGTTGCCCGCCGATCCGGGGCTCAGGCCCCGCATGAAGATATTGCCCTGGCCCGGGCCGTTGGTGGCGAAGGACACGTTCGGCAGGTATCTGACGGCATCATCGAAGCTGGCGATATTGAGTTGTTTCAGCTGATCGGCTGAAATCGTCTGAATCGTGATGGGCACGTTCTGCGCGTTTTCTGTGCGGCGCTGCGCCGTCACCGTGACTTCTAGAATGGCCTCGGAATTAACCTCGGCATCCGTGGCTGCGGCCGCTGCTCGACTCGTGAGACTGGCCGCCGCACAACTGCTCAAAATGGCGGCGATCGCATACGACAACTTTGGATTTGAGTTCATGCTTCATCCCTTCCGTTTATTTTGAAACCGCTCGGTCAGTCGTCATTTTTATAATCTCGCACCGAGGATAGCATCGAGCGCAGGAAGCGTAAGGGCTAATTGTTGCAGCAATGCTTCAAGGGATATGCCGAAATTGGATTCACCAATGCGAAAATTGCATCAGTCGTTGCGCAGCACCAACGATCTGGCGGACGTTTGCGCTTCACCCCAGAGGCCGGTCGATCATCTCAAGATGCAGCTTGCCGGCTTCCGCGTAAGGATTTGCGAGCGCGACGGACTCGTTGAGTTCGACGCCGAGCCCGGCCGCAGTGGGCGGGATTACATACCCTGATTCCCAGCGGATCGGGGCTTTCAAGATGCGCGCGTGAAAGCCGCCCCATTGTTGAATCCCCTCCAAAATCAAGAAATTCGGGCAACACGTTGCGATTTGAATATTGGCTGCGCCCACCACCGGACCGCAGTACAGATGCGGCGCAATCTGTGCGTAATGCACCTCGGCCAATGCCGCGATTTTCTTCGCCTCCAGCAATCCGCCCACGCGGCCCAGGTTGATTTGTAGGATATTCGCAGCCCCCGCAGCCAACACGCGGGCATACTCGTACTTGGTGGTCAGCCTCTCGCCGGTGGCGATCGGAATTCTCGTGCCGCGCGCCACGATTGCCATCTGTTCGGGCATTTCCGGCGGCACCGGCTCCTCGAACCACAACGGATCGTAGGCTTCGAGCTGCCGGGCAAGGCGAATCGCTCCCGACGTGGTGAATTGACCGTGCGTACCGAGCAGCAGGTCCGCGCGAATTCCGACGGCCTCGCGGATCAGCCGAACCAGACGGACAGTACGTTCCAAGGATTCCTGAGTGGGCTGCCGAGGGTCGTAGGCGGAGTACCCACCGGTCGGATCGAACTTCAGCGCCGTGAAACCCTGCGAGACGTATTCGGCCGCCCGTTGCGCAGAGCGTTCAGCGTCGTGGTAGAACTCGTCCCCTTCGCCGTCCGCGGGATAAAGATAGGTGTAACTGCGCAGGCGTTCGTGCACCTTGCCCCCGAGCAGGTTGTAGACCGGCTGATCCAGGGCCTTTCCAATGATGTCCCAACAGGCCATTTCCAGGCCGCTCATCACGCTCACGAGCGAGAGGTCGGGCCGCAGTGTGAATCCGGACCCATAGCTTTCGCGCCAAAATGCTTCGATGCGCATGGGATCGCGGCCCAGCAAGCGGCGCGCAAACAGATCTTCGATCATTGCCGCAATGACTTTGGGTCCAAAGGTGGCGGCGTAGACTTCGCCGACCCCTTCGACTCCACACACGGTGCGCAGCTTTAAAAACACGAAGTAGCGGCCGCCGAAACTCGGGGGCGGATTCGCCACGACGAACACTTTGACGCTGTCGAGCTTCATTTACGGCTCCTAGTTCTTATTCAGCCAGCATTAGAGCAGCCGCTTTTTGCGCCACCATGACAGTCGGTGCGTTGGTATTGGCTGAGGTCACGGTTGGGAATACCGATGCGTCGATCACGCGCAGCCGCTCGATGCCATGTACGCGCAGCGATGGATCGACCACCGAATCCTCAGGCGTGCGCCCCATTCGGCAGGTGCCGACGGGGTGGTATACGGTCATCGCGCGTGCGCGGAAGTCCGCCAGCAACCCGGCGCCGTCCAGCGAGTTGAGATCGGGGGCGATCGGTTCACGGATGAGCGAACGCATGGATTGCGATTGCGCGATCATCTGCAGCAGCCGGCCGCAGGCGATGACGTCTTCTTCGTCCTTGTGCGTCGATAGATAGTTCGGGGCGATGACCGGCGCCTGCCTGAAATCCGCGCTCGCGATGTCGATCCGCCCGACGCTGGTCGGCCGGGTCGGCTGGAAGCAGAGGTAAAATCCAGGGAATCCATCCACTTCAATGCGCTTGCGGGTCGCATCTCCGGTGCTGTAGGTGACCGGATTGAAGTAGAGCTGTACGGCGGGGCGCGTGTCGCCGGGTCCCAAGGGTAGAAAACCGCCCATTTGGTTGACGCTCAATGCCAAGGGTCCGCGGCGTGACAGCAGATAGCGAACGCCCGCGGCCAGTTTTCGCAGCGGCGAGTGCAGCTCGTTGTTCAGCGTGGGCTGCGTTGCCTTGAAGGAATAGACGACGGCGAGATGATCCTGCAGGTGCCCGCCGACCGAAGGATTGTCCAGCACGGATTCAAGCCCTAAAGCGCTGAGCGCCGCGGCCGGTCCAATGCCGGAGAGCTGCAGCAGTTGCGGTGAATTGACGGTGCCGGCGCACACCAGCACTTCGCGCCTGGCGGCGGCGAATTTCGCCGCACCATCGTGGTGGTAGTCCACGCCGATGGCGCGCCGCTGCTCAACGCGTATTTTGCTCACCCACGCGTGCGCCGCGAGCTTGACGTTTGCACGGCGCAGCGCCGGCCGCAGAAAGGCGTCGGCGGCGGAGCGGCGCACGCCATGGCGGATCGTGACTTGGTAGCAACCCAGCCCGAGCGGATGCTCGCCATTGAAATCATCCGTCGTCGGAAGATGCAGCTCATCGGCTGCATCCAGCCAGTTGCGCCGCATGGGATGAAGGTATGGCGTCACGTCGGCAACGTCGAGTGTTCCCACACCGTGAGCCGTCCCTTCGGGATCGACACGCCGTTCCGACATTTCAAAGTAAGGCTTGACGTCGTCCCAACCCCATCCGACATTTCCCATCCGGCGCCAGTCGTCGAAGTCCTGCGGCGCGCCCCTGCAGTAGACCAACGCATTGATGGAACTGGAGCCGCCGACCACCCGTCCGCGCGGCCAGTACATGGTCCGCCCGTTGAGCCCGGGGCTGCCCTGCGTCTGATACTTCCAATTGACCGACGCATCGGCAAACGTGCGTCCGTATCCAATCGGGGTTTTGATCCAAAAGCGATCATCGGAACCGCCGGCCTCCAGCACTAAAATGCGGTCACGGCCGCTTGCCGACAGACGATCTGCCAACACGCACCCCGCCGTGCCGGCGCCGATGATTATGTAGTCAAATTCTCCCACGGCTTGAGAGCTTAATCTTTCAACGCGCCCACGCTATGCCATTTCGCGATCCGGCCATGTCATTTTTCGAGACACCCACTGAGACCGGGTCCGAGTCGCGCGGCGCAATTGAACCCTGTATGGTTGAGGGAGTTCAATTTGAGGTTCACGATTGAGCGCAACTGCATTCGACGCCAGCCGGACCCATGCCCCTTCATCGATCGAGCGCTGGTATGTGCTCATCTTGGTGTGCTTGATCTACGCCATCAATATTGCAGATCGCTATGTCGTGTCCACCGTGCTCGAGCCGATACGGCTGGATTTGAAGTTGACCGATGCCGGCGTCGCTTTTCTTACCGGGACGCCGCTCGCATTTTTTTATGTCGCGTTTGGCATCCCGATCGCCTGGTTGGCGGACCGATATAACCGGCGCAACATTCTTGCCGGAGCGTTGGTGATCTGGTCTGCGTTCACGGCGCTGTGCGGGCTGTCGACGACCTACCTGCAGTTCTTGCTGGGACGTATCGGCGTGGGTGTCGGCGAGGCCGGCGGTACGCCGCCGTCAACAGCCATCGTCTCAGATTGCTTTCCGGCGGACCGGCGCCCCATGGCCATGGCCGTTCTGGCACTCGGCGCGCCGATCGGCGCCTGGTTGGGCGCCGATCGGGCGGGCGCCATTGCGCACGCGTACAACTGGCGGGCTGCCTTCCTGGCGCTCGGCTTGCCCGGCGTCATCGTCGGAATTATCGTTTTTCTTACCGTCCGAGAACCGAACCGGGGCCGCTTGGACGCCGTGGTCGAGGACATCAAGCCTTCGCTGATCGCCTGTTTGAAATTCCTTTGGCGGCAAAAGGCTGCGTTTCACATCATGATCGGTGGCGGGTTGTGCGCACTCTGGGGTTGGGGTCTCATCTATTGGACGCCGACATTTCTACAACGCGCGTACAACCTCGACGTCGGACAGGCGGGCGCCGTCACCGGCAATATTCATCTCTGGGGAGGTTCGATTGCCACTGTGGCGACGGCGTGGCTGCTGTCGCGCTCGTCCATGGCCGATCCGCGCCGCGTGGTGTGGTTGCTGACCGCAGGGATCGCTTTGGCGACCATCCCGTCCTTCATCGCCTACTGGACGCATTCCCTATTCCTGTGCAAGGCGATGTTCTGGCTGTTCATCCCAGCGATTTACTTTTATATCGGCCCCTGTTTTGGGTTGCTCAATAATCTTGCGCCTTGCCGCATGCGCAACATGTTCATCGCCATATCGCTGCTCGTCGCCAACATTTTGAATCTCATCATCGCTCCCTGGGTGGTCGGCCTCTTGAGCGATTGGTTCGCGGGCACACAGCCGACTGACGCCACATCGCTGCGCGCGGCGTTGCTGGTACTGGCACCCACCGGACTGTGGGCCGCATATCATCTGTATTGGGCGTCAAGAACCATCATCGCCGATCAGAAGCGCGCAATCGGCTACACAAATCCTGGACACCTTGATCATGACCAACTCGCATCTCGACCGACGATGGCTGCCGTTGAACGCCCTGCGCGCCTTCGAAGGCGTCGCTAAGCATTTGAGCTTTACCGCCGCGGCCAATGCGCTGCTGATATCGCAGAGCGCGTTGTCGCGCCATGTGATAGCGCTCGAAAAAATGATCGGCGTGCAGCTGTTCGAGCGCCGCCCGCATTCCCTGGTGCTCACCAAGGCCGGGCAGCATTTGCTGCCGGCCGTCATGAAGTCCTTCGATCGCCTGGAATACGCGCTGGACGATTTACGCAATGACGGTGCGACCGGCACACGCACACTGCGGGTGCACATGCCGCCGAGTTTTGCGGCATACCTTGCCGTGCCGATTCTGCGCGATTTTCGCCGCGCGGCGGCAGAAGTGGAAATCGATCTGGTCAGTCCTCCCAGTGTGGGACCGCCGCCCGGGGATGTGGATGTTGCTGTGGTCTATTCAAAGCCGACCGTAACCGACCTGGTCACGGATCTTCTGTGGCCCGTGCATTTGAGCTTGTTGTGCCATCCCTCGGTCGCCGCGCGGCATGCCGACAAGACCCTGGCGCAGTTCGTTGAGGCGAACGAGCTGGTGCATGTGCGAATCGCCGAACTGCCGCGGCATCATCTATGGAAGCAATTTGCGCGAGCCGCCAATTTGACCAACCTCAATGTCGAACGTGGATTGGTGTTCGATACCGCGATGCTGGCCGTGCAATACGCCTTGAGCGGCGAGGGCGTCGCATTGCTCGACACGTATCTATTCGGCGATCACATTCGTTCGGGGCGTCTGGTCAAACCTTTCAGCAACAGCCTGGATGATGGGTACGGATACTACTTGATCACGCATCCGGAGGCCTTGAGCGATACCGCGGTGGCGTTGTTCCGTTCCTGGCTGATCGAGCGCTTTGGCAGCGGCGGCGAGATCCAGCCCAATCTGCACTTGGCGGTTTCGAATGACTAACGGTTGGCGGACCTAGATGAAGACTGAGACAAGAGTTGCGGTGATTGGCGGGGGAGTGGTCGGAGCCAGCGTTCTCTATCATTTGACCAAGGCTGGATGGAAGGACGTGCTGCTGATCGAGCGCGCCGAACTCACTTCAGGATCGACCTGGCATGCGGCCGGCGGCATGCACACGGTCAACGGCGATCCCAATGTCGCCAAATTGCAGCAATACACCATCGAGCTTTACAAGGAGATC
>Ga0210389_10000592_pt1 | contig 32132 bp, 31 predicted proteins | sample IncBWH28OmetaG_FD_160127 | JGI IMG/M metagenome (GOLD analysis project Ga0210389, IMG submission 160127) | Forest soil microbial communities from Barre Woods Harvard Forest LTER site, Petersham, Massachusetts, United States - Inc-BW-H-28-O ... | reverse complement strand
AGCCTCGCGATCACGGGACGCTCGCCAGACCACTTTTCACCTTCCACTTTTCACTTTTCACCTTCCCCCTCGCCACCGTTGACGTCCTAGGGACTTACCGTTTAAGTTAAGGGATAGCCATGATTACGGTCACTCAAGCAGCCATTCGGCACCTCCAAGAGCTGGTCTCGGAAGATCCGAGCTACAGTGACAAAGGGTTACGCATCTTTGTCGAAAACGGAGGCTGCGCTGGTCAGCAATACGGCATGCAGTTTGATTATCCTAAGGCGGATGACCATCGGATCGAAAGCAACGGAGTATCTGTACTCATCGACCCGAAGAGCGCCGAGTACTTGCATGGATCAACCGTGGACTTTACGGATGGGTTGACCGGCTCAGGTTTTAAAATTGATAATCCTAACGTTGTCCGCAGTTGTGGTTGTGGAAGTTCATTTGAAGTCTCCGGGGAGAAGCGCTGATTTCTATACCGTCCCGGAATCAGCTAACGACCAATGAAAGCAGTAGAGCTCGGGCGCACACGAGGACGTATGCCCCCACCTGAGGGCTCGGACGGTCTTTTCGGTTGGACGGTTGTTATTCTGCTGCTTTGCGGTGTAGCCGTTGTTTGCTGGATCGGAACTTTCTACGTCTTCGATCACCCGGAACAACCCTTCAACTACCAGCTGTTGGCTAAGCTCAACAAGGTGGTGCCGCCGAAGCGCTTCGAATTAACGGCTGCTCCAGCGGGAGAATTCCTGGGACCCGACAAACTGCTGGAGCGTTTCGGAGCAATGACCGCCATCGGCCTTCAAGACGAAAGCAATAATCTGGTTCGATCGTTCCTGCGCAACTACGACCACCAGGTAGGTAAAGTTCCGTACATAACCGGAAAGTACACGGTTTTGGACGCCTTCCCGATGACCGAAAATCAATACTTCGGCAGCGGGGTGGTGGCGTTGGCGCAATCAAACGACGTCCCCACGATTTATGTGGAAGCGGTCTTCCCCGGAGCAAAAGAACAGCTGGCCAGCATGCAGCGAGTGCTGGTCACCGGATTGGGATTGGAATTGCGACGATCATTTGACCTGACCGCCATCGTTCATATCACGAACCTGGGGGGCGGACGGCTGCTATTCACTTGTATGCCGCTACTCTACTCTTCGTATGGCCAGAGTGGCAGCAGCTTCCAGCTTGAACCTCCCGCGGCCCTTTACGTAAAGGGCGGGTTGCCCTTGGTAAGTAACAACCAGTTTGAAGCGGCCGAAACCCGGTTTGCGCAATATCGGCGAGCTGCCGGCTCGCAGTTGGCATCGACCAATGCTCCTTCCACTAAGGTTCCATCAAGTAACGCTTCGCCTAGCGCCTCAGCCTTTAACAGTCCTACTCTGGTAGCCGCTTTGCGCGCCGCACCGGTATCAACTCCGACGCCCGCTCCCTTGGTGAAGCAGCCTCACGCCAGCCCTACCCCGAAACAACCGGTGGCAGCCGCAACACCGGTGAGCCGTCCTACCGCTTCACCGACACCGACTGCCCCGGCGGTTGCTGAAACGACTCCTCAACCCTTTTTGGCGGCTTCAGCCAGTCCCGGAACGGGTAACCGAATTGGAAGCTGGCAGCTTTTTAAGCCCGGTTTGATGCCAAGAGGCCGATTGTTCGACGTAAGCCAGACTGCTGAGCTGGCCGATAAAGGAATCGGGACGGAGCCGATCTACCTTAAAGGCGAGTTTACGGTTACTGCGGCCCGAGAGAATCGCGCCGTCTTGCGGCCGAAATCCGAGTCCGGTAACGGGCCGGGCGCGAGCATCCGAATCATCGTAGAGTTTCCCAAGGGTGGCAATGTGCCTAAGGAAGGAGATCCGGTCGCTAGGTTGAACGATCGTCCCTTCCAGATCGAGGATGTTCGAAAAGGCGCTGACGGCCAGGTGAATATCTACGCCCGGGAAATCACCGTAGAATAGAGCCATGAGGCTCTATTCTTAATACACGTCCCTCTTATAACGCTTCTCTTTTCGCAAGGCCTCCACGTACTCGGCGGCTTGTTCCGAAGTCTTGCCACCGTGTTTTTCAACGATTTGATGGAGAGCTACATCCACGTCTTTTGCCATCCGGGCGGCGTCGCCGCACACAAAGAAGTGGGCGCCGGACTCCAGCCAATCAAAAATTTCTTTGCTGTTCTCGAGGATTCGATGTTGGACGTAAATTTTGTTCGCCTGGTCTCGGGAGAAAGCGGTGTCAAACCTCGTCAAAACACCGTGCTTTTGCAGGCCTTCAAGTTGTTCCTTGTAAAAAAAGTCGCAGTTGTGACGCTGTTCTCCAAAGAAGAGCCAGTTCTTTCCGGATGCGCCTAATGCCTTTCGTTCCTCGAGATACGCTCGGAAGGGAGCTAATCCGGTACCGGGCCCGATCATAATGATCGGTGTCGAAGGATCTTCCGGAAGACGGAATCCTTTGGCGACATGCACGAACATCGGCACTTCTGCTCCGACCTCGATACGATCCGCTAAATAAATGGTCGCGACACCCTCGCGTTTTCGGCCATGACTCTCATAACGGACCGACGCAACCATCAAGTGCACCTCTTCCGGATGAGCCTTCAGGCTGGAGGCGATTGAATACAGCCGCGGCTGAAGCTTTCGCAGAGTACGTACGAACTCTTCGACGGTTAAACGAAGAGAAGGGTTATCCAGCAGAAAATCGACAATTTCCAGTCCCCAAAGATAATTATCCAGGTCCCGTTTTCGTTCCGGATCCAGCAATTCTTTAAGCTCCGCTCTCGTTGCCGAGCGTTCAGCGATCAACTCCAGGAATTGTTTCGAAGGTTGCGTGATCTGAAAGTAGTGAAGTAGACCTTCGCGCAGCGTAAAGGTCTCGCCCTCTTTAGTGGTCACACTCTCGTCGCCAGAAAGATGGAGAGCCTCCAAAAGGTCTTCTACCAGTTTTGGATTGTTTTTCGCGAAGATCCCCATGGAATCTCCCGGCTCATATTGCATTCCGGACCCCGCCAACGAGAACTCATAGTGCCGCGTCTCTTTCTCCGAACCTGAAAGTGTCAATGTCTGGCTGACCACAAGTTTGGCAGGAAAAGGGTTCTTTCGAGAGTAAGGCGGTGCCTGCGGAGTTGTTGACATAAACCGACGACAGTATTGGAGGAGTTCGCGGAGTTCAAGGGGCGTATCCACGTGCTAGCAGCGGAGATAGTGACTGAGTGGAACCTAGTCGACTGAGTGGACGTAGTGACCCATTTAAAAGGCCGCTATTCCTGCCGGCAGCGTCCACTCTGTCTACTGGATCTACCTTCGTCCACTCCGTCCACTGAACGGCCGACACGCCCTACCCCACCGTCTTCACTAAGGGTCCTAGCAGGTCCTCGATTCCGACCACGCCGACAGTGTGGTCCTCGCCGTCGATAACCAACGCAAGGGTTTGTGGAAACGCTGCTCTCAATCGGTGTAATGCCATCGATGCGGGCTCATCTTCGCGAACCACCAACATGCGGTGAAGATAGGCATCGGCATTATCTCCTGGCGTCTTGTCCAGGATAACATCAAAGACGTTAACTAAACCGACGATCTCTCCTTGGTCAGTCGCTAAGGGCAAAGAATCAAAACGTGTCTGCAGGAACACTTTGATAACTTCCTCCACGGACGCGCCGATTTTTAGCGTCACTACCCGGTCACGCTTAACCATCACGTCCTTGACCCGCACAGCACGAAAGTCGACCACGTTGTGGATCATCTGGCGTTCGATGCTGCTCAACATCCCCATCTTTTCGATCGACCTCGTCACCGACTTCAAATCTTCCCGCGCCACGAAAACCTCCTGTGGCCGCTTCAGCCGAAAAACGTGAACTGCGCACCAGGAGCCGGCTGCCATCAATGGGGTTAGCACCAAAGAGGCTATCTCGAGGAGCACGGCAATAGAGGCGAGGGCCTGGTACGGAAAGCGCCGGAAAAACGATTTCGGCAACATTTCGGTCACAATCAGGAAGATCGGAATAGCGACCAAAATGGTGCACAGATATCCCCACCCTTTAAACTCATGCACGAACCACGAAGCCAGAATCAGGACGGCAATGATATTTGCGAGACCGGTAACGCAGAGGACGGTGATAAATAGCCGGGACGGTTCCTCCACCAGGCGCCAGAGGCGGACCGCATGTGCATCCCCACTCCGCGATAACTGCCTCAATCGCAATCGATTAAGCGACAGCAAACCCGCTTCGGTCCCCGAAAAGACAAATGAAACTGCCAGGCAAACGATGAATAAAAGCCAAGTCATGCTGCCTGTGCAGCCTCCTTTTTCTCCAGGCGCCGCAGCTTCACTTCGACGACTCTCCGGCGAGTACTTTGGCGAACTTCCAGGTCCAGCGGGGGCACTTGCACCTTCTCCCCGGAACGCGGCACATACCCGAGGCGGTTGAAAATCAGCCCGTTGAGGGTGTCGAATTCTTCTGTGTCAAAATCAAGATGCAGCGCTTCCTCTAGGTCATCCAAACGAACACTACCGCACGCTAACCAAACGCCGTTGCCTAGCTCCTCAAGATAGAGTTCTTCGTCTCCTCGCGGCGCTACATCAGCCAGGATCTCGTCCAGAATATCGCTCATGGTGACAACCCCTTCGGTGCCGCCGAATTCGTCGATCACGATGGCCAGTCTTTGGGGATGCTTTAAGAATGCACGCAACAGATCCAAAGCGCGCATGGTCTCCGGCACAAACGACGGGACATCAACCTTCTCCGCATAATGTTCGGACGGATCGGCTAGAAAAGCTTTGACGTCCAAGATGCCTAAAATTTCGTCCGGGCTATCCCCAAAAACCGGTACCCGAGCCCGGCGTTTGATTCGGAGTTGCTGTATGACGTCTTCATTCGTCATCGAGTCGCTGATGAAAAAAGCGTCAACCCGAGGCGTCATACAATCTTTGACGGACTTGTTTCCCAGTTTAATGATCGCCTCGATCATCTCTTGCTCGTCCGCCCGAAGCTGACCCTGTTCGGCGCTCAACTCTACGAGGGCAATGAGTTCCTCATCATTGAATTGCTCAGCTCTTTCGGCCTTCGTCGGCAGGAAAAAACTGGCAATGAGTTCAGAAGCTCGTTGGGTAAGTCGAGAAAGGGGGCCGAAGAGCGGCAGCAAGAATCGCAAGAGCAGGATCGCTTGCCGCGCGAACCGAAACGGGTCACGCAACGCCAGCACCTTCGGCACCAGGTCGCAGGCGACGACGATCAATGCAAACAGGAACAACGTCTTGACCCAGTAAGGGACCGGAATCGTAATCGACCTGACGATCGCCACGGTCAGAATGATCAGTAAGATATTTACTATGGTGTCTACCAGCAGGATCACGCTGAGCACCTCTCTGGGATTCTTCATCAGGCGCTCGAATTGCTCGACTCTTTTCGGATCCTGCTTCCGCCAACGATGCAACCGCCATTCCCGGATCGAGAAAAGCGCGGTCTCGATTCCGGAGATAAAAGCCGACAAAACCGCTAGTATTATTAGAGCGGCGACTGCGACTAGGGCTAGGTCCAATGGCATAAGTCCTTCAGCCTGCATTGCTCATACAGCAGCTGTCGGGCCTCTGAATCTACTAGCTAATTTTTGCATTTTGCAGGCTAGAGGCATCTTTCGCATTGTCAGTGTGCTTAGACACGATACAAGAAAAATTCCCCACTCTTGAAGTTTCTCATCAAACTCTCTTTAAGTAGACCGTGAAGTTTCTATTTAAAGGGGCACTAAGCCCGCAAACCGGCGCTGCTTTCCGCTTGCTTCGGCGCCGGCAGGAGGATTGACGGTACGCTTCCAGCTGCGATTCTGCTGGGTTAGGATCAGAGGTCACGCATGAAGAAAGGAGATCGCATCGAAGCCTTGGCCCGCGAACTCGCCACCGGGGATGAGGATGATATCTATTTCCGAGGTTATTTCTTGCTGTTTAATCGTCAGGAATACTACCAAGCGCACGATTTATTGGAGCACATTTGGCTCCAAACTGAGGGCCCGGAAGCCGCTTTTTACAAAGGGCTCATTCAATTAGCGGGGGCATTCGTGCATTTGCAGAAACAGTTTCGCCGACCTTTGCATCCCACTGACGGTCGCCGGCTGCATCCGGCATGGCGACTCTTTAAACTGGCCAAAAAAAACCTGAAGCTGTTCCCTTCAGAGTACCTCGGCCTAAAGGTCGATCACATCCTTGGCCTCTGCGATTCGCAAATCGGGGCTCTGGAAGACGCCCATTTCAAAACCAACCCATGGACCCCAGACAATGCTCCCAGATTGCAAGTACCGGTCTAGATAGCGTCGTTCAAAATGCGTGATGAAAGGAGTTCATGGAGCCGGTGGTGGATATAAGTAGGACCCTCCATACACCTTTCCTTTTCTGCACTCTGTCCTCTCGTTATTAAAAACTAATTAAAACCTCAGCCTCCACCCTCCCGCGGAACGCCTTGAATACCTCGAACTCCTTGAACTCCTCCAACTCCCACATAGACTGAGCGCGATTTCCACCATGGCAGCACTCGTTCGGACTTCTCTTCTGTTGGTTGCAGCCTTATTGCCCGTTGGGGTGAAGGCGCAGTTGGCGGCCGCCTATGTTCTCGCGGATCATACCAGCGGTTACATTCTTGAATCTTATAAAGGCGATCAGAAACGCCAGATCGCCAGTCTCACTAAGATCGCAACCGCCAAAGTAGTTTTGGATTGGGCAGCGAGCACCGGGACCGATCTAAGCCAATTGATTTCCATCCCGCCCCAGGCAATTCGCCCATATGGCACTAATCCCATAGGGCTTCAGCCCGACGATCAGATGAGCTATCGTGATCTCATTTACTCCGCCATGATGGAGTCCGATGGGACAGCCGCCTATGCCTTGGCTTATACCGTTGGTGCTTCGCTGCGGGCGCGAGCAGCAGGATCCCTAAGCGAGCTCGGGGCCACCGAAGCCTTCGTTACCCAAATGAATGCGTTAGCCCGCCAACTGGGTATGGACAAGACGCTCTTCGTGAATCCTGACGGCCTAGAACCCGAGAAAGGGCCCCAGCCTTACTCAACGGCCTCCGATGTGGTGAAGCTCGTGGCTTACGCGATGAACGACGCCGGTTTTCGCTTCTACGTCTCTCAAAAGGAACGCAAAGTCTATTTCACTCGCGCCGGCCAGAACCTCGGATATCTGCTGCGAAACACGAATGAACTAGTGGGCACCAACGGAATTGATGGGGTTAAGACCGGTACCACGGCCAGGGCCGGGCAGTGTATCGCTCTGTCTTCCCAAAGAGACCCGGAGATTCGCAAAGAAGGCGAGACGACTTATGTTACTCCCAGGCGGGTTGATATCGTGGTATTAGGAGCAGCCGACCGGTTTTCCGTAGCGCAGCAACTCTTAGGGAGAGCCTGGGGTTTATACGACCAGTGGGCCGCGGCCGGCAGGCCCACGCAGACTTCGAAGCACTGATTGCTTATGTACCAGAGGAGAATTGGCATACTGACGAGCGGCGGAGACTGTCCCGGCTTAAATGCCGTGCTCCGCGGTGTTACAAAGGCAGCGGAAAAACTGAACTGGCAAGTTGTCGGTTTTCGAGACGGGTTCGAAGGGTTACTCCCTCCTTGCCAGTATACAATTCTCGACCGGGCCACGACCGCCGGAATCATGCAACTCGGCGGCACGATCCTCGGCACCACGAACAAGGGACACTTCATCGCTAAAGTCGGCAGCGGCGAAAAGACGACGGTCCCAAAAGAGGTCATCGAGAGCGCCCGGGCAACACTCGCAGAGCTTGACATAGAAGGCCTCATTGTGGTGGGTGGGGATGGTTCTTTAACGACCGCGCTCCAGCTTTACGAACAAGGCTTTTCCGTGATCGGCGTACCGAAAACGATCGACAACGACCTGGAAGCGACCGCAATGACATTCGGGTTTTACTCTGCCGTCAGCTGCGTAACGGATGCGCTCGATCGTTTGCACTCGACTGCTGCCAGTCACAAGCGGGCGATGGTGCTCGAGGTAATGGGGCGGCATGCCGGTTGGATTGCTCTTCACGGAGGAATCAGCGGAGGCGCCGATATTGTTTTATTACCGGAGATTCCCTTCGACTGGGAAACAGTCGCGGACGTCGTCCGTAGGCGCGACGCAGACGGCTACCAAAGCACCATGATCGTCGTGGCTGAAGGCGCCCGCCCCAAAGACGGCATCCAGCATTACCAGGCGACTCAGGGCGCTGAACATCATTTTGGCGGAGTCGGCGAGATCGTAGCCCAGCAAATAGCGGAACGTACCGGCAAAGAGACTCGCTACTGCATTCTGGGGCATTTGCAGCGCGGCGGGACTCCAGGCCCACTCGATCGGATTCTGGCAACGCGTTTCGGCGTGAAAGCGGTGAATCTGATCCAGGAAGAAAAATTCGGCCGGATGGTAAGTTATCAACATTACGAGATTGCCGATGTACCTATCGCAGACGCAGTCCATCAGTTGCGTGTGGTCGATCCAGGCAACCAGCTGGTAGAAATGGCGCGCTCGGTGGATATTAGTTTTGGGGACCAATAGACTTAGTAATCAGTAATCAGTGTGTCAGTAATCAGTGATTCCACCATCAGGCGAGCAACCAGAAGCCTCCATCCGAGAGGCTTTCAGCGGCAGTCGGAAATACTGATTACTGATTTACTGATTACTGATTACTTTTTGGCCAACACCCCTAGCGCCTTAGCCGCCTGACCCCGCAACTCCGCCACGAATAATGGACCATTTGCTCGAACTTCTGCAGCAGAACTCAAAACTGTCTCTCAGCGAACTCAGTAAACTCCTCGGACTGCCGATTCCCGAAATTCAGCAGAAGATCGCCGACTACGAGAAGAACGGTGTCATCCTGGCCTATCAAGCGGTCGTCGACCCGGAGAAGCTCGATGTCGATGCCGTCACCGCTTATATCGAAGTGCGGATCACGCCGGAGCGAGGTGGAGGGTTCGATCGCCTGGCTCAACGTATAGCCCGGTTTGACGAAGTAAAAAGCTGTTGGCTGATGAGCGGTGGCTACGATCTAGCGGTTATCGTTGAAGGAGAAAACCTGAGACAGATCGCCCATTTCGTTTCGGAAAGGTTAAGCACCGTAGAAGGCGTGATTGCCACAGCCACTCGTTTCCGATTGAAGACTTACAAACAAAACGGGGTACTGCTCAGTGAACCACCTCCCGTTGAACGATTGCCTGTTACCCCATGAATCCTCCTGAGGATTTTTCCAGATTCATCGCGGATCACGTTTCGGCCATCCCGAAGTCCGGCATAAGGGACTTTTTCGAGGTGGTCCAATCGATGACCGATGTCATTTCCCTGGGAATCGGCGAACCGGACTACGTTACTCCTTGGCGAATTCGTGAGGCGGCGATCTTTGCCCTTGAGAAGGGTAAAACCGGCTACACGTCGAATCTTGGTTTGCCTCGGCTACGAGAATCCATCGGTTCGTATCTTTCGCGGCGGTACCACGTCGACTACGATCCGAAGCGGGAAGTGCTGGTGACAGTCGGTGTCTCCGAAGCACTCGATCTAGCTCTGCGGGCAATCGTGAATCCAGGTGACGAGATCATCTATCACGAGCCAAGTTACGTCTCGTACAGCCCGAGCATTGTCTTGGCCGGGGGCAAACCGGTCTCCGTTTCCACTCGCCCCGAGAATAGCTTCAGCCTTTTAGCGACCGACCTCGAATCGAAGATCACGCCCCGCACTAAAGCTTTGTTGCTTAGCTTCCCGACAAATCCGACCGGCGGCGTGTTATCGTTTGAAGAACTCCGTTCGATCGCTGCGGTTTGCCGCCAGCACGACATCATGGTGTTGGCAGATGAGATTTACTCTGAGTTAACCTACGACGGGGTCCAGCATGTTTCTCTCGCCAGTCTCCCTGGAATGCGCGAGCGAACGATTCTGCTGAACGGTTGCTCCAAGTCATTTGCCATGACCGGATTTCGCATTGGTTACGCCTCCGCGCCCGCCCCGATCATTGAGGCAATGATGAAGGTTCATCAATACGCCATCATGTGCGCTTCTATCATGTCACAGGAGGCGGCCATTGAAGCCCTGGATAATTGCGCCAAGGAAGTGGATGAAATGCGGAACGATTATCAGCGCCGGCGAAATTTCGTGGTCAGCCGGTTGAACGAGATCGGTTTGCCCTGCCATTCGCCGAAAGGCGCTTTTTACGTGTTTCCGGATATTCGCCCGACCAAGCGGACGAGCCTTGAGTTCTGTTTAGGTCTTTTGAAAGAGATGAAGGTTGCCGTCGTACCGGGAAGCGCCTTTGGGGAATCCGGGGAAGGCTTTGCGCGCTGCTGTTTCGCCACCAGCCTGGTAAAGCTCCAGGAGGCGATGAACCGGATCGAGACGTACGTCAAAAAGCTCGGGGCAGAATGAACGGAGTAATCGAGTACCGGAGTGGTGCAGTAATGGGGTTATGTATGTCGATCATCCGGAAGAGCAGAAGATCATAGCCCCGGGGCCTAACTGCCGGTTAGCCGATTTTTGACAATGTCCGCTGGAAGCACCCTCAATCCCGCATCTGCGGGGTTCAATTCGGTTAGAGTGCCGTACTCCAATACTCCAGCACTCCAAAACTCCGTTCATTTCTCCGGCGCGCTCCGCCCATGATTACTAAAGCCGTTATCCTTGCCGCAGGACGTGGAACACGGATGCGGGAACTCACGAACGAGGTTCCCAAACCGATGGTCGAGGTCCGCGGGAAACCCATCCTGCATCACATCCTGGATGGATTAGCTTCTGCTGGTGTCGAAGAGGTCTTGATCGTTGTCGGCTACCGAAAAGAAGCGATCCAAGATTATTTTGGCGACGGGCAAAAGCTCGGATTGCACGTGGAATATGTCGAGCAAGTGACTCAGGACGGAACCGGCCGCGTCGTCAGCCTGGCTAAGCCGTTCTCCCGCGACCATCCCTTTCTGCTCATTTACGGCGATATCTTGGTACAGCCAGAGGTGTACCGAAAACTCAGGGACCTGGGTGACGAGGAAATGTTGATCGCGGTCAAGTATTTGCAGGACGTCTCCAAAGGCGGCGCCGTTTACCTGGACGAGAATTTTCGGCTGATTGATCTGCGCGAAAAGCAAGACGCCGGCGGGAAAGAGACCCACTGGTACAACGCCGGTCTTTATGCATTTCGACCCTCAATTTTTCCATTCATCGACAAGCTGGAGAAATCGCCTCGAGGCGAATACGAACTGACGGATGCGATCCGCGCGACGGTCAAGGCGGGCCTTAAAATAAAAGCTGTCGAGATAAAAGGCTCCTGGGCGGATGTGCGCGATCCCGAAATTCTGGAGGCATTAAACCAACCCTCATAATATGTTCTCTTTATGCAGGTCGGTTTTGCTCAGATTAATACGACCGTCGGAGCTCTAAAACAGAACTTCGACAAAATATTTGAGGCCTATACCAAGGCCGTCTCGGCCGGGGCGGACTTAGTGCTAACCCCGGAGCTGGCGTTGACCGGATACCCTCCTCAGGATCTGGTCTTTAAATCTCGCTTCGTGCCCGAAACCTGGGAAGGGATTAACAACCTGCATCGGCGCGTTGGACCGGTTCCGTTGCTGGTCGGCTATGTGGACTTCAATCCGAGTCCAAGCGGCAAACCGTTCGTGAATGCTTGCGCGATCCTTCAACAAGGACAGCCCGTCCGAAAGGTTTTCAAGACCAGGCTGCCAACCTACGACGTTTTCGACGAGGCCCGGTATTTCGAGCCGGCGACCCATCAGGAACCCTTCGAGCTTGCGGGCCGTCGCGTGGGCGTCACCATCTGCGAGGATATCTGGACCGAAAGATTCCTGAAAAGAGAGCTCTACCACCAGGACCCGGTAGCGAATTTGGTCGCACAGGGAGCGGATGTGATCGTCAATCTAAGCTCTTCGCCCTTTCACGTGGGCAAGGCTGCGCTCCGCATCGAGATGGTCAGCGAATTGGCGACTAAGTTCAAAGTCCCTTTCTTTTATTGCAACGCCATCGGCGGGAATGATCAGCTGATTTTCGACGGTAATTCGTTCGTCATTGATGCGAACGGGCAAACGGTCGCAAGTTTGGCTGCATTTGACGAAGAGGTTGCGGTCCGAAACGCGAATCCACCTGGAAATCGATTTGTCGACCAATCTCCCGAGGAAGAAATTTATCGGGCGTTGGTGCTGGGTGTTCGCGACTATTTTCTGAAATGCGGCTTTAAAACGGCGGTACTCGGCCTGAGCGGCGGGATTGACTCCGCGGTAACCGCCGTCATCGCAGCGGAGGCTCTAGGTCGAGAAAACGTCACGGCCGTTTCCATGCCTAGCCAGTATTCATCCCAAGGCAGCCTGGATGATGCGGAAGCCCTGGCTGATAGCCTGGGGATCCAACGGCACGTCTTGCCAATAAAAGAGCCTTTCGAAATCTTGAAAGGTCAGTTCAAGGAGGTCTTCGCGGGCAAACGTGAAGACACTACGGAAGAGAACATGCAGTCGCGTCTCCGCGGACTGACCCTGATGGCTCTTTCGAATAAGTTCGGTCATTTGCTCCTAACGACCGGAAACAAAAGCGAGCTCTCGGTCGGTTACTGCACGATCTACGGAGACATGTGCGGCGGACTAGCGGTGATCAGCGACGTACCGAAGACCATGATCTATCGCCTGGCCAAATGGATTAACCGCGAACGCGAGATTATCCCGGCAAGCTCAATTACGAAAGCTCCGAGTGCAGAACTGAAATTGAATCAGACAGATCAAGACACGCTGCCTCCGTACGAGATCCTCGACGCGGTTCTACAGCTTTATGTCGAGGAACTGCTTAGCCCAGAGGATATCGTCGCCAAAGGTTACCCGGCAGAAACTGTTCGCTGGATTCAACGTCAGGTCGACTCGAACGAATACAAGCGGCGCCAGGCTGCGCCGGGATTGAGGGTCACAAGCTTGGCATTTGGGATGGGGTGGCGTATGCCTATCGCCCAGCGTTATCTACGCTGATACGATGAAAGAATACCTCGCTGCTCGCCAGAAGCTCGTCGATCAGGCTCTAGATCGGTTGCTGCCAAAGGCGACCTTAAGACCCAAAACCATCCACAAGGCAATGCGCTACAGCGTATTTGCCGGCGGAAAACGATTACGGCCGATTCTTTGCCTGGCGGCCGCCGAATGCTGCGGCGGGTCGGTGGAAGCTGCCATGCCTCTGGCCTGTGCGGTCGAGTGTGTGCACACTTACTCGCTCATCCACGATGACCTACCCTGTATGGACGATGACGACTTTCGGCGTGGTGTTCCCACCTCGCATAAAGTCTTCGGCGAAGGGATCGCTGTCCTGGCCGGTGATGCGCTCCTCACTTTCGCGTTTGAACTACTGACCTTAGCCCAGGGATGGCCGCGGTACCCTGTTCGGGAAATCGTTCAGGAGTTAGCGGTCGCTGCCGGCAGCCGGCACCTCGTCGCCGGTCAAGTCGTCGATCTGGAAAGCGAAGGGAAAAAGATATCGCAGTCGCTCCTCAATTTTATCCATGAATCAAAAACCGCGGCCCTCTTGCGGTCTTCGATCCGTCTCGGCGCAATGAGCGCCAATGCCACGCCGGCTCAGCTCCGCAATCTTTCCGATTTCGGCCGGTCGCTGGGGCTGGCTTTTCAAGTCATCGACGACATCCTCGATGTTACCCAAACCACAGAAAAACTGGGAAAAAGCGCTGGAAAAGATATCGCTGCAGAAAAAGCGACCTTCCCTGCGGTCGTCGGGTTAGCGAAATCCCGCAAAATCGCCCAAAAGTTAACTAAAGAAGCACGAGAAGCTTTGCGCCCCTTTGGCAAACGGGCCGAGGTGCTTCTTGGGATGGCCGATTATCTGTTGGAAAGGGATTATTAAGTAGGAGTTCGTCACCGTGGAGCGCTGCCTTGCTTGCGAGGCCGAAGGGGTCGCCACCCCTGGAGAGGAGCCGCTCTCGCCGGTGCTCATTTGACCGCGTGAAGTCGAAGCCCAACGTTGACCCGGCCTCGCGGTACGACGAGCAGGCGGCTCCCGGGAACGTCTGCTGACGTCGCTAACACCGTGTATTGAATCGATCGAAGAACCGCACACCGATTAACCAATTCACGCCCTGGGACGTTCGCGGGAGCCGCCTGCTAAACAAGACCATTGCGATACAACGGTTGTTAGCGCGATTTAGTCAGGTCACTGGCAACGTTCAAAAGCGGCTCCCCTCCGAAGGAGGGCGCGACACGAAATCGCCTCAAATTTCATTTGCGTCTCCTAGTCCACCGTGCCACTTTCCGGGTCTTTACCAGCTCGTCGCCATGGCATACGCAATCATCCGTTCAGGGAATAAACAGTATCGGGTCGCCCTAGGCGAAACGGTGGCCGTTGAAAAGCTTTCCGGTCAAGCCGGCGACCAAATCACATTCGCTGAAGTTGTGCTTCATTGTGATGGTGATAAAGTAACGGTCGGTGCTCCCCTGATCGACGGAGCGAAAGTTTCCGGGGAAGTAGTGGAGCAATTTAAGGATAAGAAGGTGATCGCATTCAAGTATCGGCGCCGGAAAGGGTATCATCGGACGGTCGGCCATCGACGCCAACTGACTCGCGTTAAAATTGGATCGATCGACCTCTAATTTTCTAGCGTATGGCACATAAGAAAGGTCAAGGCAGCGTCAAGAACGGACGCGACAGCGTTAGCAAACGCCTCGGCGTGAAGAAGTTCGGTAGCCAGCAAGTCGTTGCCGGAAACATCATTATTCGCCAGCGCGGTACAAAGTTTTTGCCGGGAAAGAATGTTGGGCTTGGTCGGGATTACACAATCTTCGCCCTCGTAGACGGTATTGTACGCTTCGATCGGAATGGTCGTCGCGTGAATGTCGAACCTGCTCTGGCGCAAGTAAGCTCGAATTAACGACGGCAACAGTTTCCCTCCCGACGGAAAAAGCGCCTCGATCCTTGAGGCGCTTTTTTTGTTTTTATGTTTAACCTAGTTCTAGTCGAGCCTGAGATCCCGCCAAACACGGGTAATGTTGGCCGTCTCGCGTTGGCAACGGGTAGTACCCTGCATTTGGTGCAACCTCTCGGGTTTTCCATCGACGACCGGCAGCTTCGCCGGGCCGGGATGGATTACTGGAAGAACGTTAACGTTAAGCTTTGGGAGAATTTCGAAGAGTTCGAGCTCAAGATCGAACCACCCGCGCGTCGATTCTTTTTCTCTACAAAAGTAGAGAAACCTTACTGGAACATCCGATTCTCGCCTAAGGATTATCTGATTTTCGGCCGCGAGACGAAAGGCCTGCCGGCCAACTTGTTGGCGCGGCACTCCGAAAACGCTTTTCGGATCCCGATGCTCCCCGAAGCTCGCAGTTTGAATCTCGCCACTGCCGTCGCGATAGTGCTATTTGAAGGTATGCGGCAACTCTCTACGGTCGACCTCGCCAACTAGTGAACACACCCGCTCAACTTAGCGCCCGTAATATTTATCGATCGTTCAAGATCGGTAGCCGGAAGGTCGACGTACTGCGGGGGATCAACCTTGATATCAACAAGGGTGAGTCGGTGTTTTTATGCGGGGCGTCCGGGGCCGGTAAGACGACGCTACTATACACGCTGGCGGGATTGGAACGCCCGGAATCAGGCGAGGTTACGTTTGAAGATCACAAGCTCTATAGCGGTGGTGCCGGAAAAGACGCCAAGATTCGCAATCAACGGATGGGGTTCGTTTTTCAAGGTTACTTTCTTTTGCCGGAGTTGACCGCCTTCGAAAACACCCTGGTGCCATCACTGATTCGGCACCGGCCCGATCCAGAGATCGCCCAGTCCTTGTTGGAGACAGTGGGGCTAGCCGATCGGATGCATCATTTGCCCAACGAGCTTTCCGGAGGTGAACAGCAGAGGGTCGCTATTGCCCGAGCCCTGATTAACGATCCAGCCATTGTGTTTGCTGATGAACCAACCGGCAACCTCGATACAACAAACGGAGAAGCCATCATGGAACTTTTGGGAGGATTGGTCCGTGAGAAACAAAAAACTTTGGTGGTAGTAACCCATGACCAGGACTTGGCTGCGCGCGGTGATCGTGTCGTGCACATCCGCGATGGCCATCTCGTCGATTAACGCCATGAACGCCGAGTTCGCTGTGAATTCAATACTCCAATACTCCAGTATTCCAACACTCCCCGCGCCCAAGGATTCGAGGAAAGCTTGTCCGACGAAGCTCAAGCACTATAGCGCCGACCGCTCAAGTCGGCCTCGCAAGCGAGGCACGCTCCACAGCCGGGACGTTGGCGAAGTCGGAAGGACGACGACGAGGACGAGAACGAAGGTCGTCGCCGCACACCAATCACCTCTCACCTCTCACTTCTCACCTCTTGATCCCCCAGTCATATGAACCTGAAAATCTATATCGACGGCACATTTTACGAACAATCCGAGGCCAAGATCTCCGTTTTTGATCATGGCCTCCTTTATGGAGATGGTGTGTTTGAAGGGATTCGGTTCTACCAGGACAGAGTATTCCGCTTGGAGGAACATATTGACCGGCTTTGGGATTCCGCCAAGGCCATCACGCTGGACATCCCGATGTCTCGGACGGCGTTGATTGAGGCGACCCTCGAGACCATCCGGCAAAACGACCTCCACGATGGTTACATCCGGTTGCTGGTAACCCGCGGGGTTGGCTCGCTCGGGCTTAGCCCGGACAGCTGTCGCCGGCCCAGTGTCATCATCATTGCGGCCACCATCGCCCTTTACCCAGACTCCCTCTATGAAAAAGGGCTGACCATGGCGACCTGCTCGGTTAGACGGATCCCTCCCGGTGCGCTAAGCCCGCGGATCAAGTCCCTGAATTATTTGAACAACATCCTGGCCAAGATCGAGGCGCAACAGGCAGGCGCGGCTGAAGGGGTTATGCTCAATGAACAAGGCTATGTCGCCGAATGTACCGGGGACAATTTGTTCGTAGTCAAAAGTGGAGTGATCTCGACCCCTCCCATTAACGCCGGGATTCTGGGCGGAATTACCCGGGCGGTGGTCTTTGAGCTAGCCAAGAAAAGCGATATCCCGATTAAGGAAGACGACTTGACACGCTACGATATATTAGTGGCAGACGAATGTTTTCTTACCGGCACCGCAGCAGAAGTAATCGCGGCCGTTCAACTGGATCGTCGGCCGATCGGCGATGGTCACCCGGGACCAATCACGCTCAAGCTCGTGGAAGAGTTCCGCGGGTTGACACGCTCGACCGGCACTCCGATCTATCATTAGTGTTGTGTGAACAAAAATTGCTCGGAAACGCGCGATATCATAAGAAAGTAAAGGCATGATCTGCGACGTCTGCAAAACTCACACTGCGACCGTTTATCTTACCCAGATCGTGGATGGGAATATGAAGAAGATCAATCTGTGCGAGTCGTGCTCAAAAGAGAAGGGTGTTGCCGACCCCACGGGGTTCGCCCTGGCGGACCTCCTCCTCGGGCTGGGTGAAAACCAGCAGGTGGAGCAGGTCGCCCAGACCGAGCATTGCCCAGTGTGCGGTTTCACCCAGGCCGATTTTAAAAAGACCGGGCGTTTGGGTTGCAGTTCCTGCTATAATACTTTTTCAGACGCCCTTGGGTCGTTGATCAAGGCAATGCATAAAGGCACACAGCACACGGGTAAAATTCCAGCAAGGCTGTTCCGCGACCTTGCCCGAACCGATAGGCTGAATGAGCTGCGCAAACATTTGGAAGACGCGGTCTCTAAGGAAGATTACGAGACGGCTGCGAATCTACGGGACGAGATTCGACAGCTGGAAGGAGGGACAGCGCAGTCGATATGAAGATTGATCCGATCCTGACCAGAGCTGGCGATTGGCTCTCCGGCGGAAGCCGGCATCCTATCGTGATCAGCAGCCGGGTTAGACTCGCACGGAATTTGGCGAAACTTCCCTTCCCTGGTTGGGCAAAGAAGTCTGAGCGGGTTCGAATTCTGGAAGAGATAAAACCGGAAGTCGACCTGCTGCCGGCAATAAAAGATGGATTTTCCGAGCAACTGAACGAGCTGACCGCAACGGAAAAGCAAGTTTTGGTTGAACGCCATCTAATCAGCCGGGAGCACGCCGCAAAAGGCATGGGGAGTGCTGTGGTGATTAATCCACCGCAGACAGTTTCTATTATGATCAATGAGGAAGACCATCTCCGCATGCAGGCAATCACCTGCGGCCTGGACTTGGAAAAGACCTTCCAAATGATCGACGAAATCGATACTGCGCTCGAGGCGCAGCTCGATTTCGCATTTGATGAGGAGCTCGGCTATCTGACCGCCTGCCCGACCAATGTCGGCACCGGAATGCGGGCGTCGGCCATGGTACATCTTCCCGGATTGGTGCTTGGTGAACAGATCAATCAAGTAGTGAACTCAGTGAACAAGATCGGTCTAGCAGTCCGCGGACTGTATGGCGAAGGCACTGAGGCCATGGGAAATCTCTTCCAGGTGTCAAACCAAACCACCCTTGGAGAGAAGGAAGATCAGATCATCGGACGGTTGCAGAAAGTCATTGAGACTTTGATCCAGAGGGAAACGCAAGCGCGAGAAAACCTGTTGGCTACAAAGCGTACAACGTTAATGGATCAAATCGGCCGGGCTTACGGGATATTGACGCACGCTTATTCGATTTCTTCGAAAGAAGCGCTGAATCTTATCTCGATTTTACGGCTGGGAATTGATCTCGGATTCTTCCCCGAGGAAGGACGGGCGATCATCAACCAGCTCTTGATGGACACGCAACCAGCCCATCTGCAGAACCTTTCACAGCAGAAATTAGCGGCTGAGGAGCGTGACCACCTCCGAGCTGATATCGTTCGCGAGAGGTTGAAAAACTTCCCTAGACCGCCTAATACTAAATCGCCGGGACAATAGGCAATAACTTAGCCTGTCCTGGCGCGCAGAATTGCAATGATGAATAATTTTACTCCACGTGCGCAACAAGTGTTGGCACTTGCGCGCAAGGAAGCCGATCGGTTTAATCACAACTACGTCGGTACTGAGCATCTTTTGCTCGGGCTGATCAAGCTCGGCCAAGGCGTCGCAGTCAACGTTCTCCAAAAGATGGGATTGGATTTGGAGACGGTCCGTATGGAGGTCGAGAAGCACGTCGGATCTCACCCTGAGACGAAGATGGTGGGTAATATTCCATACACACCACGCGTCAAAAAAGTGCTCGCTCTGGCCGGCAAGGAAGCAAAGGCCCTTAATCATTCCTATGTCGGGACGGAACACATCTTGCTTGGATTACTCCGAGAAGGTGAAGGCGTAGCCGCACGGGTATTAAAGAGCCTTGAAGTTGATATTGAACGAACTCGAAACGAAATTCTAAAAGAATTGGACCCAAACTTTACACCACCGGAAAGCGAGGCGGAGCCCCCGCAGGAAGGGAACAAGAAAGATGTTAAGACGCCAGCTCTCCGGGCGTTTGGACGCGATCTGACCGAGCTGGCGAAAAAGGCTGAACTCGACCCGGTAATTGGTCGAAAGAACGAGATTGAGCGTGTCATCCAAATCCTTTGCCGGCGGACCAAGAATAATCCGGTTCTCCTGGGCGAAGCGGGTGTGGGAAAAACAGCTATTGTTGAGGGGCTTGCCCAAGAAATCGCGGCTGGCAACGTGCCGGAACTCTTAAGAGACAAACGAGTGATTACACTCGATCTGGCTCTGATGGTGGCCGGAACGAAATACCGTGGCCAATTTGAGGAACGCATCAAAGCGGTGATGGACGAGATCCGGCGTTCCAAGAACGTGATTCTCTTCATCGACGAGCTGCACACGATCGTTGGAGCTGGTTCGGCCGAGGGCGCCATGGATGCGTCGAACATTATCAAACCGGCCTTGAGCCGCGGTGAACTTCAATGTGTGGGCGCCACGACCCTGAACGAGTACCGGAAGTATATCGAAAAGGATGCCGCTCTCGAGCGACGGTTCCAAACGGTCAAGGTGGAGGCTCCATCGGTTGATGAAGCCATCCAGATATTACGAGGACTGCGTCCTAAATACGAGGCCCATCATAAAGCCAAGCTGACGGACGAAGCGTTAGACGCTGCGGTCAAGCTCTCGGATCGCTACCTTACCGGCCGGTTCTTGCCGGACAAGGCGATCGACGTGATGGACGAAGCCGGTGCCCGTGCGCGGATCAACGCCATGACCCGGCCGCCGGATGTCAAAGAGATCGAGAAAGAGATCGATGCCATCCGAGCGGACAAAGAGGCCGCGATTAAAGCGCAAGATTTCGAAAAAGCTGCCGCTCTGAGGGACTCGGAGAAGCAGGCAAAAGATAAGCTAGAGAAAATTTTAGCTGATTGGCGCGAACAGCGAGAAGAGCAATCCGTCCTGGTGACCGGTGATGACATTATGCACATCGTGTCGAAGTGGACCGGTGTTCCGTTGCATCGCATGGAGGAGCAGGAAACTCAGAAACTTCTCCGCATGGAGGAGGAACTGAAGTCACAAGTGGTTGGGCAAGACGAGGCTGTGACCACCATCAGCAAGGCGCTTCGGCGTTCTCGCGCGGATTTGAAGGATCCGCGGCGCCCGATTGGTTCCTTTATCTTCCTTGGACCGACCGGGGTCGGAAAGACGTTCCTCGCTCGCAGCTTGGCGGAGTTCATGTTCGGCGACGGTGATGCGTTGATCCAGATCGACATGTCGGAGTACATGGAGAAGTTCACCGCCTCGCGGCTGATCGGTTCACCTCCCGGCTATGTTGGTTATGAGGAAGGTGGCCAGCTCTCGGAAGCCGTACGGCGGCGTCCCTATTCGGTGGTCTTGTTTGATGAAATCGAAAAAGCCCATCCCGATGTGATGCATCTGCTTCTGCAGATTCTGGAAGAGGGCAAGATAACGGACAGCCTAGGTCGCAAGATCGACTTCCGGAACACAATCATCATTATGACTTCGAACGTAGGGGCGGAGCTGATTAAGCGGCAAACGTCGCTCGGCTTCGGCGCTCAGACTGGACACGAGTCCTACGATACGATGAAGCAAGTTATCCTGGAGGAATCGAAGAAGGTCTTTAAACCGGAGTTCCTGAACCGGTTGGATGACATCATCGTGTTCCACACGCTGGAGCGCGAGAATCTGGTTCGAATTGTCGACCTCGAGGTTGCGAAAGTTGTCCAACGGGTGCGGAACAAGGCGATTCACATTCACCTGGATCCGACCGCGGTCGAGCTTCTGATCGAGAAAGGGTACGATCCGATCTACGGTGCACGGCCGATGCGTCGTGCGGTGGAGCGATTCTTGGAGGATCCGCTCGCTGAAGAGCTGTTGCGAGGTAACATCAAACCTGGCGAAACCGTCGAAGTGCATGCCGAAATCGACAAGCTGGTCTTCAAAGCGGTCCAACCGGAGCAGGGTGAACCAGCAACTGCCTCTTAAAAACGACATACACGACATACAACAATTGGAAAAAGGGCCGGCGGATCGCCGGCCTTTTTATTTTGTGGTGGGCGGCCCTGCTCCGTAGGAGCAAAATCTTTATAGCCACCGGGTCCAAAATGGCGCTGAGCTCCGTAGGAGCGGCATATTAGAGGGTACCGCGAGGACCGAGAGGCTTCTACGCTACTTGAGGACAGGCCCCGCTGCCGACCCAGACCAGATGTCGCTCCTACGGAGCTGCGCACAATTCGTAATTATCGGTACTATAAATATCTTGCTCCTACGGAGCATGCTTTGATCCAAAAGAGAATTACGTCATGATTTGGAAAACTCGCAGCCGGATACTCGATCTCAGCCGTTCGGCCAAAATCATGGGGATCTTGAACGTGACTCCGGATTCCTTTTCTGACGGCGGCCAGTTCTTTAGCTTAGAAGCCGCGGTATCCCATGCCCGGGAGTTGATTGTTCAAGGCGCTGAGATCATCGATGTCGGCGGTGAGTCGACCAGACCCGGCGCCGATCCTGTTTCTCTGAAGGAAGAACTCCGCCGAATTATTCCGGTAATAGAAAAAATTCGCTCGGAATTCCCCTCCGTGCTCGTCTCCGTGGACACCTACAAGGCGGCAACAGCCGAGAAGGCGATTCGGGCGGGCGCGGATATCATCAATGATATCACGGCACTGCGCGGTGACCCGGGTATGATCGACGTAGTCCTGGAAAGCGGGGTCGGGGTTGTCCTGATGCATATGCAAGGCACGCCTAAGACGATGCAAGTTGCGCCCTCTTATCAGGATGTAGTGTCCGAAGTCATGGATTTTCTGGAAGACCGGTGCAACTGGCTCGTCGGCCGCGGGGTGGACCGCGAAAGGATCGCCATTGACCCGGGCTTTGGTTTCGGTAAGCGGTTGGCGGACAATATCAAATTGATGCGTAACTTGGACGCTTTCAGGGCGTTAGCTCAACCCCTGCTCATCGGCGTGTCGAGAAAATCCGGTTTAGCGCAACTGGCTGGCGACGCTGCCTTACCGGCCGCCAAAAGGATCTGGCCGACCGTGGCTTTAACTTGCCTTCTACGCGAAAAAGGTGCTCACCTCTTGCGTGTCCATGATGTAAAGCCGAACCTAGAGGCTTTGCGAATGACAGAGGCAATCCTCGAACGATGTTAGATTCGGTTTTTCAATTCGTAGGAGAAAACTGGAACGCGGGGATCGAAATCCTACTCCTCGCGATCGCCATCTACTACGGTTACCTCTATTTTCGCGGGACTCGCGGGGCGAAGGTGTTCACCGGGCTGGCCGTCCTCTTCATTTTTCTGACCCTCATCTCGCAACTTCTTAATTTGACGGTACTTAGTTGGCTGCTTCGGAGTTTGACCGCCTTTGTGGCCTTTGCCTTGGTCGTCATCTTTCAACCCGAACTGCGGCGGGCGCTGGCGGAACTCGGCAGTAGCCGGCTCTTTTCTTCAACCACTCAAAAGAAAGAAACGATCGATGTTCTGGCGGATTCTGTCTTCGAGCTGGCGAGCAAGCAGATCGGAGCATTGATTGCCATTGAGCGGGACACCGCCATTCGAAATTTCGCCGAGAGCGGTGTGAACCTGGATTGCGAAGTCTCTCAGGAGCTGCTACTCACCATCTTTTTCCCTAAAACGCCACTGCACGATGGAGGTGTCATCATTCGGGATGACCGTTTGCTTGCGGCTGCTTGCATTTTCCCGGTAAGCCAACGGGAGGATCTGGACCGGGCTCTCGGGTTGAGACACCGGGCGGGACTGGGTATCACAGAGGAGTCTGACGCGATTGCCATTGTGGTGTCCGAGGAAACCGGCCACCTTTCTATTTGCTATCGAGGAAGAATCGAGCGTGGGTTCAAACAGGACCAATTTGAAAAGAGGCTCTCCGAACTACTTCTCAAAGGCGATCAAGCCAATGGCGAAGTCCAGTCGGAGACCGCCTAAGTCATGGCCATGAAAACCACGGTTAAGCGCTTTTTGGTCGAAAATTGGCGCGCAAAATTGATGTCGCTGATTGTCGCCTCCGCCGTCTGGTACGTGATCAAGAAGAACATCACCACCATGCCCGACATTTGGCGACAGGAAGACCGGCATGAGAGGCTGAATAGGTAGCAAACTTGGTAGGGCGAGGCTCCCGAACGTCCGAAGCCTAGGAGCAGCGATACGGATATTCTATTGTCGGACAGTCTGGTTATGGCTTTTGGCGCGCCGAGCCGTTCTCCGCACCACCTACGGCTCGGCAGGCGGATCGGCCTAACATCAGCAGATTCCTCTAGATAGCACCGTTTTCTCGCCCACCGTTAATGGTCATTCGGGAGCCTCGCCCTACCAACTCCTTGAACTCCTCAGCCTATTTGCTATTCCCTATTCCCCAGTGACACAATTGTTCGGTACCGACGGCATTCGAGGGATCGCTAACCAAGAGCCATTAACCGCTCCCTCAGTCATCCGGCTGGCCCAAGCGGCCGCGACGGTTTTATCGTTGGGGCGGAATCGGTCCGGACAAAAGGTAATCCTGGGTAGAGATACCCGCGCCTCAGGGGATTTCCTGGAAGCGGCTCTTGCGTCCGGACTCGCCTCAGCGGGGCTTGATGTCCTCCTGGCCGGAACAATTCCCACCCCCGCAGTCGCTTATCTTACCACCTATCACCAAGCGGCTTTTGGCGTTGTTTTATCCGCTTCACATAACCCCTTCCTGGATAATGGAATCAAGTTCTTTGGACCTGATGGGTACAAGCTTGATGACGCTATAGAAGAAGCTATTGAGAAGCGTTTCCTAAGCCCGCACTCATCCGGCTCAGAGTCGGTTGGCCGTATTCGCCCCCTCAAAGAAGCGGTGGAACAATACGTGGATTTCGCTTTGTCCACCGTTCCAAAGGGCTTGTCTTTCAAAGGGAGTAAGATCGTCTTGGATGCGGCCAACGGGGCCGCCTATCAAACTACGCCGCTTGCCCTTGAGCACCTGGGCATCACCATTGAGGTTCACTCCGCCGAGCCCGACGGAACCAATATCAACGAAGCCTGCGGCAGTACCCATCCCGAAGTTCTGCGGGATCTGGTTCTAAAGTCGGGGGCAAATATCGGACTCGCTCACGATGGTGATGCCGATCGGATTCTGCTTGCCGACGAAACCGGAGTCACCCTCGATGGAGACGATATTCTCGCAATCGCGGCCAAATCTCTAGCCTCTCGGGGAGACCTTCGCTCTAAGACGGTCGTGGCGACCATTATGAGCAATTTCGGGCTGGATGCTCTGTTAAATGACATGGGAGCTACCCTGCTACGAAGCAAAGTGGGGGATCGCCACGTAGTAGAGATGCTGCGAAAACACGACCTGAACTTAGGTGGCGAACAGAGCGGCCACATTATCTTCCGGGATTTCACGACCACTGGCGACGGTCTGATCAGTGCGCTCCAGATCCTCGCTATCGCGGCAGAGACCAACCAACCATTGAGTCAGCTCCGGAAGCTGCTCACAAAGTTCCCGCAAGAACTCCGGAACATTCCCGTCCACAAAAAGCTTCCCTTTGAACAATTTCCATCCCTGCTGGCCCGGCTCGAGGCAGCAGAAACCGCACTGACCGGAAAAGGCCGAGTTGTTCTGCGCTATTCCGGGACCGAATCCAAAGCGCGATTGCTGCTTGAGGGACCGGACGCGGATAAGCTACGCGATCTGGGAGACGATATTCAGGCAGAGATCGAAAAGGCGCTGGGGTAGCCTGGTAGGGCGAGGCTCCCAAATAACCAAAGTCGCTAGCAGTGAGATCCAATGCTCTACTGTTTCAACGTGTGGTTAGGCCCTTACGCTCGCCGAGCCGTTATTTGCGCGTTGCCCACGGCTCGGCGCGTCCCAAGGCCCATCACCACGACATCTATCGCAGAACGTGCTGCTTCGCACCGGCTTAGTAGCCGTCCGGGAGCCTCGCCCTACCAATAGAACTTTTTGAATGAACTTTCTCATCACCGGAACCGACACTGGCATAGGTAAAACCTTCTGCGGTTGCGGACTGATCCAGGCTGCACGCGCCGCCGGCGTTAAGTGCACCGGAATGAAGCCGTTTTGCGCGGGCGATACTTCCGATGTCGAACTGATCGCTGCCGCTGGTGGCAATGAAGTCCCTCACCACCTATTGAACCCTGTCTGGCTCAGGCCGCCGTTGGCGCCATACGCCGCCGCGATGCTCGAAAATCGCCCGATCGATATAACCGCCGTTCAAAAAGCGTATCATGAGCTCGCGGCAAAGTTCGATCTAGTGTTAGTCGAGGGGGCAGGCGGCCTGCTTGTCCCGATCCTCCGCGATTACAATTTTCGAGACCTCGCAGTTGATCTAAACCTTGAGGTTATTCTGGTGGCTCCAAACCGGTTGGGAGTGATCAACCATGTCCTGCTCAGCGCCGAATCGATTGCGAACGCTAGTCTTCGCATGGCTCTTTTGATCTTGAACGAGGTCGACCCGGAACCCACCCTCGCGACCCAAACTAATCCGAGCATTCTGGGGGAGCTTCTGAACGTCCCGCTCTATTTGTCCCCTTTTCAGAATGGAGATTTCTCGGGTGCGCTTAAATTGTTGGGCTTGCCTTCCCAAGGCGCGAAGCGCTGACGCCCTCTGTCCCCGAGGGACTGGCTGATCGTAGCCTGGCAATTTATTGCCAGGGAGGCGAGGCAACGGATCCGTCCCGTTAGGGCACGGTGTGATTCTTTGATCTACCCGAATCGCAGCCGAGTTCCGGCACCCATTTGTAAGACGATGCTCATCTTTCGGAACGAATCATACCGTTCCCTCCGGGACTGAATCTTTCTGGCGGGGTTCCTGGCAATAAATTGCCAGGCTACGATCACTTAGTCCCCTCCGGGACAGAAAACGCTCGATCGAGGACGAGGACGACGACGAGGACGATTTACGGATCCTCACCTCTTACCAATCACTAATCACCCTCCGCATCTCCTCCCTCACGCCCTTCGGACCGCCCGAACGCTGACGTGGTTCGTATCCGGTAGCACGAACTTCTTTAGTTCGACCTCGAGATAGGCCAGCGGGTACTTCCTGATTAGGTGATCTGCAAGCTGCGAAACCAGGGTCTCGATCAGAGAATATTTGCTTTCACTGACAAACCGCGACATCTCGGAGGTCACTGCTGCGTAATCGACCGTTTTCGAGAGATCGTCATTGAGATCTTCGAACCGGCCAAAGGTGCGGAACCGAACGGTGATCGCCAATGTCTGCGGTTTCGATCGCTCCTCTTCCGAAACGCCAATGTGGCCAGACACCTTTTGCTCCGAGATTTCGTATACTTCGTCCTGCTCGTGCCGAGGAGTTCGCAGTAGTTGCTGAAGCTCCCAAAAGCCTCGGACCACTAAAGCTGCTCCCGCAGGCGCCAGTTTATCCACCGTATCGAATCCGGTCAGAATCCCCACCGGGAGGACGCCGCACGTCCTGGCGGCCTCAATATCGTGCGCCATATCACCAACAAAGGCAGTTTCTTGGGGTACCAGATGGTTCTCGGTTAACACCCGCCTTATCTCGGTTACCTTATCAATGACCTCGACGTAGACCCTGAGAAAATAGTCTCGAACATCGAGCCGGCGGGCTTGCTCATTAAAATGGTGTCCGTACATCGTGCTGATGCCGTAGAGAGCGCGATTCGAGCTACGACAAAATTCTAAAAACTCGCTTACCCCTGGAAGCAGACCCATTTCACTCCGCCGGACTTGGAACTGCCGGTGATAGACCTCCTCAATTCGTTCCATCGGTACGCCTGGGAGGAACCGTTCGTAAAAGCGAGATGATGGTAGAGCGAATTCGGACCGATAGGCCTCTCTGGAAATCTCCACTCGACCAAACTCGCGGAAAACGTCGTTAGTCGCTTGGACAACTGCGCCAAGGTCATCAACGACAGTTCCAGACCAGTCGAGAATGATATTTCGGATCACTTAGCATTCCTAGAAAGCCAAAGCGCCCGGAAAAGCAAGAACTCCTCTCACAGAGGATCTGCTTTTCCGGGCGCTTTGGCTTTCTAGGAATGCTATATAGCCCACAGCCCGAAAGCATTCGGGGCCGCCGGTTTAACCGACCGAAAACCGGATCTCTCTAACAAGCCTGGAACCAAAACGGACGCGGATCTTCTCCAGGATCATACTCTTCCACCGGCGATCGAGCTCGTAGAGAACGGTTGGCTGCAACACCAGCACATGCAGCACCCCATTAACTAGGCGAGCTGGTCGTGAGTGCTGGGCAAAAAATTCACCGACGATTTCGTTCCAGGCCGCCAACATCTCCTCTTCGCGTAAGCGATTCTGGAGGCCAAGCTTAGGCGCGAGCTGCGCGATCAATTCCTTTACGCTGACCATCCGGTCCGGTGAGGGCGCCGGTTCCGAAACTCCCCTCCACTCCGCCAGAACTTGTTCGCGCAGTGTTCTCTTCAACGGAATTTAGTGTCCTGTCTCATAAATAGCATGGCTTTCGCCGGCGGTCAGTTGGCTGTTTTTCAAGGCGCGAACGACGAGCATATCTGAATTGATACGTGAGGAGCGAGCAACGCGGAAAAACAGCCAACTCACCACGGCCCGGAGGGTTGCGATGAAAATGGGCCGGCGGCTGCGTTGCTCGTCGGTTACGTATCGATTCAGATATGCGCCCTCCTCGCGCCTTGCCGGCGGCCCATTTTGATCGCAACGAAAGCCACGCTATTTATGGGACAGGGCACTTAGTTCTACCGGTCAGCTTACCGACTACGCTCCGTCGCTCCCGATAGCCTCCACCGGGCAACCTTCCATAGCCTCTTTGCAAAGACCTTCTTCCTCGGGATTTTCCGGCTGCTTGAAAACGTATGAATGGCCGCCGTCGTCGTCCCGCGTGAAATTCGCAGGCGCAGTCTCACGGCAGAGATCACAGTCTATACACTGATCATCGACGTAAAATTTCCCTGCCACATTCTGTTGATATTTGTTCGCAACGTCAGCCATAAACCAAGCGGTCTCTCTTTCCGGTTAAACTAGAATGGGGCCTTCAGGCAGTCCCTCCCGTCTCCGAAGGTCGCAATCTATCGATTGCATCTAACACTGCAAGAAGAACTCAAAGGGCGTGCCAACTAAGAAAGTCTCGCCCCACTTAGCCAGGGAGCAAACGTTTTTCGCGAGTAGGCGAGGCTGAGATCAGCTCCGTAGGGGCGAAATCTTTATAGGTAAAGATTTCCATATGGCTCGCAAGCTCCGTAGGAGCGGCATATCGAGACGCGCTGCAGACCGGTGGATTCCAAATTTGTACACGACGCCACCGACCTTATTACAGGCGGCAACGACGAGATGTCGCTCCTACGGAGCACGTTTCCTGGTCAAGAAATCGTGGGGCTTTGGAGCGTCGTCTCGCTGATCAATTTCAGCCCCGGGGCACTCCGTCCCCCGGTTGACGGCGGTGTTAATTAATCGGACGGTCTAAGCCACACCAAAAAGGAATGACATCGACTACGCTCCGCCCCAAAGAAGGTTGGCATGTGCTCCATCTGTTTTATCGCATCGACTACGCTTCTTGGCGCCTACTCAGCAAGGAAGAACAGATCGAAGCCAAAACGGCGATCTCTGCCTTGGTTCAACAGATTCGAGCTACCGAAGAAACGCAGCTTCTAACCTTCAGTGTCGTTTCTCCCAAAGCAGACCTCGGATTCATGTTACTCACTCCGGATCTGCATTATGCGAACGCCGTTGAAAAGAAACTTTCCCTCTCTCTTGGCGATGACGTATTGACGCCGGTGTTCAGCTTCTATTCGCTGACGGAGCGTAGCGAATACACCAGTACCGAGGACGAGTATCGGGCCGGCTTAGCCAAAGAAAAATCCGCGGAAGAAATCGATGGGCTAATGCAAGAGTTTCGCGCTCGCATGGACAAGTATTTGCGAGACCGTCTTTACCCGAACGTGGCCGATTGGCCGGTGTTTTGCTTCTATCCGATGAGCAAGCGCCGCGGCGAACAAGAGAATTGGTACCGCCTCTCTTTCGAGGAACGGAAACAACTCATGTCAGGACACGCCCGGGTCGGCCGCCAATATTCGGGTCGGGTCCGCCAGCTTATTACCGGTGCAACCGGCTTGGATGATTGGGAATGGGGAGTTACGCTGCTTGCTCACGATATCTTTGAAGTGAAGTCGATCGTCTACGAGATGCGTTTTGACGAGGTGAGCGCTCGCTTTGCCGAGTTCGGTGAGTTCTTTATCGGCTTGCAACTTCCGCTTGATCAATTGTTTCAGCGATTATTGCTGTAGAGGTAGGAGCCAGGGGCACCTAAATCGTACTCGTCCTCGTCGTCGTCCTCGAAAGGTGTTGTTCTTTGCCGATCTGGTATCACGCCACCGAATTCTATCGGCAGAGCATTTCACCCACAGGATGATCAGAATCGAGATTGCTAACACGCCGCTCCTCGAGAACGAGGACGACGACGAGTACGAGTACGATTGGGCTGAGGCATCCCTTCTGCTCCTAGATTCTACCTCCTAGCTTCTTCCCGGATGCCACGCTACTTTGATTCAGGATGTCGACCATTATGGAGAAAGTCGAGCGGTTGAGGGAGACGCTTCGAGCCCATTCACCCCTGTTAATCGCCTATTCCGGCGGCGTTGACAGCACTTACCTGCTCGCGGAAGCCGTTGAAATCCTGGGCTCACAAGCTTTGGCCGTCATCGCCGACAGCCCGTCATTGCCTCGCAAGGCCCTGAAAACGGCTATCGACGTCGCCCATTCCTTAGACGCCCGTCTGCAAATCCTCAACACCACAGAACTCGATCAACCGGACTACACGGCGAACCCGGTAAATCGGTGTTACTTCTGCAAAGCCGAGTTGTTCCAACGAATGGCAGACCTCGCTCAAGGTCAGCATTTTGCCGCGCTCGCCTATGGAGAAAATGCCGATGACGCGCTCGAATTTCGCCCCGGGGCGAAGGCGGCCGCGGAGTTCCAGGTGTTGGCCCCGCTGCGGTCCGCTGGGCTCACCAAATCCGAGATCCGATCTCTTTCGCGAGAACGCAACCTCCCAACGGCAGATCAGCCGGCACAACCCTGTCTCAGTTCTCGGGTCCAGCACGGCATACCAATCGATCGAGGAGTCCTTTCTATGGTAGAACAGGCGGAGGAGACAGTCCGTCACCACGGATTTCAAGTGTTCCGAGTACGCTACCTTCGCGATGGCAACGGAGCCCCCGCTGCCAAGCTACAGATAGCACCCGGCGAGATGGATCGTTTGCCCATCCATTGGCCAAATATTCGGGCGGCTCTGATTACGATCGGATTCGGCGCGGCCTTTTGGGACCCGGCCGGATATCAGCCGCCTGCGAAGAGATAATCGCTATTATTCCCATGACTCTGCCTGCGTTTGATCGCGACATAGCCCTTCCCCCAGAGCCGGACGTAACCTCGCTGCTCTCAGAGATTCGCCTCGGTCTGCAAGACCCAGCCAGTCGATTGCTGGTACTCGATGACGATCCAACGGGCGTTCAGACGATGCAGAACATTGAGATTCTCACGACCTGGGAACCCGATCTGGTCGACCGCACTTTGCAAGAACAGTCCCGCATACTCTACTTGCTCACGAATTCACGAGCGTTAGATGAGGCAGCCGCCGTCAAATTAACTGCTTCGGTTGTAGCCATCCTCCGTTCGGCCGCTCAAAAAAATCAGATTCGGTTCTCCCCGATCAGCAGAAGCGATTCAACCTTGCGCGGTCACTATCCAGCCGAGCTGAGGCCAATCGCCGATTTGTTGCCCCAGCCTCCCGATGGACATCTGATCGTCCCGGCTTACCCAGAGGGCGGCAGGATCGTGTTGGACGGCTGCCACTTTGTTTATGACCACTCCAAGGGCCGCTATCTGCCGGTAACGGAAACGGACTTCTCAAAAGATCCCACGTTTGGTTTTTCTCACTATCGGCTGTCCGAGTGGGTTGAGGAAAAGTCAAAAGGAGCCTGGAAAGCGAGCCAGGTGCTGTCCATACCGATAAAAATGTTGAGAGAAGGCGGGCCAGACGAGGTGGCCTCACTTCTAGTTCGGTCCGAACACAACGTCCCCATTGTAGTGGATACCGTTACTGACACCGATCTGGTCGTGCTGTCGGCCGGGCTCCTCCGGGCTGAGAATGCTGGAAAGAGGTTTCTTTGCCGGACCGCAGCTCCATTTGTCAGAAGCAGGCTGGGCGAGCTCCCAGGAACCATCCTGGACCCAAGTGTAATTGGCTCCGGCCCGGGTCTGGTATTGGTCGGCTCCTATGTGCAACGCACCAGCGAACAACTGGCGGAAGCTCGCGCCCTCCCAAATGTCGACTCGATCGAACTTCTGGTCGACCGTCTGTTCGAGCCCGCCGAAGCCGAGCGACATCTCGCGGATGTAGTCCAAGCCATTGAATCGAGTCTAGCGGCGCAAAGGACGGCCCTGGTATTTACCACTCGAGGTCTCGTGTCTCAGCGTGGCCAACTGAATCACGTCCAGATTTCCGCTATTGTTTCTGCGGCTCTCTCCAGTATTCCGACCAGACTCAGCCAGCCGCCAACCTGGCTGGTGGCCAAAGGCGGCATCACGTCGAACGACGTTTTGACGAAAGGCCTGAAAGCCAAGAGAGCCCGGGTCCTCGGCCAGGTCGCTTCCGGGGTTTCCGCCTTAAAACTCGGGCCGGAATCTGCTTCTCCAGGTCTGCCCTTTATCGTTTTCCCCGGCAACGTCGGCGGCCCATCGACCCTCGCGGATCTGATAACGAATCTGAGTGGGGGCGCCAGGGCAGGCTCCCCGCCGCCT
>Ga0210389_10000591_pt1 | contig 32150 bp, 33 predicted proteins | sample IncBWH28OmetaG_FD_160127 | JGI IMG/M metagenome (GOLD analysis project Ga0210389, IMG submission 160127) | Forest soil microbial communities from Barre Woods Harvard Forest LTER site, Petersham, Massachusetts, United States - Inc-BW-H-28-O ... | reverse complement strand
AGGCAGCCGGGCCGCACCCATGCCCGCACACCCCAAACACCACCAGCAGCCACGAACCCACCACCGCAGCAAACACCCGCACCGCAGCCACGCGACAGCCTCTATATCGACACGTTTGACCCATGATCAAGGAATTCGCGGCGTCCGGGGCGATCCGGGCCCAAAGTCCCGCCGGATATAGGGTGATATATCCCACCGAGACGCTCGGAGGCGGAGGCACTCTCGGGCCTGATGGCACTAGTGACCCATAAATCCCCGCCAGGCGGTACCTTACCTATCGTGCGCGCGCTCATTATCGTCGATGTGCAGAACGACTTCTGCGAAGGCGGATCGCTGGCGGTGGCCGGCGGGACAGCCGTGGCCCGCGGCATCAGCGGCCTGCTGATGTCCGGACACCACGGCTATGACCATGTCGTCGCCACCCAGGATTTCCACGTCGATCCGGGCGGCCATTTCTCCGACCACCCGGATTACTCGCGGTCCTGGCCCGCGCATTGCGTCGCCGGGTCCCGTGGCGCCGACTTCCATCCGGACCTGGACACGAAGGCGATCGAGGCGGTCTTCCGCAAGGGGGAGCACGCCGCCGCCTACAGCGGGTTCGAGGGCGCCGACGACAACGGGACTTCCCTCGCCGACTGGCTGCGCGGGCACGACGTGGATCATGTGGACGTAGTCGGTATCGCTACCGACTACTGCGTCCGCGCGACCGCGGCCGACGCCGCCGCCAACGGCTTCGGCACTCGCGTCCTGCTCGGCCTGACCGCCGGCGTCGACGCCGGCACAACCGCCGAGGCCATCGACTCCCTGCAAACCGTCGGGATCGACGTCACTCCCGCCTGACGGCGAGTGGCGGGGTGGGGGAAGAGCGCCGGTGCCAAGGGGAATGGGGAACCAGCGGGCGAAACCGCTAGCGCTGCACCGGTCTCCCGAGCGGGAAGTTCCGGCCGCCCGTGGCATGGGAGACGCAGTCGAAGTAGAGGTACACACCGACCGCGGCGAAGACTAGCGCCACGTAGCCGCCCGCCTTCAGCAGGTTCGCGTTGCCCTGGTTGACCCCGAGGAACACCAGCAGCAGCGCGACGTCGACCAGCAGGAAGACGCCCGTGAACGCGAGTGGCAGCCGCAGGGTCGCCAGCGTGAGCATGACCATCACGACCAGCCACGCCACCAGGAACAGTTCCTGTGTCGCCTGGATCGAGGCGGGTGCCACGCCGAACCAGTTGTGGTTCAGCCCGAGGACCAGGACCGCGTAGCTCAGCCAGAACCCGGCGAAGATCCCGAACACGCTCGCCACCGCGGTCTGCCCCAGTGACGCGCTCCAGATCGTCGCCAGGAAGAGGCCGATCGACGTCGCGGTGAGGATGATCGGGATCGCCGCCCCCACGGCGGCCGCCGGCACGACGCCCACCAGCGCCAGGCCGAGCGACACCGAGCCCACGATGAAGCAGGGCAGTCCCAGCGCGGCGGGGTCACCGGCCGTGAAACCCGTCGTGCTGGCCTCTTCGACCGGGGGCTGCTTCGCGCCGGACGGAGTATCGGCGAGGGATCCCGCCTGACTAGGGATAGAGGTAGCGTCAGCGCTCATCGCTTCGCTCCTTCATGTTGGGCGTCCCGCCGAAACGGGCTTAATGCACGCTTACGCCGCACGCCAGGAGCGTGTGTTCTCACTTTGAACCAGTGCCGCCGGAACCGGGCCTCAACGCCGCGAAAGCGCCCACTGGCGGATCTTGTCGATCCGGGCCTGGATCTGCTCGGCGGAGGCCTGGGGTATGGCCGGCCCGCCGCAGGAGTTCCGCAGCTCCGAGTGGATCACGCCGTGCGGCTGGCCGGTCCGGTGACTCCACGCGCCGACCAGTCCGTTGAGTTCCTTGCGCAGCGCGGCAAGGCCCTCCCGGCTCACCGTCGCGGCCGACGAAGCGGCCGACGAAGCGGCCGACGAAGCGGCGGCAGCCGGTGCGGCAGGCGCCGCGACGGGAGCGAGCGACGAGGCCGGGACGCCGAACAGCGCGTCCGCGCCGGACGTACCCGTCGGGGCGACCGCCGAAGACCGCGCCGCCAGCTGGTCCGCCTGCCGCTTGCGCAGCAGCGTCGCCACCTGCTCCGGCTCCAGCAGCCCCGGCAGCCCGAGGTAGTCGGCTTCCTCCAGGGAACCCGCGGCGACCGCCGTCCCGAACTCACCGCCGTCGTAGAGGACCCGGTCGAACGTCGCCGACGCCTTCAGCGCCTCGAACCGGCGCCCCTCCAGTTCCCCGTCTGGCGTCTTCCGCTCGCGCTGGGCTTCCTCGAGTTCGTCCTCGGCCGAGCGCTGAACGACCGAGACGACATGGTCCCGCTCGGCCTCAAGCTCGGCCGCGAAGCCCAGCAGGGTGGGCACCGAGGGCACGAAGACCGACGCCGTCTCCCCGCGCCGCCGCGCCCGCACGAAACGTCCCACCGCCTGCGCGAAGAACAGCGGCGTCGACACGCTGGTCGCGTAGACGCCGACGGCCAGGCGCGGCACGTCCACGCCCTCGGACACCATCCGGACGGCGACCATCCACCGGTCGGTCGAGTCCGCGAACTTCCCGATGCGCTTGCTCGCGGTCGGGTCGTCGGACAGCACGATGACCGGCCGCTCCCCGCTGATCCGGCGCAGGTGGCCCGCGTAGGCGCGCGCCGACTCGTGGTCGCTGGCGATCACGAGCCCGGCCGCGTCCGGCATGTCCCGCCGCACCTCGGTAAGCCGCTTGTCGGCGGCCTCGAGCACGCGCTGAATCCACTCGCCGGCCGGGTCCAGCGCCGTCCGCCACGCCTGGGCGATCTGGTCCTTGGTCATCGGCGTGCCGAGCGTCGCCGTGATCTCGTCACCGGCGCGGGTCCGCCAGTGCATCTCGCCCGAGTAGGCCATGAAGATAACCGGCCGCACGACGCCGTCGGCGAGCGCCGGCCCGTAGCCGTAGACGTAGTCGGAGGCGGACCGCTTCGTGCCGTCCGTTTCCGGGATGTACGTGACGAACGGGATGGGGTTCGCGTCGGACCGAAACGGCGTCCCGGTCAGCGCGAGCCGCCGTCGCGCCGGGTCGAACGACTCCTTCACGGCATCGCCCCACGAGAGTGCGTCGCCCGCGTGGTGGATCTCGTCGAAGATGACGAGCGTCCGGCGGCCCTCGGTCCGCTGCCTGTGCAGCGCGGGATGGGCCGCGACCTGTGCGTACGTGACGGCGACCCCATGGAAGTCGGCGCCGACGGGCCCCTGCGCGTTGCTGTAGGACGGGTCGATCGCGATCCCGAACCGCGCCGCCGACTGCGCCCACTGGAACTTCAGGTGCTCAGTGGGCGTGACGATTGTCACCGCCACGATTTCGCGCATGTCGAGCAGCCGCCGTGCGACCGTCAGCGCGTAGGTCGTCTTTCCCGCCCCGGGCGTCGCGACAACCAGGAAATCACGCTTAGCTACGCGAAAATACTCTTCGTAAGCAGCTTGCTGCCAGCCACGGAGAACAGAGAAGTTCTTTGCCTGAACGAACCGTGGTGACTCCCCCGGCCCGCTCACTCGGCCCCGTCGTCGCCTTCCGGCAACGACTCGTAAATTTCCTTGCACTCAGGGCAGACCGGGAACTTCTTGGGATCCCGGCTGGGCACCCAGACCTTGCCGCACAGCGCCTTGACGGGAGTGCCGAAGACGGCGCTCTGCATCTGCTCGTTCTTGTCGACGTAGTGGGCGAACCGCTCGTGATCGCCATGGGAGGTATCGACCTTGCGGTCTTCATGGACGCGCAAGTCGCTGTCTGGCAATACTTCGGTGCTCACGGACATCAAGTTTACCGCCTTGGACTCGCCTTGGCCGACGACCGGCCAAGGCGAGTCGCCCGGCTAGTGGGCCAGGCTGGAAAGCGGCACGATGTCGGAGGTCTCGTCGGTGGGCTTGCCCGAGACGGACGGGCAGGTCGGCAGGTAAGTGTCGGCTCCCGGCAGGTACGCGGACACCGTCGTGACCGTGGAGCTTCCCGGCAGCGTGACGCGCAGATCGGCGTACGGGGCGGGACAACTCGATGCGGTGCCGGCCGGGTTGTCGTCGGCGGCCACGACCGCGTAGGCGGATGACCCCGGCGTGAGCGTCACCACCGGTTCCGGCGAGGAGTACTGCCACGCGCCGTACATCGTCGACTGGGCGTGTGCCAGCGCCGCGCTGGCACCGCTCTTGGACACGCCGGTAACGCTGGGCCAGCCGGTCATCCGGCAGGTCCCCGTGCCCTTGTTGGTGAACGTCAGGTAGCCGCCCGCCTGCCCGCCGAGGGCCCCGGTGTGCGTCAGTGTCACGGCGATCTGCGTTCCCCCGCAGGCCGCGGTGCTGGTCGCGGGCGTGCTGACCGGCGTGCTGGCGGCCGGGGTCGCGCTCGCCGGGGAAGCCGAGGGCGAAGGCGACGCCGACGCCGGGGACGAGGGCGACGACGCCGGGCTGGACGACGGCTGGCTTGATGGCGCCGGGGACGACGCCGCGGAGGTTGACGCATCCGGCGCGGAGGAAGAGTTCGCACAGGCCGCGAGCAGCACGGCGCACCCCACCGCCCCCAGGCCGGCCAGAACAGACCTCGTCAGTGTCACCGTTAATCCTTTCGGACAGGCTGTTTCCGCTCTACCGGTTAAGACGTCGCAGCGACGTCGCCGGTTATAACAGTCGCGTGTACGGCGATGCCGCGCCGGCCCGTGTGGGTGACGCGGAACAGCACACCCTGGCCCAGGCCGCCGACCCGGGGAAACACAAACTCGTCAACGCATCCATCACGCCGGTGGGATTCCGGTCCGAACGGGCCGGCCGCCGCCGCCATCGCCTGGAAGACCCCGCTGTCCGCCAGTGCCGCCGCGGTGACAGCCCGCGCGCGCCACAAGGGCCTGCGGCACGCCGGGGAACGCGGGCCGAGTCCGGCGATCCGGCCGGTGCTCAGCGCGGCGATTATCGCCAGGCCGGCCACGAGAGCGGCGGCGAAGGGCAGGGGCCTTAGCTCGTGATGGAAGATCGCGGGGCTGACCGCACCAAGCAGGCCGGCGCAGGCGAGCAGGCCCGCGCGGACGACCGAGCGAGCGGTGACCGCCTGCCGGTCCCCGCCCCAGCCGAGGCAACCGCAGCCGCCCTGCACCCGCCGCAGGCGCGCGTACGCGAGCAGCGCGCAGAACATGGCGCCGAGCGCGGCCATCGCGGCGCACGCCGGCACTGTGTACGACGACACCGCGTACGACGACGCCGCGTACGCCCGCAGCGGGCCCGGGCTCGCGCATACGGCCGCGCCAACGCAGCATTCCGCCACCGCGGCGGCGGCGCTGACGGCCCGCCACCGCGCCCGGCGCAGGCGCAGCACCCGCCGGATGGCGTCGCCGCCCTGGCGCCGGCGCGCGCTGGCATACGCCTTGCCCGCGCCGGCCACCACGAGCAGCAAGCCGCAACTGGTGATCCAGCCCGCCGCCAGGGAATCGGCGATCACGGTTCCGACGACAGGTAGAAGCAGTAGTTGCCCTCGTTGAAATCGGGCGCGCCCGTGTCGAGGTCGACGTTGGCCGAGTACCCGCACGCGCCCTGCTCCCCGTACTGCCACACCTCGGTCGGCGTGGACGCGCACGCGTCGGCGTCCCAGGACGGGCTGTTCGCGAGCGACCCGCACGGCTCGGGCTCGCTGGACCAGACCGCGTGGCACGGGGCAGCACCGGAAGCCCCGATCGTGGTGCAGTTCGGGTACGGCGAGTACGGATCGCAGTACAGGCACGCGTACAGCGGCTGGGTCCCGACGTTGGCGAACTTGTAGCCGGCGACGTAGTCGGCCCAGCCGTTCCAGTAATCAAGGCTCAGCGTGGTGGAGTACTCCTGGTCCAGCCAGCAGTAGATCATTCCGTTGGCCGGTGTCTGGAGCGGGCCGACCGACGTGAACGTGCTGTAGATCGCGGCGCAGAACGTCTCGGCGTCGGCCAGTCCCTGCGCCGACGACGAGGCCAGGTTGGCCTGATCCGGCGCCATGATCGGGCCGATCCGCGGTCCACCGCTCTCCCACGCGCCGACGCACTCGCTCGTCGGGTCGCTCTCGACCACGTCCGCGTACGGGGACGGCGCGAAATAGCGGAGCCAGAAATTAGGGTCGGAACCGAATTCGGAGTGCGCGGCGGAGTAAGTATTCTGGATTTCGCCGGCGGTGTCATATCCTGCCATAGTCCCCATGTCCTCTTTCAGCACACAGCTTTACGGTACGTGGCTTTTCAGTACACAGCCGATACATACATGCCCGTGTCCGCCGTCGCGAGCGGACTGAGTTCCGGCGAGAAATACGCGAGCCGGGGATTTTCCTGGCTTACCGCCAGCACCGTTCCGCTGGGCAGGAGGTAAAGGCCCGAATACTGGCGGCCGTCGCCGTACGCGCCCGTGATCTTGCCGCTCGCGACGTCGTAGACGGCGAGACCGCCGGACTTGGCACCGCCGAGAACGTAGAGCTGCTCGCCGGATGGCGACAGGACGGCCTTGCTCGTCAGGCCGCCGAACGGCTTGGCGGGCGCCGCGAAGCTGACGTCGTTCCGGACCGCGAACTCGCTGGCCGGGTCGACGATCACCGCACGGCCGATCGACGGTTTGGCCAGGAACAGCGACTCCCGCGGGCCCGGCGTCATCATGATCGGGCTCGGCTTGGCGCGGCCCTCGTTGAGCGGGGCGACGGCGACTTGCCGCAGGTCACCGCTCTTGGCGGCGACAACGTGCAGCGTGCGCGAGTTCACGAACCGGGCAGCGTCCCCGCTCGGCAGGGCCATGGCGGGCTCGCCGCCTGGCCACGGCGCCGGCGACGGCACCGTCAGCCGCGCCTTGCCCTCCCCGACCGGGAAGACGCTGACCGCGGGCAGCGGCGGCGCGACCGGATGGCTCTTGCTGCGCGGCGTCGCACGGGGGTCAGGGGTGGTCCAGACGAAGAGGTCGCTGGCGGTCGCGACCACCGTGGACAGGGCGAGCGAGGGCTCGTCGCCGAGATAGAACGGCCCGCTCACGGCGCCGGTGCTCCGGTCGAAAAACGCGAGCGCGTGCTGCGAGCGCCAGTCCGGCGCCGAAATCGTCGTCACGCCGCCGCCACGGGGATCACGCTTGCTGACCTGGCGCTTCGGGCCCGGGACGGAGATGCCCAGGACCAGGCTGAGCATCGTCGCGTCCGGGGAGAACACGGGGGTCACCAGGACGCTCGCGGTCGAGGGAATCTCGCGCAGGGCGATGACCGCCTTCTGCGCGACCGTGGCCGATGCCTTCTCCATGACGGACACGGTCACGACGGGTCCGGAACTCGACGCGGCCACGGTCGCGAGGGCGAGCCAGGCCTGGTCCGGCGAGGCGACCGGGGCGGTCGCCAGGCCAGTCGCCACCGGCGCCGGGGCCGACGCGCTCGCCGACTGCGCGGCCACCGACTGTGCGGCCACCGCGCCGCGGACCGCCTGCGAGGCCGCCGGCGAATTGACGGCCTGCACACCCGCGCTGTGTTCAGCGTCCGGGGTCGTGATTCCGTAGAGGAAGAAGTGCCCAGCCGGCGCGGTGCCGCCGGCCGCACCGGCCCCGGACGCGGCACCCGCCGCGGATCCGGTCGTCGCCGCCCGTGCCAAGTCGGCCCGTGTCAGGTCGGGCAGCGCGACAACGGCGGTCGCCCCGATTCCCCCAGCCAGCAGCGCGCGCCTGGTTAGCCGGCCCGCGTCGCGATCCTGCTCGGCTCGCCCCGAATTGTGACGTGTTGAAGTAATTCCCGGTGAATGCCCTGAAGCAACACGACCGAATGGCATTGCATCTCCCGCGTTTCAGCTTTTAAATGAGGGTTTCCTCGGTCCATGCCGAAATGATGGTAAGTGTTTAACGACGACGAGTCAATACCGGTTAATAGTTAACTTTAACCACAAGTGTCCACAAACGACGCAAACATGCCCGATAAATACCGGCGTTTCCGGTTCTGCGGCATACAGGTGCGCGAAAAGACGGTCTCCCGTTTTACGCCGTTTCTCTCCCTAATTTCTGCCCCTCGAGCACCACTGATCTCTTTATTACCAGAGATGTCAATGAATAAGTTCGGGGAGGATCAGGAAAGGGATGCGTTAGTTCAGGGAGGGGTCATCCGGGTAGGTGGCGAGGAAAGCCGCCTCGCCCTCCTGGCGACGCAGCACATCCCGCCATAGTTCACCGGGCTCGGCGGCAAAGATGTCGCCCGGCTCGCCGGCCACCACGAGCCAGGCGCCCTCGTCGATCTCCGCCTGGAGCTGTCCCGGGGACCAGCCGGCGTACCCGGCGTACACCCGCAGTTCGTTGATGGCGGGCTCCAGCAGCCGCGGCGGCGTGTCGAGATCGAGCAGGCCGAGCCGCGCCAGGGCGGGCGTCCCGTCGAGCGCCCGCCAGCCGATCGGCTCGTCCGTGCCCGGGATAAGCGCCAGGGCGAGCGCGCTGTCCGGCTGCACCGGCCCGCCCCGGAACATCACGGAAGGCTCCGTGGCCAGTTCCGTCCACTGCTCGAGCACCCGCCCGACCGGGATCTCCGTGGGCTTGTTCAGGACAACGCCCAGGGTGCCCTCGGTCACCTCATGCTCGACGATGAGGACTACGCTGCGCCGAAAATTCGGGTCCCCCAGCAGCGGAGTGGCAACGAGCAACCGACCGGGTTTCGGATCTGGCCCCATGTGATCCATGTAACCATGATGGTCCAGGTTTCCGCCTACCAAGGACGCCCGCTATAGGTCCTCGCCCGGGGCGCTGCCGCCCGCCGCGTCGCGGACGGCGGCGGCCACCGTGGACGCCACATCCGGGTGGAAGACGGACGGGATGATGTAGTCCGGCCCCAGCTCATCGGGCGCCACCACGTCGGCCAGCGCCCGCGCGGCCGCGACCAGCGTCACGTCGGTGATCGTCTTGCTCTGGGCGTCCAGCAGCCCGCGGAACACGCCCGGAAACACCAGGACGTTATTGATCTGGTTGGGGTAGTCGCTGCGCCCGGTGGCGACCACCGCCGCGTACTCCCTGGCCGCGTCCGGGTCGACCTCGGGCTCCGGGTTGGCCAGCGCGAACACGATCGCGTTCTCATTCATCGACTTGACGTCCTCGCCCGACAGGATGTTCGGGGCCGAGACGCCGATGAACACGTCGGCGCCCTTCACCGCCCCGGCCAGGTTGCCGGTGTAGCCGCCAGAGTTGGTGTGTTCCGCGATCCAGTCCAGGCTCGGGGTGTTGCCCGGCCGTCCCTGGTACACCGCGCCCTTGTCGTCGACCGAGATCACGTCCTTGGCGCCCGCGTTGAGCAGCAGCTTCAGCACCGCGGTGCCCGCGGCGCCCGCGCCGGCCATTGTGATCCGGACGTTCGGCAGTTCCTTGCCGACCACGCGCAGCGCGTTGGTCAGCGCGGCGAGCACCGCGATGGCCGTGCCGTGCTGGTCGTCGTGGAAGACGGGGATGTCGAGAATCTCCCGCAGGCGCCGCTCGACCTCGAAGCACCGGGGCGCGGAGATGTCCTCCAGGTTGATGCCGCCGAAACCCGGCGCGATCGCGGTGACCGTGCGCACGATCTCGTCGATGTTCTGGGTGTCCAGGCAGAGCGGCCACGCGTCGATGCCGGCGAACCGTTTGAATAGCGCCGCCTTGCCCTCCATGACCGGCAAGGCCGCGTACGGGCCGACATTCCCCAGGCCCAGCACCGCGGACCCGTCGGTGACGACCGCCACCGTGTTCCGCTTAATGGTCAGGCGGCGAGCGTCCTCGGGCTTCTCCGCGAGCGCCAGCGACACCCGCGCCACGCCCGGCGTGTACGCCATCGAGAGGTCGTCGCGGTTGCGCAGCGGCACCTTCGACCGCATCTCGATCTTGCCGCCGAGGTGCAGCAGAAAGGTCCGGTCGCTGACCTTGTGCACGGACACGCCGGGAATCCCGGCCATCGCCGCCACCAGCGACTCGGCGTGCGCGGTGTCGGTCGCGGCGCACGTCACGTCAATCCTGAGGTTGCCGTGGTGGCCAGGCGTCACGTCGAGCGCTGTTACCACGCCGCCGGCCTGCTCGACCGCGCGCGTGATCTCGCTTACCGCGCGGCCCTGCTCGGCCACTTCCAGCCGCACAGTGATGGAATACGAAACGCTCGGCGCCATGGTCACGTCGGTCTACCGCCTCTCCGCGGCATCACAAGCCGCCTTTAGGACGCCACTGTCCAGAGTAAGCCGTCCGCGGGTTTGTCAGCTATTGGCGCTGGATACGCGCCGCAATCCCGCGTCAGCAGCCTACTCACGCCATGCGGTGTGCGTCCCGCAGGCCGTTCAACATCACATTTCCGGTCAGTCGCCGCGGCGCGCTGGCCGCGCTCCTGGTGGCGCGCCTGTGAGCTGCGGCTCTGCGGCGGGGCCTGACCAGCGGCGCACCGGCGGACGGTGGTACAGGCGGCATCGCCGGGGAGATGTTTTATCGGCCCGCAGGACCCACGTAACCTTGCGGTATGGCACCGGAAACCACCGTAGGCGCCCCGGCCGATGGCGCCCGCGTCGACATCGTCGTCGACGTCACGCGGCTGCGCGTCGCCATCGCGCGGCTGTCCCGGCGACTGCGCCGCAACGATCGCTACGGCCTGACGCCCACCCAGCTGGCCGCGCTGGCCACGGTGGAACGCTCTGGGCCACTCCGTCTTGGCGACCTCGCCGCCGCCGAGGGAGTCGCACCGTCGACCCTGACCCGGCTCGTCGCCGTGCTCGAGGAAGCCGGCTACGTCCGGCGCGACGCCGACCCCAAGGACGCGCGCGCGAGCACGCTCGCGATCACGCCGCAGGGCCACGAGATGATGGAAAGCCTCCGCGCGGAAAGCACCGCCGTCCTGACCCAGTCCCTGGCCCTGCTCAGCCATGAGCAGCGCTCCGCCCTGGCCTCGGCCCTCCCGGTCCTGGAACAACTCGCCGACGACCCCACCGCCTCCCGCCCCCGCTAAGGGCACCCACTTGCCGCCACCCCGCCGCCCGGCCTCACCGCCCGGCCTCACCGCCCGGCCTCACCACCACCGCCAGCCGGCCCAAATGCGCATTCGAGCACGCTATAGCGGGTTCGATTACGTATTCGAGCACGCTAACCCGCGGGCCCAAAAGCGTGTTTGAGCTCGTTGCGCGCGGCCGCTCAGCGACAGGGACACATCGACACAGAGGGGAAATGTCATGACAGCAGAGCACGGGCCTGAGCATGACATCGACGCCGAACTCAACACCCGCGAGCGATGGGACACCCGTTACCGCGAGAAGACCTCGCTCTGGAGCGGCAAGCCCAACCCCACCCTCGTGTCCGAGACCGTGTCGCTCACGCCGGGCACTGCGCTAGAGGCCGGCGCCGGGGAAGGCGCGGACGCGATCTGGCTCGCGAAACGCGGCTGGACCGTCACCGGGGTTGACATCTCCGCCGTGGCACTCGAACGGGCGGCCACGCATGCCGCCGCGGCGGACGTCGCCGAGCGGGTCACCTGGGAATGCCGGGATCTCTCAGACTGGGAGCCGCCCGCGCGTGCCTACGACCTGGTTGCGGCGCACTTCATGCATATGTCGCCGTCGCGGCGGCGGACGTTCTATTCGCGGCTAGCGGCCGCCGTCGCCGCCGGCGGAACGCTGCTAGTCGTCGCCCACCATCCATCCGACCTGGAAACCGCTGTCCAGCGTCCGCCCTATCCGGAACTCCTGTTCACGGCCGAGGACCTGGCCGCCGACCTCGGCATCGAAGCCACCGGGACCGGGGAATGGGAAATCGTCACGAGCGCCGCCGCGCCGCGTGTGGCCACCGATCCGGACGGCAACCAAGTCACCATCCACGACACGGTATTCCGCGTACGCCGCCGGTAAGGGCCGCGAAGGCGGTGGTCCCTGCCTGATGGTGGGGGCGAACTACGGTCAGGACGGGCTGGCTACGGGGAGGCCCGCCTCGGACGCCGCGCCGAGCAGCGCCTCGTCGTAGGCCACGAAAGCCACCAGGTCCCGGCGGATGGCCAGCGCCGACGCGAGGTGGATCGCCCCCGCCGTGCCCAGCTTCTGAGGCGGCACGGTAGCGGCGTTGTCCAGCACGTCGTGGCTGAGCACCACACGCTCGACACGGCGGATGATCCGCTGGCCGCGGGGCAGCGCCGCCGGCTCCGCCCGCCAGATCGCCCGGAGCACCTCGGTCCGGTGCAGGGCGCTGGAGACCATCGAGTATTCGGCACGCTCGGCCAGCCAGCCGGACAGCGCCTCGGATTCGGGCTCGGCGAGCGCGAGCTTCACCAGCGCGGAAGAGTCGAGGTAGATCAACGCCCGTTCTCCTCGTCGCGCATCTGCTCCAGCGCCTCGCTGGCGGTGACCTGCCCCGTCGCCACCGCCGGATAGGTGTCGACGTCGAGGATGCTGCCGGTCTCCTCGGCCCGCTGGATCACCCCGCGCGCTATCCAGCGTTCGAGCGGGCTGTCTGGCTGCCGCGCCGGGACCATCTGCGCGACAAGGCGTCCCCGGTTGGTGATGTCCACCGTGTAGCCCTTCTCCGCCAGGTCCACGTAGACGCTCGCGTGCTGGCGCAGTTCTCTGATGCCGATCCGCCGCGGCTTGTTAGTCGCGTGGTGGACTGGATCGTCTCCCGTGTAACCAAGATCCCCGCTGAGCGGCCTGCCGCGCCGGCCACTGCCCTTCTGTGCCATGAGGGGACTGTAGCACACTACATGCTACACTTTCCGGCTGGGACAATCGTGTCGGTCGACTAGCTCCGGTCAGCGGGCTAGCGTGTTGGCTGACGACGGACCTGTGACGAGCCGGGCACGACTCGGATCGGGCACGCTGACTTTGAGGCAGGATAGAGGTATGCAGCAGCCGCGGGATTTTTCCCTATATGGAGCCGTTGACCTGGGTGCGCGGCAGGCCGCCGCGCAGCGCAGGCAACAGGCCGCCGCCCGCACCGAGCAGAGCGGCGCGTCGGACGCCGCCACCGGTGCCGCGTCCGAGTACATAGTCGACGTCAACGAGGAAAACTTCAACGAAGTGGCCCTCCGGTCTAAGACCATGCCGGTGATCATCGACATGTACGGGGACACCGAGCAGAGCGTGCAGCTCAGCGCGGACCTGGAGAAGCTCGTCGTCGAGGCCGCGGGCGCCTGGCTACTCGGCAAGCTCGACGTCTACGCCAACCAGCGGCTCGCCGCCCAGCTCTTCCAGATGCTCCAGACGCAGAGCATCCCGCTGGTGCTGGCGATCGTCGACGGCCAGCCTGCCGCCGTGATACCCGGCGCGGTCCCCGAGGCGCAGGTGCGCCGGTGGCTCGACCAGGTCCTCGGACTGGCCGCCCAGATGGGTATCGGCGCGGGCGGCGCGGAGACCGGGGAGGCAGAGGACCTGCCAGGGCACTACACCGAGGCGCAGGACGCGATCGAGCGCGGTGACCTCGACACCGCCGCCAGCGTGCTTGAGAAGGCCCTCGCGGAGAGCCCGGCCGACGAGGCCGCGAAGGGAATGCTCGCCCAGGTGAACCTCATCCGGCGGGTCGACTCCTACGACCAGGCGGCCGTGCTCCGTGACGCGGCGGCGAGCCCCGAGGACGTCGAAGCGCAGATCAAGGCGGCAGACGTCGAGCTGGCGTCCGGCCAGGCCGACGGCGCCTTCGACCGGATGCTGGGCGTGATCAAGCGGACCGCAGGCGACGATCGCAACAAAGCGCGCCTGCACCTGCTGGACCTGTTCGAGATCTTCGGGCCTGATGACCCGACGGTGAAGCAGGCTCGTACCCGCCTCACCTCACTACTGTTCTGAGGGCGTGCTTGAAAGCGCATTTGGGCCGGTTAGCCAGCGGGCTCAAATGCGCGTTTGAGCACCCTATGGCGGGCTCGAATGCGCATTCGGGCCGGTTGGGTGGGGGCGCCGGTAGGCGCCGGGCGCGGCAGGCGCAGGGCGCCGGGCGCGGCAGGCGCAGGGCGCCGGGCGCTGCGCCCGTCAGAAGGACGGGGGCTCGGTGTAGGTGCCCCAGACCTCGCGGAGGGCGTCGCAGATTTCGCCGAGTGTCGCTTCCGCGCGGACCGCGTCCAGCATCGGCGGCACCAGGTTCGTGTCGGGCGTGCGCGCGGCCGCGGCCATCGCGGCTAGCGCCGACGATACGGCGCCGGAGTCGCGGGCAGCCCGCCGCGACGCCAGCACGGAGACCTGCTCCCGCTCGACCTCCGGGCTGATCCGCAGGATCTCCAGCGCGTCTTCCGCGTACACCGTGTCCGTGTGCGACGTCACCCCGACGACGTGCTTCTCGCCCTTTTCCAGCTTCTGCTGATACTCGAACGCCGCGTCCGCGATCTCGCCGACGAACCAGCCGTTCTCGATGCCCTGCAAGATCCCGCCGGTCATCGAGCCGTCGGCCGACATCGCGCGGATCCGGGAGAAGATCTCCTCCGCCTCGGCCTCGATCCGCGAAGTCAGCGCCTCCACGTACCATGACCCGCCCAGCGGGTCGGCGACGTTCGCGACGCCCGTCTCCTCGGCCAGGACCTGCTGCGTCCGCATCGCCGTCTCGGCCGCCGAGGTCGACGGCAGGGCCAGCACCTCGTCCAGCGCGTTCGTGTGCAGCGAGTTCGTGCCGCCCAGCACAGCGGCGAGGGCCTCGACCGCCGTCCGCACCACGTTGTTCACCGGCTGCTGCGCGGTCAGCGATACGCCCGCGGTCTGCGTGTGGAACCGCAGCCACTGCGCCCGGGCCGTCTTGGCCCCGTACACGTCCCGCAGCCACCGTGCCCAGATCCGCCGTGCCGCGCGGAACTTCGCGATCTCCTCGAAGAAGTCGATGTGCGCGTCGAAGAAGAACGACAGGCCGGGGGCGAACGTGTCCACGTCCAGCCCCCGCGACTGCCCCAGTTCCACGTACGCGAACCCGTCGGCCAGCGTGAACGCGAGTTCCTGGGCCGCCGTCGACCCGGCCTCCCGGATGTGGTAACCGGACACCGACAGGGGCTTGTACCGGGGCACCTCCGCGACGCAGTAGGACATCAGGTCGCCGATCAGCCGTAGGTGCGGCTCGGGCGCGAACAGCCATTCCTTCTGGGCGATGTACTCCTTGAAGATGTCGGTCTGCAGGGTGCCGTCCAGGGCCGAGATGGGCACACCCTGACGCTCGGCGGCCACGAGGTACATGCAGAACACCGGCACCGCCGGCCCGCTGATCGTCATCGACGTCGTGATGTCGTCCAGGGGAATGCCGGCGAAGAGCGCCTCCATGTCGGCGGCCGAGTCGACCGCCACGCCGCAGTGCCCAACTTCCCCGGCCGAGCGCGCGTCGTCGGAGTCACGCCCCATCAGCGTCGGCATGTCGAACGCCACTGACAGGCCGCCCCCGCCGGAGGAGATCAGCATCTGGTAGCGCTCGTTGGTCTGCTGGACGTTGCCGAACCCGGAGAACTGCCTGATCGTCCACGGCTTCCCCCGGTATCCGGTCGGATAGAGCCCGCGCGTGAACGGGAATTCACCGGGCCACCCCACGCTCTCGTCCGGTTCGGAACCGTCCGCCGGCCCGTACACCGGATCGACCTCGAGCCCGGACAGGGTCGTGAAGTCCGCATCCCGCTTCGCGGCCTTGTCGTAGCTCTGCTGCCAGTGCTCCCGGCTCATCCGCTCACCCTCCCGAGAGAATTAGTAGGACGTCCTACTAATCCAGTTTAACCCGGCGGGCACCGTGTAACCGGCGGGCACCGTGCAGCCCGTCCAGCCAGACAGCCCCAGGAACGGATGAGCGGTCATGCGGACGGCCCTGGGACGTTAAAGAAAAATTTCCAACCAAATCCGGACGCGCAGCGTCTCTAGGAACAGTCGGGGACATCCGGTCCTGCCGTGGTGTTTGAAGGTGTGGTAGCCATTTATGAGCATGCTGTTGGATGCGCCTCCATTGGATGATGTCGTAAGTTTCGGCGGCGGGGGGTACGGGCTTCGAGAAGAGCGGCACGAGGGGGACCGGGTGAGCGCGGGGACTGGCACGGGGCCGATGGCCACTCCTGTGTCCGGGACGGGAGCGCGACGCGCCCTCACGGAGCAGTTGTTCGCCGCTAACTACCCGAAGCTGGCCGGCTGGGTTCGGCGGCTCGTTGACGACGATGACACCGCGCACGAGATCGCGTCCGAGGCGTTCGTGCGGCTAATGTCGCGTTTTAAGAACCCGAACAAGCTTGATAACCCGCAGAGCTACCTCTACATGATCGCCACGAACCTGGTCCGTGACCACTGGCGCAAGATGGAGCGCGAGCGACGCGCGATGCGCAACGTCACCGCCGGCGCCGACATTGAGCCCGTCTCCGACCCCGCCCAGGACGTGGACGTCCGGGCCCTGCTGCAGGGTCTTCCCGCCAAACTGCGCGACCCGTTCCTTCTTCACTATTACGCTGGATTCGGACTGCGAGAGATATCGGAGCTGCTCAAGCGGCCAGAGGGAACCATCAAGGCCGATCTGTACCATGCCCGGGCGCGGCTGCGGGAGGCAATCGGAAACGGGGCGAACGATGCCAGATAACGACGCGCGCGACCCGCTTGACAGCTGGCTAGACCAGCAGGTCAAGCCGCTGCCGCCGCCGCCCGGCACGTTTGACATGATCAGCCGCCGCGCACGGCGGCGGAAGGCGCGGAAGCTGGCGGTCACTGTCGTATCCGCCGCGGCCGTGGCGGCGGCGGTGGTCGTCGCCGTACCCGGTGTCACCTCGCTGCACCTGGGCACCTCCGGCGAATCCGGCAACACCGTCGCCGACGGCGGCGCGAAGTCAAACGCCCGCGGCACGGGCGGCGGCACCGCGGGCCTGAACGGCAGCGGCACCCGCAGCGTGACGCCCACCCCGACCGAGGCCGCCCCCCCGACCAGCAACGGCGGCCCGCCCGACGGGCCGGTACCGGCCGATTTCGCCCCCACGTCGGTGACGTTCGTGTCCGCCACGCACGCCTGGGTGATCGGGCAGGCGGGCACGCCTGGCAAGTGCTACAACGGCAGCATCTGCACGTCGGTCGCGTGGACCTCCGACGACGGCGCCACCTGGCACGGGGAACCCGCCCCGGTGGCGGGCACGCCCGACGGCCCGTCCGGCGTGAGCGGGATACGTTTTCTCGACGGCGTGAACGGATGGGCGTTCGGCCCCGAACTGTGGGTCACGCACGACTCCGGCAACACATGGCACCAGCTCGACACCAACGGGCTGCGCGTCACCGATCTCGAGACGGCCGGCAACCAGGCATACGCTCTGTTCGCAAACTGCTCCGGCAGTTCGTCCGCGGGTTACGCGGCGGATTGCACGAGCTACACGCTGATGACTACCACGGCGACGAGCGACAACTGGGTGCCAGTCGGCAACGCGACCAGCGATCTGTCCCGGGACGGCAGGACCGGATCCGCGATGCTCGCGCTCACCGGGACCAACGGATACCTGGTGGCCCCCGACGGGACCGTCTACTCCGGCCCGCTGGGCGGAACCTGGAGCGCGGCGGGCACCGCGCCCTGCCAGCCGTCCTCCCTCCCGCAGGCGGACGGCCTGCCCGCCGCGGGGATGTTCGCGCTGACAAGCGCGAACGACCTGACGATGGCCTGCGACGGCGGACCCTCGGCGACCAGCCAGCCGGCGATCTATGCGTCGGACGACGGCGGCGCCAACTGGACACAGCAGTCCGCGGCCGCCTGGTCCAATGTAGCTGTCCCCGAATCATCCATCACGTCGCTGGCCGCTGCCCCCAATGGCGCGCTCGTGCTCGCCACCACGGACGGCGTCTACGTGCTGCCGTCGGGCAGCTCAACCTGGCAGGCGGCCACGGCGGCCGGGGCAGGCGCGACGAGCGGCGGCCTGTCGGCGGGCGGCACGTCCGGGAACAGCGCGCCGTCTACCGCGGGAGCGTCCGCCTCCGTGTCACCGTCGTCCAGCGCGACTTCCGGCGGGACATCAACGGGCGGGACATCGACGGGCGGGACGAGTAACAGCGGGTCCGGCGCGACGGACTCGGGCCTGCCGTCGGGGGGCTTCAGCTACATCGGCATGACGTCCGACAGCCAGGGGGTGGCGATCCCCGCCGACACGTCGCTGGACGAGATCTGGCTGACGACCGACGGCGGCCTCACCTGGAGCCCGTCCGCGATCACAGGCTGACCGGGTTCGGCACGAGTTCAGTCGGCGTGGTTTAGCGGCGCGGTTCAGTCGACGGCGGGCGAGGGAGCGGTTTCGTCTTCCCGGAAATCGCCCGCCGTCACCCGCAGGCCGCGGAGCAGCTGGAACAGGTCCGCCAGTTCCCCGTCCGAGTACTCCCCCATGCCGAAGTCGGCGGCCATCAGGTCGCGAGTCGCCACCCGCACCGCGTCCCGGCCGCGCTGGGTGATCTCCGCCAGGCGGCCGCGCCCGTCGTCCGGGTTGGGCCGCCTGACCACCATGCCCTGTGCCTCCAGCCGGTCGATCGTATTCGTCACGCTGGTCGGATGCACCATGAGACGCTCCCCCATCACCCGCAGCGGCAGCGCGCCCGCCCGGCTGAACGACAGCAGGACGAGCGCCTCGTACCGCGCGAACGTCAGCCCGTAGGGCCGCAGGATCCCGTCCAGTTCGCCGAGCAGGATCTGCTGGGCACGCATGATCGACGTGACCGCCGCCATCGCGGACGACGGGCCGAACCGGTGCGCCCAGATTCGCGCGGCCCGGTCGATAGGGTCAAAGGGCAGCTCAAGCTCTTTCCGCACATCGGACACACTACGGCGGCGGCGCGCTCACTGCGGCATGCGCGTGGATGTCCCCTTGCGGACGTGCGCTAAAAACCCGTGCTCGCCAGCAGTTCGGCGGCGGCTTCGAGCGGGCCGGTCTCGCCGGCGGCTACCCGGGCGGCGAGTTCGTCCGGCACCGCGAGCCGCTCGCGGACCACGCCGAAGGCCAGTGCCGTGACCTCGTCGCGCGCCCGGCCGAGCCGACGCCGCTCGCGTTCGCCGCCCGTGCCGAGCCACTCCCAGTGCCGGTCCAGCTGGCGCACCAGGTCGTCGATGCCCTCGCCCGACGTGCCCACGGTGGTCACGATCGGCGGCTTCCACTCGGCGCTGGACAGCGCGATCATGTTGCGCAGGTCGCGCACCGTGGCCTGCGTGTCCGGCCGGTCCGCCTTGTTGACGACGAGCACGTCGGCGACCTCGAGCACGCCCGCCTTGGCCGCCTGGATCGAATCTCCCATGCCGGGAACGACCAGCACGATCGTCGAGTCCGCGGCCGACGCGATCTCGACTTCGGCCTGGCCGACCCCGACCGTCTCGATGAGGATCACGCCGAATCCGGCGGCGTCCATCGCCCGCACGCCCTGCGGAGTCGCGGCCGCGAGCCCGCCCAGCTGGCCGCGGCTCGCCATCGACCTGATGAACACGCCGGAGTCCGTCGCGTGGCCCTGCATCCGCACCCGGTCGCCGAGCAGCGCACCGCCGCTGAACGGCGACGAGGGGTCGACGGCGAGCACCGCGACCCTCTCCCCGGCACCCCGGAATGCCTTCACCAGCGCGCTGGTCACCGTGGACTTTCCGGCCCCGGGCGCGCCGGTCAGGCCGATCACGCGCGCGCCGCTCACCGACGGCGCGAGCGCCTTCATCACGGAACGAACCCGGGGGTCGCCGCTCTCAATCAGCGAGATAACCCGGGCCAGCGCACGCTGGTCGCCGGCCTGGACCCGTTCGGCGAGTTCGTCGGTACTTGCTCCGCCGGTGACCGCTTCGCCGGTGCCTGCTCCGCCCATCGGCTAGCGCGGGACACGCAGGAGCAGCGCGCTCCCCTGGCCTCCGCCGCCGCACAGACCCGCCGCACCGAGGCCGCCGCCGCGCCGACGTAGCTCGTAGGCGAGGGTGAGCGCGATCCGCGCGCCCGACGCCCCGAGGGGATGGCCGACCGCGATCGCGCCGCCGTTGACGTTGACCTTGTCCGCGCTCACGCCGAGTTCGCGCATAGACGCGATGGCGACGGCCGCGAACGCCTCGTTGATCTCGATCAGGTCGAGATCGCTCTCGGTGCGGCCCTCCTTGCGCAGGGCCTTCTTGATCGCGTTCGACGGCTGGAAGTGCAGCGCGTTGTCCGGCCCGGCGACCGTGCCGAAGGCGCCGACCTCCGCGAGGATCTCCGCGTTGAGCTCGGCTGCCTTCGCGCGGGTGGTCACGACCAGCGCCGCGGCGCCGTCGGAGATCTGCGACGCCGAGCCGGCCGTGATCGTGCCGTCCTTGGTGAACGCCGCGGGCAGTTTGCCCAGCGCCTCCGCGGTGGTCTCGCCGCGGATGCCCTCGTCGGTCTTGAAGGTGACGACGTCCCGCTTGACCTTGACCTCGACCGGGACGATCTCCTCGGCGAGGATGCCGTCCTTGGTCGCCTGGGCGGCCCGCTGCTGCGAGCGCGCGGCGAACTCGTCCTGCTCGGCGCGGCTGATGTCGAGCTTCGCGTTGTGACGCTCGGTGGACTCGCCCATGGACAGGCCGTCGAATGCGTCGGTCAGGCCGTCCAGGGCCATCGAGTCGATGAGCTCGGTGTCGCCGTACTTGAACCCTTTACGGGAGTTCTTCAGGATGTGCGGAGCATTGGTCATCGACTCCATGCCGCCCGCGACGATGACGTCGTACTCGCCCAGCCGGATCAGGTCGGCGGCCTGCGCGATCGCGTCGAGGCCGGAGAGGCAGACCTTGTTGATCGTGATGGACGGCGTGCTCATCGGGATGCCGGCCTTGACCGCGGCCTGCCGCGCCGTTATCTGGCCGGTGCCCGCCTGGAGGACGTGGCCCATGATCACGTACTCGACCTGGTCCGGACGGACGCCCGCCTTGTCCAGTGCGCCCTTGATCGCGAAGCCGCCGAGCTCGGTCGCCGTGAAACCGGCGAGCGATCCCAGGAGACGGCCGATTCCGGTTCGTGCCCCGCCGATTATCACTGGATCGCGGTCGCCGTCTGCCATTGCCGGCCCTCCTGGAAACGTCGTTCTCTTATCTGCAACGATACCCACTATGCTCACGCGGATCGATCATGTGGGAGTCGCCTGCCGGTCGCTAGACGCGGCGGTCGAACGGTACGAGGGAGTGTTCGGACTCACGGTTGTCAGCCGTGAGCTCATCGAAGAGCAGGGCGTGAAGGAGGCCATGCTCGTCGTCTCCGGCAGTCCGCACGCTTCCTATGTCCAGCTGCTCGAGCCGCTATCGCCGCAGACGCCGGTCGGCCGTTTCCTGGAGAAGCGGGGCGAGGGCATCCACCACATCGGTTACGCGGTGGCCTCGGTGACTGATGCCCTGGAGACCATCGGCGGGCGCGGCGTGCGCCTGATCGACTCCCGGCCGCGGCACGGCTCGATGGGCGCGTCGATCGCGTTCCTTCATCCCGGGGATCTCGGTGGGGTTCTGACGGAACTTGTGCAGCCCGCCGCGTCTGCGTGAAACGTAATCGAAGCGGAGTCCCGGCCGTGACGTATGAGCCTGGTTGGGCGTTTAGACTCGCACTACGGTAGTCAGCTAAAGACCAGGAAGCGGCCACAGACCCTGCGGAGGCAGAGTAATGTGCCAGTTACTGGGCGAGATAATCGCCGGAGCCCGCAATACGGTACCGCAGTCCTCCGGGTTCAAACTCGGCGGGCTTGAGAGGGATGGCGCGGTCCTTCTTGTGGTAGCCGACGACCATCCGGCCGCTGACCCCGCCCCGACGTCCCCCCTCTAGCCAGGATTAGGCCATAAATGCAATCGGACATCGACGCTCAACTGACCAGTTTCTTCGAAGAGACCCCGCCGCGCGACTTCGCCAAGGTGATGCGCGGCTACGACCCGCACCAGGTTGACGAGCACATTCGGCAGCTCGCCACCGAAGTCCGCCGGCATCAGGAAGACGCGGCAGCCGCACGACGTGAGCTCACGGACGCTCAGCGGCAGATCCAGGAGCAGGAACGGCCGACGTATTCGGGCCTTGGCGCACGGATTGAGCAGTTGCTGCGCCTGGCCGAGGAGCAGGCCACTGAGCTAGTGCAGGCCGCCCGGTCCGAGGCGAATGAGATCAAGGCGGCCTCCAAGGTCGACGCCGCCGAGATGCGCGCCGGCGCCGAGAACGAGGCGGCTGAGCTGCGGGCCAACGCCAAGCGCGAGGCGGACGACACGCGCGGCGCGGCCGAGCGCGAGGCGGACTCGATCCGCACGGCGTCCCGCCGCGAGGCCGACGAGCTGACGTCGACGACCGAGCGCGAGGTCTCCAAGCTGCGCGCCACGGCTGACCACGAGATCGCCGAGAAGAGCGCCGCGGTCGAGCGGGACCTCGCCAAGCTGACCACCACGACCGAGCGCGAGGTGGCCCAGCTCAAGGCTTCGGCCAAGCGCGAGCGGGACGAGATCCTCACCACCTCGAAGAAGCAGGCCGACGAGATGCGGTCGCAGGCCCAGCGCATCCTCGAGGAGAGCGAAGCGCAGCGGGCGCAGGCCGAGGCCGAGTTCGAGATTGCGATCGCCGCGCGGCGCGAGGAGGCAGAGCGCCAGGAGGCCGAGCGGCTCTCCGCCGCCCAGGCCGCCACGCAGAAGCTGGTCTCCGAGGCCGAGCAGCGGGCGTCGACCGCCGAGCAGCGGGCCGCCAAGGCTTCGGCGCAGGCCGACCAGACGCGCCGCGACGCCGACCAGCACGCCCGTCAGCTGGTCAACAACGCGAAGAAGAACGCCGAGCAGATCGTCTCGCAGGCGAAGTCCCAGGCCGAGCAGGTGCTCGGCGATGCCAAGAGCGAGGCGGAGCGCCGCCGCGTCACCGCGCAGCGCGAGGTCGACGAGCTCACCCGCCAGAAGGACAACATCGCCACGCACCTGGCCCAGGTCCGGCAGCTGCTGGGCGGCCAGTTCGGCGGCAACATCCCCGGCATGGAGCCCCCGGTGCAGTCGGCGACGCCGAAGCAGGCCCTGGGCGAGTCCCCGTCCGCGGCCCCGGCGATCGGCGGCCCGGCCGGCGCGAGCGCTTCCGCAGGCTCACGCCCGGTCGCGAACGGCGGCTCCGCGGCCAGCGCGCCGCGCCCGGCGGCGAACGGTTCCCCGGCCGCCCAGCCGGCTACCGCCGGCGCGTCCGCCGGATCCGGTTCGGAAAAGAAGAGCGACGAAGACTGGTGGACCGAGTAACCGTCCCGAGGGACTAGGGGACTCAACGCTTCAGCCCGGCCCGCTTTGCGGGCCGGGCTGAAGCGGTCTAACGGCTAGCCATCCCCAGCCAACGACCGCGGCCAGCCAGCCTCGCTTATTTACCGGCCCGAATGCGCGATCGAGCACGTTCACACGCGTTTCCCGGAGGGCGAGACTCAGCCTTCCCATTCGGTGGGCAGAATGGCGCCATGCAGTGCGGCCGGATTGACGGTCCGGACGATCTCACCCAGCACGATGCGGACGTTGTTCTCCCCCACCCATAGGTGCTTGGCACCATCTACCCCGATCACGTTGGCCTTCGGCACCCGGGCAAAACGCTGCCGAGCCTCCTCCGGGCGAAGGTAATCGTCGAGTTCCGGGACGAGAGCGGTGAGGGGCTTGCCGGACGCGGCCCAGCGGTCCAGGTCCTCGTCGGTGGTCCGGCGCAGCGGCGGCGACAGCAGGATGCCGCCTTCCACCGATGGCAGCACTCCCCACTTAAGCGTCAATTCGGTCCCGAACGACCAGCCAAGCAGCCACAGTTTCGGCAGCGCGTTTTGCCGGGCGAAGTCGACGGCCGCCTCGACGTCGAGTTTCTCGGTGACACCGCTGCCGAACTCGCCGTCGCTCGTTCCGCGTTCGGACGTCGTGCCACGCGTGTTGAACCGGAGGACGGCGATGTCGGCGAGGGCGGGCAGGCGGTAGGACGCCTTGCGCATCACGTGGCTGTCCATCATGCCGCCCTGCGTCGGCAGCGGATGCAGGCAGATCAGCGTGGCCGCGGGGTCGCGCCCTTCCGGCAGCGCTAGTTCGCCGACGAGGTTCAGCCCGTCCGCCGTGCGGATCGTGATGTCGGTACGCCGCGCGGGCAGGATCGTCGCCGCCTTGATCGTCTCAGCCACTGTTCCCTCTCGATCTCATTCAGCAGCGCTCCCAATCAGCGTCGCCGCTGCAGGCGGCGCTGCCAGCACACGGTGTGCCAGTGCCGCCGGTGGTCCGCGCCTGGGTAGGTCGGCCACACCACGACGTGCGCCGTGCCCGGATAGATCTCCTGATCACAGCCCGGGCACCGGTAGGACTTCGCGGCCGCGGCACCCGGCATCGGCCGCACGACCCAGTCGCCATCTGGCCACTCCTCGTGCCGTTCCGGGCCTAGCGGCGCCGACGGGGCAGCGGACCGCGGCCGGCGGGTTTTACGGGGGCTCACGTCAGTCAAGGTTAGCGGGGCTCGGAGGTTACCTCTCCCGGCAAGTTCGGCACGCCGTTGCCATCCGTTAGCACTACAGTGACCTATCGTGCGGCTCGTTATCGCGCGGTGCAGCGTCGACTACGACGGCAGGCTGACCGCCCACCTCCCTTCTGCCCTCCGGCTCCTGATCGTCAAGGCCGACGGCTCCGTTCTCGTCCACTCCGACGGTGGCTCGTACAAGCCGCTGAACTGGATGTCGCCGCCGTGCAAGCTCACCGAGAAGCCGGACAAATGGACGGTCACCAACAAGGCCGGCGAAACGCTCACGGTCAACATCGAAGAGACCCTTTCCGACACGTCGGTGGATCTCGGCATTGACCCGGGCCTGAAGAAGGATGGCGTGGAAGCCCACCTGCAGGAGCTCCTCGCCGTGCAGTTGCACATCCTTGGCGACGGCTATCGGCTGATCCGCCGCGAGTACCCGACGCCTATCGGCCCGGTCGACATCATGTGCCGGGACTCCGACGGCGAGCACGTGGCCGTGGAGATCAAGCGCCGCGGTGAGATCGACGGCGTGGAGCAACTGACCCGCTACCTGGACCTGCTCAACCGGGATCCGCTGCTCACGCCCGTGCACGGCGTGTTCGCCGCCCAGGAGATCAAGCCGCAGGCCCGCGTCCTCGCGACTGACCGCGGAATCCGCTGCGTCGTGCTCGACTACGCCCAGATGCGCGGCATCGAGCCGGAGAACACTCTGTTCTGACCGCCCGGACTAGCCCTCGAAGCGGGCTCAAAAGCGCTTTCGAGCGCGGTAGTCAGCGTGCTCAAGTGCGCATTTGGGCCGACCATGGCGTGCTCGTTTACGCATTTGGGCCGGCTGGGTGGGGCGTGGCAGCGGCCGGGCGAGACGCGCGGCGGGCGAGACGCGGAGCGCGGCGGGCGAGACGCGGAGCGCGGCGGGCGAGACGCGGAGCGGGGCGGGCGAGACGCGGAGCGGGGCGGGCGAGACGCGGAGCGTGCCCCGCGGGCGCCGGGCGTTATGCGAGCGGCGGGAAGCTGGGGAAACCTGGGGGGCGTTCGCGGTCGGTGAGGATGTAGTGGAGGACCGCGACCGAGCCGACCTGGCGGGCGGCGGCGAGGCGCATCGGGTGGGCGGCGTCGTGCGGGTAGCGCCCGGGGAGCGCGAAGCGGGGCGCGGCCGGGGAGCCGACGAAGAACGGGGCGACGGCCAGGCGGAGTTCGTCGGCCAGGTTCCCGGCGAGGGCTTCGCGCAGCAGGCGCGAGCCGGCTTCGATCAAGACCGAGTACAGGGAACGTGAGGCGGAAAGATCCGAGAGGACCGCGGCCAGCGACGAAGGCTCGCCGGCGCTCACCACCTCGGCCGCCGCGCCCAGGCGAGCGGACACGGCCGAGACCTCGCTCGCGGGGCAGTAGACCAGCGGCGCCTGGCCGGGACCGGTGAAGAAGCGGGATTGCGGCGAGAGCGAACCGGAGGACGTGAGCGTGACACGGCGCGGGTGCGCGGGACGACCGCGCGCGACCCGCGACGCCACCCGGGACGGGGAACGGACCAGGAGGCGAGGGTTGTCGGCGCGGATGGTCCCGGCGCCGACGAGAATCGCGTCGACGGCGGCGCGGAACTCGTCGACCTCGTCGAGATCCTCGGGACCGGACAGGATGAGCCGCGAACTAGACGCGTCGTCGAGGTATCCGTCGACCGAGACGGCGCAGCTCAGCACGGTGTACGGGCGAGACGGCACGCAAGAGACTCTACCCGTCGGTAACTGCCCCTTCAGGTGAGCGGCGCGCAGTGGTTTACTTTCTGCATGGCAGGTCATGTGATTGCGCCACCAGTGCCCGCCTGGGGCACGGCCGGCGAGACGTTCCAGGTCCGCAGCCCGGCGAACGGCGAGGTCCTGGCCACGTACCCCGTCGGCGGGGAACGGGAGGTCGCCGCCGCGGTCGAGCGCGCGCGAGACGCCGCCGCCTGGTGGGCGGGCCTGCCGTGGCAGGAACGGCGACTGCGCCTGCTGGCCTGGAAGTCGCACATCACGCGGTACATGATGCGCCTGGCCACCATCGTGCACGACGAGACCGGCAAGCCGACCGACGACGCCACGCTGGAGATCGTCAACACGATCTTCCATCTCGACTGGGCGGCCAAGAACGCCCGGGGCGTGCTCAAGCCGAGGCATGTGCCGAGCGGCCTGGCGATGATCAACCAGGCGGCCTCCGTCGAGTACCACCCGCTGGGCGTGATCGGCGTCATCGGGCCGTGGAACTATCCCGTGTTCACTCCGATGGGCTCGATCGCATACGCGCTCGCGGCCGGGAACGCCGTGGTGTTCAAGCCGAGCGAACTGACGGCGGGCACGGGGGTGTGGCTCGCGGAGTCGTTCACCGAGGTCCTACACGAGGTGTTCGGCGATGACCAGCCCGTCCTGCAGGTGGTCACCGGCCTGGGCGCGACCGGCGGGGCGCTGGCCAGGTCCAAGGTGAACAAGGTCGCGTTCACCGGGTCCCCCGTGACCGCCCGCAAGGTGATGGCCGCGGCCGCCGAGAACCTCACCCCGGTGCTCGCCGAATGCGGTGGCAAGGACGCGCTCATCGTCGCCGCCGACGCCGACCTTGACGCGGCCGCCGACGCCGCCGCGTGGGGCGCGATGTCGAACGCCGGGCAGACATGCGTCGGCGTCGAGCGCGTATACGTCATGGATTCAGTTTACAACTCGTTCCTCGAAAAACTGAACGAGAAAATCGGCACGCTTCGCCCCGGTGACGACGAGAACGCTTCCTACGGCCCGATGACGCTGCCGGGCCAGCTCGGGATCGTGGACCGGCAGCTTCGCGACGCCGCGTCCCGCGGCGGTCACGCGCTCCGCGGCGGCCTGGATTCCGTGCAGGACCCCTATATTCAGCCCGTCGTGCTGACCGACGTCCCGGAAGACGCCCAGGCGGCGCAGGAAGAGACGTTCGGTCCGCTGGTGACCGTCCGGCGCGTGACGTCGATGGATGAAGCGGTGCGGCTGGCCAACGCGTCTTCGTACGCCCTCGGCTCGTCTGTCTTCACGAAGAGCCGCCGCGCCGGGATGACCGCCGCGCGGGCGCTGCGCGCGGGCATGACCTCGGTCAACGCGGTGATCGCGTTCGCCGCGGTGCCCGCGCTGCCCTTCGGCGGAACCGGTGAGTCGGGATTCGGGCGCATCCACGGAGCCGACGGGCTGCGCGAGTTCTCCCGCCCGAAGGCGATCACCCGGCAGCGGATGAAGCCGCTCGTGCGCACGACGACGTTCACGCGCCGCCAGACGGACATGGACCGGATCGTGCGGCTCGCCACCGTGCTGCACGGAAGGCTCTATAAGCCGTCACGTCGACGGCGTTAGCGTCGGCCCGGTTTTACTCGGACGCTCGTCAGGCCGGCGCGAGCGCCGGCTTCGACTCGGCGGGATCGAACGGCGCGAGCGGCGCCCGCCCGGAGATCAGGTCGGCGGCCCGTTCGGCGATCGCGATCACCGGCGCGTTCGTGTTGCCGCGCGGCACCGTCGGCATGACGGAGGCGTCCACCACCCGCAGGCCCTCGATCCCGCGCACCCGCAGCCGGGCGTCGACCACACTCGCCAGCCGTCCGCGCGCTTCCGGCGAGTCACCGCCCATCGCGCAGGTGCCGACCGGGTGGTACAGGGTGCTGAGGGACGACCGGATGTAGTCCCGCAGGTCCCGGTCGGTGTTGACAGTGCTGCCGGGGAAAAGCTCCCCCGCGCTCATCTTCGACAGCGGCGCGGCGATCCCATAGTCCCGCGCGGTGCGCACGCCCGCGGACAGGGCGTCCAGGTCCCGCGGGTCCGCCAGGTAGGCCGGGTCGATCAGCGGCTTATGCCGGGGGTCACGGGAGGCCAGCCTGATCCGCCCCCGGCTGGCGACGCTCACGAGCGTGACGAGCACGGTCATCGCCCGCGCCGCCGGGTCGACGAGCCCCTGTCCCTTGAACCCGACCGGCAGCACGTGCCACTGGAGGTCGGGCGCGGGCAGACTCGGGTTCGAGCGCGCGAAACCGCCCGCTTCGGCGACGTTGGAGGTGAGCGGCCCGCGATGGGTGAGCAGCCATCGGGCGAGGCCGCTGTTGCCGGTGTTCTCCCACAGCCCGCGCGCGCCTGGCGTTGACCAGATCACGGGGACCGCGGGATGGTCGGTGAGGTTCCCGCCCACGCCCGGGTTGTCGACGATTACGTAGATGCCGACCTCGCGAAGGTCGTCGGCGGGACCGATCCCGGACAGCATGAGCAGCTGCGGGCTGCCGATCGCGCCGGCCGCGAGGATCACTTCCGCCTCGGCCCGCGCCGTGCGCTCGGCGCCGCCGTGGCGGTAGGAGACACCCGCGGCGCGCCCGCCCTCGATCACGATGCCGGTCGCGAGCGCGCCGGTGCGGACGACCAGGTTGGGCCGCTTCTCCCCCAGGTACGCGTCGGCCGCGCTCCACCGCTGGCCATTTCGCTGCGTGACCTGGTAGAAGCCGACTCCGTCCTGCGAAGCGCCATTGAAGTCGTCGTTCTGAAGCGCGCCGCGGCTGGTGGCGGCCGCGATGAAGTGCCGCGCGTGCTCCGACCGGTGCCGCAGATCCTGAACGGACAGCGGGCCGCCTTTTCCGTGATACGGACCCGGCTCACGCGTGTTGTCCTCCGCGCGGAGGAAATACGGCAGCAGCTCGCGGTATCCCCAGCCCGTGCAGCCGTACTCGTCGCGCCAGGCGTCGAAGTCCAGCTTGTTGCCGCGGATGTAGATCATGGCGTTGATCGCGGAGGACCCGCCGAGCACCCGGCCCCGTGGCCAGTAGACGGGGCGGTCGGCGGCACGTTCCTGCGGGACGGTGACGTAGTTCCAGTCGTACTCGCTGCGCCACAGCCGGCTCAGCGCGGCGGGAACGCGGATCTCGAGCGCGTCGTCCGCCGGACCCGCCTCGAGCAGGAGCACCCTGGTGCCGGGATTCTCCGACAGCCTGGCGGCGAGCACGCAGCCCGCGCTTCCCCCACCAACGATCACGTAGTCAAACGCGTCACCACGATCCATTCCGCCACCTTATCGGGCGGAAGCCCGCCGTAAGGGCATCAGCGGAACACGGACAGCCAGCGCTTTAAGCGCGTCACGAAACACAACAGCGCCCAAAAACGTCCAGGGTCCGGCAGGCCCCCGAAAACCGCCGGACCCCGGAGCTCTCCCCCCAAAGGCCAGTCACTTTGAGTAGCTAAATGATGCCACACCCAATGGCGAAAGTGAATACCTCCAGGTAGAAACATTGATCATGTTCTTCACTGATTACGTTCTGTAGTCATTGTTGGTTCACGGTAGTGTGGGCAGATGGCGAACGAACGACGCGACAATCCGGTCGTGCTATCCCGTATCTACACGCGCACCGGGGATGACGGCACCACCGCCCTGTCCGATGGGACCCGCGTCGACAAGAGCGACAGCCGCCTGATGGCCTACGCCGACACCGACGAGGCGAACTGCGCGATCGGCACGGCAGTAACATTCGGCCAGTTGTCCTCAGACGTCAACGAGCTACTCAGCCGCATCCAGAACGAACTGTTTGATGTCGGCGCCGACCTCGCCCATCCAATCACTCCCGAACCGCCGAAGTACCCGCCGATCCGCGTCGACGAAAGCTACATCACGGCGCTGGAGGAAGCCTGCGACACGTACAACGCGGACCTGCCCGCGCTGCGGAGCTTCATCCTGCCCGGCGGGACACCGGGTGCGGCCCTGCTGCACACGGCCCGCGCGGTCACCCGCCGCGCGGAGCGCAGCGCCTGGGCCGCGGCGCGCGAACACGGCGACGGCGTCAGCACATTTCCGGCGAAATACCTCAACCGGCTCTCTGACCTGCTGTTCATCCTGTCCCGGGTCGCCAACGCCGACCACGGCGACGTGCTGTGGCGCCCGGGCGGCGACCGGTAGCCGACCGCGTGAGCGGGGCCTGAGAGTCTGGCTCGTTGGCGCCAACGAGCCAATCCTATTGGTGCGCTGGCGCCAACGACCCAGTACGGGTTTCGGGGCGGGTTACGTGATGTCCTGGAGGTGGGAGCCGGGCGGGGACGCCTCGAGCCAGGCCAGGAAGCCCGTGAGGGCCTGTTCGGACATGGCTAGCTCCACGTGGGAGGGCGGGTCCGCGCCGAGTTCCACGATCACGCGGGACGGGCCGAGCACGTGCTCTTCGGGAGGCTCAGGCTCCCGGCGTGAGACCACCTGAAGCGAACGCCGCGGCAGCGACGTCGACGGGCGCAGCAGCACGCCGAGCGCCCGGTACCAGTGCAGTTCGTCGCGTTGGTAGGAGGCGACGCCCAGGTGCCACCGGCCACCCGGGCGACGCAGACCGCATTCGACCGTGCCCCCGCCGCGTTCCAGCAGGAAGCGGCGGGCGGCGAGGGCGGCGGCAGCGAGCGCGGCGAGCACGATCACGACGACGAGAATCCAGATCACGTCCGTCAGTGTTCCGCCCACCGCCGCTCCGCCTGTCCCCCGTGCCTGCCCGAACCCGGGCTCAGGACTGCTCGCCCGCGGCCCGCAGCCGGGCCCGGGCGTACCTTACTTCAGGCGACTCATCGGCCCCTGAGGCGGGTGCCGCCTCCAGGTCCGCCCGCACGGTGGACACGTCCACTTCGTCGGCGACTTCACCGACGGACGCGAGCACCGACACGCGGTCTTCGCTCACGGAGAGGAACCCGTCCCGGACCGCGATCCGGACGGCATCGCCCGAATCCTCGGAGCCGGGAACCTCCCGCACGCGGACCAGCGAGCCCGGCGACAAGATGCCGAACACGGGTGCGTGCCCGGGCATGACGCCAATGTCGCCATCAATCGTCTTCGCGATGACCAGTCCCGCCTCGCCGGACCACAGCGAGCGGTCCGGCATCAGGACCTCGACGTGCAGCGTCACTAGCGCTCCAGTTCCTTGGCCTTCTTCTCCACGTCCTCGATGCCGCCGACCATATAGAAGGCCTGCTCAGGGATGTGGTCGTACTTGCCGTCGGCGATCGCCTTGAAGGAGGAGATCGTGTCGTCCAGCGTCACGAACTCACCAGGCTGGCCGGTGAACTGCTCGGCGACGTACATCGGGTGCGACAGGAACCGCTCGATGCGACGCGCCCGCTGGACCGTGATCTGGTCTTCCGGGGAGAGCTCGTCGATACCCAGGATGGCGATGATGTCCTGCAGCTCCTTGTACCGCTGCAGGATCTGCTGCACGGTGCGGGCCACGTCGTAGTGGGTCTGGCCGATGTACTTCGGGTCCAGGATCCGGGACGTGGAGTCGAGCGGGTCCACCGCCGGGTAGATGCCCTTCTCCGTGATCGCACGGGAGAGCACCGTGGTGGCGTCGAGGTGCGCGAACACCGTGTGCGGCGCCGGGTCGGTGATGTCGTCCGCGGGAACGTAGATCGCCTGCATGGAGGTGATCGAGTGACCGCGGGTGGAGGTGATCCGCTCCTGGAGCTGGCCCATCTCGTCGGCCAGGGTCGGCTGGTAACCCACGGCAGACGGCATGCGGCCGAGCAGCGTGGACACCTCGGAACCGGCCTGGGTGAACCGGAAGATGTTGTCGATGAACAGCAGCACGTCCTGCTTCTGCACATCGCGGAAGTACTCCGCCATGGTCAGCGCGGACAGCGCGACCCGCAGCCGGGTGCCCGGCGGCTCGTCCATCTGGCCGAACACGAGCGACGTGTCCTTGATGACGCCCGACTCGGTCATCTCCAGGAAGAGGTCGTTGCCCTCACGGGTCCGCTCCCCCACGCCGGCGAAGCAGGAGACACCGCCGAAGTTCTGCGCGACGCGGCGGATCATCTCCTGGATGAGCACGGTCTTGCCCACGCCCGCGCCGCCGAACAGGCCGATCTTCCCGCCGCGCAC
>Ga0210389_10000590_pt1 | contig 32220 bp, 32 predicted proteins | sample IncBWH28OmetaG_FD_160127 | JGI IMG/M metagenome (GOLD analysis project Ga0210389, IMG submission 160127) | Forest soil microbial communities from Barre Woods Harvard Forest LTER site, Petersham, Massachusetts, United States - Inc-BW-H-28-O ... | reverse complement strand
GGGTTCGAGGGCGGGCGCTTCGGCGGGGACGAGCACTTCCCTCACCACGACCGTTTCGCGGATGGTTTCGCGACGGCGCGTGATGCGGAGGCCGAGCCAGATGCCGAAGGTCGCGAAGAGGATGGCGACGAGCGCGCTGTAGAGCTCGACGGAGTGCTCGATGACGACGAAGCGGTATTCGGTGTATTGGAGGGTGGCGATGAGGAGGCCGCCGACGAAACCGAAGATGAGGACGTGGCGCTTCATGATGGGGTTGTGAAGAAGTATATCCCCGCCTACCCCTGACTCCGCTCACGCCTTAAGGCTCTAGAAACAAATACTCCATGAAAAGTGCCTACACAGATGCAAACTTCATAACAGCCGCTTACGGTTTGGCGGGCAGCGGCTGCCAGAGCTCAATCTTATTCCCATCCAGATCATAGATCCAGGCAAAGCGACCGTAGGATTCATCCATTCGTTTGTCGTCAATCTTTACTCCCTCTTTTTTTAAGCGGTCGAGCAAAGCATCCATATCGTCCACGATGTAGTTGATCATGAACGGTGCGGGGCTGGGATCGAGATACTTAGTGGAGGCTGGAAAGATAGTCCAAACGGTAACGTGCTCCTTTTGCGGGTCGTCGTGCTCGCGCCACGGAAGCATCACGCCGCTGCCTGTGTCAGCGAGTCCAAGATGCTTCGAATACCATTCGCGCATCTGATCACGATTAGCGGATTTGAAGAAGACACCGCCGATTCCAAGGATGCGCCCGCGCTGCTCCACTTTGACAGGCGGCTTCGACTTTTCAGGTTTCGGAGATTTCACGTCCTATCCTCCTGTTGAGCGGGCCGAGATGAGCAAGAGCGACCCAGGCGCAATTGTGCTCCAGGGTATGCCTTGCATCGGCGGATTATACATAAGTTTCGATTTCGAATGGAGAAATCGGTTCGCCCAAGGTTCGCCAAATTGATTCGGAGTAGCGGGTTTGCTAAGGTCGTGATCATGTCCGAGCGTGTCATGTCCGAGCGTGTCATGTCCGAGCGTTCCCCCGATCAGATAGATGACCAGGTACGCGAATTGCTCGATTCCCTTTATCGCGTGGATTCGGGACGAATCCTGGCAACTCTGATCCGCTTGCTCGGTGATTTTGATCTTGCCGAGGAGGCGATGCACGAAGCCTTTGCGGCTGCGCTGAGCCTGTGGTCGAAGAGTCGAGTACCCGATAACCCGCGGCCATGGCTGATTTCGACGGCCCGATTCAAAGCCATTGATACTCTGCGTCGGCGGGCAAGATTCGATGCATCGCAAGATGAACTCGTGCACCATATCGAAGCGCAATCGATTTCTACGGATAGGTCCAATCCAGAGCAAAGCCTTGATGACGATTTTCTTGAAGACGACCGGCTGCGCCTGATTTTTACCTGTTGTCATCCATCGCTGGCGCCGGAAGCGCGCGTTGCGCTCACCTTGCGTGAGGTGTGCGGGCTAACAACCGAGGAGATCGCAAAGGCCTTCCTCACCACTCCGCGTACGCTGGCGCAGCGCATCGTGCGCGCGAAGGCAAAGATTCGAGAAACGCGGATTCCCTACGAGGTGCCGACGCCGCAGGAATTGCCGGAGCGGCTGGGCGCGGTGCTTCATGTCATCTATCTGGTCTTTAACGAGGGTTACTCGGCTGCGGCGGGAGCGGAGGTAACGCGGGCCGAGCTGACCGGCGAGGCGATTCGACTGGGCCGGTTGCTGATGGAACTTCACCTGACCGCGCTTCATTTGGCCGAGCCTCGGCCGGAGCCGGAAGTGATGGGGGCCGAAATAATGGGACTGCTTGCCCTGATGTTGCTGCAGGAATCCCGTCGTGCCGCGAGAACCTCGCCGACCGGAGAGCTGATTTTGCTGGAGAATCAAGACCGCGCGCTCTGGAACCGGGAGCAGATCGCTGAGGGAGTGGCATTGCTCGAGAAGACTCTGAAGTCTCAGCAGAAGTTCCGCCGCTTCGGCTCCTACACACTGCAGGCTGCGATCGCGGCCGTTCATGCGGAGGCGGAATCGGTCGCCGCTACCGACTGGCGGCAGATTGTTGCGATTTACGACCAGTTGGTACGAATTCAGCCTTCGCCGGTTGTGCTGCTAAATCGTGCCGTGGCCATTGCCATGCGCGATGGTCCAGAGGCCGGTCTGGAGCAGATCGACGCGGTGTTGGGGGATTCTTCTGGAAAACACGGCGAATTGGCAAATTATTACCTGGCGCATTCTGCCCGTGCTGATATGTACCGCAGGCTCGGCAGGACGGCTGAGGCTCGAGCGTCTTATGAGAAGGCGCTGGCCCTGACCCAACAGGAACCAGAGCGGCAATTCCTGCAAGAGCGGATTCGGCAGTTGAAGTAAGAGACTCGTCAGAAAAAATGGTGGGTGGATTCCGGCTCGCCGCCCTTGAAAAAAAAGCAAGGATGCGGCACCCTCAGCGATATTGGTGCACGCAATGATCGTTAAAGCTGGGCCACCCGCTACCCTGTCCTACTTGAGGGATGCGTCGCGAATGGGAGATGTGGGCCGGCCACCGGAATCCTTGAAAAAGGCTTGCCAGCGGTACGCTAAGCGCTCGTCTAAGGACCAGGTTCCCGCGCCCGCAATGAGTATGGAGATCAAGCCGAAAAGCATGGCGTAATCGAGCAGCGCAGCATGCGCCATCTTCCAAAAGCCGCCGCTGAGGAGTATGGGGATCTTTGTGGAATAGATGGCCACGAGCATGTTGATGATCATGGGGACCACGGCAAACCGCGTGAACAGGCCCAGTATGAGCAAGACTCCGCAGACCACTTCAAAAACTCCGTCGAAGGGCGCGAAGAATTGCGGGATGGGAATGCCAATTCGAATAAAGCGTCCGACGCCGAATTCTTCCGGCGAACGGAATTTCAGTATCCCCTCAATAAGAAATATCGCCCCCACGGGGAGGCGCTCGAAGATGGCGGCGGCGAACGGAGGGGCTTCCTCAGGGCGTCGCAGGAACCAGTGCAATACTCGATGGACCATCGAAATGAATTGCTCCTTAATCTCCGCCACTGCCGCCAATGAAGTCTCGATTGCAAAATGCCTCCATCGAAGCTGGCGTGCTTTGCTTATTAAAACTGCGGAAGGTACTGTTTATTCCATCTTCGATTTCTCGCGTCCTTTGCGAGAAGTGGCCGGGCGAACTGTAACTGAGCTTTGCGCTCCCAGCCTTTTTGAGGGATGCGTGGCGGATGGGAGACGAGGGCCACCCGCCCCGAAATAAAAATTGGAGTCGCTGTCGATTTTCCGTCTCCCCAACGACTATATGCAAAAGAACGATGAGCTACGGCTCTGAGTTACAGAAAACAAGTCACAGAAAACAAGGAGAAGTGATGCCACAGTATCTGGTTTGTAACTACATGCCCGACGATTTCGACCCGTCTACCGTAACCGAAGCGATGATCGAAGAGATCCACGCTCTCAACCGCGAAATGATTGCCGCCGGCGTGAGGAAGTTCGCCTGCGGCATTTCGCCGGCTGGCAGCGCGAAGACGCTGCGGGCCCAGCCCGACGGCAAAGTGCTCGTCACCGACGGGCCGTACACCGAGACCAAGGAGCACATGGGCGGATTTTGGATACTGGAATGCGCTGATATCAACGAGGCGTTGGCATGGGCGAAGAAGGGTGCCATCGCCTGCGATGTGGCCGGTGAGGTGCGCGAGCTTCTTTTCTTCCCGGCTCCGGAGAAAGCAACGGAATAGTCTCACCCGGCGAAAAATTTGCAAATCGCGTGTCGATTCCCCGCCATCCCGTTCGACTAGTAAGTGGAGCCGCACCGCGCAACGGGCGCCTGGCAACTCGCAACTTTGTGTGCCCAGCGCGGTCCAGAGCTCTTATATAAAAGTAGCGGCCCTGATAGGGTGTCCGCACAACAGTCAATACTTATTGCACATCACTCTATACACAAGGAGAACACCATGCGCTTCATGATGATCATGTTTCCGAAAGAGTACCAAAACGCAAAACCTGGCTGGACGCCCGACCTCAAATCCATGGAGGCGATGGGCAAGTACAACGAGGAACTGGGGAAAGCCGGCGTGCTGCTCGCGCTCGACGGGCTCACGCCGCCCTCGACGATGAGTGCGCGCGTCAGCTTCAAAAACGGAAAATCGAAAGTTACCGACGGTCCGTTTGCCGAAACGAAGGAAGTGGTCGGCGGCTACTGGATCATCCAGGTGAAGTCGCGCGAAGAGGCGCTCGAATGGGCCTCACGCATCCCCGGAAAGGATAACGAAATGGTCGAAGTTCGCCGGATGTTTGACATGACCGACTTCGATCCCGAGACCCAAAAGTATATCCAAGAGAAGTTCGGCGACGACGTGGCCGCCGAGATGCGCCAGTAGTCGCCTTCTACTCAAATGAGCAATCAACTCACTCGTCGCGACTTCGCTATCCGCACCGCCGGCTTTGGTCTGGCCGGTTTTAATCTGGCTTGGGGACTCGCGCCTGCAGCCACGCTGGCGGAGACTGAGCAAGCGTCGCGCTCAGAAACTTCGCCGGCGATTGCAGACCCATATTCCCTTGTCGATCCGGAACTTCTTCCTACACTTAAGCAGTTTCCCGCCTTTGATCTCTCACTGGAGATGGTCCGCCAGTTCCGGCAAATGCCCGGCGCGCCCCCGTTACCTGCTCCCGCGCCGCAGCCTGTGGAGCGGCACATCCCCGGGCCGCCAGGAGCACCCGAGGTTCGTGTTTGGGTGGTTGATCCTGCGCCGTCCGAGAAGGGCAAGCCGTTGTTGCTTCACATACATGGCGGTGGCTTCATGATGACCGGTCCCGGGTGGATGCCCCTGATCCAGGGGATCGCGACGGATTGCCATTGCGTCGTCGTCTCGGTTGACTACCGGCTGGCTCCGGAGACGCGCTATCCGGGCTCGCTTGAGGACAATTACGCCGCGCTCAAATGGGTTCACGCGCATGCGGCGGAGCTCGGCATCGATCGCTCCAGGATTGCCGTGGGCGGTGAGAGCGCGGGCGGCACCCACGCCGCGAGCCTTGCCATTCACGCGCGCGACCGCAACAAACGCGATCGTAACGAACCTGATCGCAACAAAGAAGACGTTCCCATCTGCTTCCAGCTACTCATCTATCCCGCGCTGGACGACCGAACGGGCAGTTCCAACCCACCGCCGCCTGCGATTGGCAACTTCATCTGGACCGCGAGTGCCAATCGTCTTCCTGGAGCTCGCTGCTCGGTGTTCCAGCGGGTTCGTCCAAGGTGCCGGTAGCTGCGGTACCCGCCCGTGTAGCCAGCGTCGCCGGCCTACCGCCTGCCTGGATCGGCGTCGGTTCTATCGACCTGTTCGTCGAAGAAGACATGGAGTACGCGCGCCGGCTAGTCCATGCCGGAGTCGCAACCGAGCTCTTAGTCGTGCGCGGCGCTTTCCACGGATTCGATCTCCTCGTGCCGGACGCCGAAGCCTCCAAACAATTCAGCGCGAGTTGGAAGTCCGCGCTGCGCAAAGCATTCGCCGCTGGCAAAGCTGTTTAGCAGAGAAGCTGGAAGTGTCGCGGCGGAATGCGGGGCAGTGAGAAAAGTTTCCTAAGACGACTTGTCGTCAACGAACACTGAGTCGCTGTTTGAGCGCGTCCGGAACCCTCAACAGAAGCAAGCCATCCCCTCGACCGTTGCTGTCGCTGATTTCAACGAGGACATTCTCACCGGCCACCACCACATTCGAGGCAAAGCCGCCGTCTCGCTTTCCCCATACCCCGACCGCTTCGCCCGACGACGAGTCACGCCACTCAAGATCGAAATCGCTGTTGCGCGTCAGGGCAGTTCGACCGAAGGTCTTGAAAAATGCAAAGCTCGTGAACTCGTCGGTCGCCCACAGCCGGCTCCCGGTCGCAACGTTGAAGGCCAGCGAGCGGCCTTGCGCCAAAATGTAGATGTTCTCGCCGTCCTGCTCAAGTCCGTTATATGCGCCCGTTTCATTTGGCAGATCGGCGCGCCACAGCTCGCGAAGCGTTTGTTGCTCCAGACACTGGAGCTGGTATGTGGGACCAAAGCTCACGACGCAGACCACGTCGCCGAACGCGGATAGGTGGGCAATTTTCAGTCCGGTATTCACGCGAGTTGGTGGTTGGGTCGGGTCGTCGAATACCAGAAGCGGACCGTTGCTAATGGCCGAAAACACGCGCCGCCGTCCCTTCACGAGATCCCGAGATACGTACTCGCCCATCGAATAGGTCTGTACCTGACCATCGGGCGTTACGACGTACAGGGACTTCTCGTCTGGCACGAACAAGCGGCCCGACGCCGCAACGATCGACGGCCCGCTCGTTCCTCGATTGGGATTCGAGGTCAACGGCTTTGCCCACACCGGTTTGCCTCCGACTGAAATACAATGAACCACTCGGTCATCGTCGACGAAGTACAAGCGGTCTCCAATCCGAACCGCATTCCCCCGTACGGCCTCTGTCGTCGGATATGTCCAGATTATCTTGTGAGACGAGAGGTCGAAGCCGACAACACGAGTCTTGTCTACAATGCCGTATCCGATCGCGAGGACGACACTGTGATCGTCGAGAACGTTGAGAACGTGAACTCCCGCCTTTGCCAGTCGGATGTCCCAGACCGTCTCCGCAGAGATCATGGGTAGAGTCGAACGCAGGGCCTCGTTCAGCGTTCTGAGCGCGCTCTCGGCAATGTCGACGTCGCTGTCCTTTGCGAGGTCGCGAAGAACCTGCAGACGACCCGTGCCGTCAACTATTTCAAGAGCTACGATGGTCGCCCTTCTGGTGGCACTTTCCTTTGATACGCTCAATGGCTTTGCCAATCGCACGACGTTGTCCGAAGGGATTGTCCGCAGGATTCGCAGGGCATTCACTTGGTGGTACCGCGGCTGATATTTCGGATTCGAAGCTTTAATTAACGCCGTAACGAACGCGTCGTCCGGAGGATCGGAGACAGGAAACCCATGTTCGACGAACCCGTCTTTGATCCATTGCTCTTGCGTCTTGTCTTTATTTTTTTCGTACCACTGTCGCCAGTCTTCAGCATTACGTCCAGCATCGTGATTGGTGATTGATTGGAGGGCATCTAGCGTATGAAACCGAGTGTCAATGGAGGCGTACAGTCCTTGGCGCGGCACGTTCCCCTGTTTCGCCAATGCGTCGATCAAGAACGGAACGGACGAGGCGTCTCCTATCCAGCCGATTTCAAGAATAACGTCATGAGGATCACCCGATGATGCGAGGGCCTTATGAAGCTGCACGAGACGTTCGCTAGTTGGAGGTTGCCGGTCCGGCACCGGTTGGAGGTCGTGGGGCTCAATTGTCGTGACTTGCTGCGCCGCGGCGACCGCCACAAGATCCGAGTGCCCCGCCACCTCTACGGCGAAAAACACCCCCGAGGCCACTAATACCGTCAGCAGTTTCCGCATGCTAATCGTCGTTTTGTTCGATGCCGCACACAAGTCGTTAGTAGGTTATCCGCTCATGGTTCCGAAAGCCGACGGATCTGCTAATCACTTTGACACCAAACGTCTCGTCGAGCACGTTACGGAAGAGTCGGGTTCCAGAGTTCAACCACTGCGCATGCCGGGCTGGCCGGGGGGCTTGCCCACACATCCTAATTCTTAACTCCTAGCACTACCACGAATCGAGGCTGCCACACTCGCCGCGGTTTTCGGCGAGTGGGTACCACGGACCCATACACCACTTCACACCACGCAATCCCGAGGTTGCGGTGAGCCGGTCTTGCGTTTCCTGCGACGGCGACAGGCGATTTGCGGCACCCGGCGGAACGAAACCGGGGTAAAATAACGCAATGAGTCCAGAGGTCGCCGATCTCTTGAAACGCGCGCTTGCCCTCCCGGTGGACGAGCGCACCGCATTGGCTAACACCCTGCTCGACAGTCTCGAAGAGAGCGACGGATCTGTTCAAGCGGCTTGGGATGAAGAGGTCGCGCGCCGCATGCAAGATCTGCAAGCTGGCAAGGCGGTGACTGTCCCTTGGGAAGAGTTGCATCAGGAGTTGTTGGCGATGTTGAATGAGCGCTAGGAGCGTTCGCTACCATCAAGGCGCAGGCGCGGATGTTAAGAGCGCGGTCGCTTGGTATCGCAAGGGCAGCCCGAAGGCCGCATCGGACTTCGTCGCAGAGCTAGATCGAGCGGTCGCGACGATCCGCGAAGGTCCGGAACGATGGCCGTTGGGAAAGGGCAAGACTCGACGGTTCCTTCTTTGGCGATTTCCTTTTTCCATTATTTATTCTGAGCAGGAAGGCACGATCATTATTTGGGCCGTCGCGCATGGCAGCAGACGGCCTGAGTATTGGGCTAGTCGGCTCAAATGAACTTAAGCTACAAATAAACTACGTGACCTGCGCCTAAATCCGGCGCGCCGGTTGCCCCATTTCTCGTAAAGAACGTGAGAAATGGGGCAAGTGCCTTTTTGGGCGGAAGAAGAAAAACTTTCCGGGACGATTTGTCGAATTCCGGTCCGGCCGTTCGACTATATCGTGAAGGCAGGGCAACCGGACCGCTCAAGACCTACAGAAAGAACACCGTCACAGGAAGAAGACCGTTACGGGAGAAGGGGAATTATGCCGGTGCGGAAAAATAAAACTAGCGCAATCGCAATCAAAAGCTTTGCACTGGTTCTCGTGCTTGGTACGGCATATCAGGCGGTGGCGCAGGCCGCCACGACACCGCTTACCACCACAACGTATGCGAAGATGGCCCCAATCGACCAGTACCTCATGACGGATCAAGCCGCGGAAATCGCCCTGGCGCGCACTGCAGCACCGGACTCGATTGCACGCGATGCCGAGGTGCAGGTTCTTGGACGGCATGGTTTCGAAACGGCGGTCAAAGGCAAGAACGGTTTCGTGTGTATCGTGGGACGAGGGTGGACATCCGCTGCGGACCCTGACTTTTGGAATCCGAAGGTGCGGGTTCCCATGTGTTTTAACGCGGCAGCCGCGCGTTCCTACCTTGTGCGCCTCGCCAAAGAGACCGAGTGGGGACTGGCGGGGCATACACAAGCTCAGATGACCGAGTCAATCAAAGCCGCCATCGCCAAAAAAGAATCGCCGGCGATGGAGGCCGGGGCGATGTGCTACATGCTGTCCAAGGAAGGATACGGCGGCGACAGCAGCCCGCACTGGCCTCCCCACCTCATGTTTTTCTATTCGGACACCGACCCCGCAATCTGGGGAGCGAATCAGCCGGGTTCCCCCGTCGTTGGTATGAGTGACCCCGTGGAGCACCTGACTTCGTTCGTGGTTGCCGTGCAACGCTGGTCGGACGGAACGGAAGGCCGCTAAGCCGGACCGTGCAAAGGACGCATAAGCGCTGGTTCAAAATAGAGGACGATCATGAGAAAGGACAATCAAATGAGAAATGTAATCTACGCAATCAACGTTACCCTCGACGGCTGCTGCGACCACACCAAATTCAATCCCGATGAAGACTTACATGAACATTACACGCGCCTCTTGCGAGATGATGCTGGCCTGCTCGTCTATGGGCGCAAAACCTACCAATTGATGGTTCCTTATTGGCCTGATATCGCAAAAAGCCAGTCCGAGACAAAATCGGATATCGAATTTGCTCAGGCATTTGACGCCCTCAACAAGATTGTTTTTTCACGATCATTGGCTAGCGCTGAAGATAAAAATACGAGAATTGTTCGTACCAACCTTCGCGACGAAATACTTAAATTGAAACAAGAACCAGGCAAAAGTATTTTGGTCGGCGGTGTAGATGTTCCTTCACAACTGATGGGGCTTGGCCTGATTGACGAATATCGTCTTGTCGTTTCGCCAGTCATTGCTGGGAAAGGAAGACGGTTGTTTGAAGATGTCAACCTGCCGGAGAAACGCCGATTAAAACTTGTCGAGTCAAAGACTTTTAAATCGGGATCCGTTGCGCTTCGTTACTTGAAATCCTGAGCGCTCTTGGCGGAGGATCTCAGCCGGGCGGCTCGGGCTTTTGATCTTGCGGGCATTGCCAACACAGTGGGTGCGCCGCTCCTTCGCGTTCTGGGGGAAACCCGGGGACGACGGATGGAGTGCAGCCCAAAACTGCCAAGCAAAAAACTAGCTTCACCGGCTTCCCTTGTCCCCATATTTCCACTACCCCCCACGAAAGAGGGCGTGGACACTCTGTCGTGCCATATACATTCGAAGGTCCATAGCGCAAAGTGAGTGCGCTTCTCTGGCCGTCTTTTTTCAACACCATAAAAATCAACATGGCGTTTCGCGTTACCTATCGCGAGCGCAAAAGGAGAGCACTATGCGGAGGACTTCGCGTTGGGTGCGGACGTGTGTTTTATGCGCCCTCACCACTCTGATGGTTGCAGCCGGCACGGCTCGCTCGGCGGCACAACAGACTCAAACCACTTACAACATCACGCTTGCGATCGCAAGCCAATTTCAGGACGACCAAGGGCGATCTGTGGTGACAATGCAGGCGACCGGCGACTTGCCGGGAGTGCTTACGTTGGCACTGGCGACGGCGCCGGATGGCACGGTCACGAGCGGCGACTGGGCCTTCAATGTCTCATATACGGCGGCGGTGAATCCCAACGCGCTACCCGATTATTCCTTGCCCGATCCGGACGAACCGATTGGCGAGAAGCTGGTGCAGCTGGGAGTGCTGAACGGAAGCGTGACCGGCGGGTTTGCCACGCTGGCGGGAAGCCAGGTGCAGGCACTCACTTCGGTGCAGCTCGCGGTCGAGGCGGGCACGGTGCAATATGCAGCGATCACCACGGGCAGCGGCTCAACCGATGGTACCGCGGTAAACGACCCAGTCAACTCAACCGGATCCATGACTTTGACGTTCTAAGGCAAAACACACACAAAATGACAATCCTTCAAGCCCTTCGTCGTTTCTCTGGACATGCGTTTATCGTCCTAAGCTTTCTCACCCTGCTTGTGCCCGGTGCGATGGCCACGCACTTGCGCGGCGGCACCATCACCTGGAGCGAAACCAGCTCCATAGGCTCGCAGTATACGATTCAGTTTACCTTTCAGTATTCGCAACGCTGGAGCTATCCGAATAATCCGGGTGTCTGCGGAGGTGGCGTCGCCTGCCCGTCAGTTGGCACGACGGTCAACATGGCAAACATTTCAGGAAATGGCACATTTGACTTTGGCGACGGCTCCGGCTCATTCACCCCAAACGGAACAGTTACATCAGTGAACCAGGCGGAAGACTGGTACACGGCAACGTTTACTTTTTCCCACATTTACAGCGCCCCCGGTCCCTTCACCGCGAACTTCTTCGGCTCAAACCGGATCAGCACCCTGCAACTGGGGCACGACGAACCGGAATATATTTCGACGTCGGTGTCGAATTATGCCAACGGGGCGCCGGTGGCTTCGGTTCCGGCATTCATTGCCGTGCCACTGCTACCCACAGCGACATTTAACCTGGGCAGCGCGGTAACCGATATCGATCCCACCGTGCACCTGAATTTCCGCGTGGCAACGTTCTTAGAAGCCTATGGGCCCACGGACCTCTCGGGAATTAATTATCTGCCGTGCCCGAACGCCGCCGTTCCCTATGAACCGGGCGGATCACCCAGCGCGCAACCACCTGGATTCAGCATCAGCTCGGCGGGAGTTGTGACATGGAACACCGCGGCGATCCAGACCTCCATCACCGGCGGCAACTGCGGCTTCGCCGCACCAAAAGCTGGCGATCTGTGGGATACGCAGATAATCGTGGAAGCGCGCGACACGAACAACAACATCAAGTCGAGCATTCCAGTCGATCTGATCTTGAAGTTCGTCACACCTGTGGGCGATTTGCCTACGCTCACGCTGGCTCCGGCGGCGACGACGCAGACGATTCAGACCGGCACGCCCGTGTCTTTCACTGCAACCGGAAACAGCGCCAATGTCGGCGCGAAGATTACGCTGAACACCTCCGGCGTACCAGTGGGAGCGACGGCCAGCAATCTGAATGCTATGTTGACACCTCCGGTAACCAGCACCTTCAACTGGACGCCGACCTCGTTGCAGGCAGGGACGTACGTGATTACGTACGTGGCCACCGATAACAACTTCCAGCAGACCTCGGCTTCGAAAACGATTGTGGTGTCGGTGGCGCCGCCGACCTCAACGTGTTCGTCGCCGATCAGCGTCCCCTACGGGCAAACCGGAACGCTGTCGGCCAGCGTTTTCGATCCCAGCAATCAACCCCTGAGCGTGGCGTGGACGGTGGACGGCAACCCGGTGCAAACCAATAGCAACGTGGTGGCGTTTCCGACAGCGGCGACGGTCAACTTGATCCAGAACTATGGGGCGGTAGGCAGCCATAGCGTGGTGGCAAAGGCCACCGATCCGCGTGGCGTCACAGCCACCTGTGCAACGTCGGCGACGGTGACCAAGGCGAATCAGACCATCACGTTCGCGGCATTGCCCGATGTGCCCTTCGGCACGCCGGACTTTACGGTGAACGCGACGGCGAGTTCCGGACTGGCGGTGAGCTTCGCGACCACGGGAAGCTGTTCTGCCTCCGGATCTACTCTGCACCTGACGGCAGCGGGTTCGTGCCAGGTGACGGCGTCTCAGGCAGGCGACACCAATAATAATGCGGCTGCAAATGTTACGCAGTCGTTTAACGTTTTGATGGCGGCGGTCACTGCGACGGCGGGAAACGGGTCCTCGATCTACGACGGAACCCCGAAATCGCCTTCGGCATGCGTGGTGAGCGGCACTTACACCGGCGACCTGACTTGCACCAATACTCCGGCATCGGTTGGGCCGGATGCGGGTGTAACGACGATCCTTCCGGCCGTGAGCGGCTCCAACCTGGGCAACTACACAATCACCCCGGTGAGTGGGTCGTTCTCGATTGCGAAGGCGATCTCTGTGACGACGGTTACGTGTCCTGTGACCGTGATCTACATCGGCACGGCGCAAACGCCTTGCTTCGCAACAGTGACGGGTGGAGGTGGGTTCACGCAAACGGTGACGGTGATATATACCAACAACACCATTGCTGGAACAGCAACCGCAACCGCGAACTTTGCCGGCAACACCGACAACAATGCCAGCAGCGGGAACGCGACGTTCTCCATCGCAAAGGCGCCAATCACGGCAACGGCAGGGGGCTACAGCGGCGGATACGATGGCAGCGCGCACGCGTTAACTGCATGCAGCGTGAGCACTAACTTGGACGCCATCACGTGCACAAACTCGCCGGCGGGGCCAGTGGGACCGGATGCGGGTTCTGGCGCGATCACTCCCACCGTAGTGGGAGTTACCAGCAACTACAACGTAACTCCGACCAACGGAGCGTGGTCGATCACCCAGGCTCCATCGGTGGTGACAGTGACGTGTCCGCCAAGCGTCACCTATAGCGGATCGGCGCAGACCCCTTGCTCTGCAGCAGTGTCGGGAGCGGGCGGGCTGAACCAATCCCTCACCGTAAGCTATACCGGCAATGTAAATGCCGGTACGGCGAGTGCCATGGCCACGTTTGCTGGAGATACAGACCACACGGCCACTACGAACAGCGTCAACTTCACCATCACAGTGGCGCCTTCGGTGGTTTCGGTGACGTGCCCGGCGACGGTGCCTTATAACGGTTCGGCGCAGACCCCCTGCACCGCGGCCGTGACGGGCATTGGCGGTCTGAGCGCAACCTTGCCGGTGACGTATTCGCCGATCACTGCCGGACCTGGGGCAGTGACTGCGAGCGCCACCTTTGCAGGCGATAGCAACCACAGTGGGAACAGCGGCAGCGGGGGCTTCACCATCTCGCAAGCACCCACGGTGACCGTCGTCTCCTGCCCTGGAAGCGTAACCTACAACGGTTCGGCACAGACTCCCTGCACCGCACTGGTGACGGGCGTAGGCGGATTGAACTCGAGTGTGGCGGTTTCCTACAGCAACAACAGCAATGCCGGCGTGGCCGCGGCGACTGCTTCGTATGCGGGTAGCTCTCTGTACTCCGCAAGCAGCGGCAGTGCTACCTTCACCATCGCCAAAGCCGCATCGGTGGTGGCAATCACCTGTCCCACCAGCGTCACCTACACCGGATCGGCGGTAACGCCTTGCACCGCAACCGTGACGGGAGCGGGTGGCCTGAATCAATCTGCAACCGTGACGTACACCAACAATACGGTGGGCACGGCAACCGCCACGGCCTCATTTGCCGGAGACGCTAACCATAACAACAGCACCGTTTCCAGAACGTTCACCATTCTGTACTCGACTGGATCTTGCCTCGGCAGCTCGGGCCACACCATCCTGCAGCCGATCAACTCCGACGGTACGAGTGTGTGGAAGAGTGGAAGCACGGTGCCGGCGAAGTTCCGGGTATGCGATGCATCGGGAAATTCGGTCTCAGCGACCGTGGTGCAGAGCTTCTACCTGGTGAGCATCATCACCGGAACTGTGGTGACGAATCCGGATGAGACACCGAATTCCACCACACCCGACACGGCGTTCCGCTGGAGCCCCTCGCCGGACTCGCAGTGGATCTTCAACATCAACACGAAAGGGCTGGCGGCAAATGCCACGTACATCTATCAGATTACGTTGAACGATGGCAGCGTCATTCAGTTCCAGTACGGGTTGAAGTAGAAGAGCTGTTGCAAAACTCAGAGGCCGGCCTTCGGGCCGGCCTTTTGTTGTTAGTCGGGAGGGACGAAAACCGGGGACAGACGCGAGGGTGCACCCCAGGGTGCACTCCACCCGTCTGTCGCCGCTTTTCCCGGAAGGGAAAGCTGACGATAAATCGCCTTAAACTCCTGGCAAAGGATAGAATTTCTGAAAGGCTTGGAGAAGAGATGAAGATCGAGATCGTTCACTGCCCGACATGACAGAACAACAAGGCCCAGGTCGCGAGTCTCGTGACCCTCATCAGGAAGCGCATTGGCATTGAAGCCGTCCTTATCCCCGGGAAGACCGGCCAGTTCGAGGTTCTCGCGGACGGCGAGAGGATCGCTGAACGCGGAGGGAACTGGTTGACCCGGAGCTTTGGCGCCGGCTATCCCGATCTAAACAGCGTGATCGAGCAGCTTGAGCACCGCCGTGCCAGCGATCCAGCGCGGTAAGCAGCAACCGGGAACAAACCGGACGGAATAGACCGGGGACAGACGGATGGAGTGCACCCGCACCCGTCTGTCCCCGGATTATTCCAACTTCCGGAATGCACGTGACTCGGAGTAATCGAGCTCATAATGGCGGTAGGGTGCGAGGATGGCACAGCCGCATTTCCCGGCAAATCGCGGAATCGAAATGGTTTTGCTCGCTCTCCAAGTGTTTCAAGTTCTTTTTCTCTGGGTTCACGATTGGATTCCGCTTGGTCGCCTCAACGATGTCGCAGCGGTACGCAGCCAGGATACTAGACCCCGTCTTATCACTGTGACCGTTATTCAAAGCGTGCCGTGGACCATCGGGCTATGCTTTAGCCTGTTGTACTTTAGACGACCGTATCCCGACTGGCTTTACGGCTGGCTTGTGATTGCTATGGTCTGCTCTTCATCGGGCAAATCCGCGCCTGGTGGATACCTTATCTTTTTCGACCGGAACCGGAGCGAGCTGCTCGCTATCAAATCATGTTCGGCAAAACGCATTCCTTCTTGCCGCCGCGCAATGGAATGGTCCCAAACACCGCGCATATCCTGCTTCATTTGGCGACCGCCGCCACATTGATCGTTCTTTTCATGAAGTGAGGAGGGCGATCAGTGCATGAGTGAAGCTCTCGATTAGTCTGACGAGTCCAAGGAAAGTGGAGTAGCTGTCGATTTTCGGTCTCCCGAACGACTATCTGATAACAGAACGATGAGCTACGGCTCTGAGTCATGGGAAACAGGGTCGTGGGGCAGTTTGGCTTGCGCATTGGGCCGGCTAAGCGGGAGATCCCTTCGACTTCGCTCAGGGCAGGCTCTTCTCTACGCCTGAAAAACGGCCACGCTCAGGATGACAAAGCCGTGTAAGGCCAAACTGCACCACTACAGGAAACAAGGAGGAACCAATGAAATACATTTGCTTGGGATACCTCGAGCCAGGAAAATTCGAAGGGATGACCGAGGACGAGCGACACGCAACGTTCGACGAATGCTTTGAGTACAACGACCATCTGCGCGCCAACGGACATCTTGTTGCCGAAGTGCCTCTTCAGCCTCCGGAGACGGCTTTGACCCTGTACTGGAAAAACGGCAAAGTCGCGACGACTGATGGCCCCTACGCGGAAACCAAGGAACAGCTTGGCGGCATTCAGATCCTTGAGGCGCGAGACCTGAATCATGCCGTTCAGCTTGTGTCACAGCAACCAGGCTTTAAGTATGGACTTGGACCGATTGAGATACGTCCGGTTATGGATTTGAACGAAATCACAAAGGAGAGCGAGCAGCGCCGACGTCGAAAGGAAACCTCGCGATGAGGGCGGCAAGAAATGATGACGTCGAAGGTGGTGCGGGCGGAGGGACTTGAACCCTCATGGGCCGTTTAAGCCCTGCGGATTTTCATACCGTCTACGGCTTTCGCCGCCCGGACGTGACACCCTTGGGGGCCACGCCAGGTTTGCGGTCTGGACTATCCCTTCACCCTCCTCCGGAAAATCCGGAGCTTAGGCGCTGCCCGTCTAGTCTCTACACCTTCCCGGCCGGTGTCTCTCCGGGCTTGGCTCGGGATTGCCATTTAAGGTTTCCCCGAATTTGAGCAGTTCTGCATCGCCGGTTTCCCAGACGAGCACTCAAGTTTTCCTTAAGTCCGCTGCGTATGCCATTCCGCCACGCCCGCGCGCGGCTGTCTTACTTATGATAGGGCACGTTGCCCGATTTTACACATCCGTTTCCTCGTCACCAGTTTGCGCTTGCGTGAGAGTCTCCACGTTATCTTCCTCTACCTCGTTCCTCTTCGTCCGCATGACATTGATTGCAGCGGCTCTGCGAGTTTCGCCATCCCGGCTCGCCGTTTATTCTAGCCCACCAGTCCGTCCGGTCATGGCCAGCTTATCCACTCTCGACGGCTACCCTTCCTCCTTCTTCCGCATCTCACCACTCGGTGGAGTCTCCCATGAATTCTGTTTCGCACATTCGAAGCTTCACCTCCATCCTTCTTCTCTTATCCTCCGTGTTTTTCGTCCCGGCCGCACGCGCTGGAAACGATGTGCTGGGCCAGGTGGATCTGGTCGGTGCAACCAAGGTCGAGCGCACCTCAGGCGTCTGGATCGATGGCCAGTATGTTGGCTATCTGAACGAACTCAAGGGGTCGAAAAAACTCCTTCTCCTGCCCGGTGAGCACGAAATTACCGTTCGTCAGGGCGGATACGTCGACTTCATTCAAAAGGTTTCAGTTCGCGCCGGACAAACCCAAACCCTCGAAGTCAAAATGGAAAAGGATACCAGGGTACAGCTGCCACGCGTCACGGCGGAGATTAAGCTCGACGTAAATCCCAATCGCGCCGCAGTCTTCGTGGACGGCGTTTTCGTGGGTCATGTTGCCGAATTCAACGGAATCGGGAAGGCCCTGCTGGTGACGCCCGGCAAGCGCAAAATCAGAATCACGCTGCCCGGATATCAGGATTTCGAAACTGAGATCGAGCTCTTCGCCAATCAGAAATCGACGGTGAAAACTGATCTGGTAAAAGGTGGCCCGGCAGAAGGAACTCCACTGCCTCAGTAAGAGCTGTTCTCAGGAAGTTCTGGCGCAGTCAGGAAGCGGATGCTGCGGCGGCGGCAACTCCGCGCTGCTTGCGCAGTTCCGTCAAAAACAAATCAGGTGTCAGCCCCGCCTGATTGCGAAAGAGTTCAAGTAAAGGATCATGATCATCGGTGTCGCCACCTTCCGAGGCAGATCGGGACGTTTCTCCCGGTTCAGTTTCCAGGCCCTCGGGTTCAACCAGCAATTCCGGCAGGGTGTCGGGATTTTCCGCCAGCCGACCCAGAAATTTCTCCAGCAACGCCCGGTGATCAGCCGTGGTCTGCGTGAATTCCACTCCCATGCCTTCGGGATGCATCACGCGAACCACGCCTTCCGAGCGCAACTCCGCTCCGGCGGCTTTCATGCAGAGTATGACCCGGGTAGAAACCGGAAACGGGGATGGAATGCCGAGATAACAGCCGCGCAAGCTCAAATCCGTAAGCTGGCAGCGTACCGGAGGATCGTCCTTCTCTCCGTCGGGCGCGTTGCGGCCCAGCCATTCTCGCAACTGCCGGGCCACCTCCGGCGATGGATCCACGAATCGCAATCCCACCTGCGTCCCGCTTCCCTCCCAGGCAAACTCCGCTGCCACTTCCATGCGCGTGCTCGAACCGGGAAGGCTGAATGACAAATCCCACCGGCCGTGCGGCTTGCTGCGCCGGGGCAGCGAAATTGCCAGCCCGCCTTCACCTACATCCGTAGTATTCACCTTGAACCGTGCGCCGGATACCGCGCTGACCATCTCCACCGGAAAATGAACCGAGCTGCGCAGGTTGCGCCGGCGCTCCCGCTTCATCAAAGCTCGGGCGGTGCGAAAACTTGATTTGGCACGCTCCGCCGAAACTGGCTTATACAGGACGAAGTGCGCTCCCACCTCGAAGGCCGATCGCAATCCAGCGCCAGGATCCAGAATCGCCACCGCAATTGCCCGCTTGTTGCACGGCGCCGTCCGAGCGCCGCGCAAAACGTCGGCTGCCCCCGCACCAGCACAATCCACAATGATCGCCTCGTACCGCTCTCGAGTCAGTTGACGCAACGCAGCTTCCGCAGTCGTACAATGTTCGACCCCTATTTCCAGGTCACCCAGAGTACGCCGCAGCACGCGCCCGATTTTCTCATCGTCGCAAAGCAACAGTGACTTCAAATTCATTGCCAGCCTGAATTCCTTCCGCCGAATCTCGTGCCGCGTCCTGCCCTGCAAACACCGCCTCTCAAATGTAAGCTTCCGCCCTCCTCATCATCAATCGACCACAGCACTTCTCTATTACGACCGTAACTCCACCCCGCAAATTCGCTTCCGGCAAACTTGCCGCCGCGGAGCGGGAAATAACACCAATAAATACAAATGTTTACAGAGAAATACTGAAGCAATCGGAGCCAACATTGTGATTGACTTCCGCTCCTCAATTGCCTAACATACTGAGTCTCAAAACAGCTTTTGGGAACCACACTGACAGCCTCTGTGGGAAAGGTTTGCTTTTCCTTGCATCTCTTTAGCTCTTGGAGAATCATATACATAGCGATTATTGCGGTTGAGTGGATCCCCCATCGGTACGAAAGGCGTTCTAAATGGCAAAGCGACGTGGAAATCCAAACTGGGGTAAACCCGAGCCCATCGGGCCGGTCGTCCCCACTATCACGGAGTTCGAGCAGGTGGTGCGCGAATACAAGCTCACCCCGGACCAATATCTGCGCTCTACCCGGTTGCGCGAGTGGGCCCGCCGAAACAAGAACTCCAAATACATCCCTGAACCTCTTCTGGAAGCTTGGGGCTTTGAAATCGAGTCGACGCTGTAACTGGGATTTAGCAAACGAATCGAAAGGGTCGCTGACGGCGGCCCTTAATTTTTGTGCGAGTCGTTTTTTGTGCGGGTCGTTGAAATCCTAGCGGAGACGGTCGACTGCCGGAATGATCGGACGATGGAATGCTGGACTGGCTGCAAATACCGCTCCCCGAGCTCTTCGCCGTGCTGGCCGCCGTCGCCTTTGCCGCCGGTTTGAACGTCTACGCAACCGTCGCGGCGCTGGGTTTGCTCGCCCGATTCGGACATCTGCCGCTCCCGCCAGGATTACAACTCCTCGAAACTCGGGCAGTCATCGCCGCCAGCCTCGTTCTGTTTGTAATTGAGTTCTTCGCCGACAAAATCCCCGCCTTCGATCTCCTGTGGACCGCACTTCACACCTTCGTTCGCGTGCCGGTGGCCGCGCTCCTGGCCTTTGGCGCCACCCGGCAACTTACTCCAGCACACCAACTTCTCGCCACAGTTCTCGGAGCGCTCATCGCTCTCGCCGCCCACGGTGGAAAGACCGCACTGCGCGCCGCTGTCACCCCCTCCCCGGAGCCGTTCTCAAATATCTCGCTAAGCCTGGGCGAGGACGCCCTCGCCGTCGGCCTCACTTGGCTCGCCACCCATCATCCCTACGCAGCCGCCTCCATAGCCCTAACTCTGCTGCTCATCATCATCCTTCTCGCTCGTCTGGTCCTGAGAGCCCTGCGAGCACTCTTCCGCGGCGCCGAAAATGAACTGGGAGGAACGTCCCCGTAAGACACTCTGCGCGGATTCTTAAGGTAAAATCTTATCGCCCTGTCCATGATCGCCTCAAGAAGTCTGGTTGGGCGGCCAAAACTCTTGCCCAATAATCCTCAAGCAACGCGACTGACTTCGCCATGGCTTTACACGGCCGCCGCCGTTCTGCTCGCCACCTGCTCTCTTCACGCCCAGGCCGCCCCTGATAGTTCGCCTCCCCGTCAATCCGTCCCCACCATAAAGAAAACAATTCGTCTGGTGGAAGTCGAAGTCATCGCAAAAGATCGGAAGGGGCGTCCCGTCACTGATCTCCAAGCGAAAGATTTCAGCCTCAGAGACAACGGCCGCGTCGAGAAGATCACTTTCTTCTCAATACAGCAAGCGGGTGAAGGAGCGAAACAGATAATAGAAAGAAGTCCCGAGGAAACACCCGCGCCGCCAAGACCCACTCACGTCTTCTCAAACAGCCCTTCAAGCGCTGTACCCGTGGTGATCCTGATGGATTTACTGAACACATCGTGGGACAACCAGGCAGCCATGAAGAGCGCATTATTGTCATCTGTGAAACGCATCCCATCGCAAACACCTGTCGCTCTGCTTGTTCTGGGAGAGGAGCTGATTGTGGTCAGCGACTTCACGACTGATTCAAATGCGCTCGCCACCATCTTGGACAAGCCTTCCGCTCTCCGGCAAGAGGGATCTGGCCCGCCCATCACCGCTCCGAAGACCTCGAGCCAAACATTCAATGCCACAATTTTGAAGACTGCTGTACGCGCCTTTAATCAAGAAACCGGTGACCGCGCGATCCGCACGATAAGAGCGCTCAGCCTCATTCGCAACCAGCTCGGTCGCATGCGCGGACGCAAGAGCTTGATATGGATCGGGGGCGGCTTATCAGTGCCCCCGCTCGATTGGCCTGTCATCCGGAATGTAATCGATGAGTTCAATAATGCGAACGTCGCCGTCTACACCGTGGACGCTCGGGGCGTGCTTCTGGATTATGGAGTCGGCGCTGATATCGACGAACTGGACCTAATGGGGCCGTGGCATGAAGAGCAAGCCGTCACCCGCGGTGACATTCTCGAAGTCATGGCGCGCAGCACCGGAGGTGTTCCCTATCGAAATACAAATGCTCTCGACGAGGCCATCCTTCGTGCCGTTGATGACAGCATTACGGTCTACTCCCTGGGCTACTATCCGCAGCACGACGACTGGCAGGGCAAGCCTCACAAGATTGAGGTTAAGGCTGCGCGTGAGGGCGTCAGTCTGCGCTATCGTTCCGAATACCTCGCCACACCTCAGGCACAATCTGAACCTGTGGATCAACCACAGATGCTGGAAGCAATTGCGGCGAGTCCTTTGGATTTCCCAGGGCTTCGCTTCAGCGTAGAAGCAAAGCTCGGAGACGATTTGAGCACCGAGATTCTGACGCTACACGTCCCTGTCAGCGAACTTCGATTGTCTTTGCGGAACGAGAAGCTGATCGGCGCCCTGCAACTCTGGTTCATCCAGAAGCAGCCCTCGGGCGACGATCTTACCCGCAAGACTTCCACTTTCACCTTTGAACTCACATCCAGTCAGTATGAGGATGCTGTCGCCCACTCATTTGATCTGACTTCAGTCATCAAGTTGAAAAAAACCGCCACCAAGGTGCGGGTTCTACTGCACGACATCAATTCCGGAAGAGTCGGGACTGTGGACGTATCTGCGAATCCGGCCACAATCCCGGAAGCCGCCCATTAACTTCGGCCACAAGAAAGACCCTTCACCTTACCCAGTTTGGGAACCTTTGAGTAATCGCGGCCTTCTGTTCGGCATCAAAAACGAGTCGCCGAGCATCCAACCCCATAGCACCAAATTAATCATGTCCATCTTCGACGAGAAATATCGTGTCGTTGGCGTCGAGAACGATCGACTCCTCGTCCGTGGAATTCATAGCGGAGCCATACTCACCATCGTCAATCCCCAACCTGAGAGTCCTCTGTCACAGGACGAATACCCTGTCGGCAAATTGATCGCACTCTCCGATCCCTCGAAGAACCTTCCCAACTAATCGTTCTAAAGCTCTTCCAGGCAAAACAAAAGCCACGGCCGCAGCCGTGGCTCTCCAAACCATACATCCTAGCTTGCTTTACGATAGGTCTCTTCATCCGTTCGTTTACCGCCAGCGTTGATCACTTCCTTGCGGCGTTCCCGCAAGCGATCCTGGAACGTATCCCATCGTGGACCAATGCCCACCGCAGTGTTGTCAATCTCAACGGTAGTGGTCCTAGCGGCAAATCCGGTTTGGATAAATTCTGTATCCTCAATCTCAGCAGTGTCCGTGTTTTCGGGGCTAGTCGATGCGGCGCGTGCCGAGGGGGAAGTTCCCTGCATCTGCTGCGGCGTTGGAGTAATATTCCGGTCCGTCCCCGCTCGATGCATCACAGGATCGGTCTCCCACTTCGACCGGTATTTCCTTTCATAATCCGACCATTGCTGATCGGATTCCAAATCCGTCTCCTTATAAGGCGGAAAACTTTCGACTTCCGTCTTGGTCAGTTCCACCGCAAAATCGTCATCGTGCTCGGCCGACGCCCGTAGCCGGTCCGCCGGCACAATAAACTTCTTCGTCGATAACCATCCTCCTGTGTCTACTACCACGTAGCGAATTGTTCCTTCGGAGTGGTCAAAAATTACATCGTCAATCTCGCCCAGTTTCTCGTCATTCAAACCATAAAGCTTGGATCCTCTTATGTCTTCCGCAGCATTCCTGAAGCGATAGTTTCGCAACATTCCATAGTTCGCCATTAATATTTTCCTCCCGGAAAAGTTTCAGCCCTTGCCCCTTTTTGGATGTCAACCTTCGCACCTGGGTATACCAGCGAAAATTCTGCGGCCGCGCTTCGTGTCAGGGGCATGTCTTCAGGCGCACCGTAAAAGGCAGCACCCATCAACCCGCCTTCGGGCACTCGATTTCGGAATCCGATCTTTATCACGATCTCGCGCTCTTCACCCCAAATCCACCGCCCGGCCCCGCGTGCCGGGAGTTATGTTTAGGGCACGTCCCGCCAGGACCACGCCACGAATCATCTATAATCGCTTCAAGGTATCCTCTAACCAAGATGCAATTTCTCTCATACTCTGCTTTTTTCGTCGGCGGCGAAATTCTTGAGCTTATTTCCAGCACCGGGGCGGTCGCCAAGTTCGTTCTTTTCACTCTGCTGGCCTTCAGCCTCATCTCCTGGGCCATTATTCTTACCAAATGGAACTTGCTTCGCCGCGCCCGCGTCCAAAGCGGACGATTCCTTCGCGCCTTCCGCAAAGCGCAACGCATGCAGGATGTCGCAGCCGTCGCCGATCAATTCCGTCCCAGCCCGCTGGTTGGAGTTTTCGAAGGCGGCTTCCAGGAATACAAGCGCCAACTCTCCACTCCGTCCGCCACCCTCCGCAGTCTCACAGCGGTCCAGCGCGGAATGCAAATTGGCGCATCCGAGGAAATCACCCGCCTCGAACGCAACGTTCCCTGGCTCGCCATCACCGCCGCCGTCACCCCGTTCATCGGACTCTTCGGCACGGTCTGGGGGATCATTGATGCTTTCCATGGCCTCGGCACCGCCGGTGGGGCAACTTTGCGCGCCGTCGCCCCCGGCATCTCCGAAGCTCTCATCACTACCGCCGCCGGACTCGCCGCCGCCATCCCCGCCGTCATTGCTTACAACTTGATTGGCAACTCTATTCGCGTCTTTGCCGCCCGCGGCGACGACTTCTCCCTCGAAGTGCTCAACGCCATCGAGAGCATCCAGCCTCAACCCGTGGCTGAAGTGAGGCGCTAATGGCTTTCACGTCTCCCAACGGCCGGACTCAAACCGCTCTCGCCGACATCAACATCACTCCGCTCGTCGATGTCGTCCTCGTACTCCTCATCATTTTTATGGTCACCGCCCCCGTCCTGCAGTCGGGCATCGAAGTCAGCGTCCCAAAAACTCGCACCGTCAAGGAAATCGCGGAAGAGCGCACCGTCATTACGATTAATAAAGATCAACGCGTCTTCCTCGGCAACGACGCCATCAACATCAATCAGATCGCCGCCCGCCTCAAACAGAAAATTCGCGATCCTCGCAACCAATTCATTTTCATCCGCGCCGATGAGAACGTTCCCTTCGGCGCTTTCGCCACCGTCATGGACGCTGTTAAACAATCAGGCATCACCAACGTGAGCATTGTCACTCAGCCACTCGAACAAAGCGGTCAGGAAAATGGCGCAAAACGCTGAGATATTTTTCGAACACGATAGCTGGGGACGTGCCCTCGCCTGGTCCGCAGGCTTCCACCTCGCCCTCACCGTCATCATCGTGCTCTACACGGTTGTCTTCACCGGATCGCGCGGCTCCGATTGGGGCTCCGGCGGCGGTGGCTCTGCTATGGGCGTGACCCTCGTCAGTTCTGTTCCCTTGCCCACCGCGCCCACCCAGAATCAGAATGTTCTAGCCAACGAATCCAAGGGCCTGACTAAGTCCGAGCCCAAGGTCGAAGAGAAGGAACCTGACGCGATCGAGATTCAGGGTAAGAATTCCAAAGTCAAGCCGAAGAAAATCTCCACTCCCACGAAAGCCAAGCCCCAGGCCGCTCCTGAACCGGAAACCAATCAGGTTGCCTTCGGTGAAGGCGGCCCGGTCAGCGGTCCCTATGGCACCTTCGCCGCCGGAGGCGCAAAAGGTGGCTTCGGCATCAGCGGCGGGGGCGGCGACTTTGGAACCAGGTTCGGCTGGTACGTTCAGATCATCCAGAGCAAGGTTTCGGAAAATTGGCTGAAGTATGAGGTCGATCCCCGCATTACCACGGCCGAACGCGTCTACATCACCTTCGACGTAGCCCGCGATGGCCATCCCTTTAACGTGCGGGTCGAGCAGTCCAGCGGCGTCCCCTCACTCGATGTCTCCGCCACCCGCGCTCTGCAGCGTATCGACACCTTCGGCCCGCTGCCGCCCGACTATAGCGGCAGCAAAATCTCAGTGGAATATTGGTTTGACTACAGCAAAAAATAAATTGTGTTCGCCTGTACCTGATGATTCTTTAGGTTCAAAATTCTCGATTATGATCGATGCTAACTTGCCAATGAGAACATATCGGACTACGATATTGTCGTGCGATGTATGCTTTTATCCGCGCAGCGCCTCCAAACGGATGGACGATAAGCGTCCCCAACTCTCGCACCATGTTTCGCCCGGCGCGTTTCTCAGCGCCTGCACTCTCCTGCTTCTGCTGAGTTCGCTCTTCTCCTCCCTATCCTTCGCCCAGGATTGGGTCCGTACCGGCTCGGGCCTCGGCGTCGAAAGGGTTCGCCTCGCCGTCCCTGACTTCAAGCCCTCCAACAGCGATCCCCAAAACGCCGCCCTCCTCAAAACTTTCAACGACACTTTCTGGAACGACCTCGACAATTCCGGTGTCGTCGAACTCATCTCCAAAAGTTTCTATCCCTTGCAGGTTCCGGGCAATCCGCCCGAAGTCACCTTCGGAATCTGGAACTCTCCCCCGCCCAACGCCGCCATGCTGGCCTTCGGCAATCTCGGCGTAGCTGCCGGCAAAGTCGTAGTCCAGGGCTGGCTCTACGACGTCAAAAATACCGCGTCGCCCCTCGTTCTGGGCAAGCAATATACTGACGTCGCGACCGACGAGAACACCCGCTTCATCGCCCACAAATTCGCCGATGAAATCATTTTCCGGCTCGGAGGCGGCATTCCGGGCATCGCCGAAAGCAAGATCTTTTTCGTCAGTGACCGCTCCGGCCACAAAGAAATCTGGGTCATGGATTACGACGGCTCCAATCAGCGTCAACTCACTCACCAAGCCTCGATCTCGCTCTCCCCCCGAATCTCGCCCGACGGCTCGCGCCTGGCGTTCAGCTCCTTAACCAAGTCCGGCTGGGATATCCTCATGTACTCCACCGACCTTAACCGGCTCGTCAGCTTCCCGCATTTCGGCGGCACCAATCTCTCGCCGTCATGGTCCCCCGACGGCGCTCGCCTCGCGTTCTCTTCCTCGCGCGGCGGCCATTCCGAAATTTTTGTTTGCGATTCCGCCTCTGGCGGAAACCTACACCCCATGACGACTGGACGAGGTCCCGACGTTTCTCCCGTATGGAATCGCAAGACCGGTGCCCAGATCGCCTTTGTCAGCGGCAGCACCGGATTGCCTCAGATCTACACCATGGAAGCCGACGGCGCCAACCAGCAGCGTATGACCGATCAAGGTTACGCTGTCTCCCCCAACTGGTCGCCCAACGGCCAATTTCTTACGCTCGCGTGGATTCGCAAATATGGCCCCGGCGAACCCGGCTCCTCCGACATTTATCTGATGGATATCGCCAGCAAACAATGGGTTCAACTCACCCACGATGGCGGTCGCAATGATTTCCCTTCATGGTCGCCGGACGGACGCCACATTGTCTTTCAGTCCAGCCGCTCCGGCAAGGAAGAAATCTGGGAAATGCTTGCCGACGGCACGAAGCTTCATCAGTTAACTTTTACGGGACGTAATTCGCAGCCAAACTGGAGTTGGAAATAAATTCACTTCGTCTGAACTCGAAATCAATCTTCGAGTTCGCAGGAGGATCATCTTGAGCGAAATTGTGAAAAGAAACGGAAAGAATATCACCATGAAACAGCAAACCCTGAAGTCTGTTGCCACCGCATTTGCACTGGGCGCTATCCTAATGCTCGGCGCCTGCAAGAAGAAAGCAGCTCCGCCACCGCCTCCACCGCCACCTCCGCCACCGTCGCCCACCGCATCCATTTCGGTGACCCCCGATACCATTCAGCCGGGACAATCCGCAACTCTCAGCTGGCAGACTTCCAACGCCACTGACGTTTCCATCGATGGCATCGGCGCGGTTCAGCCCAGCGGATCGCAGCAGGTTACCCCCACCGATTCCACCACCTATCACCTTACTGCCAAAGGTTCCGGCGGAACCCAGGACGCGACCACGCGCCTCACCGTCACTCCCGCTCCTGCCGCCGAAGCGCCAGCGCCTTCGCCTTCGGAAGAGGATCTCTTCGCCCGCTCCGTCAAAGATGTCTATTTCGATTATGACAAATCGGACGTTCGCCCCGATCAGCAGGCCGCCATCCAGGCCGACGCTCAATTCCTCAGCCAGCATTCCAACATCAACTTCACCGTCGAGGGACATTGCGATTCCCGCGGCTCAACCGAATACAACCTCGCCCTCGGCGACCAGCGTGCCTCTTCCGTAAAGACCGCCCTGACTGCCGCCGGAGTCAACGCCAGCCGCATCAAGACCATCAGCTACGGCAAAGAGAAACCGTTCTGCATGGAAGAAAACGAATCCTGCTGGCAGCAAAATCGGCGTGGTCACTTCGTCGATCAGAGGTAGAGAGGGAAGTAGAAACATGTCCCCACCGGTCCAGGGCATCGCTTCGGCGATGCCCCGGCCTTCTTGAAGCCGGGCCGCTCGTCCTCCACCCCATAACCTTATGATGTCAACTGGGAAAATTGCCCAATGTCCTTTCAGGTTCGGTTCTAAATCTTCACAACCTACGGCGGCCCCAATCCATCTAAAATAGCTTGCAGGAACTCGCGCTTATGAAACCTCAAATCCGCTCCGCTGTTTTTGCTCTGCTCTCAGTGCTATGTCTGGCCGTAACGCCGGCATGGGCCGTCAACAAAGAAACCATCCAACTGCAAACCCAGGTTCAGCAGCTGCAGGAGCAGATGACCGCCATGCAGCGGAGCTTCGACGAACGCATGGGCGTCATGAAAAACCTCGTCGAACGCGATACCGATGCCGTCAACAAAGTCGCGAGTGCCCTCACCGCCCTCCAGGCCACACTGCAGAAGCAACAGGGAGATTCATCCAGCCACGTGGACCAACTCTCCGGCCAGATTCAATCCCTCAACGACACGCTGGACGAACTGAAGGCCCGCCTCGCCAAAGTCAGCAAACAGCTCGAAGATATGCAGTCGTCGCAGCAAAGCACCGCTGCAGAAAGCGCTCAGAAACTGGCGCAGCAGAAGGCCGAAGCTCAGGCGCCTCCGCCCGACGTTCTTTATAACAACGCCCTTCGCGATTACAACGGCGCCAAGAACGATCTCGCCATCCAGGAATTTTCTGACTACATCAAGTTCTATCCCAACACCGACCTCGCCGGAAATTGCTACTTCTATCTCGGCGAAATTCAATTCCGCCAAGGCAATTATCAGCAGGCCGCGCAGAGCTACGATCAGGTTCTGCAGAACTTCCCCACCGGCAGCAAGGTCGCTTCCGCCCAGTTGAAAAAAGGTTTCGCGCTGATCGAACTCGGCAAACAGGACGACGGAGTCGTAGAACTCCGCCGCGTAATCCAGCGCTATCCGCGCTCTCCCGAAGCTCTGCAAGCTCGCGAGCGCCTGCGCAAACTCGGAGTTGCATCCAATGCCCGCCCCGGCGAATGATCTCTCAGCCGTCGCTCCTGAGGGAAATCCTCGGAAACCGCCTCTGAAACTGACTCAAGGAGAACTCATGACAAAGATTTCCGATAATGATCCCGATCGCAGCAAAGGTGCAACCGAAGGCGAAGAACACCACCATGACGGAAACGCCGGTCTGACCGAGCAACTCGGTCATCGCGACCAGGACCCAATCCTCAAAGACGCCGACACCGACTTCCCCGAACCCGGCAACAGCCCCGAACACTCCTCAGGCCGTCCCTCAAAGAGAAGCAAACCAAAAGTAGCGTGAGCTTTTTTGCTTTACCCTGTGCTCCCCTGTGACCCCTGTGGTAAAGGTGTTTAAGCCCTTCCCGCGTTCACCACCACCTTCTCCACGTCCCCCCAAGCCGCCGATCGCGGATCGATAATCTCGAAATGTCCCGCTCCCGCAATCGCCAGCAACTTCACATCTTCCTTGGCCTTCGCCTTCGTGCGCACATAATCCTTGCTGAAACTCGGCGGCACAATATCATCGGCATCCCCGTGTACCAACCACTGCCGCGCACGAATCGCCAGCTTCATCGGATCCGCCTCCCGATAATGATCCGCCACTTCGGAGGGCGTTCCGCTCAGAAATTCCACAACCGCATCGTTGCTCAAATGCAACTCATAAGCCCGCTGCAAATCCAACACTCCCGCCAAAGAAATCGCCGCCTTCAATCCCGTCTCATGCGCTGCCAAACAGAGTGCCAACTGACCTCCCGCCGAATGTCCCAGCACCATCACACGACCCGCGTCGAACCCATACCGCGCCACATTCTGCAGCAGAAACTGATACGCCGCCCGGATGTCGGCAAATGTCCCAGGCCATCCTCCGCCCGTATTGCCCACTCGCCGGTATTCCACATTCGCCGTAGCCACTCCCTTTGCCGCCAACTCCGCGCACGCGTGTCCCAGGTATTCCAAATCGTACTTCGCCCGCCAATATCCGCCGTGCAGGCAAATCGCCAAAGGATGCGGCCCCTTTCCTTTCGGCATCCGCAAATCTAAAAACTGATTCCCATCGCTCCCATAGGCCACACGAGCATCAGCCTTCGGCGCCGCCAGACTTAAGATGTCATCGCCCAATGTGCTCTACCCCGTGTTCGCGAGTTCATTCTTTGTTTTGTTTCGTGTCAATCGGGGCGAATCGGTGACGAGAGTTTCTTACCCTACTCATACCGCAACGCTTCAATGGGATCCAGCCTCGCCGCGCGCATCGCCGGCACCATCCCACTCACCACTCCCACCACCGCCAGGATTCCCACCGCAACTACCAAAATCATGGGCGACACAATCAGTCGAATATCCGCCGCCTCCGCATGCTTCGCCATCGCGCTGTAGAACGTCAGCCGCCCCAGCGACACCGATACCAGATACGACAGCCCAATCCCCAGCGCACCGCCCACCGCCGTAATCGCCATCGCCTCCGCCAGAAACTGAAACAGAATGTCCCGCCGCCGCGCCCCCAGCGCCTTCTCCACTCCAATTTCACGCGTCCGCTGCGTCACCGAAACCAACATCATGTTCATCAGACCTACGCCGCCAATCCCCAGCGTAAGCGTTCCGATAAACGCCAGCAGGATCTTCAATGCCAGCGAAATGATCCCGAACTGCGAGAGTTGCTTTTGCGCATCGAACAGGGAAATCGCCCGCCGGTCATCCGCCTTGAAGCTGTGCGCCGCCGCCAGCGTGTCCCGCACGGTCTGGTCCAGCTTGTCGTGGTCCAGGCCCTGCGAATCCATCCAGATCCCATCCAGATAATGGTTATCTTTCAGGACGTTCATCGAATTATACGGAATGTAAATCGTGCGGTTATCGTCGCTGTCCCCTTCCTGCATCCGCGGCTTCACCACTCCCACCACCTGAAATTCCACTCCATCAATCCGGATATCTTCACCCAGCGCCGGCGCTCCGGAAAATAATTTATCCTTCGCCTCCGATCCGATCACCGCCATCAGCCCGTGTCGCGCGTTGTCGGCGTCATCCAGAAAGCGCCCCTCGCCCATATCCAGATTCCAGATCTCCTCGATCGCCGCGTCCATTCCCATCACCGGCATGGTGAACGTACGGTTTCCGTTCTGCACCGACGAATCTTTCTGCGACATTCGCACCACGTGCCGGCACAGCGGCACGTTATTTCGCAGCAGTTCAATGTCATCGTTCGTGAACCGCACCTGCACTCCCGCCTTATTCCCACCCGCCTGTTGCGAGGTCCGCCCCGGAAATATTCCCACCGCGGTCGCTCCAAAAGCCTGAAAAATATTTTCGATCGCTGTCCCAAATCCATTCCCATACGCCAGCAGCAACACTACCGTCGCAATCCCCCACGCCATCCCCGCCATGGTCAGCGTGGTTTTGCGCAAGTCATGCCTCATCGCCGCAAATGCCTGTCCCAACAAATCCCGATGCATAAATAAAGGCCTACCCTGTGTTCCCTCTGTCACCCCTGTGTTAACGGTTTTGACTCGGCTTTCATTACCTATTGAAAACAACCCACTGCCCATTCCTACTCTTTCCGCAACGCCTCCACCGGCTGCAACAAAGCCGCCCGCCGAGCCGGATACAATCCCGCAACCACTCCCGCAATCGCCAGTGAGGCCACCGCCAACGCCGCCGTCCGCGCCACCAACTTCGGCGGATCAAATCCTTCGCCCAGAGATACTCCCGATAACACCGCCATCACCCCCGCCGCCGCAGCGATCCCCGTGAGACCACTGAGCAATGTCAGAAATGCTCCCTCGACGAAAAACTGAAACATGACGCTCGCATTCGTCGCTCCCAACGCCTTCCGCAATCCAATCTCCTGCGTCCGGTCCGCGACCGCCACGAGCATAATGTTGATGATCCCAATCGCGCCGAGCCCCAGCGTCACCAATCCCACGCTCCCTAGAAATGTATTCATTGCATCAAATATCTTTCCCACCTGGTCGACCGTATTCACCGTATCCCACTCATCAAATGAATCCGGATTGTTCGCGTCAAACCCATGATTCCGCGCAATCACTTTATTCACTTCCTGCCGGGCCGTCTCATGCAGTTCACGCGATTTCGGCTGATACTCGATCAGGGAGATCACATCCTGCGCCTCGCCCACATTCATCGGCGGAAAATGCTCATGCATCGTGCTATAAGGCACAAAACATTTTAAATTCTGGTTATTGTTATCGCCGTGTCCAATGCGCTGCAGCGTGCCGATCACTTCAAAGCGCACTCCATTCAGCAGGATCGTGCTCCCCACTGCCGCCCGCCCGGAAAACAGAGTCCGGCGCGCCTCGTCGCCGAGCACAATCACGCGCCGTTTCTGCGCGTCGTCCATCTCGTCCAGCCAACGCCCTTCCTTGATCGGCAGGTATCGGATCTGGTTAAACATCGCCAGCACTCCATTGATTTGCCCGCTCGCCTGGTAGAAATCGCTCACCGCCCGGATGTCACCCCGCGAAATCACCGGCGCTGCCGCTCCCACACTCTTGCACTCTCTTAAAATATCCAGGTAGTCGCGGTACGTCAGGTAATACTGCCGCAGCGCCGTGAAGCTTCCTTGCACCGCCGGAGCCCGCCCCGACCAGATGAACATCACGTTCTCGCCCAGAGCATCGCACGGTTTCTT
>Ga0210389_10000588_pt1 | contig 32281 bp, 27 predicted proteins | sample IncBWH28OmetaG_FD_160127 | JGI IMG/M metagenome (GOLD analysis project Ga0210389, IMG submission 160127) | Forest soil microbial communities from Barre Woods Harvard Forest LTER site, Petersham, Massachusetts, United States - Inc-BW-H-28-O ... | reverse complement strand
CGCTTCCACTAGTGCAGCGTGCTCGGCGTCGTAGACCCGGAAGCGGGCCACGCCGGTGCGCTGGCGGATCGCATGCGCCGCGCCGATGAGCCGTGCCGCTTCCAGGTGGTTGCCCGCGCCGTGGGTCAAACCGGCAAGACATTCCAGCAGGTCCGGGACAAATAGGTGCGCCCGCATCTCGGCGGCACGCGTCAGGGCGTCGCGCGCGTCGCGTTCGGCTTGCCCGGGTTCGTTCTGTGCCAACGCCACCCGGGCCCGGGTAGCCAACGCCTGCACCGTGAACCAGCCCACCGCAGCGGCAACGTCGACATCGGCGAAGCGCCGCGCGGACGTCAGATCACCGCGGGCCAGCGCGACCTGCGCCGCGGGCTTGGCCGTAGTCGCCGCAAGCAGCCGCCCTTCCAACCGCTGTCGCGCCGCCTCGCTGGCATCGAAGGCCGCGTCGACATCGCCACCGGCCAGCGCCGCGAAAGCCAGCGCCGTATACACCACACCTTCCTGATACTGGCCGATCTCAGCGGCGCCCTCGAGCGCCTCGAGCGCGACGGCGCGGCCCTCGTCTGCCTGTCCGCGGTGCGCCAGCACGTGACACAAAGTCGACCGGGCGTTCACTTGCCAGATCAGTGCGTGTGCCGCGTCCGCTTCGGTCATCAACTCGCTGAATTGCGCCGCGGCGCCGGCGACATCGCCGAGCACCGATTGCGCATTGCTCAGGCACCAGCGGCAGCCACGGGAGTAGCCCTGGTCGCCGATCTCATCGGCGAGGTCACGGCCGTCGGTCCCGGCCGCGAGCGCGGCGTCGAGATCGCCCGAGCCGACGATTGCCGTGAGCGCCTGGCTGTAGAGGACCTGGCTCAGCCTCCTCCGGTCGCCGATGGCCCGGGCCAAATCCTCGGCTTCTGACAAGTACGGCCGGGCCAGTTCGGCGTCCCAGACAGCGAGGCGGCCACAGGTGGTGAGAGTCCGTGCCAGCAATGCCGGATCGTCGAGCTCGCGGGCGATTGCCAATGAACGCTGTGCTCGCGCCAGGCTTTCCGGGCCGCGCATGTTGTCCAGGAATGCTTTGTCGGCCAACGCCCGCGCCATCGCTGCGGGCGTCACGTCGGCGCCCTCGACCTCGGCGTCTGCCAGGCCTTGGTCGAGCCAGTCCGATCCCTCCTTCACGCCGCCGCGCGTCAGCCACAGCGGCTGCAGCGAGGTGGCGAGTAGCAAGGCGCCGTCGATGTCGGAGTTCTCCCGGCTCCAGGCGAAGGCGGCACGGAGGTTGTCGATTTCGGTCTCCGCCTGGTCGAGCAGGAGCTCCAGGTTGCCGTTGCCCGGCGCGTCCAGTGCCGAAGCCATCGCGGTGTAGTGGTCACGGTGCCGGTCGCGGGCGGCGGTGGCGTCCGCGGATTCGCCGAGCTTCTCCTGCGCGTACTGGCGGATCGTTTCCAGCAATCGGTATCGCGTTTGGCCGCCGGCTGCTTCGGCGATTACCAGGGACTTGTCGACGAGCAGTGCCGATAGGTCGAGCACCTGGTGGCGCGCCAGGGTTTCGTCGCAGACCACCGTTTGGCAGGCTTCCAGGTCGAATCCGCCCTGGAACACCGCAAGCCGGCGGAACAAGATTCGCTCTGGCTCGGTCAACAACGCGTGCGACCAGTCGACTGACGCCTGCAGCGTCTGCTGGCGGCGCACCGCGGTCCTTGACCCGCCGGTGAGCAGGCGGAACCTGTCTTGCAGGCCGGCCAGAATCTCTTTGGGTGACAACGCGCGTGCCCGTGCCGCCGCCAACTCGATCGCCAGCGGCATGCCGTCGAGCCGGCGGCAGATCTCATCTACCGCGGCCGCATTATCGTCGTTGATGCTGAAGCCGGGCCGGGCATGCCTCGCACGGTCGCCGAACAGCCGGACAGCGTCGTCGCCAAGCGAGAGGGACGGCACCCGCCAGGTCACCTCACCGGCCACCCCGATCGGCTCGCGACTGGTCGCCATAACCGTCAATCGGGGGCAGCGGCCCAGCAGCGCCGCGGTGACCGTCGCGCTGGCATCCAGCAGGTGCTCGCAGTTGTCCAGAATCACCAGCATCTGCTGACCGCCGACGAACTGCAGCAGGCTGTTCAGCGGCGAACGTCCCGGCTGATCCGGCAGTCCCAACGCCCGTGCCGCGGCGATCGGTACCAGGTCGGGGTCGGTGATCGGGGCCAGGTCCACATACCATGCTCCGTCGCCGTAGTTACCGGCGACTGCCTCCGCGACCTGCACCGCCAGCCGGGTTTTGCCCACACCGCCGGCACCGGTCAACGTCACCAGCCGGTTCTTCGCGAGCATGTCACGCACCTCGACCATTTCCGCGTCGCGTCCCACGAAGCTGGTGAGCTGAACCGGAAGATGTTGGGCGACAGAGATTTCGGAGGCTCCACGTTTCCGCAGGGGAGGGAACTCGTTGCACAGGTCGGGATGGCACAGCTGCGCGACGCGCTCCGGACGGGGCAGATCCCGCAATACATGCGCGCCCAGCTCGGCCAGCCATGCGTCGACGGGGAGCGCGTCGGCGACCAGATCGCTGGTGGTGCCCGATAGGACCGTCTGGCCGCCATGCGCGAGCTCGCGGAGTCGCGCGGTCCGGTTGATGGCCGGCCCGACATAGTTGTTCCGGTCGTGGTGCTCGTCCCGAAACTGAACCTCGCCGGTATGCACCCCGACCCGCAGGCGCAACGGCGCCAGGGGCGCTCGCTGGAGCGCAAGCGCGCAGGCCACCGCATCGGAGGCTCGACTGAACGCGATGACGAAGCTGTCGCCCTCGCCCTGCTCAATCGGGCGGACCCCGTGATGGGTGCTCACCAACTCGGCCAGTGTGCGGTCCAGGTTCGCGATCGCCGCGGTCATCTCGTCGGGCCGCGAGTGCCATAACTGGGTCGAGCCTTCGACGTCCGCCAACAGCAACGTCACCGTCCCAGTCGGCAGGGGCTCGTTCATGTCCGCATCGTTCCAGTCCAAGGCCCGCGGATCGATTTCGCTCATGGTAGCCAGCATGCGGATGCTGCCGGCCGCAGAACATCAGCGCATGCGCGTATATTTCTCCCGGATCTCGGAGGAACCATGAGCGAACCGGAACTGCTCGGACAGACCGTCGTGGTGATCGGTGGCAGCGCGGGCATCGGGCTCGAGACAGCTCGACGCGCCAGGGCCGAGGGCGCGGATGTCATCCTCACCGGCCGCAGCCCCGACCGGCTCGAACAAGCGGCGCTGGATGTCGGAGCGCAACGCACCGCTGCTTTCGATGTCAACGACTCGGCCGCCGTGCAGAGGTTCTTCGCCGAGCTCGCCGCGCCAATCGACCATGTGATGGTCACCGCCGGCGGCCCGACGTACGGGCCCCTGCTCGAGATGGACTTGGCCCAGGTGCGGCAGGCGATCAGCGGGCACGTGGTGCGCTATCTCGATGTGGCGCGCAACGCCGCGGGCAAGATGAGGCCTGCCGGCACGCTGGTGTTCATGGGTGGTACTGGCGGGCGTCGCGTCGGTCACGGCTCCGGGATCGTCTCCGCGGGCACCGCCGCGCTGCCGCCGTTCACGGCGACCCTCGCGCTCGAGCTGGCACCGATTCGCGTCAACCTCATCGCCGCCGGCTTCGTCGACACCCCGTTGTCGGCATCGCTGCTCGGGGATCGACTCGACGAACGCCGCGACGAGCTGCGAGCGACTTTGCCGATCGGCCGCGTCGTCGGGGCCGCCGACGTTGCCGCGCTCGCTGTCCACATCATGACCAATACGGCGCTCACCGGCGCGACGTACGACATCGACGGTGGCCAGCAGTTCGTGTAGCCCCTGGCGTCACCGCCGCGCCGTTTTGACCAGGTTCGACCCGATGATCAGGCGCTGAATCTCGCTGGTGCCCTCATACAGCCGCAGCAGCCGAACGTCGCGATAGATGCGTTCGACGGGAACGCCATGCATGTAACCGCTCCCGCCGTGGATCTGCACCGCGAGATCTGCGACCTTTCCGGCCATTTCGGTGCAGAACAGCTTCGCCGCCGACGGCGCGATCCTGCGGTCCTCGCCGGTGACCCACATCCGCGCGGCGTCGCGGACAAGCGCGCGGCCCGCCAGCACTCCGGTCTGCTGGTCGGCGAGCATCGCCTGCACCAACTGGAAGTTCCCGATCGGCGTTCCGCCCTGCGTGGCGGTGGCGGCATATGCCACGGATTCGTCGAGTGCGCGCTGGGCGGCGCCCACTGCGAGTGCGGCGATGTGGACCCGCCCGCGCGCCAATGACGTCATCGCCGCTCGATAACCGATGTCTTCGCTCCCGCCGATAAGCGCGCCGGCCCCGACTCGAACGTCGGTGAAGCTGACATCGGCGGTCCACGCGCCTTCCTGACCCATCTTGGCGTCCTTGGCGCCTACCTCAACGCCTGCGGCGTCGGCGGGAACCAGGAAGACGGCGATGCCGGGGCCCTGGTCGTCGGCCGGCCGGGTGCGGGCGAACACCACAAACAGATTGGCGATGGGAGCGTTGGTGATGAAGCGCTTCTGCCCGGATATCACCCAATCGTCGTTATCGCGAACTGCTTTGGTCCGCAGGCCCGCTGGGTTCGATCCTGCGCCGGGCTCAGTCAGCGCGAAGGATGCGACGACATCGCCGGAGGCCATCGACTCCAGCCAGCGTGCCTTCTGTTCGTCGGTGCCGAAGCCGACGAGGACTTGCCCGGCGATGCCGTTGTTGGTGCCGAACATCGATCGCACCGCCAACGACGTGTAGCCCAACTCCATCGCCAGCTCGACATCTTGCATGAGGTTCAGCCCAAGCCCGCCCCACTCCTGCGGAATCGCGTACCCGAACAGACCCATCTTCTTGGCTGGATCGCGCAGGTCATCAGGCACCCGATCGTCGTCGAGGATCTCCTGCTCGCGCGGGACGACGACGGTGCGGACGAAGTGGCGGGTCTGCGCCAGGATCTCCTGGAAATCTTCGTCAGAGACTTCGGGCACTTCGGCAGTGGACATTGGCAGACGCTCCTTTTCGGGGTGCACACCCCCCGTCCCCGACAGATCCTATATGAAATATGATATTTGGACGACGGGTGCCCGCGCGGGGGACCACGAACTAAGGAAGCGTGATTCAGGTGTCGTTGCTGGACGGTCAGACTGCGGTGATCACGGGCGGAGCACAAGGACTGGGCTTCGCGATCGCGGAGCGATTCGTCGCCGAGGGCGCACGGGTTGTGCTCGGTGACGTCAATCTTGAGGCGACCGAGATCGCGGCAAAGCAGTTGGGGGGCCCAAAAGGTCAAGACGTCGCGCTCGCGGTGCGTTGCGATGTGACTCAGCGGGCCGATGTCGACACCCTCATCCGTACCGCGGTCGAGCGTTTCGGTGGTCTCGACATCATGGTCAATAACGCGGGGATCACCCGAGACGCGACGATGCGCAAGATGACCGAAGAGCAGTTCGATCAAGTCATCGACGTCCATCTGAAAGGCACGTGGAACGGCACCCGGCTGGCGGCGGCGATCATGCGGGAAAACAAGCGTGGCGTAATCGTGAACATGTCGTCGGTATCGGGCAAGGTCGGGATGGTCGGCCAGACCAACTACTCAGCGGCCAAGGCCGGAATTGTGGGGATGACCAAGGCGGCCGCCAAAGAGCTTGCTTACCTTGGCATTCGGGTGAATGCAATCGCTCCCGGCTTGATTCGATCTGCGATGACTGAAGCCATGCCGCAACGTATTTGGGACCAAAAGGTCGCCGAGATCCCGATGGGCCGGGCCGGCGAGCCCAGCGAGGTCGCCAGCGTCGCGCTATTCCTGGCCTCCGACCTGTCCTCGTACATGACCGGCACCGTCATGGAAGTCACCGGCGGCCGGTACATCTGAGTTGGGTGAGAGTGGAGTAACCATGCGTGACGCAGTCATCTGCGAACCCGTGCGGACGCCGATCGGCCGCTACGGGGGAATGTTCAAGACGCAGACCGCCGTGGACCTCGGTGTCACCGCGCTGCGGGGCCTGCTCGATCGGACCGGAATCGCGCCTGAGGCCGTGCAAGACGTCATTCTCGGCCACTGCTATCCGAGTAGTGAGGCGCCGGCGATCGGGCGCGTGGTGGCATTGGATGCCGGCCTGCCGGTCACGGTTCCCGGCATGCAGGTCGACCGCCGTTGCGGATCGGGCCTGCAGGCGGTGATCCAGGCCTGTCTGCAGGTGAGCACGGGCAACAACGACCTGGTCGTCGCCGGCGGCTGCGAAAGCATGAGCAACGTCGCGTTCTACTCAACCGACATGCGCTGGGGTGGCGCCCGTGGCGGTGTCCGGGTGCATGACGGACTGGCCCGGGGCCGCACCACTGCCGGTGGCCGCCACTACCCGGTGCCGGGCGGAATGCTGGAGACCGCCGAGAATCTACGCCGCCAGTACGGCATTTCACGTCTGGAGCAAGACGAGCTCGCAGTGGCCTCGCACCAGCGGGCGGTGGCTGCGCAGGAGGACGGCATCCTCGCCGACGAGATCATTCCGGTCGCTGTGCGCACCCGGCATGGCGAAGAGCTGATCGCGACCGACGAGCATCCACGTGCGGACACATCCGTGGAGTCGCTGAGCACGCTCAAACCCGTTCTGCTGGCCGATGATCCGGAGGCGACGGTGACCGCCGGCAACGCCAGTGGGCAGAACGACGCGGCATCAATGTGTGTGGTGACCACACCGGAGAAGGCAGACGAATACGGCCTGACGCCGTTGGTGCGCTTGGTGTCGTGGGGACAGGCGGCCGTAGCGCCCAACATCATGGGCATCGGTCCGGTACCGGCGACCGAGTTCGCGCTCGCCAAGGCGGGCCTGCGGCTCAGCGACATGGATCTCATCGAGCTCAACGAAGCCTTTGCCGCGCAAGCGCTTGCGGTGATGCGAGAATGGAATTTCGGCGCCGCCGACCGCGACAGAACCAATGTGCACGGCTCGGGAATTTCACTGGGTCACCCGGTCGGCGCGACCGGCGGCAGGATGCTGGCCACGTTGGCGCGCGAACTCAATCGCCGCCAGGCGCGCTATGGGTTGGAGACCATGTGCATCGGCGGCGGCCAGGGACTTGCCGCGGTCTTCGAACGGTTCGCGTCGGCGTGAACCTCCTGGCCGGTATCAGCGTCGTCGAGGTATCCAGCTTCGTCGCCGCACCGCTGTGCGGCATGACGCTGAGTCAGCTTGGCGCCCAGGTGATCCGCGTCGACCCGATCGGTGGCGCATCGGACGTACAGCGCTGGCCGTTGAGCGCGGAAGGGACGTCGATCTACTGGACCGGGCTGAACAAGGGAAAGCGCTCGGTCACCATCGATCTGCGCTCGCCCGAAGGCCAGGACCTGGTCCGCCGGCTGATCGTCGAGGGCGATGGCATCGTCGTGACCAACGCGGTATTGCCCTGGTTGAACTACGACGCGCTGGCCGCCAAGCGTTCCGACGCAATCCACGTGCAGCTGCTGGGACGCGGCGACGGCTCCACCGGGGTGGATTACACCGTCAACGCGGCCGTTGGATATCCACTCGTCACCGGTCCGGCCAACCACTCCGGCCCGATCAACCATGTGCTGCCGGCCTGGGACGTGAGCTGCGGCCTGTATGCCGCGCTGGCCGTCGTGTCAGCCGTGCGTCGGCGCGACCAGTCCGGCATGGGTGCGCGCATCACCCTGGCGCTGGAGGACGTTGCGCTGGCTACGGCCGGAAACCTGGGATTGTTGACCGAGCCTCAGGTTAACGGGACGCAACGAGAGCGGCTGGGCAACGCCATCTACGGCCAGTACGGCCAGGACTTCACCAGTCGCGACGGGGTCGCGTTCATGGTGGTCCTATTGACAGGCAGGCACTTTCGAGACCTGGTCGATGTGACGGGCGCCGGCACCGCGGTGGCCGCGCTCGCCGAGGCGCTGGGCGTTGACTTCAATACCGAGGGCGACCGCTACCGCTACCGAGACGTGCTGTCCGGCCTGCTTGCTACCTGGTTCGCCGATCGCACGGCCGCCGAGATAACCGCGGCACTGTCGGATACCACCGTACTGTTCGAGCGGTACCGCACTTTCGCGGAGGTGGTCGAAGACCCGAAAGTTAAGGCGAATCCAGTGTTTTCCCGGCTGTACCAACCGGGTGTCGGTGACTATCTGGCCCCCGCGCTGCCGATCGCGTTCGACGGTATCCATCCCACCAGCGGACCCGCGCCCACGCTGGGACAAGACACCGCCGACGTCCTCGTGGAGGGCTTGGGGTTGACGCGCGCGGACATTGAGCGCTTGACGAGCGCCAAAACGATCGCCTGTTGAGCCGGAAAGGGAAGACAGCATGACCAAACTGGCCCAAACCCTCGGCCTGACCGAATTTCAGACCGAGATCATTGCTACGGTAAGGCAATTCGTCGAAAAGGAAGTGATTCCCAACGCACCGCAACTCGAACGCGACGACACCTACCCGCAGGAGATCGTCGACCAGATGCGGGACATGGGCCTGTTCGGACTGATGATTCCGCAGGAGTACGGCGGGCTGGGGGAATCGCTGCTGACCTATGCGCTGTGCGTCGAGGAGTTGGCGCGCGGCTGGATGAGCGTTTCCGGGGTGCTCAATACCCATTTCATCGTGGCGTACATGTTGCGTCAGCACGGCACCGACGCGCAGAAACAGCGCTTCCTGCCGGGCATGGCGACCGGTGAGTCCCGCGGCGCGTTTTCGATGTCGGAGCCCGAGCTGGGCTCCGATGTCGCCGCGATTCGAACCCGCGCCCAACGCAACCCGGATGGCACCTACACCATCAACGGCCAGAAGATGTGGCTGACCAACGGCGGCAGTTCGACGCTGGTCGCCGTGCTGGTGCGCACCGACGAAGGCGCGGACAAGCCGCACCGCAACCTCACGGCGTTCCTCGTCGAGAAACCAACGGGTTTCGGTGAAGTAGCACCGGGTCTGGTCATCCCCGGCAAGATTGACAAGCTGGGCTACAAGGGCATCGACACCACCGAACTCATCTTCGACGGCTACCAAGCCAGCCCCGATGACATTCTCGGTGGTACGCCCGGGCAGGGCTTCTTCCAGATGATGGACGGGATCGAAGTCGGCCGGGTCAACGTGTCGGCGAGAGCGTGTGGCATCGGCATTCGTGCCTTCGAGCTCGCGGTGCGCTATGCCCAGCAACGGCACACCTTCGGCAAGCCGATCGCCGAGCATCAGGCCATCGCGTTCCAGCTCGCCGAGATGGCCACCAAAGTTGAAGCCGCACACCTGATGATGGTCAACGCCGCGCGGCTGAAAGATTCGGGAGAGCGCAACGATGTTGCCGCCGGCATGGCGAAATACCTTGCCAGCGAATACTGTTCCGAGGTTACCCAGCAGAGCTTCCGGATTCACGGCGGCTACGGCTACTCCAAGGAATATGAGATTGAGCGGCTGATGCGCGATGCGCCGTTCCTGCTCATCGGCGAAGGAACCAGCGAAATCCAGAAGTCCATCATCAGCAAACGACTGCTCGCCGAGTACCAGGTGTGAGGCGATGAGCGCCCCGGATTTCGCCGCACGGCCTCAACTTTCCGAGGACGTTGCGCGGTTTGTCCGCAGGAGGATTTTCGACGGCACCTACACCGCGGGGTCCTACGTTCGGCTCGATCAGTTGGCCGCGGAACTGGGGATCAGTGTCACACCGGTGCGTGAGGCGCTGTTCGCCCTGCGTGCCGAAGGATTGATCGCCCAGCAGCCCCGGCGCGGCTTCGTGGTGTTGCCGGTGACCGGGCGGGACCTGGCCGACGTCGCGAACGTGCAGGCCCACGTCGGCGGCGAACTCGCCGCGCGGGCCGCGATCAACATCACCGACGACCAGTTGCGCGAACTCAAAGAGATCCAGGCCCAGCTGGAGGAAGCCTATGCCGGCGACGACGGTGAGCGGACGGTGCGTTTCAACCACGAATTTCACCGGGCTATCAACGTTGCCGCGGACTCGCCCAAGCTTGCCCAGTTGATGTCGCAGATTACCCGGTATGCACCCGAATCGGTGTTCCCCGCGATCGAGGGCTGGCCGGACCAGTCAGTGAAAGATCATCGGCGGGTGCTGTCCGCACTCGAACAGCATGACGACGAGCTGGCCCGCGCCGCGATGTCGGAACACCTTGCCGCAGGTGCGGTTCCGTTGATCGAGCACCTCGTTGCCCGTGGCGTGGTCGCCGAAGGCAGATGACGCAGCTTCGCTCGTTGAAATGACCGTGGGTGTGGACCTCGTCGATGCGGCGGCGGATGTCAGCCCCGGGGTCTCACTGCAGGAAGTCGGCGAGCAGCTTCTCGACGATCTCGGTTTGATCGACCATCACCATGTGGTTCGCGTCGTCGACCAGCTCGATCCGTGCGTCGGGCAGTTGCCACCGGAAGCGGTCTGCCGTCTTCAGGCCGTTATTGATTGACTCGTGCCTGCCGATGATCGCCAGAACCGGAATCCGGGCTGAGGAGAGCCGCTGCAGATCGCAACGGTTCGGTCGAGCGTTGCTGAGCGCAAGCTTGAAACCGATAGCGCCACTGATGAATTGCTGTATGATTGGCCGCCACGGCTCCTCGCGAAGCAACCTGCGCTTCGTCGGCATGACCATGGTGTCAAGGAACGACTGGACGCGGCGTTCGGTGGGCCGAACGGCCATCGTCGTGAGAGCACGAACCAGCCAACTCGGACGCAGCCCGCCCACGATCCCCGCCGGGCACACGAGTGCCAAGCGGTCCACCCGCTCGGGAAAGGCCATCGTGTAGTGGGTCGCTATCCAGGTGCCGCGCGACACGGCAACTATTGCGGAGCGTTCGATACCAACCGCACGTAACGTTTCGTCGAGCCAGGCAACTATCCCGGCGCTATTACCGGTCGGCTTGGTTGCGACGCTCTTACCTGCCTCGTCGATGGCATCGATCATCGTCACGCTGTGGGTCGCTGCGAGGACGGGCAGGAACGGTACCCACGACGTCGAGCTAATCGACGATCCATGGAGCGCGACAAGCGGAGGCTTCGACGGATCGCCGGCGTTAAGCACGTGCGTGCGTCCGAACGACGTCTCAATATCCGATTCCGTCAGCGGGATGGGGCTAGTCGCAAGCGCCGCGTCGTAGAGCTGACAGTACGCAGCGCGCGCCTCATCCGACCGAAAAGCCGAGAGTCCGGCCATAGCCGCCTTCCTGCCTGGGAACTCACTAGATGAAACTACTGCCTTCGCGGTGCCCTGGAAACGACACGGATTGCCAGGGCGAATCGGTAGGAGGAAGGTATCCGGTGGACCGGTGGCGCCGCCGGGGTGCCGCCCCGACATGAGATGGGCTGACCGTGTACGCACGCTCTACCACCATCCACGCGCAACCCTCGTTGATCGACGCTGGAATTGCGCATTGTCGCGATGCCACCTGGCCCATCCTCCAGCGCATCGACGGTTGTCTTGGCATGTCCCTATTGGTCGACCGTGGGTCCGGCAGATGCATAGTGACCAACTCCTGGCGGACCAAAGAGGCGATGCACGCGAGCGCCGAGCAGATGTTGCCGGAGCATAAGCGAGCCGCCGAGATTCTCGGCGGCTCGCCGATCGACAACCTGTGGCAGATCGCGGTCATGCGCCGCGATCACCGCTCAGGTCCTGGTGCCTGGGTGCGTGCCACCTGGCTCAAAACGCGGCCCGAGCTGTTCGAGAGCGCCATCGACTTCTACCGGCGGGCCATGCTGCCGGCTATCGAGGATTTTGAGGGCTTCTGCAGTGCCAGCCTGATGGTCGATCCCACAGCCGCGCGGGCGGTGTCATCGGTGACATATGACAGTTTGGGAACGATGGAACAAAGCGCGGACGCGACCGGCTCGATGCGGACGGCAATGCTTCGCGACCTCGGCGTCGACCAGGACGACGTCGGCGAGTTCGAGCTGGCCCTCGCTCACCTCAGGGTGCCCAGGCTGGCCTAGCTGGATCGTCGTACCCGATGAATGACCTAGTCCGCGCGCCCCGCGCAACGTTTTGAGCAGATCATGGTGTCTATCCAGAGCTACCGTTGACCAGAATCGGCGTTTGGTGAGATCCGAGTCCATACTCCGTTGTTCCAGAATCCCCATCCATTGACGGTAGGGTTCCACATCAGGTTGGCCCCGGGTGCCCACGGCGGTGGAGGTGGCTGCGGCGGGGCCCACGGCGGCGGGGGGCCCCATGGTCCCCAGCCCGCCGGACCATACGGGCCGCCCGGACGTTGCCAGTCGTGGCAGTGATTCCAGTCCCAGTCGGAGACGTTGCCCCAGCCCGGGTCCCATTGATCACCTGGGCACCAGTGATAGCTCGGCGCAGGGGCCGGCGCCGCCTGGGCGATGGCGCCGGCCATTCCGAAAGCGGACGAGGCCAGCCCGCCACCCGCCAGCACGCTGGTGCAGAGCCGAACCCACGGTCTCGTTTGCTTCACGATCATCACTCTTGATTATTCGCCTGGGCCCCCACGCCGATACTGGGGACTGCCGGCGCCAAAATTCCCTGCCAACTCCGTTCGGCGTTGAATGTCGGCATCCGGCCGTTTCACCGACTTGCGGAAAACATTTCTCACCACCCATTTCGCTGGCCCCGCCGCCAGAATCTCGTGTGACCTGCGAGGGCGAGCGATTATCCTTCCCCAATGGCATCGAGCGTGTCGGGGAAGATTGCGTTCGTTACCGGCGGCGCGTCCGGCATCGGCGCCGCGTTGGCGACCAAGTTGGTCGACGGGGGCGCCGAGGTCTGGATCGCCGATCGCCAGATCGGTGCGGCGCAGGAGCTGGCGCAGCGCCTCAATAGTGGTGGCGCAAAGGCGCATGCGATCGAGCTCGATGTGCGCAGCTATCCGTCGTTTGAGAGCGCCGTCGCCGAGGCGGTGCGGCTATCCGGGCGGATTGACTATCTGTTCAACAATGCCGGCATCGGGGTCGGCGGTGAGGTCGATTCATACACGCTCGATGACTGGAACGACGTCTTCGACGTGAACCTGCGCGGCGTGGTGCACGGCATCCAAGCGGTGTATCCGATCATGATCCGGCAGCACTCCGGCCACATTGTGAATACAGCTTCGATGTCCGGTCTCGTTGCCTCTCCTGGCTCGGTTAGCTACACCGCCACCAAATACGCCGTCGTCGGAATCTCGAAGGCGTTGCGGGTGGAGGCCGAGCGCCACGGCGTGCAAGTGTCGGTGCTGTGTCCGGGCGCGATCCGGACCCCCGCCCTCACCGGCGGCAAGTTCGGACGGATTCCCAGCATCAGCGATGAGGAACTCCTCAAATCTTGGGAGCGGTTGCGGCCGATGGCACCCGAAAAGTTCGCCGAGCGCGCCCTTCGTGCCGTGTTGAGGGGAGACGCAATCATTGTGGTGCCGACGTGGTGGAAGGCATTTTGGTACCTGGAGCGGCTCTCGCCGGCGTTGTCGATGCGATCGACAAAGGTAGCGCTCAAGCGGATCCGTGAATTGGAGTCCACCACATCCTGATCGCTGCGTGCCCTACGGATGGGCGCACCGGTTGACACGTCGCGTGAGCCCGAATTAGCCGCATCCTTCAGCGTGCGGATAACCGCAATCGCAGAGCGCTCGAGCCCGCCGGGGCATACGCTGCGTTTTGGGCGCGTAACGTGCAGAGAGAAGGAAGAATGCCCCTGGCCCTGGTGTCTCGCGCGTCGGCCGGGTTCGTTGCGTGTGTGGTTGCGGTCGCGTCGGCGCCGCCGGCCATTGCCGATCCGATGGACCCGATCCCAGGGAACGGTGTCTTCCAGGTGGGAGCCGACATAGCGCCCGGCCTCTACCACACGGGCGGGTCGGCGTCGACCTTCGGGGTTTGGATAAACAATGTGCCGACCCAGGGCTCGATGTGCTCGTGGTTTACGTACAGCACGCCTGATGCGAACAAGGAGCATGTGGTCCAGGCGAATACCTCTGTCGGTCCGATGTTCGCGAGTATTCCCTCAACGGTTAAGGCCTTCGAGTCGCAGAACTGTCAACCCTGGACGCGGGTTCCTTAAGGGTCAGCCGGCGGGCGGCTCCGCCCAGCCGGCTTCGAGCGGGTTGGTCAGATAGCCGACTCCGCTGACCCCGACGGTCACGGTGTCGCCGGGGTGCATGAATTCCTGAGGCGTCCGGCCCGTCCCGGTCCCGCCGCAGGTGCCGCTGCTCATCAGGTCGCCCGGTTGCAGTGTGACCGTGCGGGTCAGAAACTCCAGAAGCGTTGGGCGTCAATGCAGCAAGCCTCGCCGCCGTTGCCGACGGCCGCCGAGCGTCCACGGCTGTCGGTTGTTCAGGGCCGCCCGGGCAGCGAACAGATTGGTGCTCGCAGGGGCCCAGGTCGCTCAACCCGTCGCGCTTTGGGCATCGACCAACATCTCACGCAGCCGACGGGTGTCGAGTTTGCCTGTGCCGCCGCGCGGGACGTCGTCGTCGGATTCCAGCAAGAGCCACACGGTCGGCACTTTGAACGCGCTCAACAGTTTGCGGGCAGATCCACTCAGCTGCGCAGCGCTGAGCGCGCGGCTGCACACTACCGCCGCGCCGACCCGTTCGCCCGCTGCGCCGGACACGTTGGTGACGAACGCGTTGTCGACGCCGTCGATGCTGCGCAGCGCCCGCTCGACCTCGTTGGGGTAGACGGTCGCGCCGCTGACTTTGAACATGTCGTCGGACCGGCCGTGGTAGAAGAGGAACCCATCGTCGTCGAGGTGGCCGAGATCGCCGGTGCGGTAGAAGCCGTCGGCGGTAAACAGTTCTTCGCGCCGACGGCGGCAAATGCCGCGCAGCGTGTGCGGTCCCCGGATCTGGATCATCCCAACGGCTCCCGCCCGAACCGGCTCGCCACTGTCGGGGTCGACGATGCGAACCTCCATGCCGGGGAACGGCTTTCCGCAACTACCCCACGCTGCCGTCGGCATGTCGGTGTCGGCGGGATAGCCGCAGTACGGTCCGAACGCCTCGGTCATGCCGAACAAGATGGCCCGTGCTCCGCGTTGAGCGCGTTGCTCGGGCGGTAGCAGGGCGTCCAGACTGCCTGGCCGCAATGCCGAGAGATCAACATCGGCCGGATCCACGTGCCGTGCCAGTGCTTCGGCCTGATCCGGCCAGCCGCGAAACAGCGTGACCCGTTCGCTTTCCAGCAGCCGCAGAGTGGTTTCGGGCTGTGGCACCTCCTCGGTCACCAGCGTGGCACCGGCCAGCAGCACCGACAGAATCCCGCTGCCGAAACCGCCCACCCAGAAGAACGGCATCGGCAGATACATCCGGGTGTCAGAGCTGATACAGCGAGCCGCCAGCCCCGATCGCGCGGCGCCCAATGCGCTGCCGTGAGAGTGCACCACTCCCTTGGGGGCTCCGCTGCTCCCCGAGGTGAAGATGATGGTCAACGGGTCAGCGGCGGTTACCGTCGCGGTCATGGCGTCGACGATCCCGCGGGCCTGCTCGCTCGCAGTGGCAGTGGCGAGCCGGTCGGCGGTCCAGACCCGACGTAGGGCGGGAAGTTCGGATTGGCCCACAGACTGGAGGTCGTCCAGATAGCGGTGCCCGCGGAATTCCTCGACGCTCACCAGGAATTGCACCGAGGCGACGCGCAGTTGCGCGGCCAGTTCGCCGGCCTGCAGCAGGGTGCTCAACGGAACCAGCACGGCGCCGATGCGCGTCAGCGCGACGGCGGCCTGCACCCAGCGAGTGCCGTTGGGCATGATCAGGCCCACCCGGGTGCCCTTGCCCACGCCGGCGCCGACGAATGCCGCGGCCAAATCTCTTGTGGTGGTTTGCAGTTCGTGGTAGCTGATTCGGGACGCCGGATCGATCACCATCGGCTTGGTGCCGTCGTGGGCGGCGCGAAACCGCACGACTTGGTCGATGGTGGACGTCGCCGCTGGGTCAGGCATCGAACAACTTCTTCAGGTGCTGCGTGTCGACCTTGCCGCTGGACAGCAGTGGTATTTCGGTGCGGGGCAGGGCGAGGAACCGCTTGGGGATTTTGTATGCCGACAATTCCACCATGAGCCGCTCACGCAACGCCGCTTCGTCGAGACCGGGACCGACGACAACCGCGGCAACCAGCTCTCCCCGGTCGGGGTCTGGGATGCCCACTACGTGGGCCTCCATGCCAGTGACCTTGGCGATGGCCTTTTCAACCTCGGCGGCCGAAACGTTGGCGCCCGCCGTCTTGATCATCGCGCTGCGCCGGCCGACGAAATAGATGAATCCGTCGGCATCGGCACGTACCAAATCGGCGGTGTGGAACCAGCCTTCGGCGTCGAAGCATTCTTCGCGACTGCGCTTGTAATACCCCTGCATCAGGTATGGCCCCCGGATGCACAGTTCGCCGACTCCGGTCGTGTCAGGCTCGATGATCATCGCCTCGAAGCCGGGCGCCGGTTTGCCAAACGATCCACGCCGCTGTTCGGGTTGGTCGGATTCGTCGTCGCTGATCAGGACGACGCTGCCGGCCTCGGTCATCCCCAGCATGTTGTGGCGCAGTTCCGGATCTGTCGGCCGGGCGCTTGGCGCCATGATCGGATACAAATTGCCGCGACGCATCGACGACAGGTCGCGTTCAGCAAAGCTGGGGTGTTCGGCAAGGTGAGCGATCCCGGCAGCGAAGCCATTTGTCATGGTCGGCTTTTCGGCTTCGAGCAAGTCCAGTGTGTTACCCGCATCGCCGGCGTTGGAGCACACCAGTGTCGACCCGGTGACCAAAGTGGCAAGCAGGCCGAACGCGAAGCCACCGATCCAGAAGAACGGCGAATTGCAGAACAGCTTGTCACCAGCCGCGAAACCGCGGACCGCGTTGAGGTTCCGCTGGTGTTCGAGCAGGGCGGCATGCGTGTGCATTGCTCCCTTCGGGGCACCGGTGGAGCCCGACGTGTAGACGATGGCCAGCAGGTCTGAGCCGTCGACATCGTCTTCCATCGCCGCGAGGAGCGCGGGGTCGACGGTCTCGGCCAGCCGATAGAAACCCTCGATATCTCGGATCCGCCGAGCCGCGCCGGGACTGTAGCTGATGCCGATCCGCCGTAATTGCGGTGTGGTTCCGACGAGCAACCGTTCGTCACCATCCAATTCGGCGTCCGAGAGCACCTGAGCCAGTCGTTGCACGTAATCGTGCGAGCGGAAAGACGCTGCGCTCAACAGGATCTCGACATCGCTGTGGACCAGCTGCTCGCGCATCTCGCGCACAGTGACGAAGGTGGAGAACGGGACAACCACCGCGCCGATTCGTGCTGCCGCAAGCATCCCAACGACGAAGTCGGCCCCGTTCGGATAGAGCAGTCCCACATGGGTTCCCTTGCCGGCACCTTGGGCAATCAGTCCGCGGGCAAGCTCTGCCGAGCGGCGATCGGCCTCGGCGTAGCTGATGCGGTCACTGTCGCAAACAAGCAGCGGGTGGTCTGCTCGCGCGCGGGCTTGGTGTCGCAGGATCGCGGCGACCGTGGGGGAATCACCGGGCATGGTCGCTGTGGGCCGCACTGAAGAAGCGCCGGATCGCGCTCAGATCGGCCTTGCCCGACGGTGTTCGCGGGATCGTGTCGACGATGGCGATGTCGGTGGGGATCTCGTAGCCCGCCAGTCGTTTACGCAGATAATCGGCCAGCTCGGCGGCGTCGGCGGATGCGGATTCCCGTAGTTCCACCATGGCGACGGGCGTCTCCCCTAGGCGTGCGTCGGGACGCCCGACCACAGCCGCACCCGCAACCGCGGGGTGGCCCTCCAGCGCCGTGCGCACGTCGTCGGGCATCACCTTGAACCCGCCGCGGATGATCGCCTGATCGGCGCGCCCGACAATCCAGACAAAGCCGTCGGCGTCGATGCGCGCCATATCCGTGGTCCGCATCCATTCCGCCGACGGTCCTAGCTGTCCCGGCTTGACCTCCAGCAGCCCGACCTGCTCAGGTCCGAGCGCTGAGCCGGCGTCATCGACCACCCGCAGTTGCGCGCCGGGGTTGGCCCGGCCGACGCTGCCGCGCTTGGCGCGCCAGTACTGCTGGTACTCAGCGAGCGTCCAGCCGGCGACTCCACCACCGAATTCGGTTGCGGCATACGAGGTCAAAACGGGAATGCCGTACTTCTCGGTGAAGGCGTCGGCATCATCGGCCGACAGTGGCGCTGTGCCACAGGTGACAGCGCGGATGCTTTCCAAGTCCACTTGTGGCAGATCGGAGTGCAAGACCGTGCGTAATGCGGCCGGTACCAGCGATACAGTGCGGGGCCGGTACTTGCGCACCGCCTCGGCCCAAGCGTCCAGCTCGAACCGTTCCAGCAGCACAAACGGCCTCGCCTCGGCGACGCACTGGAGCACCCGAAACACACCACCGATATGCACCAGCGGTGAGTTGACGATCGCGACGCCGCGGCGCAGCTCTGTCGGCGCCGGTGCGCGGTCAGGTTCGGGGCCCATCACGCTGCGCGCCAGCATGTCGTAGCCGAGGTCGACTCGTTTGGCGGGCCCGGTCGTTCCACTGGTCAACATCCGCACCGCGACCCCGGGCCGGTGAGCGGAGCCGGCGCTGTATCGCACCGGCCCAGCGACGTCGTCGAGCAGACCCGAAATCGACACCGTCGGGGTCCCGGTGGTAACCAGCGTCGTCAGGTCATCGGGCTCACCGATGATGAGCGGCAGTCGCAGCGCGGCGATATCGGCCCCGGTGCGGTCGTCGCCGCGCAACGGATTGATGGTGACCACCGTCCGGCCAGCCAGCAGCACACCGAGGAACGCCGCGACCTGACCGGGACGGTTGCGCAGCAACATCCCGACCTGAGGGTCGCGTTGCTCGGCCGCACGTGCCGCGATGCGCCGTGCCGTCTCGCCGACTTGCCCCCACGAAAACCATTGACCGTCATATTCGATCGCATTCGCCTCGGGCTGCAGACCCAGTACGTCGGCGATGCGTCGCGTGAGCGGGTGATCCGTCATCACCGGATCTTCGGTTGGCGCGGGGCGCCCTCGCCTTGGGCCGCCAGTTCAGCCTTGCCCAGCGGGTTGCCCAGCCGGGTATAGATCAGCCCCTGCTCCAACGCGGCGCGATAGGGCTTGTCCAATGACTCCCAGATCGCTTTCACCGTGCCCTGGGTCGCCGACGGCGGCTTGGCGGCAATAGCCGCAGCGATCTCATGAGCACGGGTCCATAGCTGGTCCGGGGCAACCACCTCCGTCACCAATCCGATCCGTAGGGCGGTGTCGGCGCTGACCCGTTCGTCGTTGCCCATCAGGGCCATTCGCAGCGTCTCGCCCAGACCGATGCGGCGCATTAATCCGATCGGCTCCAATGCGCAGACCAGTCCCGCCGATACGTGCGAGTCGAAAAATGTTGCGTCGGTTGAGCAGATGACCACGTCGGATTCGTTGATGAAGTAGAACGCGCCGGAGGTGCACATGCCCTGGACCGCGCACACCACGGGTTTCCACATCTTCTGCCACTTGGGGCTGAGCGCTTCGCCGGGATCTTCATGGTTCCAAACATTTTCGGGTTGACCGTATGGCGTCTTGATGTCCAGCCCGGCGCTGAACGCCCGGGTGCCCGCGGCGCGCAACACAACTGCATGCACCGACTCGTCGAGCTTGACCGTGCGCCAGGCTTCCGCCATCTCGGTGCACATGGTGCGGTTGAATGTGTTGAGCTGCTCGGTCCGATTCAGCGTGATGGTGGCGACGTGGTCGGCGGCGTCCACGTCGAGCAGGATGGTTTCGAACTTCATCGACACTGCCAATCCGGTGCCCGCTTTTCCGCGAAGGCTTTGGGGCCTTCCAAAGCGTCCTCTGTCCGCAGCACCCGCTCGCGGAATGCCTCGGCGAGCATCTCGGCTTCGTGCAGCGGCAGATCCAGGCCCTTGAGAATGGCCAGCCGCGTTCCGCGAACCGCCAGCGGCGCGTTGGAGTTTACGATGCCGGCGATCTGACGGGCCCGTTCGAGAAGCCGGTCGTGCTCGACGATTTCGCTGATCAATCCCAGGTCGAAGGCGCGCTGTGCGTTCATCCGCTCGTGCTTGCCCATCAACGCCATCCGCAGGGCGACCGATCGGGGAAGCACCCGGGCCAGTCGCACCAGCTCACGCCCGGCGACCAGCCCGATGCTGACGTGCGGATCGAAGAACGTCGCGCGGTCGGATGCGATGACGATGTCTGACGTGGTGACCCAATCGAGGCCGGCGCCGCAGCACAAACCGTTGACCGCGGCCAACACCGGCTTGGCCATGCGGCGAAACGGTGGTGTGCCCTCCTGAGGAGCCTCCCACTGTTCATACGTCGATAGGTAGGGCCGTTCGTAGATCACCTTGCCGTCGGCGGGTATGGCTTTGACGTCCGCTCCCGTGCAGAAGGCTCGACCGGTGCCGGTGACGATCAGCAGCCAGACCTTGTCGTCGTTCTCGGCCTCTTCGTAGGCGGCCCGGAGTTCGGTGATCATGTGCGGGCTCAGCGCGTTGAGGGCATCCGGTCGGTTCAGCGTGAGGGTCGCGGTATGCCCGTCAACGTCGTAATTGATGGTGTCGAACGAGTCAGCAGGCATTCGTGTTCCCTCATCTGCCATGGAAATTGGGCGGGCGTCGTTGTCGAAAGGCTTCCAGTCCTTCTTTGAAATCGCTTGTCCGACACGATAGTTCCAGGTTGAAAAGCTCCTGCGTCAGGGATTGGCCCAGCGACGCGTGCTGGCCGAAGCTCAATGCCTGCTTGGCCAGTCCGATCGCCACGGTTGGTCCGCAGGCCAGTCGGTCCAGTAGCTCCTCGGCCGCGTCATCGAGTGCGCCCGGGCTTACGGCCTGGTGAATCAATCCCCAGTCGGCCGCATCCGTCCCGGTCACCTTCTCGCCGAGCAGCAGCATTCGCCGCGCCCGCGCCAGGCCGACCAGTCGGGGCAATAGCCAGGTCGATCCCGAATCCGGGCTGAAGCCACGTTCCACGAACGGCTCCCAGAACACGGCATCTGTGCTTGCTATGGCGAAGTCGGCGGCCAGCGCCAGGTTGCAGCCCATGCCCACTGCCCAGCCCTGCACGCTGCAAACGACCGGCAGCTGAATGCTGTGTACGAGCTCGATGACGCGGTGGGCGGTGTGCGGAATGCGTCGCACCAGATCACCGGTGCGGGGACGTTGCCCACCGGCGCTGTTGGCGGCCACCCAGTCGGCGCCGGCGCAGAAATCGTCTCCTGCGCCCCGGATGTGAATCGCGCGCAACGAGTCGTCGGTGGCGGCATCGGACAGTGTGCCGACCAATGCCTCGATCATCAATTGAGTCAACGAGTTACGACCCGATGGGCGATCAAGCGTGACTCGCAAAACCGCGCCGTCCCGGCGTGCTGTCACCGAACCTTCGGCATTGGCCGCATCGGCCTCGTGACTCACCGTCGGATCCGGCCTTTCTCCACCGATACGGTTACCCATACAGTAGGCAATACGATTGCTACGCTGTATAAGTTAGCAAGTAAACGCTGCCTACGGAACAACCGGGTGAAAGAGGGTCGTATGGTCGACGGGGCATCGACGCGCGCCGATGACGCCAGATTCGGCGAGGCGCCGCTTGCCCAGACCGTGGTGGCCGCCGGTGCGATCCGGCGCCTCAGCTCACTGCTGCTTTTGCTGGAACACGCCCACCCCACCGTGGACACCATGATCGCGAAGTTCGCCGAGTGGGAGAACGAGCTGGCCGCCGCGGCTCCGACGGACAACGCGCCCCGAATCGGCGTGGTCGCCGACGACCCACGGCGGGTCTACCTCAACCACGCAACCGACATCGGCGCGTACAACCCGTGCTTTCCCGAGTACCGATTCGATCACCTCGACGCCGAGAAAGCCGCCGGCCGGGTGTACTTCCCGCTGGTCTACGAAGGGCCGCCCGGACTGGTGCATGGCGGATTTCTCGGCGTTTTCTTTGACTGCGTCATACAGCATCAAAATTGCGTCACGGGCCTATCCGGCAAGACGCGTTCGCTCGTGGTCACCTACCGCCGGCCGACGCCGGTGTTGACCGAGCTGCGGTTCGACATCGTGCGGTCGCAGATCGAACGGGGCATCACGTCGACCGGGCGACTACTGCTTGACGACGAGGTGCTGTGTATGGGCGAGGTCAATACCTTGGCATCGCCGCCAGACAGGCTTTCCACGTTCCAATTCGGCAGGCGGCGAAAGGAGTCCGATACATGACCCCCTCGGACGGATCTGACGATCGCGTGCTTTTCGACATGGATCACGACCGGCGAATCGCCACGATCACCCTGAACAACCCTAAGCAACGCAACTCCTATGACGCCGCTATGCGCGAAGCCGTCGCCCGCTGCCTGGATCGGGTTGCCGAGGACGACGATCTCACCGTGGTGCTGCTGCGCGGAGCGGGCGGAGTCTTCAGCACAGGGGCCGACATGAACAACGCATACGGCTGGTACGGCGAGTCGGGTGCGCAGGGCGAAGCCTCCGCGGATCCGGCCACCAAGCGCCGGCCCAGTCAGCGTCGTCGGCTTACCGTGGACCGCAAGTCATTTGGCTTCTATCACAACTTGATGGGCTTCCCGAAGGTGACGGTGGGGGAGATCGCCGGCTACGCCCTCGGTGGCGGTTTCGAGATCGCGCTGATGACCGACATCTCTGTCATCGCGCGCGACACGAAAATCGGCATGCCGGCGACACGTTTCCTTGGGCCCGCGTTGGGCAGCCTGCACATGTTCTTCCATCGGTTGGGGCCGGTTCTGGCCCGGCGCCTGCTGCTGACCGGTGACATCATCGAAGCGGGCGAGATCGAGCAATTCGGAATCTTCACCGACACATGCGATCCCGGCTCGGTCACGGCGCGCGCCCGGTACTGGGCCGAGAAGGCGGCGAAGATGCCCGCCGACGGAGTCGTCATCGCCAAGGAAGCGTTCCGGCTCGTCGAGCAGACCCAGGCATACCACGGTGAGGAAGTCGCGAGCTATCTGTTCCATGCCTTCGGCACCAATCTGCAGTTCGCGCCAGGCGAGTTCAACTTCGTCAAGACGCGCGCGCAGCACGGAGCCAAGGAAGCTTTCCGGCTGCGCGATGAACACTTCCACGTGCCGGAGCCCCCCGAACCTCAAGGGTAACAACGCGATCCGCGCAGTGTCTTAACGGGCTGCCGTCGCCTTGGTTCGCCCTCGCTGAACAGCGGACTTGGCCGCCTTGCGTTGCCGGGACGGCGCCGATTTGGCGGCTTTCGAGCCCTCTTCGATCAACCGACCAGCATGGTCGAGGATGCAGTCGAGGCCGTACTCGAAGTTTGTTTCATCGGGTGCCCCGATTCGGTGACCTTTCCCAGTCACTTGAGCGATCAAGGGAGTGGTTTGCGGATCGATGGCCACAGCGTCCTCGATGGCGCGTGGCCCGCTGTTGTCCGCCGACTGGTTCTTTTCGTAGAGCCGCTGCAGTACCACCGATCCACGGACGTGAAGCGACACCGCCGAGTAGGTGTCGAAGGCGTCCTCGGGCGATAAGCCTGCCTCCACCAGATTGGCGATCGCCCTCTCCATCTCCTGAGCACCCACTCGCGCCGCTTTGGGACTCAGAGCGGCGCGTATCAATATCAGATCGCACAGTATTGGGTTGCCCATGAACGTCTTACGCATCAGGCGGGCGTGGTTGCGCAACGTCTCGCGCCAGTCGCTGGCTTCGACGTAAGGGGTGGCGAACACGTACTTGCTCAAGGCCCGGTCGGTCATCGCGTTGAGCAGATCGTCCTTCTTGCGGAAGTACCAGTAGATGCTGGTCACACCGACGCCGAGGTGTTTGCCGAGCAGCGGCATGCTCAGGTTGTCTATTGATACCTGTTCTGCGAGTTCGAATGCGCCGCTGATGATGTCATCGGGATTGATGGATCCGCGCTCGCGTCGTTGACGCTTGTCGGCGGTTGCTTGCTTTGCCACTACGGGCACCTCCATCAAGGTCTATCCCGCGCATTCTTCGTGCGGTTGTCCGTCTGATACTGTAATACCTATCGTAGGCGTTTTGGTAAATACGGCTGGACGGCTATGGACCTGGGGCTGGCGAATGCCACGGCGGCGGTGGTCGGCGGTAGCCGTGGTATGGGTTTGGCCACCGCGCGCTGCCTCGCCGACGAGGGTGCCCGGGTGGCGGTGATCGGCCGTACCTCTGCCGCTCTCGACAGCGCGGTGACGGACTTGACCGATCGCGGTAGCCCGGATGTCCTCGGGCTGGTCGCCGACATCGGTGACGCCGGTCAGGTCGACAGCGTGTTCGCGGATCTCGCTGAGCGATGGAACGGCGAACTCAACGTGCTCATCAATACCGTCGGGCCGGGGGCGGCGGGCAGCTTCGATGATTTGACCGACGAGCAGTGGCGGCAATCCGTCGAAGACGGCGTGCTGGGGATGGTGCGCTGCGTCCGTTCGGCGCTTCCGCTACTGCGCAAGGCGCAATGGGCGCGGATAGTCAACTTTTCGGCACACTCGACGCAACGACAAAGCGTCATGCTACCCGCCTACACGGCAGCCAAGTCGATGCTGACGAGCGTCTCGAAAAACCTGTCCTTGTTGTTGGCCAAGGACGAGATCCTGGTCAACGTGGTGTCACCGGGCAGCATCGCGTCCGAGTCGCTGGTCGGCTGGGCCAAGTCGATCGGCGTCGACGGCAACGATCCGTATCGCCTGATGGAGGCCATCGCCAAGCACTTCGGACATCCGGCGCACATGCCCCGAGCCGGCTTACCCGAGGAGATCGGGCCTGTCGTCGCGTTTCTTGCGTCGCGGCGCAACTCCTACATGACCGGAGCCAACATCAACGTCGACGGTGGCTCGGACTTTACCTGACTGTGGTCCGAAAACGATTGGCCGACAGAAGGACCGAAAAAAGGAGTTGACTATGGCGACGGCGGATGAGGCACGTGCCTGGGCACGCGGCGCTTTGCGGGGAATCGGCGACTCCCTGTACACGCCATTCTGCGGCGAGGACGGCGACGACATCGACTGGGACGCTTACCGGACGCTGGTGCGCTATTGCGTCAGCGATCTCGGGCACCCGATGTTGTGGTGCACCAGCGGCATCGCCGAGTTCTGGTCGCTGACCCTGGATGAGCGAAAACGCTTGCTGGAAGTGGCGATTGAGCAGGCACGTAGCCTGAATCCCCACGTCGTCGTGCAGGCCTGCACCGCGGCGACGGCGGCGAAGGACTGTTTGGACTTGACGCTGCACGCCCAGCAGGCGGGCGCCGACATCGCCTACATCCAAACGCCGATGATGGAGGCCCACGGCGGCGAAGGCGTGCTGCGGTTCTTCAAATACATCGCTTCGCGCACGGACATCGCCCTGGGCATGTTCAATTCCCCGTCCTCGGGTTATGTGCTGACCCCTGTCGAAGGCGCGCGGATCTATGACGAGGTGCCCGCGGTGTGCGCCACCAAGGAGGGCTCCTTCCGGCCCGAGGCCAGCCGAATGCTGCACCAACTGGCGCCCGGTCTGGCGGTCTGGGAATGCGACAGGACGGTGTACCGCGCCGGATGGCTGCGCGCCGGAATCGTCTGCCCGGCACAGCTGGGCACCGCCGGCTATCTGTTCGAGACTCCCCGACGGCGGCTGTTTTCCGAATATTGGGATCTGGTGCTGGGCGACAAGCTCCTCGAAGCCATGGACTACGGACGCGATTCCGGTCTGGACCAGTTTGATCTCGACATCGGATCGTGGTGGACCTGCTACCCGGGGCGATCGGACTACTTCACCCACTGGGGTGGCGCGTTCAAGTACGCCGCCTCAGTGCTGGGGTTGCCGATCGGAGACTATCCGCATTCCCGGCCTCCGCAAGCGCAGTTGCCGCCCGAGGCCAAGGCTCAGATCGAGAATGCCTACCGTCGCCTCGGGCTCATCGACGCGTAACCGGCCGATCATCCGGTGGTGAGAATTGCGGTTCGGCGAGCCGAAATTCGCTGTTCATTCCGGGTCCGCGCGGGCCTCGGTGGCGGTTGTGGAATGCAGTACCGATAGGTATACAGTATGCGTACAAAGTACGCTGGACCCAAGCGGTAGTAGTGCGTGAGGAGACATCGATGAGCAGCGCCGATGCCGACGACGCAGTGCTCTACGAGGGCACGTCCACCGGCGTAGCAATCCTCACGTTCAATCGCCCCGATCGCCTCAACGCCTGGGGCCCCGACATCGCCGCCGGGTTCTATGCCGCCATCGACCGTGCCGAACTGGACCCGGCGATCCGGGTGATCGTGCTGACCGGTCGGGGCAGGGGATTTTGTGCCGGCGCCTACCTGGGCGCGCCGAGTTCGGCGGACAGGATGGGCGAGACGATGGAGAGGGCCGGCCGGACGAATCTGGCCGACTTGGTCGGCGAACGGCCACCGCATTTTGTGACCACGCTGCGCAAGCCCGTCATCGCGGCCGTCAACGGTTCCTGTGTCGGCATCGGTCTGACCCAGGCGCTGATGTGCGATGTCCGGTTCGCCGCCGCCGGGGCCAAGTTCGCCGCCGTGTTCGCTCGCCGCGGGCTGATCGCAGAGTTCGGCATCTCCTGGATACTTCCCCGCTTGACCACCTGGGGCGTCGCCCTCGATCTGTTGTTGAGCGGCCGCACCTTCCTCGCCGAGGAGGCGGCCGAACTGGGCCTCGTCAAGGAAGTCGTCGCACCCGAAGATCTGATGAAGCGGGCACTGGACTACGCGGAGGACATCGCTCAAAACTGCTCGCCCGCTTCGATGGCGGTGATCAAACGGCAGCTATACGGCGACGCCACTCGCGATGTCGTGGAGGCGACCTCGCGCGCCGAGGTCCTGCTGCACGAAGCGATGCCGCGGCCGGACGTCATCGAGGGGATCACCAGCTTCCTGCAGAAGCGACCGCCGCAGTTTCCCTCGCTCACTTCAACCGAGGCCTAGGGGTACCGGAAAGGACGATCATGGGGCACCTGGCTTACAAGGCGATCGACGTCGACAACCACTACTACGAAACGCTGGACGCCTTTACCCGGCACCTGGACAAGAAGTTTCGCAGGCGTGGCGTCCAGATGTACAGCGACGGCAGGTACACCCAGGCGATCATCGGCGACCGGGTTAATCGGTTCATTCCCAACCCGACGTTTGATCCGATCATCGTGCCGGGTTGTCTGGACTTGCTGTTCCGTGGCGAGATTCCCGAGGGCGTCGATCCGGCGTCCTTGATGCAAGTCGAGAAACTGGAACTGCGACCGGAATACCAGGACCGGGAGGCCCGGGTCGCGGTGATCGACGCTCAGGCGATCGAGACGGTGATCATGTTCCCGACCTTCGGTTGCGGGGTCGAGGAAGCGCTCAAGGACGACGTGGACGCCACCATGGCGTCGCTGCACGCCTTCAACCTGTGGCTCGACGAAGACTGGGGCTTCGACCGGGACGATCACCGCATCCTGACGGCGCCGATGGTTTCCCTCGCCGACCCCGAAAAGGCCATTACTGAAATCGATTTCGTTCTGGACCGCGGCGCACGGCTGGTCCACGTGCGGCCCGCCCCGGTGCCCGGGGTGCCGAAGAACCGCTCACTCGGGCACCCGTCACACGATCCGGTCTGGGCCCGGCTCGCCGAGGCGAACGTCCCGGTGGCATTTCACCTGGGTGACAGCGGGTATCTGAAGATCGCCGGCATGTGGGGCGGCAAGGACACCTTCGAAGCCTTCGCGGCCCCCGACCCACTCGACAAGATCCTCGTCGACGACCGGGCGATCCACGACACCATGGCTTCGCTGATCGCGCACGGGGTTTTCGATCGCCACCCCAAGCTTCGCGTGGCCAGTATCGAGAACGGCTCGGAGTGGGTGGCACGACTCATCAAGCGTTTGAAGAAGACCGCGAACCAGCAGCCGCGTTGGTTCCCCAACGACCCTGTCGACACATTGCGCCACCACGTCTGGGTGTCGCCCTACTACGAAGAAGACTTGACTGCGCTGGCGGACAGAATCGGCGTCGACCGCATCCTGTTCGGCTCCGACTGGCCACACGGCGAAGGCCTGGAGTCACCCTTGTCCTTCGCCGATGAACTAGGCGGGTTCGACGACGCCGGCGTGCGGAAGATCATGCGCGACAACGCATTGGACTTCCTCGGCGTAAACGTGGCGCTGGCAGCCTAGGCGGCTTGGGCCGTGAGCGAATGGACCATCGGGGCGGTGCTCGACGCCATTGCCGATGTCGTTCCCGACCGCTTGATGACCGTATGCGGAGATCGCCGGAGCACCTTCGCTGAGTCGGCAGAGCGAACCAACGGTCTGGCAAATTACCTCAGCGACAAGGGATTCGGGGTCAACCGTGCGCGCGAGACGCTGCAGCGCTGGGAGTGCGGTCAGGATCTGGTCGCGCTCATCATGTACAACGACCTGTACCCCGACATGGTGATCGGGTGCCTGAAGGCACGCGCCGTGCCGGTGAACGTCAACCATCACTACGCGCCACGCGAGATCCGCGAGCTGCTCGACTACCTGCAGCCGCGCGGCATCATCTACCACCGCTCACTCGGCGCCCGGTTCGCTGAGGTGCTGCCTGAAAGCGGTGCCGAGTTATTGGTCTCTGTCGACGACGGGAGTGCGGTTTCAGAACTGCCTGGCGCCATCTCGCTGGACGACGTCTTGGCGCAGGGGAGCGTCGACCACAGTGTCGCGGGCTCGCCAGACGACCTGATCATGATGTGCACCGGGGGGACAACGGGGCGGCCCAAGGGCGTCCTGTGGCGGCAGAGCGACATGTATGTGTTGTCGATGGTGGGGGCCGACCACGAGAGCGTCACCGAGATCCATGACAAGGTCCGCAACGGCGGCCCACCCTGGTTCGCCGTTTCACCGCTGATGCATGCCGCCGGCATGTGGACCGCGTTCGCGGCACTCTGCGCCGGCCTGCCTGTCGTGCTGTATGACGACCGCAACAAGCTGGACGTACAGTCGGTGTGGGAAACCGCCGCGCGCGAAAAGGTGGGCATGATGACGATGGTCGGCGACGCGTACGCCGGGCCACTGATCGCCGAACTGCGCACGCATCCCTACGACTTGTCTTCCCTCAACTCGATCGGCACTGGCGGAGCCGCTACCAACGCGAAATACAAACGGGCACTGATGGAATGCCTGCCGCACGTCACCATCATCGAAGGCTACGGGTCGTCGGAGACCGGCAATATGGCATTCGGGTACAGCCACGACGGAACGGCAAGCGAAACCTTCGAACCCAGGTTCGGCGCGACGGTCGTCTCCGCCGACCGCAGCCGGTTCCTGCAGCCCGGTGAGCAGGAGATCGGCTGGGCGGCCAGGCAGGGCCGCATCCCGCTGGGGTATTTCAACGATGCCGAAGCCACCCAGCGGACCTTCCCGGAGATCAACGGCCAGCGGGTGGTGCTACCCGGCGACCGGGCATCCATCGAAAGGGACGGCACCATCCGCCTATTCGGCCGCGACTCGTTGGTGGTCAACACCGGGGGCGAAAAGGTGTTCGTCGAGGAGGTCGAGGAAGTGCTGCGCGCGCATCCGGGCATTGCCGACGCTTTGGTGGTCGGACGGCCGAGCGAGCGGTGGGGCCAGGAAGTCGTCGCCCTCATCGCGCCGCACCCCGATTCAGACATCACCGAAGACGAGCGATCCCTACATTCCCTCTGCACCTCGCAACTGGCACATTTCAAGGCGCCCAAGGCATTCATCTTCGTCGAGCAGATTCAGCGCCTGGGCAACGGCAAGCCGAACTACCGGTGGGCCAGAGAGCAAGTCACACGGTCATGAACAACAATGCGATTGATTGCCTGATCAACGTGCACTTCGGCGAGGCTGAGTCCCAGCCCAGCTGGATGCTCAAGGTCCGCGACGACTACTTCAAGGGTCCGGAGTCGATGTTCGCGCCGGTCGATCTGTCCGAGCTGCTCGCGGAGATGGACGAGCAGGGTGTGCAGAAGGCGATCCTGATGGACTCGCTGGTAAACCCGTCCACCACAGCGCGCAAGTTCGTGGAAGCCAGGCCGGATCGGTTCGCATTGGCCATGGGTGGGGTCAACCTGCTGCGTCCGGTGCGGCCGCTGCGCGAATTGAGTGCAATCGTGACCGACCTGCCGGTCGCATACGCCGTAGTGGGACCGAGCTTTTGGGGCGACGGGCAATATCCGCCCAGCGACGCCGTTTACTATCCGCTCTACGCCAAGTGCGCGGAACTCAACCTCCCGCTGTGCATCAACACCGGAATCCCCGGACCGCCGATCCCCGGGGAGGCGCAGCATCCCATGCATCTGGACCGGGTGTGCGTACGATTTCCCGAACTGCGGCTGTGCATGATCCACGGCGCCGATCCGTGGTGGGACGTCGCGATCCGGCTCATGCTGAAGTACGCCAACCTGCGGCTGATGACGTCCGCGTGGTCGCCCAAGCGGCTGCCGGAGAGCCTGCTGCATTACATGCGGACGCGGGGTCCGAACAAGGTGATCTTCGCTTCGGACTGGCCGGTGCTGCCGATGCGCCGAGTGCTACCCGAAGCTCGCGCGCTCGAGCTGCCCGCCGACGTGCTCGACAACTATCTCTACAACAACGCACAGGAATTCTTCTTCGGACAGGAGCACTGACCATGGACCGCTTCGAACTGCGCAGGTTGGATTACAGCTTGTCCGACGACCATGTGGACCTGCAGACCGCGTACAAGCAATTCTTCAAGACGCACTGCTCGATCGAAACGGTGCGTGCCGCAGAACCATCCGGCTTCGACAAGAACCTGTGGGAGCGCTTGTGCGCGATGGGCGCGACGACGATGGCACTACCGGAGTCCTGTGGCGGCGACGGCGCGACGCTGGTCGATCTCACCTTGGTCGCCGAAGAGATCGGCCGGTCGCTGGCGCCGGTTCCGTGGATCGACCACGTCTGCGCCGCGCGGCTGCTTGCCCGCCTGGGAGCGCTGGGCGCAGACACCGCCGGGGTGGCCAACGGGGAACAGCTCGCCGCATTCGACGCGCGGATCGACGCTGGGCCGGGCGTCCGGCTGATTCCGTCGGGATCGATCGCCGACCACATCATCGTCCGGGACGGGAGTAAAGACGGGGCGGTTGTTCGCCTGACCTTCGGAACCCGGCCGGCCAAGGTCGACAACATCGGTCGGCTTCCGATGGCCTGGGTGGATCCGGCCGCTGCCGACACTCGTGCGGTGGTAGGTTCGGGGGCTGATGCGCTGGCCCATTACCAACGGGCGCTGGATGAGTGGCGATTGCTCACCGCCGCCGCCCTGGTGGGTTTGGTCGAGGAGACGATGACCATCGCGGCGGAGTTCGCCAAGACCCGCTACACGCTGGGGGTGCCCATCTCTACGCTGCAGGCTATTTCGCACCCGCTGGCGAACATGGCCATCACCGTTGAAGGTGGACGTAACCTCGCGCGGCGCGCCGCCTGGTTCCTGGACAACGAGCCCGACGAGCGACCCGAGTTGGCGTCGTCGGCGTTCGTGTTCATGGCCGAGGAGGCCGCCAAGGCGGCAACGATGGCGGTCCACATCCAAGGCGGCCTTGGGGTTTCGGCGGAAGCCGCCGCGACGGCGTATCTGGTGCGCGCCAGGGGATGGCCGCTGGCGGGCGGCGATCCGGGCGCCAGCGCGATGCGGGTCGCCGAGATCGTGGCCGCCCGCGAGACCGCGCTACGGGGCGCGCGGGTCTAGGACGGGAGCGAAACCATGGATTTCTCCCGGGTCGAGCTGTCTGAGGAGGACAAGACCTTCTACGACGAGGCGCGCACCTTTTTGAAAACACACGTGACCGAAGAGGTCAGGCGTCGCGACCGCGAGACGGGCGACAATTTCGACGAAGGTCTGCACTTGACATTCGGTGCCGCAGGGTATTTGGCAGCAGAGTGGAAGCCGCATTCCGAGGGCGGGTTCACCCGGGTGCGCCGCCGCATTTGGGAGCTGGAGAAGCGGCGGGCGCACGTGCCGTGGGTGACCTGGGGGACTACCGCCATGGTGGCGCGGTCGGTGGTGAAGTTCGGCTCGGCAGAACTGCAGGATGAGGTGATGCCGGGAGTCTTCGCCGGCCAGGTTCGGCTGTGCCTCGGCTACACCGAGCCTGAAGGCGGCTCCGACGTCGCGACTTGCAAGACCCGCGCGGTGCGCGATGGTGACGTGTGGATTATCAACGGCTCCAAGATGTTCACCACCGGTGCGCACAATTGCCAATATGTTTTCCTGATCACCAACACCGCCCCGGACGCGCCAAAGCACAAGAGCCTAACCATGTTCCTGGTTCCGCTGAACTCGCCGGGCATCGAAATCCAGGGCATCCGCACCCTCGACGGCGACCGCACCAACATCGTCTACTACAGCGACGTCCGCGTTGACGACAAGTATCGGTTGGGCGAGGTGAACGCGGGCTGGACCGTGCTGCGCGAGCCGCT